>SESB01000046.1_pt1 | contig 79988 bp, 65 predicted proteins | sample 3171441 | NCBI WGS metagenome assembly SESB01 (sample SAMN06051867, study PRJNA518727) | freshwater metagenome | biome: subpolar coniferous forest; feature: holomictic lake; material: water; isolation source: holomictic Lake 227, 6 m depth | place: Canada: near Kenora, Ontario | collected...
TTGCCTGCTTCGTCTGGGTTATTCCAATACAATGACAGTCCCATAAAAGGTCAAGCCATGGCCTGATCAATATGTTATAACTTGTACAATTGAGATCAATCAATAAAACTAAATTAAACAGGATAATAAAAAGGTGGTGTGCGGCAATGATTTGGACCGGATTCCCGGATAGGGCTTCAGAATCATGGCCCTTATCTTCAGAATTTCCGAACTGGTAAAATCTCCGCGCGACAGACCCGATCCCTTCCGGATCGGTTCGGGATAAACGGTGGTGGATTACGGCTGTGGAACAGGCCGCTATATTCGGCAAGCGCCTGAATCTTTTGGCAAAAAGTGGGCCGTTTATGCCGTCAACATTCACTCGCTTGCCATAAAGGCGGCTACCGGTATTGCCGCAAAGTTCAACCCGAAGAATCTCAGGCAGGTGCTCACCGACGGCAGGTAGATAGGCATACCCAACTCCTCGGGCTGACAGGCTCCCTTAGGGTCAACCCTGATAAACCAGCGGATTTGTTACATCTTCGCCTGATGGCGTAGTATCGGGTACCCTTAAACAGACTACATCCGGTAACCGGGGGTTATACCCAAGGTAAGTAAAAAAGAGCTGGCAATGTATTTTTTCCTATCTTTCGCCTTTAGACAAACCCGGGGTTGGTGATTCCGGATATTAATAAAGTTACGATGCCTGTTGCCGCCAAAAAACATGTCTCCCCCCTGATGGTGATTATCGCCTTTGCCACGGTTTATGTGGTTTGGGGCTCCACCTATTTTTTCATCCAGGTCGCCCTGCAGCATTTTCCGCCGATGATACTCGGGGCGCTGCGTTTCCTGATGGCGGGGATCCTGCTGCTGGGCTGGTGCCTGCTGAGAGGGGAACGTCCGGGCAACTGGAAACAGGTAAAACCGGCCATCATCAGCGGACTGATGCTGCTGCTGGGGGGCACCGGGGCGGTAATCTGGGCCGAGAAGTGGCTTCCCAGCTCGCTGGTGGCCGTACTGATCTCCTCCTCCCCCTTCTGGTTTATCATCCTGGATGTGCCGAAATGGAGGGAAAACCTTACCAGCCGGTCGATCATCGCGGGACTGGTTTTCGGCTTTATCGGCGTGGTGCTGATGTTCGGGGAGAAGGCGGTGGAGGCTGTCGCCACCACCCACAATCCGTATGAAATCATCGGCCTGGCCATCCTGATGCTCGGAACCATGAGCTGGGCGGGCGGTTCGCTCTATTCGAAATACCATTCAACCGGCTCCACTACTGTAAGCTCGGCCTGGCAGATGCTGGCGGCAGGCATTGCCTTTTTTGCGGGAAGTTTTTTCACCGGCGACTGGCAGGGCTTTGCCTGGCAGGCGGTAACAATGGGATCATGGTTATCGCTGATCTACCTGGTGTTGTTCGGATCGCTTGCGGCATACAGCGCCTACGTATGGCTGCTTCATGTACGCCCGGCGGCGCAGGTGAGCACCTATGCCTATGTGAACCCCGTCATCGCCGTGCTGCTGGGGGTCTTTTTTGCAGGAGAACATATGACCCTGCTGCAGGTAAGCGGACTGGTGGTGATCCTCACCAGCGTGCTGCTGATCAACCTTACCAAATACCGGAACGAAAAGCGGCGGCTGAAAAGTGACGGTAACCTGCAACAGGTATAACCCGGTACCGGTCTTTTCCCACGCGCCGTTGATCAATTAAATCAATTACCGTATCTTTACATCGATGGAGCAGCTTTTTACCATAATGCGCCTGGGGAGCCGGGAGGTTGAAGCACGTTCGCTGAGCGACAACGGGCCGCACGTTCACGACTACGAGGAGCTGCTGATCGGGATGGAGGGCGAGATTGGCCATCTCATCGATTTCAGGATGGAGTGGCTGCCGGCGCCCTTTATCAGCTTTGTCGCCCAGGGTAAGGCGCACCTGGTGAAGCCAGGTCCGAAAGATGGCCGGTGCGACATCTGGATGCTTCAGTTCAAAAGCGAATTCATCCCTGAAACCACCTTCCAGCTCTATTCAAACTACCATGATCACGCCAACCTCACCCTGCCGCAGGGGAGTTGCTTCAGCAGGATGCCCGCCCTGTGCGAGATGATGTACAGCGAGATGGAGCAGGCCATTCCCGACTATGCGGTGATCAGGCAGCTGCTGGGGGCCCTGTTCACCATGGTGGAGTCGGAAAGAAAGAAGCTGGAACCCGATGATTCGGGGTTGCAGAAGACCCAGAACATCACCTTCAAGAACTTTTTAAAGATCCTGGAGGAGAACTTCAGGCGGCCCGAAGGGGTCGACTTTTACGCCGAAAAGCTCTTCATGTCGGCCCGCAACCTGAACCTGATCTGCCGGAATATCCTGCAGAAGAGCGTTTCAGAGATCATCGAAACCCGGAAACTCACCGAGGTCAAGAACCTGCTGATGCATACCGGCAAGAGCGTTTCGGAGATCGGTTTTGAGCTGGGCTACAACGAAAAGGCCTATTTTACCACTGTTTTCAAAAAGAGGACCGGCCAGACTCCCACCGAGTTCAGACTGGAGATGAACAACCTCATTTCCTGATATCACAACACATTTACCGGATTGTGTTACCCGCAGTCGCGCGGATGTGTGCAACTTTGCACCGTCAACAAACACAAACAAAATCACATTTAAAATTGTCTATATGAAAAATATGAAAACAATTGTCAGGAGTCTTGCCATCTCAGCCATCGCGATCCTGGTAACCGCCCTTACCAGCTGTAACAGCGGCGATAAGGTCACGGTAAGCAAAACCGAACTCGATTCCCTGAAAAACCAGATCAGGGAGATGACCGCAGGGAAAGAGGTGGTTGCCAAAAACATGGTCACCTTCGATACCCTCGATTTCACCGTATTCACCAACCAGGCCTGGACCAGGTTGCACGAAAGCCATTCCAAGGATGTAAAGGTGAACTGGCCCGACGGACATTTCACGGTCGGCATCGAAAAGCATATCCAGGACCTTAGCGCCATGTTCGTTTACGCCCCCGACACCCGGATCAAACAGCACCCGGTACGTTTCGGCAGCAGCAACGGCGAATGGACGGCGGTAACCGGCGTGATGGAGGGAACCTTCAGCAAACCAATGCCGATCGGCGGCGGCAAGTTCATCCAGCCTACCGGCAAGTCGTTCAAACTGCCGATGTGCACCATCGGACACTGGAAAGATGGCATCATGTTCGAGGAGTACCTTTTCTGGGATAACCAGACCTACATGAACCAGTTGGGATTAGGCAAGTAACATCAAACGGAATCATACATCATTCACCCTTCATCTAAAAACAAAACAATGGAACCAACAATTGCCCGGAAAGGGCCCTACGCCGTAGAGGTTGAAGCAGGAAAAGCCTATTACTGGTGTGCCTGCGGTCAAAGTAAGAATCAACCGTTTTGCGACGGTTCACACAAGGGGAGCGGATTCACCCCGGTGAGCCACACCCCGGCAGAATCAGGGACAGCCTATTTCTGCGGATGCAAGCACTCCAAAACAAAGCCGTTATGCGACGGTTCCCATCACCAACTATAAACAGCTGATGCCAGGCCGGGTTCCGGCCGCAAGAATGACCCCTGACCTTAACGAACGATGAACTGGTCAGGGTTCATTCTTTGTTATTACCGGCGCTGCACTCCTTTGCTGCCATCAAACGAATGACTGTCATATCAGTAATTGAGCAATCTCATTTTTTACTAAACCTACTTTCTTCTGCTGCCATCAAAAGAAAGCAGCAAAAAAAAAATTCCGCTGCATGAAAATCACTAAAAACCTTCGTCATTCGCTAAACTGCGGAAACTCGTCGCTTCGCTCCCCTGACAGTCCGCAGTTTTACGCTCATTCCCCGGTTTTTTTAACGTGACTTTCATGAGGCGGCTTGCCTGCTTGGCAAAGGTTTTGCTTTACCATTAACTGCCTTTGCAGGCCAAACTATAATTCAATAAGGAATCGGGGGAGTTTTAAAGGAGCCACCCCGGATTAATGGCCCGGATGGCTTGATTGAAGGTGAATAATCAACACGGTATTGATTAACCGTTACGGAACAATGGACAGAAAGAATTTCCTTAAATTATTAATGTTATTTCCCTTAACTGGAGTTGCGATGAGACTGAACGAATTAAATGCAATGACCTCCTCACCGGGCAGCGCGGCGCCGATGCCGGTGCTGTTCGTCGGCCACGGGAGTCCGATGAATGCCATCGAGGAGAATGAATTTTCGGAGGGATGGAAACGGATGGCGGCCACCCTGCCAAGACCGGCGGCGATCCTGTGCATCTCGGCGCACTGGGAGACGCGGGGTACCTTTTTCACCGCCATGGAGCAGCCGAGGACAATCCACGACTTCGGCGGGTTTCCGAAGAAGCTGTTCGACGTACAATATCCCGCCCCCGGCGACCGGGCCCTTGCGGGCGAAGCCGCCGGGCTGCTCGCTCCCGCAGCGGCGGGGCAGGATGAGAAGTGGGGACTGGACCACGGCTGCTGGAGCGTGCTGAAGCGCATGTATCCTGCGGCGGATATCCCGGTGGTGGAGATGAGCCTCGACTATTCCAAACCAGCGCAATACCATTACGACCTGGCCCGTCATCTGGCCCCCCTGCGCAAAAAGGGGGTGCTGATCATCGGCAGCGGGAATATGGTGCACAACCTCGGGCTGGTTGACTGGAGCAAACTGGATAGCCCAGGCTTCGGCTATGACTGGGCCCTCGAGGCCAACGGGAAGATGAAACGGCTGATCGCCGCCCACGACCACGCCCCGCTGATCGACTTTAAAAACCAGGGCAAAGCCTTCGACCTTGCCATCCCAAGCCCCGAACATTTCCTGCCCCTGCTTTATGCCCTTGCCCTCAGGGAAAAAGATGAAAAAACAGAATTCTTCAACGACAAGGCGGTGATGGGATCGCTCACCATGACCAGCGTGAAAATCGGATAATCTGGCAACTAACTGATTATATAACCTTACCTGTTTTTCTCACGATCCGACTCTCTTACCGGCAATTGATCCGATCAACTGTAATGCCCTGGTGGTAAAGTCTGTGAATTCCCCGGTCGCGGAGGAGAATTGTCCAATGCCCTTGCACAGCCGGTCGGGAAGGGTGCTGAAAAGCCGGGGAACTCCCTGCGGTCGCGGATGGCGCTGAAGCGCCCGGAGAAACAGGGTACTAAGGCGCCTGGAGATACGGCGAAAAAAAAAGCAGGCATGCCACCCATACCATTCTTTGGTGCTCACCCCTGCATCCCTGAAAAGATTTCCTCATGACGGAGTTTCGCCGGCAGTAGTCCGTTAACATTTCAGTGTTAGGGTATGTAAGGATAAATGAATACCTTTGGGACTATCATTACCTGCACCAAAATTTCACTGCCAAATCTTGATTTTCAAACAGAGATAAAGGATAACGTAGTGCCGGTGGCGGCTCCCCCTGAAGGGGTCTTTGTTTTCAGTCGGTCCTGACAGTAAGGCTGTTTACAGACAATTCCACTATAAAAATTCGCAATAAGTTATCACTTACCTTGTTGAAAAATGAATCTTAAAATCGTAAATAAAGACGAAAGCCCGGAAGTCTTCATTCATCCACTGGCAGATGTTCAGTCCAAAAATATTGGTGAAACCACCAAAATATGGCAATTTGCGGTAATCCTGGAACAGGCAACCATCGGCAAAAACTGCAATATCAATTGCCATACCTTTATCGAAAACGATGTAATCATCGGCGATAATGTGACTGTAAAATGTGGCGTCTACCTTTGGGACGGGTTGAGAATCGAAGATGATGTTTTCATCGGTCCGAATGTTACCTTTACCAACGACAAGTATCCGCGATCAAAAAACCACCCGGCCGAATACCAGACTACGGTGATACAGGCTGGCGCATCCATCGGTGCAAATGCAACCATACTGGGTCATGTTGTGATTGGCGCGAATTCAATGATCGGTGCAGGAAGTGTTGTCACAAAGGATGTGTCGTCAGGAGAATTATGGCTCGGCAGTCCTGCTAAATTTATCCGGAAAATTTAACCTTCATTTACCGGTATCCATTGCCGGGCATGTGTTGTTTCACACAGGTTGCCGGCATAGCCCGTTTGCTGGTCACCGGCCAGGTTATCTTTGCCCCTGGCATGGTTTTTACTCCTTTGACCAGGGTCTTTTTACCCCACAATCTCCCCGATCACCTGGTTGGCCATAATGGTAAAATCTGCATAATTCGCCGGCTGGGCGCGATTTTCGTAGAAGAGCAGCAGTCCCATCACGGCAAAGCGCAGCTGGCGGCGGACCTGGTCGATGGTCTCCTGCTCGATGGCCTGGTCGCGGAGGAGGATTGTCCACTGCTCTTCGCACAGGCGGTCGAGAAAGGTGTAGATGAGTTCCGTCAGTTCCTTCCGGTCGCTGATGCCGCGGATCCGCTCGAGGAAACAGAGTTCGAAGGTACCGGGATATTCGACAAAATAGCCGATGTAGGCAAGGGCGATCGCCCTGATCTTCTCCCTGCCGGGCGCGGCTTTACGGGTTTTTGATTTGACAAAAACCTGGCATTCCGACTGAAAATCCTTGACACATTCGAATACCAGGTCGTTGATGTCCCTGAAATAGTTGTAGAGGGTGGCATAGGAGTAACCGGCCTTTTCGGCCACGCTCCGCGTGCTGACGCTTCGAAGCCCCTCCCCCTTCAGCAGCTCCTTTGCCGCATCGATGAAGTAGCCCCGCATCCTGTCCGATTGAATTTGCTTGTTGTCCATTGGCAGTGTTTATATAGTTAACGATGCAAATATAGTTAATATTGTTAATGATGTGCTGATGTGCTGATGTGTTAATGTGCTGATGTGCTGATGTGCTGATGTGCTGATGTGCTGATGGGTTGATGGGATGATGGGATGATGGGATGATGGGATGATGGGATGATGTGCTGATGTGTTGATGGGATGATCAGATGATGTGATGATGGGTTGATGGGGGCGTTGGAAAAAATGATTAATATTGTGATGCAAGGTTTCCGGGAGGCAGGTGGAGGGTTTGGACGGGATTGGGGCCGGGAGGAATGATAAAAACAAAAACACCGATGTCTGAAAAAACAACCATTAAAATCACGCACAGGGAAGAACACCTGGGCAGTTCTGCTTTTATCACCGATATGGTGATCGGCATGTCGGACGGGCTGACGGTTCCCTTTGCGCTGGCAGCCGGCTTAAGCGGGGCCGTGCAGCATAATTCGGTGGTCATCACCGCCGGCATCGCTGAGATCGTCGCGGGGAGCATTGCCATGGGGCTGGGCGGCTACCTTGCCGGGAAGACCCAGCAGGAGCATTACCATTCGGAGCTGAAACGGGAGTCGCAGGAGGTTGAACTAATTCCCGAAAAGGAAAAGGGAGAGGTAAGGCATATCTTTGCCCAATATGGCATCAATGAACCAACGCAGCATATCATCGCCGATGAACTGGCAAAGGACAAGGCGAAATGGGTCGATTTTATGATGAAGTATGAACTGGGGCTCGAAAAACCGGATATCAACAGGGCACGCAACAGCGCCGCCACGATCGGCCTCTCCTATGTTGTGGGGGGATTTATCCCGCTGACGGCCTATTTCTTCACAAAGACCCCGATCGAAGGGTTATGGATATCGGCGATGCTGACGGTGTTATGCCTCTTTATGTTCGGATATTTCAAAAGCAGGGTGACGGGGCAGCCCGCGCTGGCCGGGGCATTTAAAGTCACGGTCATCGGGATCACGGCGGCGGCGGCGGCATTCCTGGTGGCAAAACTGTTCAATATGGCCGGTTAACCCGTCCTTTTCCCGGCGGACTAACTTTTCCAGGCCAAATGGCATGGGCTTGCGCATACGCACCAGACCGGCTTTCCTCCCGGAAAGCGGCAGGTTGGGAAGGTCCTCATCCATGTCGTTTATTTGGAAAGCAGATGTACTGTCTTATGCCTTCAGGGTAAAATAGAAGGTGCTTCCTTTGCCCTCTTCGCTTTCAATCCAAAGCCGGCCGCCATGTTTTTCGACAAATTCTTTGCAGATGATCAGACCAAGGCCGGTACTCGGTTCGCCCTCGGTTCCCTTACGGCCGGTATCGGTATCAAGCCTGAAAATGTTACCTGTTAACTCTTTGTTCATCCCGATGCCGGTGTCGCCGACGGAGATCTCAATCCATCCCCGGGGCACGGGTCGTGCGGCAATCAGCACCCTTCCTCCTTTCGGCGTGAACTTCACGGCGTTGAAGGCCAGGTTGCGGATAATCCCTCCCAGCATGTTTTCAACGGCAAAAACCTTCAGATCTTCGCTGATATCATAGTCTACCGCGATTCCTTTCCTCCCTGCAGTCTCCTCCGCCAATTCCATATGCCGGGCTATTGCCGGGCGTAAACAAAGGGATACCGGCAGGAAGGGAATTACCCCCCTTTGCAGCCTTGACCATTCCAGCAGGTTTTCGAGCAGGCGGTAGAGGTTTGTGGCAGATTTCCTCATACTTCCTGAAATAAGCCTTATCTGATCCGGGGAGAGGGAGGGCAGGTCATCTTCCATCAGTTGGGTAAACCCAAGAAGGCTGTTGAAGGGATTGCGCAGGTCGTGGGCAAGGATTGAAAAGAACTTATCCTTTTCGGCATTCACCCGGCGGAGTTCATCATTCATCTTTTTAATCTCCTCCTCCCGCTGCTTTCGTTCGGAGATATCACGACTGTAGATTGCCAGCCTGACGACCTCTCCCGCTTCATTGCTAACGGGATAGAGGTGGTTTATCATCCAGCAGCCATCGCGCTCATCTTCAAAACTGACCTTCACACCCGATCGGAAAGCATAGTCGATGAAGGGGCGGCGGCCGGCTTCGATATCGGGAGGCAGGAAGTCCTTCACTTTACGCCCGATAACTTCTTCGCGTGCGCATCCAAGATGTTTTGCCGCAATCCTGTTCACACCAAGCAGGGTATCATCCTTCCCTACCAGGTATATTGATTCATCCGTAATGTTGAACATGGCGTTCAGGTTGGCTTCGCTCTCCACCAGGGCAGCTTCGGCCTCTTTCCGCTCGGTGATGTCTTCGAAAATCGTTGCAAACTGGCCCGGGTGCGGGCAGTAGGCCCTGACCCGCAGATGCCGCTGAAAGGTAATTGAAAAATATTCAAACTCCAGTGGTTGACCCGTAAGGGCAACTTTGCCATAATTTTCAATCTGGCGGCGGTCAGAGTGGGGCAGGAGTCCGAGTATGGTCTTCCCGACACAATCTGCCGCTTTAATCCCGGTATGATGCTCGTAAGCCTTATTTACACCGAGAAACCTGAAATCGATGGGATGACCCTGGTCGTCGGTAATGATCTCATGCAGGGAAAATCCCTCCTCCATGTTCTCAAAAAGGGCCTTATACCTTCTCTCACTCTCCACCAGTTGAAATTCGACTTTTTTCCTCGGGGTTATATCTCTCCCAAGGGTGACGGCACCGATAATCTCGTGATCGCCGTTGAAAATGGGGTTGAAAAAACCTTCATAATAAACGGGCTCATCCATGCCGAAAGAGCGAACCTCTGAAAATGATTCTCCCCGGAACACCCGTTCATAGTTTTCGGCAGCGTTCTTCCTTTCTGTCGCTGACTGAAGACAGTCCAGCAGATTCATGCCCACTGCAATATACGTGTTGTTCATAAGCTTCATTAAGCCGGCATGGACCTTATTGAAAAATAAATAATTGTAATTCCGGTCGATGGAATAAAAAAAGGTATCCTGCTGGCATTCAATACTGGCCGTTAACAGCGACTGGGATTTATTTAAGGATTCCTGGGTCTTTTTCAGGTCGGTGACATCCTTTTCATAGAGTGTTTTCAGGTCGCCGTACTGTTGTTGCAGCCCAAGCAACTCAGCCATCAACTCCTCTTTTGTGCTGCTGTTATCGTTCATCTGGTCCAAATATTGATTCAGTAAATATAAAGAAAAACTTTAGACCCTGAAGAAACAGATTACCCCTTCGGTATTCCGGTTTTGCAGGGATGACGCTGGGATCAGCCATTTTCCCACCGGTGGCCGCGAGAATAATGCCAGGGTAGTTATGACAGCGATGGCCTGTTATGTCAACGGCAAGCCGGTCAACGGGATAGCCTGACGGGGAGGAGGATCTGGCGGAAACGGGGATTGTTTCTTATTGTAAGATCAGCTCCAGGGCGACATCATGGGGCTCCCTGAAGTTAAATTTCCTGTACACCGGCTCGCCCTCCCTGGTGGCATGCAGTTCAACCTTATCCAGGTTTAATTTCATGGCTTCGGCGATGAGCTTCCCGAAAAGCAGGGAACAAATACCCAGTTTACGGTAGGCTGCAAGGGTAAACATATTTAAGATGTAGCCCGTTCTTCCCCCCGGCAATGCCAGGGTTCCCGGTTGTTCACGGATCACCATCCCGCTGAAGCCGACCGGTTTGTCGTCATCCCAGGCAATCCAGGCGATAAATAAGCCCTGCATCATTGATTTCGTGAAATACTCCTTTAAGGAATCCCTTAAAACAGCTTCCGGTTCCGGGGAACATGGGCCCTGGATCTCCTTCAGGAAGATGATCCTGAATTCAACAAGCGTTGGAATATCGGAGCGGGTGGCCGGTTTCAGCGTAACGCCGTTCTTATCTGTTCTCATAGTGGAAAAAGGTCTGGAGTCCGGTGATCTGTTTATGTAAGCCTGTTCTTAACCAGCAACAGGCATAAGGTGTTGTTTAATGATTTTTCGTTTTTCATTGGAACCCGGTCCGCATAGTCAATACGTTTATTTAACCACAATGACACGATGATTTACACAATGGTCGCAATGGGTTTCTTTGTGGTCATTGATGTTATGATTGATATAGTCCCTGAAGGGGAACCAGTCACCAACAACGATAGAAAAAAGCCGGGCTGCCTGCGCCTACAGGCAGGCAGCCTGACTTATTATTTTTTAAGGGAGGCCATATCGATCACGAAGCGGTAGCGGACGTCGCTTTTCAGCATCCGTTCATATGCTTCATTGATATCCTGGATGTTGATCATTTCAATTTCCGACACGATATTGTGCCGGCCGCAGAAGTCAAGCATCTCCTGGGTTTCGGCAATACCGCCGATCACTGAACCGGCAACCGATTTCCTGCCCAGGATCATCGGCACGGTGTTGAGGATCGGCTCCAGTCCGCCCAGGTAACCAACCAGCACCAGGGTTCCGCTGATTTTCAGGGTGGTAACATAGGGGTTCACATTATGAACATTGGGAATGGTATCGATGATCAGGTCAAATTTTCCCTTTACCGAATTCATCTGTTCGTTGTCGGTCGAGAGGATCACATCATTTGCGCCAAGGTCCAGGGCATCCTGCTTTTTGCCCGCTGTTCTTGAAAAGAGCGTCACCTCTGCTCCTAAAGCCTTCGCCAGTTTAATGGCCATATGACCAAGGCCGCCTAAGCCCACAACGGCAACTTTGCTGCCTTTGCCCACTTTCCAGTGACGGAGCGGCGACCAGGTGGTAATACCGGCGCAAAGCAATGGTGCCGTGGCTGCCAGGTCGAGGCTTGCAGGCACCTTCAGCACGAAGTGCTCATCGACAACCACCTTTTCAGAATAGCCGCCAAAGGTTTGGGTTCCCAGGTGCTTGTCCCTGCTGTTATAGGTCCCGGTAGACCCCGTCAAACAGTATTGTTCCAGGTCCTGCCTGCAGCTGGCACATTCCCTGCAGGAATCCACCAGGCAGCCGACGCCGGCAAAATCACCGACCTTCAGTTTGGTAACCGCGTTACCTACTTTTGTGACCTTCCCTACAATTTCGTGTCCGGGAACGGCAGGATAGATGGTTCCACCCCAGTCGTTCCTGGCTGTATGGAGGTCGCTGTGACAAACCCCGCAATAGAGGATGTCGATCTCTACATCTGTTGCGGTGACCTCCCTGCGCATGATGTTCATTTGTTTTAACGGGGCATCAAGTGCTTCCGTTCCAAAAGCTTTTACGTTTTTTGTTTCCATGTTTATGTTGTTATTTTAGTGTCAGTTTAAAATATTGTGGTTATTGCTGAGAATCCTGTTCCCGTTCTCAAGGTGTTAAATTTAACCACAATGGTCACAATGTTTTACACAATGGTCACAATGAAAGTCTTTGTGATCATTGTGCCTTCTTTGTGTCATTGTGGTTGATTTTTGGCAAGGTTTTTGGGATTCAACAAGTTTCTTATATATAACTTCATTTAACAATTTTATTGCCTAAATGGTTCCGGGATATCCCGCATGGGGCAACAGGTGTCCGGTTGCCTTTTTCCAACCATATTCCGGATTTTTTTCAGCGTTTTCTGTTTTACAAAATTGACTACATACAATTGTACCGGTTACAATACTGCAGCCCTCCCTTGCAATTGAAAGGACTGTCGCAAAGGTAATCGACAACCTCTTTTATTACTACCTCTACTTTCTTTTTCTACCACAAAAAGAAAGTAGCAAAGAAAAGTCACCGCTGCATGAAAGTCACTAAAAATCTTCGTCATTCGCTAAACTGCGGAAACTCGTCGCTTCGCTCCTCAGACAATCCGCAGTTTTACGCTCATTCCTCGATTTTTTTAACGTGCCTTTCATGAGGCGGCCAGCCTGCTTAGCCTCGGTTGTTCCAAGATTATTAAGGTACAATTGCGCTCAATCAAATTACAAAATTACAACTTTCAAAGAGCCGGTTAACATTATTCCGTCAGACATCCACTTGGAACCTCCCGAAAAACCGGCAGGCAGCCGGGCGATCCGTCAATTATTCCCCTTTTTGTTCACCCGGAACTTCCGCAATGGGAATAAATCAAACCCGTTTGTACGGCCATATGAAAAACCACCCTATAATATACCAAACATTTGCCGGACATGATCAGATAGTAAATTTTACACTCCCCCGTTCTGTTATAAGTTTAACAAGTCACATATTTTAGTCTCCGCTGCAAAATTTTAACAATTGAAATGCACATTCGGCTGCATAGGCAAAAGAGGTAAAATGGAAGGAGGAAATATTAAACCCGGATGTTAAAAAAGTATTGTGAAAACCTTAACATATTGACAACAGTCATTTTACATTGTATATTGCAATCTGTTTCCTGGTTTAACAGTCAGAAACCCGGGAACCTGAATGCCCTGTTGCTTTTCAAAACCAGTTGCCGGGAGCAGTTCGTTTTCATGAGAAATGAAAACCGGCTGTGACTGAAAGAGCGAAGCCATGTATTCCCGGCGCGGCAGATAATCCCATCCGATTTTCATTCTGCAGGAAATTTTCATAAACCTCCCTTTTTCACCCATCATCAACCCTATTATTCAACCTTAAAATTAAAATATTATGGCAGTACAGACATCTTATCCCGGAGTGTATGTTCAGGAAGTGCCAAGCGGGGTGCGAACGATAACCGGAGTGAGCACTTCAATTGCAGTATTTATCGGCCGATCGAGTAAGGGCACCCTCAATACCCCGTTACTATGCTTCAGTTACAGCGATTTCAGCAGGAATTTTTCCGCCGATTATGATAAAAGCGACCTGGCCCGTTCCGTGAAGCTGTTTTTTCTGAACGGGGGAACGGTTTGTTATGTGATGAGGATCGCAAATGGTGCAACATCTTCCGGAATTACACTGAAAAATTCAGCAATGGTTGGCGTTCTCACCTTTACCGCAAAATCACCCGGGATTTTTGGCGACGATATCAGGATCAACATCACCTATGGCGGGCCTCAGCCTGAGGCGACCTTCAATGCTGAAATCTTCCGCTGGGATTCCAATAATCCGGGGCAGCCCGTGAAGGCCGATACCGAGTATTGGCCGGGATTAAGCATGGACCCGGCACATCCCAGGTATGCCGCGGACTTTCTTACACGAAATTCAAAGCTGGTCAATGCAGCTGACCTTTATACTCCCAAACCTCCTGCTATACCGACCGTACCTCCGGCAGGTTATACCCTGTCAGGCCGTCCTTTGATCAATTCATCGGCCGGCGCTTTCCGGACCGACCTGGGAGCAATATTAACGGCGGGGGCCTGTTTCAGGATTAGTGTCAATGGGGGGCCATTTATCCCGATTGATTTATCATCGATATTGCCTTTGACCGGGGCCCCGGGGGCAATAGCCTCAAATATTCAGATACTGTTAACCAACGCACTCCCCGGCGGTACTGTTGTGAATGTGGATTTTGTTGCGGGACCACTGCTTCCCGCACCAACGCTACAATTCAAAATATCCTCCCCTGCCGGGGATGTTTATATCGAACCTTCTCCGGTAAAGGATCTGGCAAAAGCCCTTATGCTGGGTTCGGCGCAGGGAGGAGTGGAGGTGCCCCGGTATGCTGATGCGCGGCCTGCTCCCAACGGGATCGTATTAAAATTGTCAGATATCCTGACCTTTGCCGATTATGCACAGACCGCTTTTAACACCCTGACCATCGATGGTGTGCCGATTTCCCTTACCGGATCTTACGCACTGACAACGGGCGGGTCGTACATGTACCAGGACGGGACGACTCCTGCGCCCAGCATAACGGGAAACAACAATGGGATCCTGGAAAAGCTGAATATAATTGCGCAGGCCATCAACCATGAAAAAGCAAACAATCCCAAACTAAAATGGTCCGCCCGCATCTGGGGTTCGAGGCTGGCCATCCTTGCCGATTCCGGTGAAGATAATTACGCAGCCCTGCTGACCACAAGTGGTGGTGGCGGAACCGATTTCGGAGCCAACTTTGAACAACGCAATGTGAGGTATTATAGTCTCGGGGCAACCGGTAAAGGTTTTTTCCAGGGCACCGGGATTGCAGGCATTGACGGGAATCCGCCCCTTCTTTCCGATTACAGTGCGGCCTATGACGTTCTAGACAAAGAGGTGGATTTGTTTAATTTGATGATCCTGCCGAAAGATTCGGGAATATCAGCGGCTGACACTACAAATCTGTGGGGGCCTGCCAGCGTTTATTGCCAGCAGCGACGGGCATTCCTGCTGATTGATCCTCCTGAAACCTGGACTACGGCACAGCAGGCGACCGATCCCTCGGTCGGTGTCAACAGCCAGAGAATTGGCCTGGTGAAAGATCACAGCGCGGTTTTTTATCCACGCCTTACGCTGAATGAGAATGGCAGGTCGGTACAAACCGGCCCAAGCGGCGCCATCGCCGGCCTGATGGCCCGCATCGATGCCAGCCGCGGGGTCTGGAAAGCCCCTGCAGGCACGGAGGCAGATCTTCGCGGCATCAATGGCTTGGAATACAAGTTTTCGGACCAGGAAAACGGCCAGCTGAATCCCCATGCGGTCAACACCATCCGGATCTTTCCAAATGGCATCGTGAACTGGGGCGCTCGAACGATGGACGGGGATGATGGTTTTCAAAGCGAGTATAAATATATCCCCATCCGCCGCACAGCCCTCTTTATTGAAGAGAGTCTCTACCGCGGGTTGAAGTGGGTCGTGTTTGAACCCAACGATGAACCCCTGTGGGGACAGATCAGGCTGAACGTCGGCGCATTTATGCACAACCTCTTCCGCCAGGGAGCTTTCCAGGGAAAAACCAAGCAGGATGCCTATTTTGTCAAATGCGACAGCGAAACTACCACCCAGAACGATATCGACCTCGGGATCGTGAACATCTGGGTTGGTTTTGCACCGCTTAAACCGGCAGAATTCGTCGTTCTCTATTTACAGCAAATGTCAGGTCAAATCCAGGTATAACCTTAAAAACACAGTATTATGGCAATTCCTCAATTTACAGTCAACGCCTATCGTTTTGATCCTTATAAGAACTTCAAGTTCCGTATCCGCTGGGATGGCAAAGTGGTTGCCGGGGTGAGCAAGGTAACAGCCCTGAAACAATCGACCGAGCCGGTGACCCACCGCGAAGGGGGCGACCCCAGCAGTTCCAGGGTGACGCCAAGCGTTTGGAAGTTCGAACCGATTACCCTGGAACGAGGCGTAACCCATGATCCGGAGTTTGAGAACTGGGCGAAGAAGGTGTGGAATGTGGAGGGTGATTCGGTCATCTCGCTGAAAGATTTCAGGAAGGATCTCATCATTGAACTTCTGAACGAGCAGGGGGTTGTAGCCAAGGCCTACAAGGTTTACCGTTGCTGGGTTTCCACATACCAGGCCCTCCCCGACCTCGACGCCAACGCCCATGCCGTGGCCATCGAGCAAATGGTACTTCAGAATGAAGGCTGGGAGCGTGATACGGAAGTGCCGGAACCCTCGCAGACTTAATCAAAAAAACCTTGCCGATTGAACAGCCTGTTTATCCCGTTTTATTTCACCCCCGGCGCCAGGGGAATTACCATGCGAGAACTAACCGGAGCCGACGAATCGTCGGCCGGGGAGAACAATACCGCCGGGGTGCTTTCACTGCTGGAGCCGCTGATCATCAAGGAGACGGCTCCCGAAGGGTTTCATGCCAACCGCATCGTTACTGCCGACAGGGACCGGCTGATCGCAAGGCTCTACATCTCGCTTTATGGAACGAAAATCGCCTCCACCCTCGCCTGTGAAGGCTGCCAGGAAAAATTCGATCTTGACTTTTCCCTTGACGACCTTCTTGCTCATTTTCATCCCGGGCAGGTTCAGATTCCCGAAGATGGAATTTATGAGGCCGGACCCGGGATCCGTTTCCGGCTTCCTGCCGGTGCGGATGAACTGGCCACATCGGGATATGATGCAAAAACCGCCGAAAAGATGATGCTTGAACGTTGCCTCATCAGCGGCGACCCTGAAACCGACGGGAAAACAGTCCAGCTGAAAATGGCAGATATCGCACCGCTGCTGAGCCAGGAAATGAATGCCGTGTGCCCTGAATGCAGCCAGGTTCAAAAAGTACTGTTTGATATGCAGTCGTTTTTCATGACCCGGTTTTTGCGGGAAAGGCAGGATCTCGAGGAAGAGGTCCATCTTATTGCCTCCCGGTATCACTGGTCTCACCAGGAGATCGTCTCTTTGCCGAGGAGCCTGCGAAAGAAATACGCTGCCCTGATCAATGCAAATTAATAAACCATGAACAGTTACCTGGCCGGAATTGTGGCAAGAGGCACCCCGGTTGAACAATCCGGTTTGACTCCCTTGTTATCCCCATCCTTCGCCCTACCTGCAGAAGCGCCCTTCCCGGATGGGTTCGAAGAATGGATCGGGCCGGCTGAAACGGGCATCGGGGAAAACACGGGAAGCAAGGAGGAGGGAGAATTGGAAGGGAGAGCTATGGAGGGGAAAGCAATAGAGGGAAACCTGAATTTTTCCCCCGTGGATCCCTCCCCTGCTGCAAAAGCCATCCTTCATCCTGCGACAGGGCCTGTTATGGCTGACAATGACCGGATGGTCCAGTATTTTTCCCGGCATGTGGAACGCATCGGCAATCGCGAAAAGGTAATGGAAAAACCTCCCGTGATCCCGTATCACCCCCCCGTTCCTGACGGAAGTTCTGCCCGGCAGCCAACCGGGATGCTTTTTGAACAGGATCCCGTGCAAAACGCTGTTGAACAAGGTATTTCCCATCCCAAAACCAGTATGTTACCGCAAAAAACGGCACCTCCGGGGCCTAAACCAGGGCCTGCAATCCATGTCAGCGATGAAGATATCCCGGAAAAAACCACTCCAAAAAAAGTGCCCGGTACCGGCAATCTTCCGGTAAGAAATTACCCGCCAGGTCGTTCAATACGGGAAATCATGCCCCGTGAGCCCTCTATTCCTTCCCGTGAAGAAAAAAACAACCCCCGTGAACCGAAGAGCGAAACAGCCCCGAAACTCGTGATCGGGAAGATCACCGTGGAAATAGCACTTCCTCCGCCAACCCAGCCGCAGAAGATCATCACGCGGGTCGTACAGAAGTCAGCGGAGGAAAATCATGGAAACACCAACAGGCTCCGGTTCGGATTAGGACAAATGTAATATGGACTATACGACGTTAGACGAGATCACCGAAACGATCATCACGGTAATCCAGCAGGCAATATCCCATGCAGGCTATCCGGTAGACGTAATACCTGAGCTTGTTACAAAGGAAAAAGATGGGGTTAGCTTCTACCTGTATCATGTACAGGAAAATTCCCATTATAAAAATTACCCGCCAGCCGGAACCGATCATCCGCCCGTCTCCATCACCCCAATGGGACTCAGCCTGTTTTACCAGCTCACCTGCAATAAAAAAAAGGTTAACAGCGAAGAGGATGCCTATGAAGAACAAATGCTGATGAGTATTGCGATGAAAGCGTTGCATGACATGCCTGTGAGGAGGACGACCCTGAAAAACGCACCTGCCGGTTCTTACCAGCAAAAGGATATCGATATTAAAATCTCGATGCAGCACCTGACCCCGGCCGAATCGATCCAGTACTGGGCTGCAGCCGAATCAGCCGTAAGGCTTTCGTCCTATTACGAAGTCTCGGTTGTTTTTCTCCAGCCCGAGGTACCCACCTCCATCTCCGGGAGGGTGCTCTCCTATGGAAATTTTATTTTTACCGACCGTGCCCCACGCATTACCGCCAGCGAAAACACCATGGAATATCTTGTGCCGGGAGATCCCAATCCCCGGCAGGTGACCATCCGGCCAGCCCAGGCGATGACAGCGGGTGCCGGTCCGCCCTCAATTTCCAGCAGGATCAGGTTTTCAGGTTCCGGTTTTACCGGCAAGGACCTGACCATATTGATCCTGAGTCCTCTCTGGAATGAACCGGCCCTGGTCAGCGGATCCGCATGGGATGTAGCCTGGATCTCGGAAACCGCCTTCGCGATAACGCTCCAGCCGACGGCGGTACTGGTTAAATCGGGGACCATAAAAAATATGATCCCGGGACTTTATTCCGCGGAGGTGTGCAAAACCGAGCAAAGGAGCTTGCCGGGCGGGACGATAAAAAAGTTTGAACAACTTTCCAACCTCTTCCCTTTTTCGGTCATCCCCAGTGTTGACTCGTTCCTCCCGGGTCTCCCGGGAATCTACGATCTTACGGGGTACCTGTTTTACGACCCTGACCTTGATGCCAGGGATGTCCAGGTCTATCTGGGAGAAGAAAAACTGTCACTGAATCCCGCCGGGGCGACCACCGGCGGAGAATTTACCATCACCGGGCCGGCTCCCGGAACCATCAGTTTGATACCGCCGCCGGGAATCCACGGCAGTGTCGCGTTGAGGGTAATGGTCAGGGGAATCGAATCGCAGCCAAAATGGGTCAACATTCCCTGATTGGAATTTCACCCGACAGGTAATTAACTTCAGCATTGAAAGCATTTACAGAGGATATTATTCCGCCGTCGCAAGTTGCACCCGGCAATATGACTGAACTGATCCTTCAGCGTATCCGGTTGTTGTCGCAAAGGCGTGTCTGCTGGCTCCGTAATATATGGGCTGACCTCAGTAAAAACGAACAGGATGGATTCACTGCCCATACGGAGATAGACGGCTACCTGCTGAACAGGGATATCGCCACGTTTGAAAGGGAATATTATGAAAGGGATCCTGCGATGAAGGAGCTCTCCGGCAGGATCACAGCATCGGAAGAGGCTATTTTCAAAAGCCGGAACTCGCGGTTGGCAATACTTTCGAAAGTTTTCGGACTGAGCCGGTTTGAATCCGACATCCTGCAGATTTGCTTTGCCTTTGGTGTCGATCCCAACCTCGGCAGGGTCTTTGCCTACCTGCAGGATCATTCGGGACGTGCCTATGTAACAGAAGCGCTGGTGGCGAAACTTTTCGGTTATGGTGAAAGCATTGTCATCCCGTCAGATTCCCCGTTGAAGGTCTGGCGACTGGTCAGGGAATCTGTTTTCCGCGCTGGCGAACCCGGCTCCCTCGAATGCGATCCCTTCATCCGGAACTGGCTTCTTGGAGAAAATGAGATCGATGAAACACTGGTCGGTTACACCTCTGTGCAGCCTGTTTTTGAACCCCTCCGGCAGTGGCCTGTGGAACGGACTGTTTATGAGATCAACAAAATGAACGGCAACGGGTTTTGCAACCAGTTTCGTGTTTTTGTCGCGGGTGCGGAAGGCTCAGGCAGGAGGAGTTTTGCCGCCATTGCCAGCCAGGGGCTCGGATTGCCCCTGTTATCGCTGGATGCCGACAGGATACCCGAAACCTCCTGGAACCAGGTCTACCTGTTTGCCCAGCGCCAGGCGTTTCTTTCAGGCAGCGCCCTGGCATGGTATGGCGATACTTTACCTGACCGGTACTGGTCTTCCTCCATTCCCTCCTATCCGGTACAGTTTGTGACCGGCGGGACGGATGATCACCTGGCGCCTGCGGAAGGGTTCCTCGACCTGCGTGTCATCCTGCCCCGGATCGGGGTGGAGGAGCGACTGGCATTGTGGAAAAAACATGTTCCTGCCTCAGGAACCTGGCCGCAAGAGGAGATGCTGGAGATGTTGTTGCGGCATGAGACCACCATCAGGCAGATTGTGACCACCGGGAAAAAGATGATTTCCACTATTCCTGATACCTGTAAATCATTGAATGCCGATTCGGCCAGGATACTGGGAAGCCTGGCCCGCCATCTGACCAGCGAGTTTACCTTTGACGACCTGGTCCTTCCTGACAACACCCGCGAGGGGCTTGAAGATTTCATCTTTGAGGCCAGTGAGCGGATCCTCTTCTGGGAACAGCCCAACGCCCGGCGTTTGTTCCCCCAGGGAAGGAGCCTTATCGGGTTGTTCACAGGAAGCCCCGGAACCGGGAAAACGATGGCGGCGCAGGTGATTGCCGCTTCGCTGAAGCTCGATCTTTTCCGTATCGATCTCTCCCTGGTAGTAAGTAAATATGTGGGGGAAACTTCCAAAAATATTGAACGCCTTCTTTCCCGTGCATCGAATATGAACCTGGTGTTGCTTTTTGACGAGGCCGACTCCCTGTTTGGAAAACGGACCGAGATCAAAGACGCCCACGACCGGTATGGCAACACCGACACCAACTATTTGTTGCAGGCGATTGAAAGTTATCCAGGGATCATCCTCCTTGCCAGCAACCGGAAATCGAACATCGACAGCGGTTTCATGCGCCGGTTCCGTTACCAGCTCGATTTTCCACGGCCCGATGCGGAGCAGCGCAACGTGATCTGGCGGAAGATCATCGGGGAGCTGGCCGGGGAGATGATCGTACGCGAATTTGACCAGGAGCTGTTCCGGCTTGCGGGATTGGTGGAAATCACAGGGGCCCAGATCAAACAGTCGGTGTTATCGGCCATCTTTATGGCGCGAAGGGGAAAGTGCGAACTGAAAATGACCCACCTGCTCCGGGGCCTTGAACGGGAGCTGGCCAAGGAGGGGAAAGGGCTGGGAAGACAGGTTTACCAGAATTTTAGTTAACTTCCATGATGCAGATCGACGAATTGCAGATACGGGTACCGGGAATGAGTGAAGAGGCCGGCACAGCGCTGGCAAAAGCGGTGGCGGAAAGGGTTGCCGCGGCGTTGCCTGCCGGTACGACTGACCGGTATATCCCCGGATTAAAGATTAAAATGCAAGGTTCCTTCGATGAAAATACCGATTTGATGGCCGACCGGATTGCCTCGCAAATCCTTCGGCAAATCAATTTTACCATGTAACGCACCATGAGTTCCCTGCTGAATATAACTTCTGAAGCTTTCGGGTTAAAAAGGGCTATAAACCACCTGACACCGTCAGCGGCGGTGCAGCCTAAGCTGACCGTGAACACCCCCGGCGACCGCTATGAGCAGGAGGCCGATTCCATGGCCGACAGGGTGATGCGGATGGCTGCGCCAGGGGCAGAAACGAAGCCATTAACAGGTTTGATCGGCCGCTCGGTGCAACGGAAATGTTTTTCCTGCGAAAAGGAAGAAGAGAAAAAGCACATCCTGCGCAAAGAATCTGGCGAAGGTGGCGGTTTGTCAGTTTCAGCCTCGTTTGCTTCTTCATTAAATGCATTAAAAGGCGGCGGTTCACCTTTACCCCGGTCAACAAGAAGTTTTATGGAAAACGCGTTCAGTACTGATTTTTCGGGTGTCCGGGTGCATGCAGACAGCCGGGCGGCTGAGATGAGCAGGGGCATACAGGCAAAGGCGTTTACTTATGGGAGTGATATTTATTTTAACACAAGTGAATACAATACACACACTGAAAATGGCAAAAGATTACTGGCGCATGAGTTAAGCCATACGGTTCAGCAGGGAGGTATCAAACGGAAAATGGTTCAGCGGGAAGTTTTATACAGCAATGGTTACCCCCGGCCATATTCGTCTGATTTGAATGAGGTCACAAGTGCTGAAAAAAACACATGGACACCTTCAACAATCGATTTTAAGGCTTCCGCCCTGGCCTCCGGGGGTACAAACGGAGTTTCTGATTTCAATAGTTTTTTGAATGCACTCTCATCAAAAGCAGATAATTCCATCACCGATCTTTATCTGATAGGTCACTCAAATTCATCGATGTTCTCCTTTGGAGGCCGAATCCTTGTTCAATCTCCGCCCGACGTTGATTTTGTGACCGATGACAATTGTATCAGTACAACCCAATTAAGCGCTAAAATGGATGCCATTGTTCCTCTCAGGAAAAAATTCGCCCCCGGTTCTTCGATTGTTTTAGTGGGTTGTCATGCCGGCACTGGTGTCTCCTTACTTGATGCGATCAGCAATGCTTTTCAGGTATGTGTAAAAGGATTTATAAATGAAGTTATCTGGTGCCTGAACTGGAGCACACCCGGAAAAACAATTACAGGCAGGGGGAAAATCGGTTATGTTTCACCTGATACCACGGATCCATTGGAGCTTATTCTTCCGGTAAACAGTAATACATCAGATGTAAAACAACTGACTCCCGACAATCAATCCTGTGCGGGCGTACCTCAGGCAGCACCGGTTCCCAGTCCCAGCCCCGCTCCCAGGAGTTATATTGATGAAGCACCCAAATAAGAAAGATTCTCATCCTTTGTTAATCTATGAATTCAATCCTTCATAAAAGTCCTTCGGATATAATGCCATTCAAGTCACCCGGCATGGGAAAATTGATGGTTCAGCCGAAACTTACGGTCAACACTCCCGGCGATCGCTATGAGCAGGAGGCCGATGCCATGGCCGGCCGGGTGATGCGGATGGCTGCGCCAGGGGCAGAAGCAACGCCGGTTACCGGGTTGATCGGCCGCTCGGTGCAACGGAAATGCACCAATTGTGATGAGGAGAATAAGAGGAGGGGAACTGTAATGCGGAAAGCTGCGTCAGGCAATGATTCTATGAATATTTCCCCGGCTTTTTCCTCAGCCCTCCATGCCACCCGTGGCGGCGGATCACCCTTGCCCGAGGGGACAAGGAACTTCATGGAAAATGCCTTCAGTGCAGATTTTTCGGGGGTCAGGGTGCATGCTGACAGCCGGGCGGCGGAGATGAACAGGGGGATTAATGCAAAAGCATTTACTTATGGGAATGATATTTATTTTGGGAGGGGGAAATATTCCCCTAATACATTCTCAGGTAAAACTTTGTTGGCACATGAGTTGAAACATACTTTACAACAACAAGGGGTTATCAGTCGAACTGATGATGATATAAATCCTATCCCAAATTCAATAGTAGGAAATGGGACTACTGAGGAATTAAAAAATGAGATTACAAGACTGGAGACATTTTTAATAGAAAACCCCAATTCCGGATGGAAAAATACCGTTCAAAATAAGATAATATCTTTGAAAACATACCTGGCAGAAAGAGAAGATTCAACGTTGCCAGATTGTGACTCTCAATTGCTTTTCAATGGAGAAAGTTTGTGCTTTAGTGGTGGAAGAAGCGATTGCTATCCAGCTGTTTCAGGACCTAAACAAATTGATGATCAGGGTATTGAATTTTTTGACTACAGCATTGTTAGACAAAATGTAGCGGGCGGTCCGATCCCTGAAGGAGTTTATTGGCTTGATCCCAGACAGTTGGTTAACACTGGGTATAGGTTTTATAATCCACCCAATCCCGCCTGGGGGAAAAAAAGAATAACTATACATACATTCCATTCGACTCATACTTTTGGAAGAGGAGGTTTTTTTATACATGGTGGAACAGAATGGGGAAGCGTTGGCTGTATAGACCTTACCTCGTATATGGATTCTTTTGCACAGGTATTATCGATTTATAATAATTGCGGTTTTTGGAGTTGTAATCCTTGTAAGGTTCTTTTAACAGTGAAATATAAGTCAAACAGGGCAATTTTGAAATAAGATATGTGAAACTGGTTATAAAAACTTTGAGGAAATTGCAAACGCGGTTACATGCAAACAAAGCAATGTCTCTCCTCTCTGCTGGTTTAGCACCCCCATTCCCGACCCACGTGAAAGGCGCCCCAATTGAATTCCCGGGACATTTTCCCAGCCCCATTCTGAATGTGATCATTTTTCATTTTAACAAATAAGCCAAATCTCTTGATCAATCAGTCCTTATTGTCCGGGAATTCTATCCCGACGGAAATTGGCAGACCATTGAAGGCGATTCAGCCAAAACTCAGGCTGAATAATCCGGGCGATCGCTATGAGCAGGAGGCGGATGCCATGGCCGGCCGGGTGATGCGGATGGCTGCGCCAGGGGCAGAAGCAACGCCGGTTACCGGGTTGATCGGCCGCTCGGTGCAACGGAAATGCACCAATTGTGATGAGGAGAATAAGAGGAGGGGAACTGTAATGCGGAAAGCTGCGTCAGGCAATGATTCTATGAATATTTCCCCGGCTTTTTCCTCAGCCCTCCATGCCACCCGTGGCGGCGGATCACCCTTGCCCGAGGGGACAAGGAACTTCATGGAAAATGCCTTCAGTGCAGATTTTTCGGGGGTCAGGGTGCATGCTGACAGCCGGGCGGCGGAGATGAACAGGGGGATTCATGCTAGGGCATTCACCTATGGCAGCGATATCTATTTTGGCCAGGAAACAAAAAACCTCCATTCCGAGAGTGGCAAACGTTTGCTCGCACATGAGCTCACCCATGTGCAACAACAGGAAGGCACTGATCATTCCGGTATCTTAAGTAGGGATGTTTTAACCGGACCTACCAATTCCACAGAAATCCTTGCAGAAATCAATCATCGTTTGGATACGAACAACCATATGATGATAACAGAATTAGTAAGGAATCTGATTCTCATGATGTCAACGGAAGATATGCTGACCCAGGGGGTGCCCCTGGTAATCCGGTTGCTTGAAGCGCAATTTCGAACCGAGGCCATCTCCGTGTTAAATGCCGTAAGTTCAGCCTGGATGCAGCGATTTGCAACGAATAGCACCCTTGTAAATTTGTGCTTTACTCCTGACCACCCGATCGAGGCTTTGTTAAATCGGGCAAATGTAGAGGAATCGCGGGGAGATCATGCGACAGTTATTGATCTGCTCAAGAATGCTTTCTATCTATCACAGATCCTGCTCCTTCATATGACTTCTGATTTCGATACGCGGATGTCGGAGGCAGTTAGAGGATTTGGCCGGGAAAATGCAGATTCCGTAAATTTTGGAATTCTCCACATACTGATGTATATGTCCTATGCCCAATTATACCAGGCCATTCGAGGGATCGTTACTTTTTATATCGTAAGGCAAAGACAGGCAATGTTGGCAGGGAACACCCAGGCTGCAACACAATACGGCATATTGGATGGGCAGTTGGACACGGCGCTGCATGACAGTGCAATCCTTTTGTCCGGATCAACCGGACGCGGCCTTACAATAACAACCACGGTGCCTACAGCCGCCAATCCCAATCCTGTCCTGCAAGGTAATAATGGTGTTTCGGAATCCATCCGACCGTTGCCGGGTGCGCCAAGGCCGGATGAAATTGCCGAGCATCCATACTATTCCATCGAGATGCCACGGTTGCTTGACACGCTGCGGGGACAGGAGCAGTTGGTAAATGAGGTTTTCCAGTTCCCTGAGGTGGTAGCGGCTTTTCCCGGACAATCGGTTAACTGGAACAGCCGGGATGAAAGAGCCAGGTTATGGATTGCCGTTTATGACGGACTGCAACGGCAGCATGGCACTGCCAATGCCCTACCTGCATTGTTGGGCATTATCCAGCGTTACCTGGAAAACTATACATTTCATACCGAGTATGACATCCGGGACTTTGGCACCAGTTACCTTGCTTCCGATTTTCCTACAGATCTGATAGGCAGGGTTGCGCGCGACTGCGGTGTTTATGCCGTGATGACAGCTTATGAAATTTACCGCGTGGCGCACCATGCAACACTTAATCTCCATTTCAGTATTTATACCAGCCTTGACCATGTGATCCTGGCAATGATTGAACCAGCACTTAACAGACATTTTGTGCTAAGTAATAATCAAATCAGCGCCCCAATTAGTGGCATTCAGGATGCAGATATCATACAATCAGTGGGAACATGCTTTGCTGCCATCGGACAAACCCGTTATGGGGTTACGCCCGTCATGCATAATGAAGCAGGTGATTCTTCGATGGGTGAAAGAAGGTTCAGCACACAGTTGTGGAACCAGTTCCGTGAAATAGGCCATACCTGGGGGCTGCGCGATCGTTCAGTGGTCAATCCGGCTTCTCATCAACAGGAATCACTTTATGACAGGCATTACCGCGACCTGAGAACTTTCAACAGCAATGCTGCTTTAACTTTCCAGTCGATCAATTCGATTGAACAACATCTGACCACGGCCGCTTCAACTGCTGACCAATTGTTGATATTTCAACGGGAGTTCATCCCTTTGGCTGATGATGTCATCAGGCAGGTATGGCCCGCCTTTATGCGTTTAGGCGAATGTGCCGACATTGCCACGACAAGCAGAAGTCTTGCGGGAAGACACCGGGAATTCGTGTATAATGCCGGACCCACCTTGCATCCGTTGGTACAAACTGCAATAATGTTACTGCGTTTCCAATCTACCGGGGGAACCCTGACAAATGAACAGCTTTTTTTCATTTGTTCCCTGCAAAGAATACCAAAGTTTGGGTCGGATATTCAATCGTGCGGTTACCCGGTACCTGCATGTCCTGCCTCTTTCGAACAGGATTACCATGACCTTTGCACACGGTTGACAGCCAGTTAAGAGAACATAATCGTAACTGGATATGAACCTTTAAAAAAACAATAAATAATCCCACCGATGCCCACCGGCTACTCCCGTTCCCCTAAGCTCCTCAAAGGCGCCCTGATCGAATTCTCGGAGCGTTTTCTCGGCCCCATTCCCAACGTGATCGTCTTCCAGTATAACCCGGAATCGATGACCCGTACGCTCGAAGTGTGGAACCAGAACAGCGGCGGTTCAGGGGCGGATTCAACGGCAGGCAACGATACCTCTCACACGGCCCAGCCGTTTGATCCTCCCGAAAGCTTTACCCTTGCCCTTGAACTCGATGCGGCCGATGCCCTTGAACAGCCCGAAAGTCATCCCGTTGCCTACATTTCAGGCGTAGCCGACCGCATTGCCGCCATGGAGATGCTGCTCTACCCCCAGGGCGACAGCCTGCTGGGCGGATTGCTGGGTTCGGTCACCGGTTCGCTTAGCGTTGGTGCCAGTGTAGGCGGAAGCAGCATCGGCGGCGGAATTGGCGGCGCAGCCGGGGGCGTTCAACCGGCCTCGCGCGGAACGGTCCCGGTGGTACTGTTCGTTTGGGGCCCCGGACGAATCGTGCCGGTGCGGCTTACCTCCTTTTCGGTCGAAGAACAAGCCTACTCCCCATTGCTGTATCCCATCAGGGCAAAAGTCAGCATCGGGCTGAAAATCCTCACCCCGAAAGATTTTCCGACATGCCAGCGGAAACTGAGCGAAGACCTCGCCATCATGGCCTTTAAATTCACCCGCAAACAGAAAGAGGTGCTGGCCATGGCCAACATGGCCAACAGCGTAGAATCAATCCTCGGGATGTTGCCATTCTGACATGATAGCGCAATAAGTCATAACAAAAACATAAAATAAAAGAACTGATGTTTACCGACGAAAGCAGGTATAAAAAGGCCACCCAATACCAGGCGAAAGATCACCGCGGCAGGACGGTCAATGTAGCTGCAACCCCGGACGCCCCGAACCAGCCGCTCCAGGGGTACCACCTGCGCAAACAGGGGCAGCATACCGATCACCTCGCAGCGCGTTATCTCAACGAACCCACCGCTTTCTGGCGTATCGCCGAAGCCAACGATGCCATGCTGGCCGAATCGCTCACCGAAAAGCAGGAGATCGCAATCCCAAATAAACGATAACCGATGGGACTCGATATCGTGATCTGCGTGAATGACATCCCGAGTCAAAACCTGACGCAGATGGTGAGCAGCGTGGAGGTGAATGAAAAGATGGATCAGAATAGCTCCTATAAACTTAAATTCATGGTGGATGTTTGTGACGGGGATATTGCCAACCAGATTCTGAATGACATCGCTCCAGGGAAAATAGTCTCCGTGCTGGCAAAGGTGAACGAAGATCTGGTATGCCTTGTGAAAGGGCCGGTGGCGCAGCAGGAGGCCCACCTCGTGCACGGGGGCGCAGGTTCGTGGATCCACGTGGAGGGCGAAGATACCGGGCAGCTGATGGATCATATCACCAACTTTGCCGTGACCACCTCCGGGTCAGATGCCGATATCGCTTCACGGATCATCTCGGGGAACAACGATATGTCAGCGGATGTGCAACCTACTCCCGACTCGGTTCATGACGAGGACAACCACAGCCATGTGCAGCGGGATACCGATCTGAACCTGCTCAGGAGCCTGGCCAGGCGCAATGGATTCCATTTCTGGATCACCTGGGACCAGGATGGCTTGGGAACCGGTCATTTCAAAGCGCGCGACCTCTCCGGGACCCCGTCTGCAACCCTGATCGTAAACCAGGAAGATTACAACATCGACTCGCTGAGGGTTACCTTTGATACACACCGGCCTTCACACATTGCAGGAAGGCAACTCGACCTGAGGACCAAAACGGAGATCGTCGGCAATGTCACCCTCGACGATACCACGCTTGGCTCGAGCAGCCTGGCTGATGTTTCAGCCACGGCTCCTGAATCGATGCACCTGGCCCCCACCGTGGATAATGCCGGCGCCATGGACGCCCGGGCACGGGCGGTATTGCGCGATGCACAATGGTTTATCACCGCCACCTGCAGCACCAACCTCCACAGGCTGTGCAACATCGTCCGTTTTCACACCCTCGTGCAGGTACAGGGCGCCGGAACCAGGTACAGCGGCAAATATTATGTCACAGGGGTTAAGCATCTCATTGATGCTGCCGCCTACAAGATGGAGCTGGAACTGGCAAGGAACGCCTGGGGCAACTGACAACCCTGATCTACCCATCTCCCTGAAAAAAAGAAAAAATGGACAACCAGCATAACGACCAGGTTTTACAGTGGATCCGGACCCATCATTTCGGAAAATACAGGGGGTTGGTCACGGATAATAACGACACAACCCACCGGGGACGCGTGAAGGTCACCGTTCCTGCCGTGCTGGATGATCTGCAGGTGTGGGCGATGCCCTGCCTGCCTTATGCCGGGAACAATGTCGGTGTTTATACCATACCCGAGCCGGGAGCCGGGGTTTGGGTCGAATTTGAGGGAGGCGATCCCTCCTTCGCGATCTGGACAGGCGGCTTCTGGGCCGACCATGAACTCCCGAAGAATGAACAGGGAACAGAAGCCTCGCCGCCCCTGCGCATGATCAGGAGTGAAAAGGGGCTGATGATCACCTTTGATGATGATTCGGAAAAGATCACCCTGAGCGATGAAAATGCAGGAAATATCATGACCATCGAGGTCCAGTCAGGCAAGATCAGGCTGCAGGCCAACCTGAAAGTGGTGGTGGAGGCGCCGAATATCGAACTTGTGGAAAGTTCGACCCACCCGCTGGTTTTCGGCGACAACCTGTTGCAATACCTGAACCAGCTGGTGACCATCTACAATGCCCATCTGCACCCCGGCGAACTTGCGTTGGGCGTACTTCCGGTAACTCCCGCACCACCGGTTCTTCCCATGCCCCCGGCCCTGCCGGAACTTTTATCAATGCGGGTAACCACAGGATAATAAGACCGTTATGCGATTAAAAGCAGGAACAAGAAAACCTACCCCTGTCTCCCCGGCAGAGGATAATTACACAGGCAGTATGGCGGAGGCCATGCAGCAGGCATTCGAGGATGAGTGGGCCAATGTCATGGGCGATATGCCACAACCCCAGCCCAGTGACCAGATGCAATTGCTTTTCGTCGCCATTGCCCGGGGAATCGTGCGACACCTGTTTGAAAACCCGCAGGCATTCACCGTACATGTGAACACGGGATCAGGCGACGGAACGGTGAACGGAATCGTTACCGTGCCATCGCCCCCCTTATCCGGAAGTTAATTTCGAACTGCTGATGAATCAAAATATCCATAGCATCCGCTATCCGTTTGCCATTGACGACGGATTCGGGACCCTGGCCGAAGAGACAGGTTACGCCGCTCACGTGGAGCAGATGATCAGACAGGTGCTCTTCACCAATCCCGGCGAAAGGATCAACCGCCCCGATTTCGGCTGCGGCATCACCAGGATGGTATTTGCCCCTAACAGCGATGAAAGCGCCAATCTCACGAAGGTGATCATCAACCAGGCCCTCGACCGTTGGCTCGGTACCCTGATCGAGGTGATCGATGTGGAAGCTGCGGCAATCAATGAAACCCTTGAAATTAAAATCGTTTACCTGCTGCGCGCCCGCCAGGAACGCAGGTATCTAAACCTTGAAGTGACGATATGAGCGCCGCCCCCGACAGGATCAAAAAAATGCTCACCCAGGACCAGGTGACGGGAATCGACTTCATCTATGTCTATCCCGACCAGCTGGAACTCGATGTCTATTTCTTACCAACTTTGTCAGGCATCCCCACTCTGTTTCCGGGATCAGCCGGTCCTCTCGCTGCAAACCAGATAAAAATTTACAATCCCGAAGCCGCTCTCCCTGAAATTGAAATTCTGGACCCGGTAAGCTGGATTCCAGTCGACGGGAGGGACGTACTTCATCTGAAAACCAGCCAGCGAGGGGATTTCACCCGGTACAGGCTCAGGATTGACGATGCCCGGATCGACTCCTGGTTTAATGATGTGAGTTTCAGTTTTAAAGCCAATTGTCCGGGCGACCTGGACTGTAAAACCGGGGACCCCGATTGCCCTGCCGATGAGCTGGTCGATTTCCCGGTCGATTACCAGGCGCGTGATTTCTGGAGTTTCCGCAGGGCCCTGCTCGATTTTGCCGCATTGCGCTATCCCGACTGGCCCGACAGGCTCGAGGCCGATGCTGGGGTCATGATGGCGGAGCTCATGAGCGCCCTCGGTGATGAGATGTCCTATTACCAGGACCGGGTAAGCAGGGAGGCCTACCTTGAAACCGCCACCCAGCGCCGTTCCATCCGCAGGCATGCACGGCTGGTCGATTACCAGATGCACGACGGGCTCGGTGCAAAAGGCTGGCTTGATTTGACGGTTGATAAAAGCGCTATCGGATTCATCACGGTGGATGCGGGAGAGGCGGTATTCGCCCAAAGTGACGACGGCACTCAGATTTTCTTTGAAACCAGTGAAGGCCTCGCAGATTATTATGATCCGTTAAACAAGCGCCAATTTTATGTAAAGGCCCTCCTTAACCAGCTGGACCCGCACATCTGGGACAGGAATAATCTTTGCCTGCCGGCTGGCACCACCGAAATCTTCATTGATGGACATTACACGGCAGACCTAACGGCCCATGGCCTTCCAAAATGGATATTGCTGCAAACCAGTCCGCCCGATCCGGCGCAACCGGTAAGAAAACAATTGGTCAATGTGACCGAGGTGTCCGACACACGGGATTACGTTCTGGGCAAAGATATCACCCGCATTGCCTGGAAAAAGGAGCAGGCGCTTCTTTTTGAATTTGATCTTACCGTACTGCAAATCAGGTGCAATATTGTTCCGGTAACGGCAGGAAAAACCTTCACGGCCTTTTTCATTGTAAACCATGCTCTTTCCGCGCTCTCCGATCTTCAACGGGAAAAGTTTGGCGATTCCCCTGCCGGCGAAACTGTCAACAGGACCGGTCACGACGGGACTGAATGCAATCTTTACACCCTTCCCGGATCCGGCAGCCTGCCGCTGGTCTATCTCGGTGATGATCCCCACCAGTTCAACACCCCGGAGATTATCCTCGAAGAGGTTGAATTTAACAGCGGTTCAAAAACGTGGGACCCGAAAGCGATTTCCGGCGACTGGGAATACAGGCCGGCTTTGGTAGGTATCCATTCATCCAATCCCACCGATCGTCATTATACGTTTGATGATGGGACCTGGCAGCGGGTTGTGGGATACCAGCGTATCGGGAAAGTGACTGAACACCGCGATTATGCCATGAACGGCGGGGTCACCCTCCGTTTCGGGGATAATGAGTTCGGCAGGGCTCCCGAACCGGGGTCGGTATTCAGGGTACGATACAGGCTTGGTGGCGGCAGCAGGAGCAATGTGGCAGACAATACGATCCAATCTCCTTTACCCGGGATGAGCATCACCAACCCGTTGGCTGCAACCGGCGGATGGGATGCCGAAACTCCCGAAGAGCTGCGACAGCTCGCGCCGGAGGCCTTCCGGGCGATCACCTACCGGGCTGTACGTCCGGAAGATTATGCAGAGGCTGCAGAACGCCTGCCATGGGTCCAGAAAGCTGGGGCCGCTTTTCGCTGGACAGGCAGTTGGCTCACCCTCTTTGCCACCCCCGATCCCCTTGGAAAGGTCACCCTTGACCCTCCCGACAGGAAAGACCTCAGCAACCAGCTGGACCGTTTCCGGCAGGCCGGAAGGGAGGTGGCTGTAATGGATCCTCGCTATGCCAGCCTCGACCTGGTGATCGACATCTGTGTATCGCCCGAAGCCTATCCGGGCCAGGTGAAAGAACGGGTCATGCAGGCGCTGACAGGGGCAAAAGGCCTCCGCGACGGATCGGCCTATTTTTCTCCCGACCGGTTTACCTTCGGAACCTGCCTTGAGCGATCAACCCTCGAGGCCGCCATTCAGGAGGTGAAAGGGGTGAACGCAGTGGAAAAAATTACCTTCCGGCGAAAGGGGTGGTTCGGATGGCGGATCTTCCGGGAAATGAATTTCAATCCCGGCAGGGATACCATCATCAGGGTTGCCAATGACCCCCTCCATCCGGAGAGGGGAAGTCTCAAAATCCATACACACGGAGGACTATGAGTTGCTCACAATGTACTGTTAAAGGTTCGGCAGGCGCATCGGCTGACTACCCCTGTCCCTGCGATCGGTTTATTTTTCCCCTGCCGCTGAATATCGGGGCAGGGCTTGACAAACTGCCGCGGCAGACCGCAACTTTTCCCGAATTCAGGAGAGCCATGCTCCGGGATATTATGGGGGAAACCGTTGAGGTTATTGACAATACCAATACCCTGGTGGCCGTGAAGCCTCTCACCTCCTGGCGGGCACGGAAAAAGGATGATCCCGGCATCATGCTTCTTGAAATGTGGGCCTATGTTTGCGATTGCCTCTCCTTCTATGATGAGGTTCTGGCCAATGAAGCCTATATCAGGACCTGCGCGTTAAAACCCGATCTCAGGCGCCTGGTAGCGCTTTTAGGTTACCTGCCTCGCCCGGCCGTGGGCTCAGTGGTCGACCTGGCTGCCATTGCCGAAGGGAGAATCCGTGTAAATCTGCCCCTGGGGACTGCCTTCCGCTCCGGGGCTTTCGACGGAAATCCCCCGCAGGTTTTCGAACTCGATCAGGATCTTTTCATACATCCCTTCACAAACCGGGCCGGGATTACCGCACCTCACCCTGGAAAGATCCGGCAGGACCATCCCGCATCACTGCTGGTAAACCTGAAGGGTGAGGTCAGCGAAGATGCCCTGTTGCTGCTTGTTGACAAGGCAGACGACAGCCAGAACAGTTGCCTGCAGGTTCAGAAAGTTGAGAAATATACCGGCGCCGACAATAAGCAATACAACAGGATCTCTTTTACCTCTCCGACGAATCTGAGGCAAGATGAACCCCTGGAGCAGCTTCAGTTGATGAAACCGGCACTTACCACCGGGTTATGGACCAAAAGCGATGCCGGTAAAACCATCAGCGGTACCACCATCATCCTGAACAGCCTGAACCACCAGATCAAGCCCGGTGATTTTATCATGCTTACCTGTAAAACGTTAAAAAGATGGTTCCGGGTAACCGGGGTGAATGATGTGTCAAGACCCATCAATGCCTCGAACAGCGTGACTGTGAATAAAAATGTCTTCACCCTCTCCGGGTTTGAAAACCCCGTCACCGCCCTTACCTTGCACGAAGAGGTCTACGACTGGAGACTAATCCTGCCCTCGTGGGTGACGGACTGGTCAAATGCCGACCCCGCCGGGATAACGGTTCATTATAACCTGCAAACCATTGCGACAATCACGGATGAGCCCAACCCCACCTTGTCTGCATCTGATCCGTTAAATTTCAGTACGAGGCTGGAAATGCCCATTGAAAAATATAATCCTTCCCGGTTTCTGCTGCAGGATAAAAACATGCAGGGAATCAGCATTGGAGGCGGCATTGACTATGATCGCCAGAAGCTTGTTCCGGATAATACAGATCCCTGGAAACGACCCGCCACTTTACCCGTGGATGTTTACGGAAATGTAATCACGGCTTCGCGGGGTGAAACCGTGAAAAATGAAAAACTGGGAAGCGGGGATGCCTCGGTTCCCTCGCAGACCTTCAAGCTTAAAAAGAAACCCCTGACATACTATCTTTCTCCAACTGCCGGTAATGACCAGGGAGTAAAAAGCTCCCTCACCATTTATGCGGACGGAATCAAATGGAGCGAGGTAAACACCTTTTACGGCATGAAAGAATATGACAGGGTTTATATTGTCAGGCAGAATGACCAGGGTGAATCACTGGTGACCTTTGGCGACGGGATCAGGGGACAACGGCTTCCGACAGGGATCGACAATGTGGTGTGCAACTATCGCTTTGGCGCCGAAGCTGCCGTTCCTCCTGCAGGTTCGGTGAACCAGGTATCGAAACCTGTGAAAGGGCTGCAAAGCGTAAAGAACATATTACCCGCCTATGGGGGGTCGGATGCCGAGGAGGCAGGAACCATGCGCACCTTTGCCCCGAAGTCGGCACTGATCCTTGACCGCATCGTATCGATCAACGACATGGAGGCGGTGGCGGCGGCTTTTCCCGGCGTCAGGGCAGTTCAGACCGAATGGAGATGGGATATCCTGAAACAGAGGGCAACTGCCCACATCTATTACATCGGGAGTGATTCGTTAAAAACTCCCCTGTCGCAAAGAATAAGGAACCTCTCCGATCCGTCGACACCCATCACCGTTGACACGGCAAAGGCGGTTCCGCTTTCCATGGCCTTGAATGTAGGTATTGACCCGCTCTTCCTCGAGCAGGAGGTGATCAGGGAATTGTTCCAATCGCTGCTGGACCCGGCAGGCGGTTTGCTGGCGCCCGAAAATATCGGGATCGGAAAACCTTTGTACAGGAGCAGGATCTTCGAATCGGCGCTGAGAGTCAGCGGTACCACGGCGATGCATGAGATCGTGGTCAATACAGGATCTTTCAAAGGGTTTGCCATGACCCCCGGAGCAGGCAACTATTTTGATATTGAGATGGGAGGCCTCGTAATTAACGGGAAACAAAACGGATAGCCGGATATGAGCATAGACCAGTTTGAACAATATTATACCGAGAAACTGTGGGAAGCCATTCCCTCCATTTACCGCCATGAAGACGGAATGGCCGATAAACCTGGCGTATTGCGGGCCATCGTTTCGGTAATGGCAAAACAGGCTGCCATTCTCAGGCGCAGCCAGGACAGGTTATGGGATGACCAGTTTATTGAACTGTGCGATGAATGGGCGGTTCCCTATATCGGCGACCTCGTGGCAACGCGCCTGTTGTCGGCCTTAAACCCTCGCGGCCGGAGGGTGGATGTGGCCAAAACCATCTATTACCGCCGGAGAAAGGGAACTCCGCGCATTCTCGAAGAACTGATCAATGATATCAGCGGGTGGGAAGGTAAAATGACGGAACAGTTTACAAAACTGGCCCGTTCGCGTCACGGGCTCGACCCGTTTCCCGCTCCGCTGGCCGGAAGATACACCGGAACCATGCCGGGCGGCTGGGCCGACCTGCGTAACCAGAAGCAGTCCGAACTGGCAAACGGCCCGTTTGAGGAGTTCTTTCACACACCCGATGTTCGCAGGTATTCAGGAATCGATGGCCGTTACGCCATTCCCAAGCTTGCATTTTACCTCTACCGGTTAACCTCCTTTGAGGCTGTCAACATCACCCCATTTTCGATGGGGGATGGCAAACGGTTCGGCTTTGATCCCTCCGGCAGGGAGATACCGCTGTTCAGCCAATCAGGCACTTCCCGCGACTGGAACCAGTGGCACTCTCCCTCCATGGCCGAACTGCCCGCTCCCATCCCCTGCAGGCTTCTTGGAAATGCAGAATACCTCATTACCGGGGATGTCATCCAGCAATTGAAACCGGTAGGATTAACGAATCCGACAGCCTGGCAGGAACTCGGGAAAATCGCAGGACTCAGGTTCAAAAATGAGGCCAGCCTCCTTGCCTTTATTTCAACCTTCTCCACCAAGGGCGACATCCTGCTGGTTTTGCCCTCCCTGCTGGCCTTTTCCCTTGTGGCTGATTGCGGGAAAAGCATCCTGCTGCCCGACGAACACACCGTCGTGAGCGCGCCCCTGGATTTGAATTCAATTGCAGTCTGTTTCAGATCGCCTGACCGGATTATCACCACCCGGGATATTGCAGCGGCATCCCTCGTGTCGTGGTCAGGCGCATCCGACAGGGAACTCTCCATTGATGCTGAAAAGGGTTTGTTTATGTTCCAAAATGACCAATCGGGGAAGGGCGAACTTATCGTGTCGTATCACTATGGTTTTTCAGCCCCTCTCGGTGCCGGAACTTACGAGCGGCCATGTATCAGTGATTCATTACCCGCTGTTAATATCAGCAATGGAGGAGCCTTGATTGCCGCGCAATTGCCGGTCGGCGGCGCAGCCCAAATTGATGACAGCAGGAGTTATGGTCCGGTTGATCCGGTCACCGGGATCAAAAGCATGGTTTTGCAGTCGGAAAGCAGCCAGCGGCCCTATATCCGGATTGAGGAGGATTGGACACTCAGTTCGGGATCAGAGATAAATTCATCCCTTACGCTGGATGGCCTGTGGATTGGCGCGAAAGGCGGTTCCAACCTGAAGATCATCCTTGAGGGAGATTTCGACTGCGTGGTGATCAGGAATTGCACCCTCGACCCCGGCGGAAGCAGCAACATTGCAAAAGAGGTGCTTTTCCCGGTCTCACTGTCAATCAGGGGAAGGGTTGGAAAGCTGTGTATCGGTTCCTCCATCCTGGGGCCGGTTTATCGGGAGGGCTCCGGGATTGTTGAAGAGATGTCGGTCTCCGATTCGATCATCCAGTCGGTTGATCCGCTTGTAAAAGCCCTGAACATCGATACCGGGAAATCCGTCATTACAAGGACAACGGTTTTTGGAGAGTCCCGGCTGCACCGGCTGGAAGCATCGGAGGCGCTGTTTACCGGGACTGTCATGGTAACCGATTCCCAGCAGGGCTGTTTCAGGTTCAGCGCCGCTCCTGAAACCAGCAGGTTGCCGCATCCCTATGAAAGTTTCCTCTTTGCCCGTGATTCCAACCATTGGTTCACCTCGCGGAGGTTCGGCGATCCGGGGTACGGCCAGTTAAGCGATACAGCTCCAGAAAAGCTGAAGCGGGGAGCAGAGAACGGATCTGAAACCGGCGCCTTCAGCAGCATGCTGAATCCTGTCAAATCAGATGGCCTGCAAAGCAAGGTCAGCGAATATATGCCATTTGGGCTGATTCCGATATTTATCCACCAAACATAAAGAAAAGAGATGGGAACGTTTGACATTTCCAGAATAAATTTCAATCCGGAGAAACACTATGCCAGTGTCCGCATGCAGCAGGGAAGGGTCCTGACAGACGACGACTGGAATGAAAATGAGCGAATATCAATGGAAGATGAACGAAGGACTGTCAACGACATCATCGGTTCTTTTGGCACCTCCGGCGATGGGTTCAGGATTGACACCGTGGCTGAAGACACCAATGGGTTCATTGATTTCACGATCGGGGAGGGAGCGCTTTACCTTGGGGGGCTGAGGCTGGAGATGGATAAACAGGAGAGCTACCGGGCACAGCAGGACTGGCTTCAACAGCCGGCTGACCTGGATCGGGCTCCTGCGTTAGCAGGGTTGCCGAGGTATGACCTGGTTTATCTCGAGGCCTGGCAACAGGCTGTCAGCGCGGTGGAAGACAGCTCCCTGTTTGAAGTTGCGCTTGGGGGGCCGGACACGACGACCCGTCTTCGAAACATGAGAAGAGTACACCTGGCACCGGATATTGGTTTCAGCAGCTGCACCGATGCCTGGCAGCAGCTGAAAAAGAACTGGGAAAACCTGCAACTGGGAAAAATCAACGGGGAAAATGAACTAGGTCCGGATACTACGCTTACGGTTTCCTTCGAAGGAACCGGCGTACCCGGCGACCCCTGCAATCCCGCCGCTGCCGGGGGTTACCTGGGCGCTGAAAACCAGGCTATCAGGGTGCAGATCGTGGATGACAGCACTAGCAAAAAAATCACCTGGGGATTTGACAATGCCTCCCCTCTATACAGGGTTACCCTGGGCGCCGATGGAAAAACCATCACCATGCTTACAGAGCCCAAGGACCAGTATCACTGGCCGTTATCCGGCCAGGTTGTGGAATTACTGCCCTGGTCGGCGGTGTTGCCAAATGGCGAGAAAATCGCGGAGATTTCAGGGTACCTGTCCAAAGTAGATGCCTCCTACGATCCTGATAAACATCAATTTACGATTCAAGACCACATCAGGCCCTTAAATCAGGAATATTATTTCCTGCGGGTGTGGAACCGGGGAACCGACCTTGCCTCTCCGGCCGCAATTGAACTTGTTGCCGGTTCTGTTACACTCGGGAATACCGGATTGGTGATTTCGTTTACCGGAAAGAATTGGGTAGCGGGCGATTACTGGGTGATCGCGGCAAGACCGGAATCACCAAAACAGGTCGTACCATGGGAATTGGAAAAAGGAATTTTCCACCACGGAATACGCCGGTTTTTCGCACCATTGGCAGTCATCAAATGGACCAACGCGGGCAATGCCCCTAAAGGAGAGGTGGTGCATGATTGCCGGAAAAAATTTCATCCGCTTACCGATCTTGATGGTTGCTGCACCTATACGGTTGGCAACGGAATTACGAGCAAAGGGGATTTCAACTCGATCCAGGAGGCTGTCGACAGCCTGCCGGAAAAAGGAGGCAGGATCTGTGTATTGCCCGGCGAGCATAAGGCAAATGTGACATTGCTGAAGAAAAAACAGGTCCGTATTACGGGTTGCGGTGAACAGACCATCGTTCGGCCCGGACCCGACAACCAGAAAGATCCTGTTTTTTCAATCCGGAATTCCCAAAAAATTCAAATTGACCAGCTTACCATCTATACCTGCAAGGGAACCGGCATTGAGGTTTATGATGATCCCGGATCCGACACGTTTTCCGAACAAATAACCATCCGGGATAACCGGATCCTGGCATCGGTTCATGCAGTGTATGTTCAGATGCAGGAGAGCCGGAAAGGTGAAAATGACATTAAGATCATTGGCAACATGATCGGGATGGTTGACCAGGAGGGCGGAGAGGCTGCCGTGTTCTGCCTTGCCGACCAGGTCCTGATCGAATACAACCGGATCGTGGTGATCCAGGGAAATGACGGCAAGGATCCTGATTATCCGACCCATCCCGATGATCCAGGCAACAAAGATCCATTTAACCCCTGTTTTGATTTCCAGGTCACCTACGAAATCGGTTATCCTGTTGAAATCCTGATTTTCTGGCTGCTGCGTTACCTTTACCTGTACATTCCAACAGGCAGGTCCCAGAAACACTATTTAGCCCTTGGAGGTATCCAGATCGGCAACTTCTCGGAAAGGGTCCGCATCCTGAACAACCTGATCATCGGGGGCAGGGGAAATGGCATCACCCTGGGACATCTTCCGGGCGATATTCATTTTGACCGGAAGGAATCCGGCTATGCGTTTATTTACGAAACTGCAATCGAAGACAACGACATCATGCAAATGGGGCTGAATGGAATTGCCACGGCAATGGACCGGATGAAAAATGAATCATCCGTATATCTCCATGACCTGACGATCAGCAGGAATAAAATAAGGTATTGCGCACACCAGTTATTTAAAACCATTGATGTCAACCCGGATCAAATAGCCTTTGGCGGGATCATTCTCTACGATTGTGAAGAGGGGATTATCCGGGAGAACAGGATTGAACAAAACGGGCGGCAACAGCCTGAACCCGTCTGCGGCATCTTTGTATTTTACGGTGAAAAACTCGATATTTCGGACAACCACATTGTAAACAATGGTCCATTCCCCGATCTGTCATCCCTTGCCGGGGGAAACCGGGGTGGCATCGTGGTGAAGATGAGTTTTAAAACGGTCGGATTTTACGGCAGAAAGGCCCTGGAAAATTCCGGGCCCGGCACGCCGAATACCACCGGAACCTCCCCTGCTGTTGTTGCTTTTGACACACTCCCGGCAGTGACGGTTCACGACAACATCGTCGTGCAGCCGGTTGGGTTCGCACTCCTGCTGGGTGCTTTCGGACCTGTTTCGGTGCTGGGAAACCAGTTTACCTCGCTGGGCACCGACCCCACGAATCGCTTATCATGGTTCGCCTCCACCGTTTGTATCATTAACCTGGGGATATCAAAGGATCTGTTCGCGATGACCTATACGCAAATGAATTTTACGGATTACAGGTTGACCAGGATGCTGAATGATCCAGCTGCCCAACAATTTATTTTGGCCTACCAGTACCTGCCCGGCGGCAAAGTAATGTTCTCCGGCAACCAAACCACCCTGGATATGCGTTATCCCTCGCTCAATGTCTGCTTAAGTTCCCAGATGATTGCTTCCCGGGATGACATTGCATTCAACAATAACCAGTCGGAATGCACCTCCCTGGTGGTGGTGACCGATGGCGTGGGATTTACCGATACCGTAATCATCAATACTGCCCTTTTTGCACCCTCGGTCAGGAGCAATGACAACAGGTTCACCGATGGCCTTTCGCGGACATTTTTCTCCCTTTTATCCTTCGGATTTATGGCTACGGCCACCGGGAACCAGGCGACAAACTGCATTGTCGTCCAGGGGAACGTGAATGCGACTGTCGACACCCAAAACACGGTACTGAACGATTCCCGGTGCAGAAGCTTAAAAAAAACAATGCCTCTTTTCAAAAAATAGGGTGAAAAAAAATATAGTAAAACCGTTGATTATACAGATTATTTATGCAAACCACCAACTCAACTCCTCTGCCCGACACAACGGCTGCATCCATCATCAATGAATCGGTTACCAAACTTGATGAACAGCGCCTGGCAGGGCTTCAGGATTTCCAGCAACAGCAGTCGTTCAGAAATTCGATCCTGCAGCAGGAGAAATCGCGTCTGGAAGAAAAGTACGGAAGCGACCATCCCCTGGTCCTGAAAATAATCCCGCGGATCGCTATGCAGGAGCAGGTAAATGCAGGATTAAACCGGGAAATTTCAAAGGCCTCCGTGAAAACAGTGCCCTTCGTCACCACCTCATGGCGTATCCAGGGAAAGGTTTATGATTCAGGGAATAAACCTGTTCAGGGATATACCGTATTTTTAGGCGATAATACCGGGATCTGGAATTCGTTTACGGCGACCTCCTGTACCGATGAAACAGGGTACTATTCGCTGACGGTTGATCTCAATATGATGAAAAGGTTGAAAAAAACTGTTTTATTTATATGTGTATCCGACAAGAACAAAAAGCTTGTCTACCTTGGACAGGACGCTTATCAACCTGTCGGCGGCGCCATAGCGTACAAAGACATTTTGCTGGGGGATGGGTTGTGTGCAGCCCCTCCCGTATCAGAAAGAAAGATCGTTTTGTTTGGAATCACCATCCTGAAATGGAAAATAAACTGAACCGGGAGGAGCAGAATAAAACTCCGGTCTGATAACCCCCGGTTCCCCTTTGCCTTTCAAATGAGTACCCGGCGATAAATAATCCCGGGACCATTACCTTTCCTATCAGTACCCGATGGTGAACCGCTCCCGGTGATGCTTCGGACAGGAATGCAGCATAACATTGCAGTGTGTCTTCATACATCCCGGGGGTTGTCCAGCCCGGGTTTTAGGCACTGATCAACTCATCACTCCCCCCGCATAATTCAGCCACCTCCCCGGCTGAAGAGACATCGCCTTTTATTACCGAAAGGCGGTCGGACTTTCCCCTGTTTTTTCCGGGTTACGCACGATGGCAGTCACGCAATGACCGCGATCGGGCAATTCATGTATGAGAACATGGAGGATATCTTCCGTGACAGGCAACGGAACAGGATAAGCAGGGTTGTTGCAGCTCATTCGCTGGTTCTGCTCCGGAACCGCCTCCTCCTGGTGAAACTTAATTTAAATTACTTCTTAATAAGGGTAACTCCCCGTTTTCGTGTATTGTTATTGAGAAGCATATTTTACCTGCCTTAATTCTCCCGGAAAGGGAGGTTTGATGCAAAACTGATGCTGCAACTGCCGCAATCTGCAGGATTACATTGAGCCAGACAGACTGAATAGCGCTTCCAACAAGGTTCTCAAGCTTCCATACCCTTTATGGACATAAAATTTCAAAAGGTAATTAATACTTTATAATGATGCCCAGATTTACATGCATGTTGATGCTGCTGTTCCTGTTTGAAGTGGCAACAGCACAGGTTGCCGGCAGTGAAAGTTCCGATGAAATGCGCCGGGAAATAGCTCAATCCCGGCAAGACAGCATCAGAGATGCCCGGAATGACAGGATAGACCAGGATGCCGATAAGTTTGACCGGATTTCCCATGGAGCGCTAACCATGGATTACATGAGCAGGGTCGTTTACATGGGAAGGGATTGGGGGATCAAGGGTTCACAGGCATTAATAACGGCAGGTTACTACCATAGGACCGGCTTTTACGGGGAGGTCATCGGCTATCATCTCACAGAAGTTCCCAAATCGCAACAGAATGAACCCATAGCCCCTGACTTTGCCCAATTCGACTTCTCCCTGGGTTTCAGGAGGCAAATCCTGGAAGGATGGAATGTTGATGCGGCATATTCTTACTGGTTGATCCTCTATGGAACAACTGCCTTCAGGAAAGAGTTAAAGAACAGCATCGATCTCAACACATCCTACGAAATCCGCAGTTTTATCGTATCGGCTGATGCCTATTTCATGTGGGGAAAGACCAGCAATCTAGAAGTAACCGTCGGCCTTGGCAAGGGTTTCAACCTCTACCATATTTTCGGGCACGACAGGCTGATCATCACCCCCACACTCAATATCGGGCTCGGTTCTACAACGGGCATGGTAAAAAAATACAAACCGGCAACAGATATTTACGCTGACAGTCTCGCGAATCTCGGCCATTTCAGGCTCCTTAACCTGGAGCCTGCCCTGCCGCTTGAATATCGTATCGGTCCCATTAACCTCAACTTGACTGCAAGCCTGGAGATACCTAAAAATATAGTCGATCCGGCAGAGAGCACCCTGGGCACGAAGCCATTCATGCTTTACCAGGCAACAATAAAATTTTTCATAGGTAAGGGCACGAAGAAATGACAGCAAAAGGGAAATCTCAGGTTTTCCAGTCGGCAAAACCTACCAGGTGGATTAGAGTCCGTTGGGTATTCAGAGTGGTTGCCGTGGTTCTCCTCATGGTCATTACAGGAGTGGTTGCATCGCTCTTCATCCAGGGCAGTGTCCGGATCCCGGATCATGGAGCCCGCAATTTATCAAAACTCAGCATAAAGGAAATTTCCGCTTCATTTTCTCCCCTGGTTCAGCGGGAATTTGTTAAGGATATTGACGCTGTAAGGCGGAAACCGCACCGTGACCTGTACAGTAAGGAGGTAGCTGATCCCCAGACCCGGGGATTGAAATTGCCTCTCCGGGCTGCGTTTTATGTAAACTGGGATGTCCAGTCGGGCTGGTCGCTGAAGAAAAACATCTCAAAACTTAACATGGTCCTCCCCGAATGGCTTTTTGTCGCCGATACATCCGACAGGATCGCCGTGAACATAGATTCGACAGGGCTTGATATTATGAGGAGACAGAAGGTCGCCATCGTTCCGATGATCTCAAACTACTTCAACCAGCAATGGAACGGAGCCAATCTCCACAGGCTGCTCACCTCGGAAAAAAGGAGGCGGGTCTTCATTTCAAGTGTACTGGCAATGCTTGAGCGATATCATTTTCAGGGCGTGAATATCGACTTCGAAGAGATGACAGAAACCACCGATGAATACCTTATTCTATTCATGAAAGAGTTATCGGGTTCCCTGCACAGGAAAGGTTTCATCGTCACCCAGGACATCTCTCCCTTCAATGAGGACTACAACATCCCGGAGCTGGCAAAGTACAACGACTACCTGTTTCTGATGGGATACGATCAGCATAATGCAAACTCGTTGCCCGGCCCGGTTGGCACCATCAAATGGGTTGAGGCAGCGTTGGACGATATTTGCGGGAAAACAGAATCCGAAAAGGTGATCCTCTGCATCCCGGCATACGGTTATGACTGGCCAGTGGGTTACCACGGGGAGGACATAACCTACCAGGAGGCTGTCACCAGGGCCGCAGAGCAGGGAGGAAAGATTACCTATGATAACAATAACTATAACCTGACCTACAATTACACCGATGATGGCCAGGTGAAACATGTAGTCTGGTTTGCCGATGCATGCACCGATTTCAACGTCATCAGGGCCTCGGAGGATTTCGGAACGGCCGGAGTAGCGCTATGGAGACTGGGTTCGGAGGACAGCAGGGTCTGGGATTTCTTTGATCGCCCTCTTAACCTCGACTCGCTCAGGAAGACCCCCTTCCACCCCTCCGGCCTGGAGCATGTGGCTGCGACCTACAATGTGGACTATATCGGGGCAGGAGAGGTTCTCGACATCAAGAGCTCTCCCAGCGATGGGTTGATCAAGATAGAAATGGACACTGCCGAACAGCTGGTGGCCGAGCAGCAGTATATTACCCTTCCTACCTCCTATGTGATCCAGAAGACCGGGGAGACCGCCAAACAGATCGCCATCACCTTCGACGACGGCCCCGATCCCGGGTATACCCCGGAAATCCTGGATATTCTGAAAGAGTTCAACATCAAAGCAACCTTCTTTGTTACCGGGATAAACTGCGAACAGAATGTCATGCTTCTCAGGAGAACCTATGAGGAGGGACACGAAATCGGGAACCATACCTTTACACATCCAAACCTGGAGCTGAGCAGCGATGAGAGAATGAAGCTGGAACTCCGGTCAACCAACCTGATGATCAGCAGCATAACGGGTCACGGAACCATCTATTTCAGACCTCCCTTCAACACAGATGCCGAACCCCGGAACTTTGACCAGATCCACCCGATCAAAGTTGCAAAGGATGAGGGATTTATAACGGTAGGTTCATCCATCGACCCCAGGGACTGGGAGAAAGGAATATCCGCTGATACAATTTACAGGCGGGCAGTGGAACAGCAGAACCTTGGCAACATACTGCTTTTGCACGATGCAGGCGGGGACCGCACGGAAACTGTCAAGGCATTGCCTAGGATTATTCAGTATTACCGGCGGCAGGGATACCGTTTTGTGACTGTTTCACAGCTTATCGGTCTTGCGCGGGGCAAAGTGATGCCCTCATCCGGGGAACGTTATCTGAGTGTTTTCGACGATGTTTTCATTTTCGGCGGTTACTATGTTCAATTGTTTCTCTACGGTCTTTTTTTCGCTGCCCTTATCCTGACCATGGGAAAAACCATCATAAACGGGATATTGGCGATTTACAGTTTCATCCTGCAAAAAAGGAATTACAACCCTGCGATCATCAATGCCGGGATGGTTACCATCATCGTGCCTGCCTACAATGAGGAGAAAAACATCCTGAAAACCATCAATAATCTGCTGGGATCGGATTATCCCGATCTCGAAATTATTGTTTCCGATGACGGTTCGGTGGATGGTACTCCGGAATTGGTAAGACGTAATTTTTCCGATGAGGCAAAAGTCAGGCTGCTCACCAGGCCCAACGGAGGCAAGGCCTCTGCCCTGCAGGCCGGCATAGCGCTTTCTTCAGGTGAAATCCTGGTATGCATAGATGCCGACACCCTGCTCGACCCCGCCGCCATAACAAGGCTCGTGCGGTATTTCGCCGATCCCAGGGTGGCAGCCGTTGCCGGGAACGTTAAGGTGGGCAATGTCCATAACATGCTTACCTCCTGGCAGTCGATAGAATACACGACGAGCCAGAACTTCGACCGGAGGGCATTCGAGATACTCAATGCGATCATGGTAGTGCCCGGAGCCATCGGAGCCTTCAGAAAGGATGCCGTGAACCGGGCCGGAGGCTTTACCACCGACACGCTGGCCGAGGATTGCGATCTGACACTGCGGCTTATCCGGGGCGGAAACAGCGTAAAGAACTGCAGTACTGCCCTGGCATACACGGAAGCGCCCGAAACGCTTAAGATGTTCCTGAGGCAGCGTTTTCGCTGGACTTTTGGAATCATGCAAAGTTTCTGGAAACACCGTGACCTGCTCTTCAGCCGGAAACAGCCCAACCTGGGCTGGGTGATCCTTCCCAATATCCTGATTTTCCAGATGCTTCTTCCTCTCTTCGCCCCCATCGTGGATGTAATGCTGTTGTTTTCCCTGTTTGTTACCCATTCGGGAACCCTGCTAGTTTCATACCTGATCTACCTGCAGTTTGACGCTGCCGTTGCCTGGATTGCACATTATTTCGACAAAGAGAAATTCGGCATCGTAAAGTTGCTTTCCCTGGCAGTTCAGCGCCTGGTGTACCGGTGGCTTATGTGGTATGTGCTTGTAAAGGCTTATGTCAGGGCCGTCAAGGGAGAACTGACCCAATGGGGGGTTTTGAAAAGGACCGGGAATGTGAGGTTCAGTGAGCAAAACAGCTGACAGGCATGAACAATGAATGTTAAACAATCAATCTTTAAACTTCAGGTTTATGAATAAGTTGATCCTATTTATCCTCTGGCAAATCCCGTTTACCTGCTTTCCTCAGACGGGGCCTTCCTATGCTGTTGAAGGTGGAACATGGAACTATATCGGGCAGAATACCTTCCCGGCCGGAAAGGCGGCCTATACCTCTATTGCCTTCAGCAAGTCGGGGCAGCCATACCTTGCCTTCAGCGATTCCCTTGCCGGCTGGAAGGCCACTGTAATGAAATTCGACGGAACAAACTGGGTACAGGTAGGTCAGAAAGGGTTTACAACAGCCGGGGCGGGATACCTGAATATCAGGCTCGACCCGGCCGATCAACCCTGCGTAACCTATATTGATTACGGCCATGCGAACGGGATGAGCGCCATGAAGTTTAACGGAACCGACTGGGTTTACCTGGGGTCGCCAGGTTTCTCGGCTGCTGATGCCGATTATCCCAGCATGGCATTCAGCCCGGCCGGGGAGTTGTACGTCTCCTATACCGATTACGGTAATGATGGCGCTGTGACCACGATGAAATTCGACGGGAATTCCTGGAGCCCCATTGGAAGTCCCGGGTTTTCGCTTGGTCTTGCCGAATTTGTGAGCCTCGCCTTTTCCCCTTCGGGACAGCCTTTCGTAGCCTTCAGCGATTCGGTGAGCAGCTGGAAGGCAACCGTCATGACCTGGGATGGGACCGACTGGGTCGAGGTTGGCACCCCGGGCTTCTCTGCAGGGAAGGCGGATTACACCAGCCTGGCAGTCAATTCAACCGGTCAGCCTTTCGTTGTTTTTGAGGATTATGCGAACCTGGGCAGGGCATCTGTAATGTACTTCAATGGCTCACAATGGAGCTACGCAGGGAGCCCGGGTTTTTCGGCCGACACCATCAACAACTGCAGTATTGTGTTCAGTAACGGAGGGCTGGCTACCGTGGGATATGAGGATTATGGTCATGAAGGTGCCGCAACCGTGAGGCTCTTTGATGGGAATTCCTGGACGGTTGTCGGTACCGAAGGTTTCAGCACTCCCTGGGCGGAAGACCTTCAAATGGGGGTTACCCCTTCCGGCAAAATTTATGTAACCTGGGATGATGCGGGAGTCCATGTCATGAACTATTCCTGGAACCTTGGCACCGGCTCAGTTTCCGAAAGTGAATTTATGGTTTTCCCAAACCCGTTTCATTCACGCGTGATCATAAACAGGGGGAGCCTCCCGCCGGGCAGTTGCCAGGTTTTACTTTGTGATTCCACCGGCCGATCGTTGAAATCAATGAATACAAGTGAACAGGAATTCACCCTTGACTGCTCTGACCTTGCCGCAGGCATATACATTCTTGAGCTAAAAGTCAGTGAATCGGGTGCAAAAAAACTGCTGATAAAACGCTGATCCGACCTAAGCCCTGGTCTGCAGCAGCTTATCTTTTTTGCTATTTTATTTTTTTGGCTGGAATGCCTTATGTTTTGCTAGAAAAGCACAGCCCTCTTTTCGCGGGTCAGGGGAGGGGGACCGCTTGGTTGATACCAGCAATGTTACCGGCGCGGCAGAATAGGTGGTGTGTTTTTATTTTTGTTTGATATCGTAAGCCATCAACGCATTATTGTGCCTTAGATACAAGATGCCGTTATGGATGACCGGGTGAGCCCAGAAGGGGCCGGCAGCACCCTGTTTTACCTGGTAACTGCTTACCAGGTCGAATTTTTCGGGATTGGCCTTAAGGAGTCCCACATTTCCATTCTTTTCATCATATATATAGAGCATTCCTTCGGCTGAGATGATGGAACCTTTGCAATTCCAGTGTTCCTCCCACATCTTTTTCCCTGTTTTCCATTCGATGCAGCACCAGTTCCCGTTACTGTTGTTCAGCCAGTTTGACCCGTAAATAAATCCGTTTAGCAATACAACTCCCCCGTGATGAACATCGAGAACACTGTCGGTCCAGGCGACGGAGGCGCCTTTCCCGTCAACGGCGATTTTTATCATCATCCCCCCGGTATTGTAGCCGCCTGTAACATAGACCATGCTGTCGTGATACAGGGGGGTTACGCATTTGATAAGGTCCCATTTGGCGTTGTAGGATGCAGGGCGGATGTGCGCCACAGTCCAGAGAATCTCGCCATTCGCGGCATCAACCGCAAAGACATGCCCCAGCGATACATTGATGATATTTTTTTTACCGGCAAAATCGATGAGGATGGGCGAAACATAGGCTGGCTTGTCGTTGAGGCTTGCCGATTTCCACAGAAGGTTTCCTGTTGTTTTATCCAGGGCGATGGTCATGGTTTCGGGTCCGCCGGGTGAGAAATAAAGTTTATTCCCATCGAGCAGGAGCGACTCGGCAATTCCCCATTTGCCATAGGTTCCCTTGTTAAGTTCGCTGGCTTTATATGACCAGATTATTTTTCCAGTCACCCCATCGATGCAGGCCACATCTCCCAATCCGCTCGAAGTATAAACGTAATTGCCCTCAACCGTAGGGGTAGCCCTGCTTTCGGGAAACGATTCATTCCAGGCCCTTCCGATGACGGTATGCCACATCAGCTTTCCGCTCATGTCCAGCGCATAGAGCACATCCACCGAATCGACGGTACCCGTGGTATATATGGTGTTATTGCCGAACGACACCGAAGCATAACCTTTACTGAGTTCAAGATTACACCACAGGAGGGCAGGTCCGTCGGCAGGCCATGATGTTAAAAGCCCTGTTTCCGGCGAAACACCGGTACGGTTGGCTTCACGCCATTCGCTGATTTTCTGTGCCTGGATGAAGAGAGGGAGACATACAAGGAGGAGGAGGGAGATGATCAGGTTTTTCATATCGCTGGTTTTGCCGAAAGTCAGGCAAAAATAGGGAGATTTACCGAAATCATAGCATGAGTCACCTATCCCTCATCAAGGCATGCGTAAAAAGACAATGGTAAATAAATGCAACGGTAATATCACAGTTACCGGGTCCCTATTTGCTCTTTCCACCTGCCCAGCATAAAGCAAGGTTTGTCACCAGGAAGTTTGATTCGAGGTCATCCTATCCCATACTGCCTGTAATACGACAGTAATAAGATTTGGCACCAAATCCTGTTTCACCTAAGATTTGTCTCTCAATTTATCCTATTTTTGCAAGTGTGTAACCGCATTATAACAGATAACAGCCCGATTGCAGCCTTAAAGGACAATCCTTCAGCATGCAGGCTGCATTTATCTCGCCATTGATAAAAAGGAAAACCTTTTCATGCCCGGATTGACCATAACCATCATAACCCACGAGGAAGAAAGGAACATTGGTAAATGTCTTGAAGCCATTCAGGGTCTTGCTGATGAAATCCTGGTGGTAGATTCTTTTTCAAAAGATAAAACCGTTGACATATGTAACTCTTACGGATGTTCTGTGATTCAAAGGGAGTTCAAAGGTTTTGCAGATCAGAAACAGTTTGCCGTCAACGAGGCAAAAAATGACTGGATCCTGTCGGTGGATGCCGATGAAGTGATCACAAAAGAGTTGAAAAACGAAATAGCCGGATTGCTGCAACGGGAAAATATGCCATATCAAGGATATAACATCCGCATTTCCCTTTGTTATTTAGGAAGGGTTTTAAAACATTCAGGAGTAGGATCGGACCATAAATTAAGGTTTTTTAACAGGAAACACGGCAAATTTGAATCTACAGAGGTACACGAGTTAATTACGTTAAAGGGTTCGGTAGGCAGGTTAAAGGGCAGGTTAATCCATTATTCATATCATGATCTCAATCATCATATGGATAAACTGAACCTGTATACAACGGTGGCTGCAGCGCAGAATTACAATAAAGGCAGGAAGTTCAGCAAACTGTGGTGCATGTTCAAATTTCCGATCACTTTTTTGCTCTATTATTTCTTCAAAGGAGGTTTCCGGGATGGTTATCCCGGTTTTGTGTGGTCGTTCTTTGCCTCAGTTTACACTACAGTCAAAATTGCCAAAACCATTGAATTAACAGGGAAATCATGATTATTCTCCTCATCACCGGGACGCTGGTCACCTTAATCCTGGCATGGCTGATGTTGTCGTACAGTTTCCTGATTCCGCCCCCAAAGGGACTTCCGATCCTGATGTATCATAAAATTTCCGAAAACCAGGCTGACGGATTGACGCTGACTGCTGAACAACTGGACCGGCAATTTCGGCACATCAGGGAAAAGGGTTATCATACAATTTATTTCGAAGAGTTGTCCTCCATCATGCAGGCAGGCCTTTGCCTGCCGGAAAGATCACTGATCATTACATTTGACGACGCCTATGAGAGTTTTTCCTCCTATGTCTTGCCATTGCTGGAAAAATACAATTTCAAAGCGACTGTTTTCGTACCCGTTGGGTATATGGGAAAAACCAATGTCTGGGATCAGGGGAACGACCGGATCATGACTCCTGAAGAGCTAAAGAAGCTTGCCGGCAGAGAACATGTTGAAATCGGACTGCATTCGTTTCTTCACAGGAATTACGGGACACTTCAAATTGAAGAGATGAAAGAGGACCTGGCGAATTGTATTAACCTCTTAAATGCCAATGACCTGCCATTTGTCCGTGTTTTGGCATATCCCTATGGCGGCTATCCCAAAAAAGACAAAATCCGCCTCGGGGAGATGAAAAATCTGTTCCGTGAGGTCAACCTGGATTTTGCATTGCGGATAGGTAACCGGATCAACCCATTCCCGTTTAAGGATCCCTATATTCTAAAACGGATCGACATAAAGGGAACGGATAATTTCCTCACCTTTAAAATCAAATTGAAAAAAGGACGTAAAAAATTATTTTCCTGAGGTTCCCTGAAGTGGATCCTGAACGGTAATCTTATTATCAGGATCTGTACCCTGCTAATCTCCTTTTATTCAAAAACAATATTCTTTGCCATAAAAGCATTGCTGAGACGCAGCATCGCTTCACTTTTCACCTTGTCGGTAGTGCTTATTGTACACCAGAAACGTACTGTTATCGCACAGGTTCCCGGGGTTACCCTGTTGTAGAGGATAACAGGTTTTTTGTGTGAAAGAACCTCCGGAATGTGTTTAATGGTATCGTTGATCACCTCGTTAATTACATTGGCATCCAGCTCTGTTCCCGACACGGAGAACCAGATCACCACTCTTTTCTGATCGTTGCTGAAGGTCCAGTTTACAATATTTTGCGACAGGATAGGCCCGTTCGGAATGATTACATCTGCGCCATCAGCCGTATTCAGCGTAACCGCCCTCAACCCGATTTCCTTCACTTTTCCTGCCTGCCCGTTTACCTCGATTTCATCGCCAATCTTCAGGGAACCATCGAAAATCAGGATAATGCCGGAGACAAAATTGTTCACCATGTTTTGCAAGCCCATCCCGATACCTACCCCTAAAGCCCCTATGATGATGGTCAGTTTGTCGAGCGGCAATCCCGATGCTGCAATGGCCAGCAGGTACCCTGCAATCAGTATCAGCAGCTTGGTGATGAGCAACCGGGAGTGTTTCGATTTTGAGACGGATATTGTATCCTCCGTTTCGATGCCTGTTTCTCCAAAAACAAAGCCAACCAGCCGTTGCAAAATCTGTGCTGCCCAGATAATAACGAAAAAGAGCAGCACACTGATCCATCTGTAGGAGATGCTTCCAATGACCCTGGTGGTTGTGAGAAAATTCACCACGTTGTTGCTGATGTTATGGTATATGGATAAATTCGAGGTAAGCATGATGAGCCACAGGACCAGCGCTACGATCAGCAATGGTTTTTTGATCTTTTTCACCACCAGGGAACAGTCAAACGGCCTGTCATCTCCCTTTTTCATCCGGCTGCTCTGCACCTGGAGCAAGATAAATTCAATAACCGCATCGATAAAAACAGGCAATACAACCGCCTGTGTAATGGCAAAAACACCGGCTATGCCAAAGATTCCCGAAAGGGAGAACCGTCCGAAAAGATTGCAGACAACCCCAAGCCCCGACAAAATAACCGCTAACACTGCGGCCCATTTGATCCATTTGTAATAGGGCATTTGTGCATTCAGATTTCTTTTGAAATAGACGATGAACACGATGGTGCCTGCATGCAGGGCAAGCAGCCATATTCTGGCAGCCAGTGTCGGTATGATTAACAGGTAGGTAAGGATGCCGGCTATAAACAGAATCACCATTGCCAGCCATCCGAAAAGGAAGGCACGGTCCCTTAATTTTAGAAAAATCAAGGTGGATACCAGGAGCAACAGCGAATATTCAACAGCTATATACGACGTAGGTGCGTAGGCGTCGAAAAAAGGCATCAGGCTCAGCAATAACAAAAAGAGGGATAACACGGGATAGGTGGCAAGGTATTGAATCTTTAAAAAACTGAATGTCTCATTTTGTTTTCTGAGGCCTTTGAGGAGTTTCCGTTTAAAAAACATCCAGACCAGAAGCAGGGCACCCAGAAAAAGGACAATATTGCGTTCGTTCGATGTCTGGCTGAAATAGTATCCGATTGCTTTTTGTTCACTGCTCAGGAGGCTTTGCATCTTTTGCGATTTGTCATCATTTGCGGCCTTTTGCCATATGCAATTTATCTCGGGTCCGAAGAGCTTTGATTCGGTTCTGTCCAACCTCCTGTCCATCGTATTGAGAATGGAGGAGAGCGTCAATGAATTTTCAGCTGCCTGGACCTTCAGTGCATTGAGGCTGTCGATACTGGTTTTTGTAATGGAATCGGTCCTGGCCCATTTTTTTTCCAAACGGATCAGCTTTTCGTCAAATGTAATCCGAAGGGTGTCCTGGGCATACAGCTTGCGAAAAACAGTATCGGATAATACGGTTTTCAGCAGGAGCTTTGCATGATACACCCGTTGATGCATCAGGGTAAGACGTGCCTGGATCTGGCTGTTCTCCTTATCCAGCGCTGTCGCAAAACTTTGATACAGGTAGAGATTTTTTATATTGATCACCGAATTGCGCCCCTTCACATTTTGACGAATAAGGGCGATATCTTCCGACAATTCATCAAGCTTCCTGCCCACGCTCACCACTTCAAAACTCAGGTTTGCGCTGTCGCGGATGGAATTCAGGTTGTCATTGACCCTTTCAATGCTCATCAAGTAATCGCCCAGCGTAATGGTATCCTCCGCCATGAACATTTTATTGTGCACCCTTTTGGCCGATGCGGTATCTGCACTACCCGGTATTTTCGCCGTAATTGCGGCATGACCCGGTTGTTTCCTTCCCGGTGATGAAGGGCTTCCCTGTTTGGATTGGGCGAAAATGGCGGTGCCCATGAAGATAAAGCTGCAGAAAATAACTAATTGCCTCATATGATACTATTTATATTATCAGGCCGGATGGGTCGTCACCCCGCTGTTCATGGTTCGAATGAACACAGGACCCACGGGCATTTCAGGGTATACAAAAATACTTTATTCTCCCGATAATTTTTCCTGTTTCCTTCAAGGGCGGCTTGTTTGTAACCTGTTTCATCCTCAAGGCCATGACCGGGAAACAGGATGCAACCGGCAGCCTGTGTGCCCGGGCAATGACCTACCCTCCCCGGTGACAGGGCCGGAGATCCAACTGGATATCTGTTTCATTATGAAATGTTTCGCCTTTTTAGGTAAAATTATTAAATAAACTTCCTTACATATGTATTTATTGATATATTTGCCGGGTTAACCTTTTTAATCCATATTGTTTTGTCAACCGGCATTGGGATAATCGCTCCATTCTATGATAGTTACCAGTACCAGGATGAATTTCATCTGCGGTTCAGGGCTAACGACAGGCAATTTACCATGGCTGCCTTCCATGAGCTTGCGCAAAAAAGGTATGCACCCGGTAAATTGTCCAGGGGTTTCTCCTATGAAGATGATCTTCCTTCAGCCGGTTATTACCTGGAGGGGCTGATGCACCAGGAGGGTTACGATGCATTCCTGACCAGCCGGTATGACCAGGAGACCCTTCAAAGCGTAGCAGAACTGGATCCGATCGCCATTCTCGTATCCACGACCATGGTTTTGAGCGTGGAGGGATTGATCCGCATTTTCACCGCGATCCGAAAGGCAATGCCGGGAATTCCCATTATTGCCGGCGGGGTATTCATATGGAAAAACTATCTTAGTTATACGCGTTACCCCGATGCGGAATCTCCCTGGGATCAGCTCTTCGACTCAAAATTTTCATCCCTTGATGCTGATATCCTCGTCGCGGCACCGCACGGACGGAGTTCCCTGCTGCAGGTCCTGGAAGAGGTGAAAAAAGGAAACAGGGGCTCCTTCGATGATATTCCCAACCTTGTCATGCCGCGCAACGGTAAATTTTTCTTCACACGGAGGGAAGAGGAACTTGTTGATTACAATGAAGATTTCACACGGTGGGACCTGGTTGAAAGGATTGTACATAAGATTCCTCTGCGAACCTCCATCGGATGCCCGTACCGCTGTGTTTATTGTGATTTCAACAAGCTTCATCCGAAAGTATTCCTGCGTTCCCCCGAAAGCATTGCAAGGGAGCTGCGGCTTGCACACGATCGTTTCGGCAGGAGCCCCGCCATCGTTCATTTTTCCGACGACAACGTGTTTATTAACAGGAAAAGAGTTCATGACATCTGCAATGTTGTCATGAAATCGGGATTCAGAAAGTGGATGGCTTTTATCAGGGCGAATGATTATACGGAAGAGGAATACAACCTGATGGAACATTCCGGGTTGATGCTGGCCTTTATTGGTGTCGAGTCGGGCGACCAGGGCCAGCTCGACAGGATGAAAAAGCAACAGGATGTTTTGAAATTAAAAAGAACCATCGAGCATCTTGATGCACATTTCATCAGCACCTTCAACACCTTCATCGTAGGTTACCCGGGCGAAACAAAAGAGACCCTCCAGAACACGATCCGGTTTCTGAATGAGCTTTCGATGACTCACCTGACAGCCAGTTACGAAGTATTCCTGCTCAGGATACATCCGCTTACCGACCTGACAGAAGCCGGCAACAGGGCAAAATGGGGACTGAAGGGGTTCAATGATAACTGGTCACACAATACCATGAACAAGGATGAAGCCCTGTCGGGCCTGTATAACCTTTTTAAGGAGGTCCATAATGTTCCTTACCATTATGCCGAAGAGAGCCATTTTTTCAACAGGACAAAATACAGTTTCGACGAAAGGAGATCCTTTTTCAGGTTCAGGCATCAGCTGACGATTAAACTCATAGAACATGCGCCATGGCTGGAGGTCGAAAATGTGCTGAAAGAGATGGCGCTCAGTCTCAACCTGCCTGTTGACGGTCTTGACGGATCGTTGCGCGACGAGATCATCCGGCCTTTGGGGATCGGTCGTTTCTGATTCATTGAACAGCGCCGTTGTCAGATGAATTTTCTTTTGCCCTGGCAGGTTAGCTCCTTTATTAAACCCGTATGATTTCACCGGGAAAAGAGTGATCTTACGAAAGTAACCTTACCCCGGATGGGCCTGGCCAGGCAGAACATGACCTCACTTAACTGGGGATAACTGTATTTGTGACCCATCATTCAAAATTATCGGCACAGTAAGGCGACAGCGGATTTCCCTGGAAATATTGAATGCAGCACGATCATGGCAATTCATTGATCCGCAAAAAAAAGGTTTGTTTTTTGTCACAAAATGCCGATAATTTTGACATAGTAATAAACCATCGCTGTTGACCGATTTCCAGAACATATACAATGGGAACTATCCTAAATTGTTCCGGGTTGCCGTGAAGATGGTTGGCAACAGGGATGCAGCCGGGGACATCGTGCATGACGTGTTTGTTAAATATTATGAACGGGCAATGGAAGGGCATCTGATCCTTTATCCCTCCAGCTGGCTCTACAGGGTGATGATTAATAAATGCATGGACTTCCTTAAACAGTCAACAAAGTTTCAAACGATCCGTCCTTCCGACCATGAAAGAGCGGATGACCAGGATGACCTGAAAGAACAGAGGGTTGCCATGGTTCATGCAGCCTTATCAGCGCTTAACCCAAACGAGAGGGCACTCATGGCTCTGTACAGTGAAGGGATGTCGTACAGGGAAATTGCCGAATCGTGCGGCATGCGCTTTTCCTCTGTAGGAAAAACACTTTCAAGGACACTGGAAAAACTGGAGAACGAACTGAAAAAACAAAAGTATGAGCTGTATTAAACCGGTCGTAATCCGGAAATATATTGACAAGGCTGCCTCAGCGAAAGAAATCGAAACCGTCGTAAAGCACCTGGCGGCATGCCGGGAATGTGCCGCGCGGGTCAATGAACTGCAGCGCCAGGCCGAACTGGTAAAGAATACTATGAATATCCTGGCGGAGGATGAGGTTGCTGTTCCCGGTTTCATTGCCCCCGTGCGAATATCCAGGAGCCTGGCAGCACCCCGCAGGAACAGGTATGCTTTAAGTTTCATGGCAGCCTCCGTGCTGCTCTGCCTGGTGATGGCGGTCGTGTTTACCCTGAGAACTCCGGCACAACAGCAGATCGTCGTCGTGCATACCGCCGACCGGGAGATCAATGCCAACCAGACCGTCACAAAGCAACAAATGGTGATCAATGTTATTGACGCAAACAGGAAAGTAACCTCATACCCCTTAAAATAACAGTTCAAAACATCTTTGACAAATCTTTACTTATAAAGCCATGAAAAGAACAGCCTCACTCCTCATCATTTCATTGTTTGTAATGTCGATGTATGGACAAAAACTCCTGGACATTTATAAAAAAGGAACCGTCCGGCTGGTTCCTGATACCGAATATGGAAAAGGGAACGACTGGAACAACGTTTTCAAAACCTGGTACGACACCATCTACAGCACCCCGATGGGCAGCCGCAAATCCCTTGTCATCATGCCCGACGGCTCAGTGGTTGTAAATCACCGTTACAGAAATTATTATTCAAGGTTCTCCCCTTCCGGCAGGTTTGAGAAGGAATTTAGCATAACCAGTCAGAAGGGGCTCACCATCAGGGAAACAACCGAAATTGAAGGGGTCATCAACAATACATTTTTTACTGTGCCTGATAACAGTGGGAATGCGCTTTGCTTTGATTTCACTGGGCGGTATGTTAAAACACTGAAGCTTGATTATATGGTCAGCCAGATGATTCCCTTGTCGAATGATAAATTAGCGGTAGTCGGCTGGGTCATCAGGAAAAAATCCTTTTGTGATTTTGTTGCCATCGTAAATTATACCGATAATGTGCAGAAGATCATCTGGCAAAATAATACCGACAAATGTGAGACCGACAACAACTGCAAACTCTTTAACTATTCGTATAGCTTTAAAAACGGGAAGAGCATTTCCCTTTCCACGATGCCCTATCTGAATTCGGCGGGTCTCTCCTCTCCGCCCAGGATTGCGTGTGTGTCGGACAGGCTCATCGTTTCTATTCCCGGTACGGGCGAAATCCTCACCTACACCATTACTGGGGAATTGATTTCCAAAAGCCGGATAAACTGGGTGCAGGGCAGCATTTCGGTGGATGAACAGAAAGAGATCCAGCAAACCGCCATCGACAACTACAAGCACAGGAATATCCCGGTAAGTTCAGGGCTTGCATCTGCCGGTGAACTTAAAGAGGCCGACAATCATATCCTTCAGCAGATGCAAGCCGACCTGGGAAAGATCACAAAGCCCATCCCCGTTCCTGCCTTCTCAACCATCATAAAGGATTCCGATGGCAACCTCCTCTATTTTGAATTTCCGAAGAAGGAGAACGCCAATAAATTCAATGTCTGGGTTTTTGAAAAGAAAGGAAGTTTCGTTTGTCAAAGCAGTTTCACATGCGAGGATTATGACCTGAATATCAATCCGTCAAAGATGATCTTCCGGGATGGTTATATTTATGGTCTCCAGGTGCTGAAAAAGGCCCCCGGCGTGCCCTTAAGGCTGGTTAGATTCAAAGTTAGCAATTAATCCCTGATTTCTGATGATCAGACGGTTTTCCATCACAGGGGGCTGTCCGGTGCAATAACGCTCCCTTTTCCAGCCGCTGCGCGAACAAATCCATCCCGGGTTCTGTAAGTCCCGAAATTTGTTACGGCAGCAATCGGCCGACCGGCCAGAATTACCATCCTCATTTACAGGCATTTGTTAATTCATCGGTAAAAAACCGGGAATTTTTAATAGGTTTGCCGGAAATCAACGGTTCATACCTTGTCATTCATGCATGAAAAATTAATCCTCTTTTGCAACTGCCAGGCACGTAACGATAAGCCAGCATGGGCCGGGGCAGCCGCGATCGTTGAAATGTATCATGATATTCAACTTGTTACACTTACCGACCTGTGCGGATTATCTGCAACCGATCCCGGTAAGTTACTTCAGCTGATCGATCATGCCGGGCAGGTATTGCTGGTCGCATGTTACCCGCGCGCGGTGAGCCTGTTGTTGCATTCTGCCGGAATTCAGAACAGGGAAAAAATCCGGTTTTTCAACCTGCTCGAAGAAGAGCCGGCAAGTCTTAAACCGGTCATCGGGGAATTCAGGGAGGAGATCCTGACCATTTCTGAAAACCAGGTTATGGCCGTGGATGCCGGCAAGCCCGGGAAAACAGAGATCCAAAGCGACCCTTCATGGCCTGCATGGTACCCGGTGATTGACCCTGCACGGTGCAATCAATGCGGCCAGTGCGCCGATTTCTGCCTTTTCGGTGTTTACCGGAAATCAGCGGAGGGGGTGGAAGTCGTTAATCCCGGCAGCTGTAAAAACAACTGTCCCGCCTGTGCCCGGATTTGCCCGGGTGTTGCCATTGTCTTCCCTAAATATGCCGGGGGAGGCGCCATCGGAGGGTCGGACAGCGTTGACGAAAAATCTGAAACTGCCCGTCTCAGGCAGGATACAGACGCTATTCTCGGCGATGACATCTATATGGCGCTTGAACAACGGAAAATGAAACGGAGATCCATCATCCGCGAGGATTCCCTTCAAAAGGCAAACATGGAACGGGATCAAGCCCTTGAGCAAACCAGGGCTGCCGGGAACCATCGCGGTTCATAAAGATCACCCGGGAATGCTGCCGAAACCACACAAACTAAATTTTTAAACTGCTGCAAGTTCATGTCAATTCTACAAAACCTGCTCCGCTCCGATTCGAAATGCATCCGGAAATTCCTGGTTAACCTTGTCTGGAAGGGATTTCTGACCTTCAACCAATTTAACAGGAGAAGAAAAAAAGGATCAGCCTTCCCGGCATTCCAGTTTATATCGGTAACGAACCAATGCAACCTGGCCTGCCAGGGGTGCTGGGTTTCACAGCAGGATGGCATCCGCCACATGGAATTTGATATGGAAGAGGGTATTATCCGTGACAGTAACAGGCATGGTTCATGGTTTTTCGGCATTCTCGGTGGCGAACCGCTGCTGTACCCCGATCTTACCAGGCTATTCAGCATGCACCCTCGCTCCTATTTCCAGCTCTTTACAAACGGCACGCTGTTTACCTGCAAAATAGCCGCTGAACTTCGCAAGACGGGCAATGTGACGCCACTCATCAGTTTCGAGGGCGACGAAACGGTGGCCGATACCAGGCGCGGAGGCACGGGAGTTTACAACAGGACCCTGAGGGCCATCAAATCCTCGGTGGCCAGCGGGCTTATCACCGGCGTTTCGATCAGTGTATGCAAATCGAACATCGAGATGGCCCTCTCAGACTCGTTTGTCGAAATGCTGCACGGGATGGGGGTCGTTTATTTGTGGTACTACATCTACCGCCCCGCGGGCGAAAACCCATGTTATGAACTGGCCCTGTCAGCTTCGGAAATTGAGCGTTTGCGGCGGTTCCTGGTTGAGGGCAGAAACCGTTTCCCGATGGTTATCATCGATTCCTACTGGGATGCCGACGGAAATCCCTTTTGCCCGGCGGCCGAAGGGCTCAGCCACCACATCAACCCGGCAGGCCACATCGAACCCTGCCCGGTGATCCAGTATTCCTGTGGTAGAGCAGGAATGGAAGACCTGAAGACAACCTACGAAAATTCCGCATTCCTGCGCAGCCTGAAAGCGGGGATCCATGCGCAGACAAACGGGTGCATCCTGATGGAAAACCCGGCATGGCTGGCCGAACTGGCCGGGCAGCACCAGGCGCCCAACACATCGGGAAGGCCGGCGATGGACGAACAGTTGAAAAATGGCTGTAAGGTTTGCAGTCACGCCTCATGCCCGGTGATTCCCGAAACAAACCTGCTTTACCGGATTGCCAAGCGAAGGGCCTTTTTCGGCCTGGGGGCATATGGTTAAATGAACACAGACTGACCGATGATAATTGACAATATAGCACTTTCGCTCCAGGTTCCTGATCAGATCATCACCCGGAATGACATCCGCATGAAGGTTGATGCCTATTTCATGGACCATCCCCTGTGGCCCCCGGTATCGTGGGAGGAGATTTCGGAATATGCATCCATGCTGGTTGATCAATTCAGGCTTGATGAGAAATACACCGGATTTGTAATGCTCTGCTGCGGAAACGCGGCATGGCGCCGCGTCGTCGAGACGGTCCCCTTCCAGCGCAGGATTTTGCTCCTTCCCCAGTGCCTGAAAAACAGCGGTTCCTGCCAGGCCGGCTTTGACAATATCGGGCTGCTGTGCAACGAATGCGGCGGGTGTTCGATCCCATCGATCGTGCATGAGGCCGAGAACCTGGGATATGTTGCCGTCGTATCCGAAGGGACCACCATCACCACCCGGCTTATCGAAAGCGGAAAGGTGGATGCGGTAATCGGTGTGGGTTGCATGGATGTTTTGCAGAAAATGTTCAGATCTGTCAACAAATACGCGGTGCCTGGTATCGGAATCCCGCTCATGACCTGCGGCTGCAAAGACACCCTTGCCGACCTTGACTGGATCAGGGAGGAGCTTTACCGCAGTCGCGAAGATTCCACCATACGGCTTCTGAACCTGAACCATATCAGGAACAGGACCATCTCGCTTTTCGGCGAGGAACAGCTCCAGCGGCTGTTTACTCCCGGCCGCGACGCAACGTTTAAAATAGTGATTGATTCTCTCCTGGCCGGGGGACAGCGCATCCGGCCGTTCATCGCCAACCTTGCCTACGAGGCTTTCTGCCGGGACCCCGACCCGGCGGTTCTGAACCGTCTGGCCCTCACGGTAGAGTGTTTTCACAAAGCATCGCTTATCCACGATGATATCGAGGATGATGATCCCCTGCGTTACGGCAGGATGACCATCCATGAACAACATAATGTCGCCGTTGCCATCAATGCGGGGGATCTCCTGATCGGCGAAGGTTACCGGCTTATGGCGGAGAGCGGGCTGCCATCAGAAATGATAGTCGACTGCATCCGGGTAATCGCGAACGGGCACCGGGAAATGGCGCTTGGACAGGGAGGCGAACTGCTGGCAACCTCGGGAAAAAGGATCCTATCGATGGCTGAGCTCCTCGAGGTCTTTAAAAACAAGACCGCCTCGGCCTTCAGGGTATCGCTGCTCCTTGGAGCCATCATGGGAGGCGCCGACGCCGCTACGCTGGATCAGCTGGAAAGGTTCAGCCATTTCACAGGCATTGCCTACCAGGTGATGGACGACCTGGAGGACTATTCGGGAAACCGCGGCGATATCCGTTTCAGGAAACCATCGGTACTGCTCACCATGCTGATGGAGGGGCTGCCCGGTGACGAGCGGACCCTCGTCGAGCAGGCTTTTGTTTCCGGTGATTTCGACCCGGTCTATCTCTCTCTCGAAAAAAATCAAACGGCCGGTCAGTGCTCGGCGCTGTTGAAAGATCAGCTTATCCTGGCAAAGGAGAGTCTGGCTGAACTGAAGAACCTTGGGTTAAAACTTGCCTTGCATGAAATTCTTGGAAAGATTTTCAATAAATATCTATAGTTATTTAGCCCTCGGAGGCCTTTTCGGAAGGAGAAGGAGGCGCCTGCTCCGGAAAATGGAAAAAGCCGGGTCTCTCCGCCAGGTTCTCAGGCGCGGCGTTAGCCTGCTCAACGATGAAACCCGGGAGCAGCTCCGGAGCTGGGTCGTTGCCCAGCAGACGAAGGAGGGAGGGTTCCCCGACCGGGCCGGGAGGTGCGATCTGTATTACACCCTGTTTGGCCTCTTCCTGGCTGAAGCGCTGGAGACAGGTGAGGTTTTCCCGGCGCTCAAAGAATATGCAGCGGAAACTGCCCGCGCGCAGGGCCATCACGGAATTGATCTCTTTTGCATGGCCATCCTGCATGGTTCGCTTTTTCCCGATGAAAGGGTTAATAAACAATTTGCGGGTGCAATAAGGAGGATTATGAATGAGAGCAGGATGCTGCAAACCGGGTATACATCATTCCTGGTTATCCTGTCGCTGCTCTCGGTTCATGATTATGCCGGCGCAGCGCTTGCACTGAAGTCGATGGGCAAATACACCTCCGGAGCTGACAAACCCTGCACGGTGGTGGCCGCACAGCAGATGGTGGCCTACCTTAAATCAGGAAACAAAGGTGTCATCATGGAAAACAAGGCATCCGGCGCTGCCGCATTTACCGGGCCATTCAGCCCATTTTACCGTGAAAACGGGGGATTTGCAGCCCTGGCGCATACACGCGAACCCGATTTACTATCTACTGCGACGGCACTTTTTGTCCTCCGGTTTATGGATTGTGATTTACGAATGATCCGGCCCGATTGCCTGGATTATATCACCGGGTTATACCGTGATGGGGGATTTGCGGCGGTGAACCCTGATAACGATACCGATGTGGAATATACCTTTTACGGGTTGCTGGCCTTGGGCGCCCTGAACTCACAAGATGAACAGAACTGAGCTGTTGCAAAAATTCAGCCACCTCGGCGGGATCCTCCAATCATCGCTGAATGAGCGGGGATTCTGGGAAGGGGAGCTGTCGTCGAGTGCGCTGGCCACCGCCGTTTCGGTCGTTGCACTGGAGATTGGCGACCCGGACCTTTCGCGGGAGCGGATCGCGCGGGGGATAACATGGCTGGCCGGCACCATCAATCCCGACGGTGGATTCGGCGATACACCCGGCAGCTTCAGCAATGTAAGCACCACCCTGCTTTGTTATGCCGCGTTCCGGTTCTGTTCCCCGGAAAATACTGATGGACCTGCAATTCAGCTTCGCATGGCGCAATACCTGGCCTGCCGGGGGGTGGATGTTGAATCAACAGGGATCGTGCGTTCAATACTGGGTTATTATGGGAAGGACTATACCTTTTCACTGCCGATCCTCTCCATGCTGGTTCTCTGCAAAGTACTGGATGAAAAAGCGCTGGAGGAGATCCCGCAGTTGCCCTTTGAACTTACGCTGCTGCCTTTGTCACTGTACAGGTTTTTCAACCTGCAGGTGGTCAGCTATGCCATACCGGCCCTGGTGGCGGTAGGGATATACCTTTTCAGCCACAAGCCAAAGCCAAACCCGGTTGCTGCCTTCATCAGGAACAAAGCGACAGGTCCGGCCCTGGTGAAACTGGAGAAGATGATGCCCGAAAGCGGCGGCTTCCTGGAAGCAATCCCGCTTACGGCATTCGTATCGATGTGCCTGGCCAGGTCGGGTTATCCCGGCCACCCGGTGGTTGAAAAGGGGATGGATTTTTTAAGGAACCTCCAGCGAACCGATGGGAGCTGGCCTATTGATACAGACCTGGCGACCTGGGTCACCACCCTGGGCATCAAGGCGCTGGGTCGGCACCTATCCGATGTGTTGACTGAAACTCAGCGGGACCGGCTGCGGCAATACCTCCTTGGCACCCAGTACCGGTTGCCGCACCGGTTCAACAACGCCCGGCCGGGAGGATGGGGATGGACCTCCTTCACGGGATCGGTACCCGATGCTGACGACACGGCAGGCGCCATCCTGGCCCTTCTTACACTGAAGCCGGACGACGGCGATGTAAAGACAGCCGTGCTGCGCGGCTGCGAATGGCTTGCCGGGCTTCAAAACCACGATGGGGGCATCCCTACCTTCTGCAGGGGATGGGGCCGCCTTCCCTTTGATGCAAGTTGTGCCGATCTTACAGGACATGCGCTGCTCGCGTGGCACAAGGCTGTTGAATCATATGGCTTGCCGCCTGCGGCAATTAAGGATGAAAAAGAAATCAGGAAGCTGGAGAAGCATGCCAGCCGGGCGCTCCGGTTCCTGGAAAGGTCACAGCACAGCAACGGATCCTGGCTTCCGCTTTGGTTCGGCAACCAGCATACCGGCGACAAAACAAACCCGGTTTATGGAACCGCCAGGGTGACCTGTTACCTTGACGATATTATGGGCTGCAACGGGGTAAGTACACCCGTTCGCAACCGGATTGAACCTTTGATCTCGAAGGCACGGCATTACCTTTCCATACAGCAGAATGACGATGGCAGCTGGGGGGCTGAAAAGGGGGTCGCCGGGAGCATCGAAGAGACCGCAATGGCGGTTAGCGCCCTGGCAGGTGCCGACCCAGTACGATGCATGAAAGGGCTGAACTGGCTCGAAGGCGAATACAATGCGCGCGGGTTGGTACCGAAGCCGGTAGGCCTCTATTTTGCGACGCTGTGGTATCATGAGAAGATGTACCCGCTGGTATGGTACCTTGAGGCTTTGCGGAGGATGACGGACGTCAGCATCAGCGCTGCTATTCCCGAAATGTAAACGGTTGTGCCGCTATAAAATCACACCCGGAAACAACGCATAATCTGACCTGTCGTTGCCGGAGCATGAATGTTTATTAACGGTCAATCAGTTTTGCACTGCTCTCGCCATACCTTTCACCTACGATTTTCATACCGGAACAGGCTGATTCGATCCCTGCCAGTTCCTCCGAAGTAAGCGCAACATGAACGGCGCCGAGGTTTTCATTCAGTCTTTCAAGTTTTGTCGTGCCGGGGATCGGGACGATCCAGGGTTTTTGCGCAAGCAGCCAGCCCAAGGCAACCTGGGCAGGCGTGACCCCCTTCCCTGCTGCAAGTTGTACGACAAGATCAACCAGCGCCTGGTTTGCTTTCCTGTTTTCAGGTGAAAACCGGGGAACGGAATTGCGGAAGTCGGATTTGCCGAAGGTCGTGTCACTGCTGATTTTCCCGGTAAGGAACCCTTTCCCAAGCGGGCTGAAGGGCACAAAGCCGATGCCGAGTTCCTCCAGGAGGGGGATGATCTCGGCCTCCGGTTCACGCCAGAAAAGAGAATATTCGCTCTGCAACGCTGCCACCGGCTGCACGGCATGAGCCCTGCGGATTGTTTTGACACCGGCCTCCGAAAGGCCAAAATGCCTTACCTTTCCCTGCTTTATCAGGACACTGACCGCACCGGCGACATCTTCTACGGGCACCTTGGGATCGACCCTGTGCTGGTAAAACAGGTCGATCACATCTGTTTTCAGGCGTTTCAAAGATTCTTCGGCTACCTGCCTGATGTGGCCGGGGCGGCTGTCAAGCCCGGGAAAGGCATTCACATCAAAACCGAATTTGGTGGCGATCACCACCTGGTTGCGGAAAGGGGCCACGGCCTCCCCCAGAACCTCTTCATTGGTAAATGGGCCATAGACTTCGGCAGTGTCGAAAAAGGTAACCCCCGCATCGAAGGCTGCCCGGATGAGTTTGATGGCATCCTGCCTGTCGGTGGCAGGGCCGTATCCATAACTTAATCCCATGCAGCCGAGGCCAAGGGCCGAAACTTCGGGACCGCCGGTACCGAGTTTGCGATGTTGAATTTTCATATTCATAACTTGTTAACTGAAGGATGCAAAATTAAACCAATGAGAAACCCGGACCTAACGCAAAAGAAACCAATGCTTACGCAAATCAAACCTTTCGGAACCGAACCGGGCTCATATGGATATGCTTTTTGAAAAAATTATTGAAGTGGGTTGGTTCGGAATAGCCCAGGCTGTAAGCAATCTCTGAAACTGCCAGGTCGGAATGCTTTAACAACACCCTGGCTTCCTGCAAAATACGCTCACCTATGATTTCGGTTGTTGTTTTTCCCGTTGTCTCTTTTATGGCCCTGTTCAGATAGTTTACATGCACATTCAACTGTTTGGCAAAGCCGGAAGCCGTTTTCAGGCTTACGCTCTGGCCCGTGTTTTCAATGGGGAACTGGCGTTCCAGCAGCTCGGTAAATAAGGTGGATATGCGGTGGGAAGCATTGCCTGTTTGCTTTTCAAAGGCCACCGAAGGCTGCATTTTCATTGCCATGTGCAACAACTCAAGCACGATGGTTCGCAGGACATCGTACTTGTGAACATAATTGGAGGCGATCTCTTCCATCATTCTTTTGAAGTGGTTATTGACAATCTCCAACTGTTCACAGGTTAACTCAAACACATGGGTGCCGCCCGGCTGGAACACCGAATAATCGTTAAGGTTTCCAAACTGGCTGAAAAATTCAGTGTTAAAGATGCAGAAGTAGCCTGCCGTAATATTTTCAAGACCCTCCCATTTGCAGGGAATCCGGGGATTCGAGAATGACAGCGCCTGTTGCTGCACCCGGACGGATTTATCCGCATAATGCACCTCGGCCCCGCCTTCAAGGACCGTGACTTTATAAAAATCTCTTTTTTTATACGGCACCGGTTTGGCATCCTTCCCTGAAAACGGTTTGAGGCTGAAAACATTGAAATGTCCCAGCTCCTTCCTGAGGTTATCCGGCAGCCAGCCAAACTTGCTGTTATAAAAGTCCTCCATCTTTTCCATAAAGCAAAGTTACAAAATTCAAATATTCATGCGGTCAAAGATATTTTGCGGCCGGCAGGTAATACAGGAAAGTCATTTCATCCTAAATGCAGGCGGGAACAATCGGCCAGAATTTTCCATATTTCAAAAATCCTGTTGATTTTCCAGCTTAAACAAGAGGTTCCCCGCTGTTTCAGCGGGGTGTTCCGGGGAGCACACATAAAAAACCCATAATCTGAGTGAAAAACCATTACGGAGTCGCTGAAAGTATTGGTTTAACGGGCACTTTACCCTCAGTAAAATCAATTGGGTGGGGCGAACGGGTTAGACCGGAAAAAGCTGGTCATAGCGAGCGTTATTCCCACAACATTGAGCTTCAACCTCGCCGGCGCCATATCGTTAAGGCGCCGTGTTCTCATATTTTTTTGCCTTGCATGTATAAATCGCAATTATTATGTATGTTTGTAACGATTAAGATTTTACGGGATGAAATCCTTCATTTTCATCTGCATGGCAGTTCTGGCCTTTACCTTTTCCCGGGGCCAGACCTATTTTACTTCTCCTGATATTATTTCTTCCGGTTCACCGGATCCCCCCTGGGCTCTATGTGCCGGTGATATCGACGGCGACGGCGACATCGATATCCTGGAAGGAGATTACAATTATAAGATTTCCTGGTATGAGAACCTGGATGGGGCGGGCCATTTCGGGCCGGAGAAGGTCATCTCAACCTCGGCAAACGATCTTACCTCTCTTTGCTTGGCTGATCTTGACGGCGATGGTCATCCGGATGTCCTGGCGAGCCTGGGATGCCCGGGTAAAATTGTGTGGTTTAAAAACCTCGACGGTCATGGCACTTTCGGCCCGGCGAAGCTCATCACGGCATCACTGGCATTTGTGGAGGATGCCCGGGCTGTGGATATCGATGGCGACGGGCAGCCCGACATTGTTTCCGCATCCTACGACGACGGCCATATTACCTGGTTTAAAAATCTTGACGGTCACGGAAATTTCGGACCGGGACAGGTTATTTCAACCTCCGTCCAGGGAGCCGATCGTGTCTTTGCGGCTGATCTGGACGGCGATGGCCATCCCGACGTGATCTCTGACGCCTATACTGGCGATTTTATCGCCTGGCACCATAACAAAGATGGACTGGGAACCTTTGAGGATGCACAGGTCATTTCCGATTCGGTTTACAGGCCCATGAGCATCTTTGCGGCAGATCTCGATGGCGACGGGCATATCGATGTCCTCTCCGCCTCGCGGTATGACGGGAAGATTGCCTGGTACCAGAACCTGGACGGGAAGGGACACTTCGGCCCACAGCGGCTTTTCACAGACAGCCTGGGCGGTCCCAACAATGTGATCGCCTGTGACATTGATCATGACGGAGATATGGATGTAGTGGCAACCTCCATGTGGGTTGACCAGGTTGTATGGTTTGAAAACCTTGACGGTCATGGGAATTTCGGACCTGCGCACATCCTTCCGGGCGGTTTCCATTTCCCCTCCTCTCTTTCTGCTGCCGATCTTGACGGGGACGGCGATCCTGATATCATAGCATCCTACTACGATAGCGACAAAGTAGTGTGGTTCCGGAATGTAACGCTTAAAATCCTGGAGCAACCGCAAAACATTTCATTATGTACCGGGCAACCGGCAAGTTTTTCAACAACGGCAAAAGATTATACAGGATTCAGGTGGCAGGTCAATTCAGGAACAGGCTTTACGGACCTGGCTGATAATTCGGTTTATTCAGGAACCGCAACATCCGTTCTCCAGATTGCCTTTGCCGACAGTACGATGTCGGCTGATAAATACCGCTGCAGGGTTTACAATTCATTATTCACAACCTATTCAGATGAAGTAACATTGACAATCGGAGACCATTCGCCACCGGTGATTTCCGGTTATCCGGGAAATCAAAAGGTATATGCAAACAATCTCTGTAACGCCACCCTGCCGGATTATACCCGGTCGGTGACCGTGACCGATAATTGCGACAGTTCCCCGGCACTGGTTCAGAATCCCATCCCCGGAACAGTAATATCTGGAGCTTTTAACACCATCACGATAACGGCTATGGATCATGCCAATAACAGTGCCAGTGTAAGTTTCAATACCGAAGTCAGCGACACCGCCGCTCCGGTAATAACAGCCTCCCCGGGAAACCAGATAACCTATGCCAATAATGGCTGTAACGCGGTGCTGGCAGATTACACTCAAAGTCTGGCCGCAGCAGACAATTGTGATCCATCGCTTGTAATCATGCAGGAGCCTCCGCCCGGAACGCTTATCACAGGCGCCTACAACACCCTTACTTTAACCGTGTCAGATCATTCGAATAACCATTCAGGCATCAGTTTCAACGTTGAAGTGGCCGACACCGTTGCCCCTGTCATCACGTGTCCCGAAAGCATAACAAAAGACCTAGAACAGGGCCAGGAATCATATGTTATCACCGGAAATGAATTCGACCCTGTGGCCGGAACGGATAATTGCGCTGTTGAAGGGGTTGTGAATGATCTCAACCATTCCGGAACGCTGAATAACCAGGTCATCCCCCCGGGAACGACAACGGTTACCTGGCAAATTGCCGATAAATCAGGCAATCGTGCGGGTTGTCGTTTTACAATTACGGTAAATCGGGCGAAACGGGACATTAACATCTACCCCAACCCGACGCCGGGAGAGCTGTTTTTTGAATTCAACAGGGAGGGTGTTACTAAAATTACCCTGTTCGGTCAGGAGGGAAAACCTTTGTTTGAAAAACCGGTGACCCGAAAAATCGAAAACATAGACCTCTCCGGCCTGCCCGCGGGACTCTACCTTGTCAGGATAACGGCCATCGATGAAATTGTTACCAGTAAGGTTGCAAAGATAAACTAGGTGTCAGTCACCCTGTCACTTGACTTTACTCAGAGGTTTGCCGTTATTGACCGAAAGTTTCCCATTGGCTATCTTATAACTGTAGGTTGCAGAAGCTTTTCCTGCAGGCTTCAACGTGTAGGTGTCTTCAGAGGCCACGATCTCCCCTTTATGGCTAAAGGATATATCCTGACCACCGACTTTTCCCACTGCCGAGTAGGAATAGGTGTTGTTTTTATTCACCACAAAGGTCGCCATCATAATTTTATTGTTGTCCTGGTAGCCTTTCCATGTACCCACCAAACCGGCCGGTACCGACTTTGAAACTGATTTTGCAGAAACCACAACAGGTTTGGCGCCTGCATTTTCCAGGGCTTTAACAATATCGCTTTTATTCTCCGACGCCCTGCCGGCATAGCTCAGTGCCGGGTCACCCACTTTGTTTACCGCATTCACGTCGGCACCACTCCTGATAAGCAGGTTTACCAGTTTCAGGTTCCCTGCCTCCGATGCCAGCATGAGCGCCGTTTCGCCGGCGGTATTGGCTAAATTCACTTTGGCCCCGTTTTTAATTAACAGGTCACAGTTGTCCAATGCAGCCTTCCAGCCTTCGCTCGTGCCAAGTTTTGCAGCACACATGATGGCAGTCATCTCCTGCGCATGCAAAACATTCGGATTTGCCCCTAACTCCAGTAATTTACTGATGGTGTTCAACCTCGCTTTTTTATCGAGCGGACTAAACATCATGGCTAACCTGGCCAATGGTCCCGCCCATGGCGATTCTTTCGATACTTCGTTTACATCGGCACCACTCTTCACCAACAGTTCCAGCATTTCCAGGTGATAGCCAACTGCCGCATTACTAACCGCATTGAAAAACACCGCGTTGTATCCATTCAGTTTGGCATGCTGTTCTATCAGGTACTTTGCGGCATCCAAACTATTGTGCTGGGCTGCCATCTGGATTGCATTAATTCCCTGGGAAGTTGACAGGTTAATATTTGCACCGTGTTTAAGCAAAAACCTGATTCCCTCGACATTGTTCCAAAACGCAGCTACATTGATCGCGGGTTCATCGCCATTCGACCCTGCTTTGCCCAGGTGATTCACATCCACCTTGTACCTGGTAACAAAATATTCAGCCCATCTGACATCTTTCGCTTTTAGCATGGCCGCATTCAAAGGCAACCTGCTATGTGTGGCGGGACCATATTTATTGGCCCCGTATTTCATGATAATATCCAATATGTCAAAGTTGTCATTTTCTATTGTTACCGGGATCATCCCATCCCACGACTCATCCGGATCTACACCTTCCACCTTTGCACCCCGTTTTAAAATTGCTTCAACGGCTTCGGCATGCTGCGATTCAACTACATCCAGGTAACCGGTACGATTATAATTACCCATGTAGTCCACGTTTAATTTGGGACTCGCGTTGTTTAATATGGCCATGGTGATGGCTTTTGACCCCTCACTTGGTTTTCCTCCCCAGGTCGCTATGATCAAAGCATCAAACCTGTTATTAAATTCGCTGTGATAATTGATGTCCACCCCCATTTTGATGAGCCGGACTACATTGTCCAGCATGGAGTTGGAATTGGGTGAGCTAAGTAAGGCAATCAACGGTGTTGTTGCAAACGACGGGTCGTCGCCGGGGTCAGTAATTGTTATCGTTTTTACATTGATTTCAGGTGAATCAAGTAATATCTTAACGATGTCGTTATTCACCTGATGGTTCTCATGATTACTGCATGCATAATTTAACAAGGAAACACCTTCGTAAACCTCATTTACATTTGCACCGGCATCTACCAAGGCTTTTAACCGGTTAACATCGAGTTTCTCCACTGCGGCGAATGTTAATGGCTTGACTCCTGCTGTTTGAGCCGGTGCTGCAACGGATAAAATTGATAAACAGAAGATCACAAGGATTTTGGCAAGGTTTTTCATAGTTCGTGTTCAGGTTAGCTGGCTCTTTGACAATCCAGGCGGGTAAAATTACTGGAACCAGGTTAACGAACAACATGTCATGATCCAAAAAAGAAAAATAGCCGACCATTTCCAGGCCATCACAGGAATGGCCTGCCTGTATTGCCGATTGCAATATGTGTGCCGTATTGGAATAATATGAATCGCCGCGTTAACAAAATTAATCACGCCTGAAACGCGAAAATGAGCGGTTTAAAGCCAAAAAGAGCGGCAAATTGCGCTCTTTTTTTGTTTAATACAAAATATCTTAGGTCTTCCTTTTGGAATATATCTGCCCGGAGGATGGTTAGCCCTGGTTAGCATTTGAGGTGTCCTTAAATGGCCTGTCAGCTGACCCGGGAATCATTGCTATATCATCTGCTTTGCTGTATCAACCGTAATCTCCAATACCCTTGTGAGAAACGAAAATTTCTGTTTCATAAAATCATACTCCTCACCGGAGCTGATATAACTGGCCGTGCCATTAATAAGAAAGCCTGTCCCGGGATAATCTTTATAGCCCACAACATCTTTACTCCCCAGTGTCAATTTTACCTTGCTGTTAACATTGACATTTTGCTCGGTTTTTCTAAAACCATAGGCAGGAATGAGGATACGCTCATCCTCTGTTACAACAAGATAAGAATTCCAGGTATTCGCCACGTGCGTTTCGACGCCCCACGATACGATGGCCACGACGCCTTCGTGTTGTAATACCTCCAGCAATTTTTCCGGCAATTTTTTATTTTCGTTCATGTCGATATTTTAAATTTGAGACAACAGGTTACCTGCACCTGTCCAGGTTGTAAGGTACAGCAATGAAAAGGAACAGGATATAGAAATGAGAGATTACCTGTTTTAAGATTTCGGCAAAGGTAGGAGAAATCTGTAACGGGTGGTGAGTGGAAAAACCGGGACGTCTGAACTACTCTATAATTTTCGGTCCGGGATGGCCAATCCTGCAGCCCTGCCCCCTCATCATGTTCATATCATTCCCGGTGTTGCTGTTTTTTACAACATTGTTTATTTCCCAATCCAAATCATTGCATCGGGACCTTGAAAATCGTTAAGCTCACGGATAATTTCCTTTTGGGCTAAATCAACTTCTATCACTTTATTTTCGTTGGTAACCCCAATAAGGGCGTGTTTCCCATCGGGGGCGATAAAAATCGGTTCGGTTCCAGCGCCTAAGTGTAAGGTTTTTTCAATTTTACGGGTTACCACATTTATGAAAAACAAGTTACCCTGCCTTCCATCAGTTCCTAAAATATATTTCCCGTCAGGAGTTAATTTAACACGGGCAGCCCTGGCTTCTCCTGTATCGATGCTGTCAACTTTTGTTTGGCTGTTTAAATCAACAACAGCGATTTCCCCACCACAACCGACATATACTTTTGATCCATCAGCTGTTATATCAATCCCTTCAGGCCCCCGCCCAACATTGACAAAAGTTTCTTTCCATGCACCTGCAAACAGAGGGTTGTCGCCTCTCAACTTAAAGATAGAAATTGTTCCCGAACCTCTGTTTGCAGCTATCAGTGTTTTTCCATCTCTCGTTGCGGCAAGCATGTGAGTGCCATCCTGTCCCGTTCCATTTATCCAAACCAACTTATTGTTCACTGCATCATAAGCCCCGATTGACTTTGACCCCTCTGCCGTGAAGTAAAACAGCCCATGGTTGAAGATCAAGCCATGAGGGTTCCACAATACCCCCAGATTCACCCGGCATACTTCTTTTTGAGCGGATATGTCGATCAATGACAGCGTATTCCCCGGTTCCTGATAACTTCCGGTATTGGTTACCAATGCATACTTGAAATCGGAGGATACTGCAACCTCATGTGGTTCATTGCCAACCGGAACGGTGTTGAGCACTTTGCCCGATTCAAGGTTCATAAATGCAAGACTTCCCGGAAGATTACCGTTGCTCCTTATTTTGTTAACAATAAGCATATCTGCTTTTTGAGCGATAATGCAATTGGCAATGCTAACAAAAAAAATGAGCATTACTGCTATGTAAAAATAACTACAGGGTTTTTTCATGTGATAATTTTTATTTTTTTCGGGACACATGGAATAGCCATAAATTATCATTCACGATGTGCATGAACGCTGTGCTTATGGTTATTTCATATTACAATAAGATGTGTTTTTGGAATTCGGTTGAAATTATCTGCAAATCCCGTCTATCCAGGTGAATAATTCATCTAGGTCATAATCCCCGCTATGCGGTTTCTCCCAGGGCAATTCAAGATTCACATTATAGCCCTTGTTTTCAAGCAGTGTTGCCAGAAGGAGGGGAATAGCAAGTCCTGTGTCTTTATCTTCTGTTCCGTGCCTGATCCGCCAATACTTTGAAGTTTTTGTATTCGGCTGCCCGATGTAGTTCATTGGGTTCATCATTTTCACCATTAACGCATCCGCGCTTGTTGCTTCGGTTTTTGAATGAGCAGCACCAAATTCTGTAAAGTGCCGGCTGTTTATCGTTGCTGTCCCGAATAAATTCGTTTCTGGGCTTGACAAATCCAACGCATCAAACGCAGGTGGTGTTTTTTGCCTTTGCATATATCTTACATAGGCATCGAAATCAATTTGAGTAACCCTCCCATTGTTGACTGTCAAGAATGCAAATGAAGACAAGTCGATGCCTTCATTCAATGCTTTCTGAGCAGAACCCGCCACGTAAGCTTTAACCAAATCTTTAAAAGTACCGTTTCCATTATTGTCAAGTGATAGAGTTATTCCATTTTTACCTTTAAGATTCAGGCTATTAATATAGGCAGGGAACAACTTCTTTAATTGTTCAGAAACAGCAATCTGCTCGGCACTCAATTCCGAAGATCCTTGTGTACTACCCTGCATGGGACCGCCTTTCCGGTATGTATTAATGCCGAAGAACTGCCATTCATAGGCCATATCCGCATTTTCCAGGTTGGTAATGGGGCAATATGCCGAAACCGCAAAAATATCGTCTGTTGCGCTGGCTGCTCCCAACGTTTTAAGGTAAGGTTCAAAATCAGCATTGTTGCCGGTTGCTCCTAATAAAGCTGACATCGCTCCGCCAGCACTTGTGCCGTTCGAGATTATTTTATTGGCATCGCCCGGCATGTTTTTATCATTATATTTTAAGTACCGAACCGCCGCTTTCAAGTCAACAATCCCTTCTGGTGCTTTGCCCGTATAAATACCACCTGCATTTTTAGATGTCCTGCCTCTTGTACCTGCCGAAGCAACGATATATCCTTTTGAAAGAGCTGCCAAAACAATGTTTTGTTTTGGTCCGCCAAAGCCCATAGCAGGTTTGCCGCCATTCACAGGCGGAATTCCGTCAGGTTTTTTGTCGCCAGTTGGAGGCATCATTTCGTTTTTGAAAGGTGGTCGGCCTCCCATGGGGTTGTTTTTGGTTGAAGCAGGTTGAGAAGGCATATAACCTCCGACTTTATTCGGAAAAAAAATGGGAGCAGTAGCCGCTGTATATCCATTTATACTGGTACCTGCAAAGTATTCTTCCGGAATATAAATATTCATTTTCTGACAGGCTGTATCAACGGGGTTCTTTACATATACAATGTTTTCAAAAGCTCTTACGCTGAAAGTTTTTCCTTCAAAAGCAAGTGTCAGAGATTCAAATTTTGCAACGTTAAAATTCAAATCTATTGATTTTACCTGCGCATTAACAAATGAAATGCAAGTTGCCAGGCAGACTAATGTTATACGTATCCTTTTCATTTTGTTGATAATATTACTTCTTCATAAACTTCCCAATGCGGCAAATCAACCTTGATCTGTCGTGTTGTGGCTCAATCGACTCTATTCTTATGAAATGATTCTTTGATTTTTACATAGTATCCAATATTTCATCAAAGTATTTTTATCATTGCTGCCGGCAATCTCAGAATCCAAAATTGGGTGGATGTTTTTCTTATGGTACAGGAATTTGTGATTATCCTTTGAACTTTCTAAGAAAATCTTTGTAAAGTTACGACAAATCCTCACTGAGCCGAACAGGTTGATTTGTATGCAAATAAAAACCCAGAAACAGAGTAACTGAGTACAAAATCCAACCATTGTCTTTGTGAAAAGAGAGTTTCTGCGTTTTTCGGAAAGTCAGGTAAACACAAACGAATCAGGAGGTCAAACAAAGTAAGAGGGGGGACTTCAGAAATAAAAAAAAGCCGGTATTCACCAGCCATTCATTTTCAAATCCCTACCCTTATTCTTACCTTAACAAGTTAATAATTAATCATTTAGCCGATAATCAGCGAACTTCTATGCTCTAAATGTACACTACCCTGACGAATTACCTAACCGCCGGTTCATCATTGATTTTGCGAAAGTGGTTGATTTTATTGAATTCATGAACAAATTGTACCTGGTTTCATTTCAGTTCACTTTATAATAACCGCATTTCCTTCATCAATTGTTTTTGCCATTTTTGCGTTTAATATCACCCGTACCAAACCTTTATTTAGACTGTATTTAAATTAATGTTATTTTTGGCATCCTATTCAAATTCTAAATATCAAGTTATGCCAAAATATGTGATTGAACGGGAAATTCCCGGGGCAGGAAAGTTCACTGCAGAACAATTGAAGGCCATTTCACAAACTTCATGTGGGGTTTTAAGCAAAATGGGACCACAAATACAGTGGGTTCACAGCTATGTAACACCTGATAAAATTTACTGCATTTACATCGCGCCAAACAAAGAAATGATACTTGAACACGCCAGGCAAGGAGGATTTCCCGCAAATAATGTAACAGAGGTATCCGGCATCATTGACCCGGCTACTGCCGAATAAAAACGGTCTGGGAAAAAAATTCCCCACCAGTAAAGGTCAAGCGTTTTGGTAGAAATGCTACATTCGACTGACCCTTTATCTGACTTTGGAATAATTCAAGATAACTTGTAAGTGGATGATTTTATTGAGGAAATGGAGGATGTTATTCGTTTTGATGCATCCGTTTAAATTTCTCAGACAACATTTCTCCACCATCTGCACAATTTTCTGCCGGTAATTCATAAAATAAGATTACCATGGCTTCTTTTCGAATCCCGGTGATCCGATGGATTTCATCTGTGATTACTTTTGACATCTCAGCTTTCTTTTCCGCTGATTGTGGTAAAATTGTGATTTGTACGATGGGCATAATCTTTCCTCCGATGTTTAATTTTAGTTGGTGATTAAAATAATATCCTTGTTTGTCAGTCAGGCTTTTTCCAAAGTTTGGGCATACCGAACGGAGTTATTGCGCAGGCAATAAACCAGATAACAGGACCGCCCACACTGCCGGCATTTAACTCGATAATACCGGGTGTAACCAATGAGAACAGGAATCCAAGGTCTGCAACACCAATAATGAAAACACCCAAAAAGTAAGCCATCCAGGAAGCCCGTGTCCAGATCATCCACGCAACTACAATCCCCAGTATTCCATACCCGGCAACATCAATGCAGAAGTTTAATATCAAACGGGCCTGGGCATGTGCTGTCATTGCATCTGTCGTGTGTTGAAACCCTGCACGGGGCGCATTGCTGCCACCAATTAACATATTCCAGAGTCCTGAAGCTCCACCAGCCAAATACTGATTTATGCCTTCAAAGCCAACCCAAAGGTGTAATATCCCCCATATGACAAATAGAATAGCTCCGGCTTTCGCGGCTATGCCAACGACCTGAGAGTTTTTATTTTGAATTATGCTGTATGTCATGTTATATTATTTAAAATTGAAGTGCAAAGATATACGTTAGTATCTATTAAATACTAACTTTGTATTATAAATAATAGTACCCTTTAGGATACCAGGATGAAAAATACAGAAATAGCCATAAAACTCAGAGATGTTCAGGATGTATTGGAATTGGTTGGCGGTCGATGGCGGGGTGCTATCATTGGCGCATTGTGTGAACGCCCGAAACGGTTTTCTGAATTAAAAAAAGAGGTCGGGAGAATTACACCACGAATCCTGATCAAAGAACTGCGGTACCTGGAAATGAATTTAATGATAAAGGTTGAGAAAGGAACCCTATCTGACAATTCTGTAGTCTATTCACTGACGGAACACGGTAAAAGTTTCAAACCGGTTGCATATGAAATTCAACAGTGGGCCGAAACTCACCGTTCAAAAGTTTTAACGAAATTGTCGAGTTAAACGAAATCTCCGCAGTAACCTTAAAGATTTTAAAGAAAGAACCATGTCATTACATCGTGAAAAAAAAGTGCTGCTTATAATCAATCTGATCGCTGGTGGAGGCGTATTTGCAAGTTATGTTCAGGGCTTTCTTTTACATCCCGGAAAAAGTTCCCTTCTCTGGGGAAACGTCCCTTTGGGCCTGTTACCTTTTTACACCGTTTCCATGGCAACGGCAGCAGTTGGTTATCTTATTTTCACGGGTTACCTTATTTTTTACGTTGATCCGGAAAAGTGTAAAATTTCTGGCTTGCAGCAATTATCACTCTTCAGCCGGCCGGACCTGCAAGGGCATACCGGGCTGCCCTGATCGGGTGTGTTCTCTTCGCTATTCCGACTTCGGTTCTTGATGCACTTGTCTGGACCGCATTTTTTCCGTACAAATTGTAGTACATTTTCCGATTCAGTGAGTATAAAATCAAAAATACTTTTGAAAAGTATTGCTCACAACCGGTTTGACCGAACAGAAAATCCAACCGCTGAATCTCTTCGAATAGACACCTGGCAATTTCCCGTAAGTCTTTATTAAAGAGGCTTTTGGAATTATTCAGATGATTGAATCAAAAACAGGTACGTCCCTAAAGGAAATTTTTCCAGCCCAATACCATAAAAATACCTAACCAACTGTGTAATTGTCATCCTTGCTAACCTAATTATTAGCAAGGATCTATATGAGTACCACCTGGTACACTACTCTGGCGAAATATCTAAGCGCCGGTTCATACTCGATTTTGCGAGAGTGGTTGATTTTATTGAGGAAATGGAAGCACTTCACCCGCCATTACCCCAAACCGCTCTTAGCTACCGGCATTTTGGTTTATTTTAATGTCAAAAGTCTGATGAAAGAAACGATGCAGATGCTCTTTACTTTATTTCTCAATCGCTTGCTTCACAGACTTTGCCGCGTCAAGAACGGTTTTTTCAAACGGTATAGGTTTCCAGCTAAATGTTTTCATTGTATCACTTACATCAGCCTCTATGGTGTTTCCCACAAATGGCAGCATCCCCTTCATTTCGTCATTGAATTTGGCAATAAATTTCAATAAAAAAGTCGGGGCTAATTGAGTGCTTACTTTATCATATCCATTTGATTTTAAAATTTGAGCAATTTCGCGGATTGCATGAGGTTTTTCAGAAGTCACAATGAATCGCCTGCCGTTTGCTGTTTCATTTTCCAAGGCATTAACATGAATTGCCGCAACATCTCTTACATCAGACATAACAGTAAAGGCTCTCGGTAACATGGGTACTTTCCCGGTGATTAATTTATTAAAAAAATCCATCGCCTCAGTAGCCAAATTTCCTGTCATGGTAGGCCCATATATCGGTCCGGGATTAACAACTACCAATTCTAATTTCGGTGTCCCAGTTTGATTTTT
>SESB01000047.1_pt1 | contig 79443 bp, 79 predicted proteins | sample 3171441 | NCBI WGS metagenome assembly SESB01 (sample SAMN06051867, study PRJNA518727) | freshwater metagenome | biome: subpolar coniferous forest; feature: holomictic lake; material: water; isolation source: holomictic Lake 227, 6 m depth | place: Canada: near Kenora, Ontario | collected...
CAACAGTGAACTCTTACCGTCGTTTAGTGCCTGGCTACGAAGCCCCAGTAAACCTCGTTTACTCGGCTCGTAACCGTTCAGCTTGTATCCGTATTCCAATTACCGGATCCAATCCAAAGGCAAAGCGCATTGAGTTCCGTTGCCCTGATCCATCTTCAAACCCTTACTTGGCATTTGCTGCCATGCTGATGGCCGGACTTGATGGCATCCAAAACAAGATCGAGCCACCTCTACCTGTAGATAAAGATCTCTACGAGTTGAATGCAGAAGATGCTGCCAAGATCCAGCAAGTTCCTGGTTCATTGGATGCAGTACTCGACAACCTCGAGAAGGATCATGACTTCCTTCTTAAGGGTGGAGTATTTACTGCTGACTTGATCGAAACCTGGATCTCCTTCAAGCGCGAGCAAGAAGTTGATTATGTTCGCTTGCGTCCACATCCAGCAGAGTTCGAGCTCTACTTCGATATCTAAATCATCCGTCTCGCGAAACGCCCTTCAAGTAATCGGAGGGCGTTTCGCATTTTCTCTACAAATGACTATCGGTTTACGAAGAAAATAACATCTAGTAGATATTGGATCAGGGCTACCCATTTAGCCTGGTCCATATGAACATCGCTCATGTCGTCCACAATTCGCCCGGCAATAGTGGCTTGCATCATTATTGAAACCGCAATCGGATCGAGATCTGGATTAGCCCAGCCGCGGTCCTTTGCGATCTGAAATAGATGTGCCCATTCATTGGTCAATCTCGCCTGTTCCCGATTTAGGCGAGTTCGAATTCGCGCATCGTAGTTTGCGAGAACCGCAGTTTCCATTCGTTCCACTCGAAGTCTCTGTGCATTGTCTGGTTGCCGAATGTTCACCACCGCATGAAATTTCGCGCGCGCGGCTTCCAGGTCTGATGAATCGGTTAGAACATCCGTTAGGGCGGAAATAGTTTGATTCACATATTGCGAAAAGCGCTCCACCTGCGCCGCTTCGACGAGATCAGCCAAATCACGAAAATGATGGTAGAGCGAACCCTTGGATACATGCGAACGATCTAGAACTTGCTCAGAAGTGATCTGTCGGCTGGGAAACTCCGCCAGAAGCCCAGCAGTGGTCTCAATAAGCAATTTTTTAGTGGGGTGCATGATTTCCACCTGCAAACCTTAGTTCAGCCCCCACATCCTTTTCTCAGTTTCTCCGGTCATTTCTGAGAGGGGTTACTCACTCTTCGTGAATACGAATCCCACCGTATCGGCTGACATTTTAACTGAGATGAATGTTCCTTCCATTTCGATACCTTCAATTGGGTATCCATGCACTGGCGTGGGAGACTCAGCCAGTGATTGCGACCTCCAGCCTAGAACTACGCGCTGGAGCAAGACTCCTAGTAAGCGGAGTCACCATTCGAATCAACCGCGGCGACCGCATCGGCTTTGTTGGCCGAAATGGCGCTGGCAAAAGTACCCTCTGTAAGGTTTTAGCTGGCGAAACCATGCCCGCAGGCGGGCAGGTGACCCGCACGGGCACCATTGGTTATCTCCCCCAGGATCCAAGAACAGGCGACCAAGAAGAAACTGTCATCAACCGAATTCTCTCAGCCCGTGGGCTGGACCAGATCGTCATCCGCATGCGTAAAGCCGAAGAGGCCATGGCTACTGCAACGCCAGAGGAGCTAGAACTCGCTCTGGATCGATATGCCCGCGTCGACACTGAATTCAATGCAGCTGGTGGATATGGCGCTTCGGCCGAGGCAGAATCCATTGCAACAAACCTGGGGATCCCCGAACGCCTCTTTGATGAGGCGATTGAAGTTCTCAGCGGTGGCCAGCGTCGTCGAGTTGAGCTTGCCCGTTTGCTCTTCAGCGGTGCTGAAACCCTGCTTCTCGATGAACCAACAAACCACTTGGATGCCGAATCCATCATTTGGTTGCGTGACTATTTAACTAAGTACTCTGGCGGACTGGTGGTTATCTCGCACGATGTGGCTTTGATTGAAACTGTGGTAAATAAAGTTTTCTACATCGATGCCAATCGCAACGTCATCGACGTCTACAACCTTGGTTGGAAGAAATATCTACAACAGCGCGAACAAGATGAGCATCGTCGCAAAAAAGAACGCGCCAACGCCGAGAAGAAGGCTGCCATCCTGGAGAAGCAAGGCGAGAAAATGCGAGCCAAAGCTTCTAAAGCAAAAGCCGCTCAAGGTATGTTGCGCCGCGCAGAGCAATTGGTTTCCGGGCTTGAGGAAGTTCGCAAGAGCGACCGCGTCGCAAAACTGCGCTTCCCTACCCCAGCCCCATGCGGCAAAACACCGCTGACCGCTACCGAACTCAGCAAGTCATACGGCTCTTTGGAAGTATTCACCGACGTTGATTTGGCAATTGACCGAAGTTCGCGAGTGGTGATCCTCGGTCTCAATGGTGCAGGCAAGACAACGCTGCTCAGTATTTTAGGTGGCGCCAAAGAATCAGATACCGGCGAAGTTGTACACGGGCATGGTTTGAAGATTGGGTATTACACCCAAGAGCACGAATCACTAGATTTCGAAAGAACAGTGCTCGAAAACATGTTGGCATCAGGAGATCACGTCGGCGAGCCACAAGCACGTCAGGTGCTGGGTTCGTTCTTATTTAGCGGCGATGATGTGCAAAAGCCGGTCAAGGTATTGAGTGGTGGCGAGAGAACGCGTCTGGCTTTGGCAACTTTGGTCGTGGGATCTGCAAATGTCTTGTTACTGGATGAGCCAACAAACAACTTGGATCCAGCATCGCGGGATGAGATTTTGGCAGCGCTTGGTGAATATCAAGGAGCAGTGGTTTTGGTAAGTCACGATGAGGGCGCGGTACGCGCGTTAAAGCCTGACCGGGTCTTGTTGTTACCCGATGGCGATGAGGATTTATGGGGCGAGCAATACCTCGACCTCATCGCTCTCGAATAAAAACTGCTTACGAACGCAGGGCGTGCGCAATCTGGCGGAAATCTTCCACCAAGATGTCGATCTCTTTTTGACCGTGAGCCAAGGAAATCAACCATTGTTCATCTAATCCCGGAGGCGTGATGATGCCGCGGTTAAGAGACCAGAGCCAAGCAAGTTCGGCTACTCCGAAATCGGTGGCTTTGTAATCGCGATAGTTGCGGACCGGTTGTTCTGACCAGGTGACACAACCTTTGATTCCAAAACCAACGGTGTGAGCTGGAAGCTCGTACTCGTCGATGATTTCCGAGATGCGATTGAGCGCTTGGTAGTTGAGACGCTCAGCTTCGCCCAGAGCTTCAACCGTTGCAATGCGATCGATCGCACGGACGCCAGCCATAGCAAGCGGGTTGCCGTTGAAGGTTCCGAAGTGATCCATGCGGCCATCAGCCACAGCGTCCATAATTTCTTTGCGACCACCAAAAGCGGCCAGCGGAAGCCCACCACCAATGGATTTAGCCAAGCAGATCAAATCTGGTGTGACGCCAATACGTTGAGCCGCACCTTGTGGGCCAGCGGTGAGTCCAGTCTTGACCTCATCGAAAATCAGCAAGATTCCGTGGCGATCGCAAAGTTCGCGAACTGCGGCAAGGTATCCCTCATCTGGTAAGACGATTCCGAGATTTTCCAGAACTGGTTCCATGATGACGCAAGCAATCGAAGCAGCATCAGTTGCGAACCGACGCTCGAGCGCATCAATATTGTTGAACGGGACCACGAAGACGATCCCTGGGTTGGTCCCAGGAGCCGCTACTGGGTATGGATTCTCGGCTGGGCCGGCTTCAGATAGCGGAGGCTTTGCCGAAACTGTCAGGGCGTCGTAGCTGCCGTGGTAGCCACCTTCCATCTTGACGATGGCAGGACGATTCGTGAAGGCCTTGGCCAAACGAACGGCATACATAGTGGCTTCGGTACCAGAATTTGCAAAACGAACCTGATCGATGTGGAAGCGCTTGCAAATGCGTTCTGCGGCATCGCGTGAGATCGGAGAAGGCGTCACGAAGAGCGTGCCTTGTTCGAGAGCGCTCTTGGCTTCGGCAACAACCACCGGATTGAGGTGACCGGCCAGCATTGCACCGAATCCCATCGACAGGTCAAGGTGTTCGCGACCATCGACATCGGTCATATATGCGCCCTTGGCCGAGACGATCGAGATGGGATAAGGATCCCAATACTGAAAACTGGATGGCACACCCATAGGGATGCTCTGCATCGCCAAAGTGCTTTCGATGCCGGAGGAAAATGTGGTCTTTGTGAAATCTTCCCATTCCTGAGCCAAAAGTTTTTCAACTTTGGTTCGGTCTACAGGGCGGGCGTTCTTAGGTAACTTGCGAAACGTTTGAGGTTCTAGAGTTCAGGTCATTTTTGAAATGTGTACATTTTATTATTCGAAGGTTCCGGCAAACGTTGGCGGATTATCGATTTTTTATGCACATGCTCCTTTGTATGTGGGTCATAATTTAATTGTGTAGTAAATCACTTGTTGGCAAGGTAGCAGAAAGTCAATGAATCTTCACCTATGGCGCCCGTTTTTCGCCTACTTTGGACTTTTCTTCACTTTTCTTCAAAAGTTTTTGGAACTTTATTGAAAAAAAATCCAGTAGAAACGCCTACTTTAAAGCAATCTCCAGCATCTCTTTATAACGCGCCGATGCGAAAAGGCTCTTGCAGTCTTCATACTTCTCCATCCCCCATGACCAAAAATCAAAGTCGATGGTGGAGATGGAATCTTGAATCGATGCCCATAAGGTCCAACCGTATTTAGCCATCACCGCATAGAGCCAAGCGCGGGCAAATTGTTCGGGGCGATCACCTTGAAAGTAGTGCGTGACTAACTCTTCGAGGGCATCTATCTCCAGCACGGCTTCTGACCAGATGTTTCCGAGTTCAAAACATCTATCGTTATTGCCAGAATACTCGTAGTCAATCAACCAGATCTTCTCTCCCCCGTCAATGAAATTGCCGGGAAGAAGATCGTTGTTACACGGCACAAGTGGCTCGGCATGTACCGCCAAAACGCGCTTGAGATGTTTTACCTCTGTTGCCAAGGTTTGGTAGTCACCTGGAATTTTGAAACCTTTATCCAGCACTATTTTCAAATAATTCTGCTGGATGTCGAACATATTGAATTCGCGCTGGAATGGTTTAGCCCCGTGCAAGGTCCGACAAGCGGTGGCAATCCGATCAAGGTTGGACCGTACTTGCCCAGAATCGTAGGTGTGACCTTCGATATAGCCGATGACCAACATCCCTTGACCGGGAAAGTAATCGAAAACTTCCGCCCCGACGCCAGCGGCGGCTGCAATTTTAGAATTATGAAATTCGGAATCACGGTCAATAGCCAAGAAGGTCGACTCATTGCTGGAGATTCGAGCAACAAATTTGCCGAGAGGTGTCTCTATTTTTATGTTCCGGTTTGTTAGTCCGCCGGAGAGTTCTTCTAGAAGAAACCGACCGTCCAACACGCGAGACTGGTTAAAAAGTGCACCATAACTGGCTTCGATTTCCTTCGAGGACATTGGCACGTAGTCAGGATACATTTCAACTATGGCAGAAAACGAGATCCCAGGCCGCGCACGTATCGTCATTATTGGCGGTGGGGTGGGCGGAACGTCGGTGGCCTATCACCTGGCCACCATGGGCGAAAGAGATGTTGTGTTGTTGGATCGAAGCGATCTCACCAGTGGTTCCACGTTTCACTCCGCCGGTCTAGTCGGACAATTACGCGCCGACCCTACGTTGACCAAAATGAATATGCATTCAGTCAATCTCTATCGAGAACTGGAAGGCACGGACACTCCCCCAAGCTGGAAAGAATGCGGCAGTATCAAGTTGGCGTCAACTCCGGAACGCATGGAAGAAATCCGCCGTCAGATTGGTTGGGCCCGTACCTTTGGACTAGACCTTCGTGAGATTTCAACCAAAGAAGCACAAGAGCTCTTTCCTTTGATTGATCTTGACGGCGTGGTTGGCGCTTGCTTCATGCCATCGGATGGCCAAGTAGATCCTTCACAACTTGCCCATGCACTAGCTAGCGGAGCCCGTCGCCATGGCGCCAAAATTTTTACCCATACTCGTGTCACATCCATTGAGACCAAGGATGGCCGAGTTGTAGGCGTCCACACCGACAAGGGATATATCGAATGCGAGATCGTCGTTAATTGCGGTGGCATGTTTGCTCCTGAAATTGGGCGTTTGGTTGATGTCCGTATCCCTATCGTGCCGATGAGCCACCAATACCTAATCACCGAGAACTTTCTTCCTGCAGGAACGCCTACCTTGCCATCTTTGCGCGATCCTGATCTCTTGATTTATTTCCGCCAAGAAGTGAATGGCCTCGTGATGGGCGGCTATGAGCGCGAGTCCAGACCATGGACCGCCTCTCGCGAAAAACTGGATTCCATCCCGGCAGACTTCAATGGCAAGTTGTTGCCTGAAGAATGGGAAAGATTTGAAGAAATTGCCGTTAATTCACAAAAGCGGATTCCGAAAATGGCCGAAATCGGCGTGAAGAATTTCATCAATGGACCAGAAGGGTTTACTCCCGATAATGAATTTTGCCTGGGTGAGACCAGCGTGGGTGGCTTCTATGTTGCTGCCGGATTCTGTGCTCATGGCATCGCAGGCGCTGGTGGAATCGGCAAGGTTATGGCCGAGTGGATCATTGGCAATGAACCTCCCATGGATCTATGGCATATGGATATTCGCCGTTTTGGCGCGGCGTACACATCCCCGGCTTTCACCTTGGATCGCATTCAAGAGAACTACGAGCAGTACTACGACATTCACTACCCGGGTGAAGAACGAGCATCTGCACGTCCACATAAGAAATCTCCCATTTACGATTGGCATCAAGCCAATGGCGCAACCTTCGGCGAAAAAGCCTCGTGGGAGCGTGTTAATTACTATGCGCCTCGTGTCAATGATGAAAGCACTAAACCCTACGGTTGGGCCGGAAAACATTGGGCGTCGGCAGTCCAGGAAGAACATCGTGCAACTCGGACTACAGCCGGAATCTTTGATGAATCCAGTTTTGCAAAATTCTCCTTATCCGGAGAGCGAGCCGGTGAATTTCTCAATTTGGTTTGTGCCAACAACGTCGTGAAAGGTGCAGGTCGCACCGTTTACACCCAAGCACTGAATACGAAAGGTGGAATCGAATCGGATTACACCGTAACTACGATTGACGATACCCATTTCATGATCGTCACCGGAACGGCCTTCGGCGTCCACGACATCGAATGGTTACGCAAAATGGCGCGCAAACATGGCTATGCCGACATTTCGATCTCAGATATCACCGACTCGCTCGCTGTATTTGGAATCTGGGGTCCAAAAGCTCGAGAGATCCTGCAATTAGCAACAACATACGATCTCGCCCACGCCAATTTTCCTTTTATGCATTCGCGTGAAATCGAAGTTGCCGGTGTCACTGTTCGAGCAACTCGCATCACCTACGTGGGCGAACTCGGCTGGGAACTTTATGTACCCATTGATTCTGCGTTGACAGTCTGGCTTTCACTCATTGATGCCGGCACTCCCCTAGGTTTACGTCCCGCCGGCTATCGGGCTATCGAATCCCTCCGGCTGGAAAAGGGCTACCGCGCTTGGGGCGTTGAAATAAATACCGAAACAAATCCCTTTGAAGCCGGACTCGAGTTTGCCGTCTCCATGAAGAAAGAAAACTTCTTAGGCAAGCCTGCGCTCCTAGAAATGAAAGAGCAATCCAGAAAACTGGTGGCGATTACCTTCGATGACATCCGCCAAGTCCCGCTAGGAAATGAAGCTATCCGCAGCGGCCAAGACATTATTGGACGAATCAAAAGTGGTGGCCAGGGCTATACCTTGGGCAAAGCCATTGGTTATGCATATCTCCCTATTGCATCAGCGACTCCCGGAACGAGCGTTGAAGTCGAATTCTTCGGTACCTGGCACCGCGGAACCATCTGCCTCGAACCGCTCTTTGATCCAGAATCTTCTAGAGTTAGGGCATGACCAAACCGATCATTCTCGCCCTGCAAAATGATGAAACCGATCCACCGCATTTGGCAGGGTTATGGCTCGAGGAGTTGGGCTTTGAGATCCGAGTAATTCGGGCTCATGCCGGCGATGAAATGCCTTCAACGGTTCCGTCAGGTATTGCTGGCGTCATGCCGCTCGGAGGCCATATGGGCGCTCTCGATGATCACATCGCTGATTGGTTACCGGCTGAGCGTGCTTTGCTCTCTGACGCCGTAGCTCGTAACATTCCAATATTCGCCATTTGCCTAGGGGCACAACTTCTAGCCGAAAGCACGGGTGGATCTGTCGGTCGCGCGCCTATAGGAGAAATAGGCATTTACACCATCGACCTGAACGAGGAAGGTGCCGCAGATTCAGTACTCACTGTTGATTCTGGCGCCATCGTCGCCCAATGGCATGAAGATTTTGTAGAAGTACTGCCACCTGCTGCGGTGCGTTTGGCTTCCAGCCCGCTCTGCCCAAACCAGGTTTATCGAATTGGATCAAAGACTTACGCGGTGCAATTTCATCCCGAGATTGACACGAGCATCATTCGCAACTGGGAAGCACATCCCGATGATGCATTCAACGATTCGGGAAAGAGCACAGTTGAACCGGAGATGGCAAAGGCTGAAGCCGAACTTGCACGTATCTGGAAGCCCGTTATTCAGAACTGGGGCAAATTGGTTTTATCAGCATAAGTAAAGGGGCCCTCTCTCATTTGAGAAGGCCCCTTTAAGTTTGTTAGCGCTTAGATATTGGAAATTGGCCCTGTGAACCACTTCTTAGCCGAGAGATGCCACCAGATCCAGATCGAGAGCAAAACTCCGCCAGTCAAAATCGGTGCATAGTTAACTGCAGTCCAGCTAAAGGCCTTGTTGCCAGGCGTTCCAGCGGGAGATGTAGGCAAGATGAAGTAGATCGAGATAACAACAATCTCGGCAACTGCCGCGACGCTCATCCACTTGTACTTCGAACCTAGATTCCATTCGCCTACTTTGAAGGAAGAACCTGCCTTCAAACGCAAGAAGATAGGAATCATGAATGCTAAATACAAGGAAATAACGCATACCGAAACCACCGCGTAGAAGGCGGTTGGCACACCGGCAGAACTCTTGTACAGAGCGGGCAAGGTCATAACAACACCAGAGATCGCTGATACGACCACTGCGTTGAATGGAGTTCCCTTGATGTTGACTTTACGTAGGGATTTGCTTCCAGGGATAGCACCGTCGCGAGAAAAGGCATACATCATGCGCGAGCAAGATGTTAGACAAGCGCAGACACAGAAGATCTGGCCGACGGTCGTAATAAGAATGACGAACTTAAAGAGCGCTCCGCCACCTAGTGCGCCGTTGATGATCATGATGACGCTGCCGATACCGAAAGGATTTACCTTTGGATCGACGGAGTTAACTGCATCAACATTGGTTGCGGCCCAGAGGAATGACATCAGAAGCAAATATCCACCGATTGCTGAGTAGAAAATTGACTTCCAAATACCCTTTGCGGCATTGATGTGAGCGTTGTGCGTCTCTTCCGACAAGTGAGCCGAAGCATCAAATCCCGTAATGGTGTACTGGGTGAGCAAAAGGCCAAGCGGCAGGATATAGATCCAGTAACTGTGAATACCACCGCTACCAAAACCAGAGTTGTTAATGTGCTGGGTAAACATCCACTTCAAGGACTGGTGATGTGCGGGCTTCAGGAACATGACCAAGATGATGATCGCTGAACCAAAGACGTGCCACCAAACAGAAACGTTGTTGAAAACTGCCAACAAGTGGTGGCCGAAGATATTGATTAAAGAAGCAAAAAGCATGATCGCAAGGAAGAGGACGAATTGTTGCTTGATGTAGTCGCCACCCATGAATTTGGCTTCAAAGCCTGGGAAGTAGAAACCGATCAATGTGTTAATGAAGAAGGTCACGCCGTAACCAACCGAAGCGGTAACGGATACCAAGCCAACGAGGTTCAACCAACCAGTGTAGAAACCAGCCTTGGCTCCACCCAATTTTGAAGCCCACCAATAAATTCCACCAGAAGTGGGGTAAGCAGAAGCGAGCTCGGACATACAGAAGCCGATAATTAAAATGAAGCCGGCAACGACAGGCCAACCGATGGAGATTGCTACCGGACCGCCGTTATTCCAGGCTTGGGCGAAGGTTGTGAAGCACCCTGCCAGAATCGAGATGATGGAGAAGGAGATTGCAAAGTTGGAAAAGCCGGACCAGCTGCGGTGGAGTTCCTGTTTGTAACCGAGGGCCGCTAATCGCTTTTCATCGTCGTTCATCACATGGTCACTCATACGTCTCGTGCCTACCCTTCTAGAAGTTAGACAGAGTGTGCTCTCTCACATCTGTGATTACCAGCACTATCGCTATGAATTCACAGAAAAGTTACAAATGTGCAGATAGCGTTAATTCGCGCCATACCTTGTTCAAATAAATTGAACTTATCCCCTCTTTCTAGACATGCTTGCAATCCAATTTTCTTATGGAATGCTCACTGCAGGAGGAAAAAATGTCGCTCACTGGAAAAAGATTGACGTTGGATCAACTGAAGGCCGATGTTGCTTCGGGCAAGATCGACACGGTTGTGGTCGGAGCCACCGATATGCAAGGGCGCCTGCAGGGCAAGCGCATTCATGCCCCCTTCTTCTTGGAAGACACCGTCAACCATGGCACCGAAGGCTGCAATTACCTCCTCGCCGTTGATATCGATATGAATACCGTCCAGGGTTATGACATTTCCTCTTGGGATACCGGCTATGCCGATATGGGCATGTCCCCAGATTTCGCCACGCTGCGATACCTGCCTTGGCACGAAGGCACAGCCATGGTTGTGGCCGACTTTGTAGACCATCATCATCACGGAATTTCGGTTTCGCCACGAACCGTGCTGAAGACTCAACTCGAACGTCTCCATAAAGCCGGGATGGTTGCACTTTGCGGCACCGAATTAGAATTTATAGTTTTTAAAGACACGTTCGAAGAAGCCTGGAACAAGGGATACAAGGACCTCACCCCTGCCAATCAATACAACGTGGATTACTCACTGACAGGTACGGCCCGGGTGGAAAAACTATTGCGCGCTATCCGTCTCAATATGGATGCCGCTGGTCTCATCGTTGAATCCGCTAAAGGCGAATGCAACTTCGGTCAGCATGAAATCGCCTTCCGTTATGAAGATGCGTTGACCACCTGCGACAACCATTCGATCTACAAGATGGGCGCCAAGGAAATTGCGACCGAACAAGGTTGCTCGCTCACTTTCATGGCTAAGTTCAATGAACGCGAAGGTAACTCCTGCCATATCCATCTCTCCTTCCGCGATCTCGATGACAACGCCGTGATGGCAGGCGATGCCGGAGATGGCATGTCTGCACTGGGCCGAGCATTCCTTGCTGGACAACAATCACACATGCGCGAGCTCGCCTTACTCTTCGCCCCAAACATCAACTCTTACAAGCGCTATCAAGCCGGCACCTTTGCTCCGACTGCCATTAAATGGGGGCGCGACAATCGCACCTGTGCGCTACGCCTCGTCGGTCAAGGACATTCGCTGCGCATCGAAAACCGAGTACCAGGCGGAGATGTAAATCCCTATATGGCTGTTGCTGGAATGGTCGCAGCTGGCCTTGATGGAATCGAGAAGAACCTTGAACTCGAACCAATTTTTACTGGCAATGCATATGCGCTGGAGACTTCACGTTTCCCAACTTCTCTTACCGAGGCGCGCGATCTCTGGGTCAATAGCCAATGGGTAAAAGAGACTTTCGGTGCTGATGTACAAAAACATTATGCACATATGGCAGATACCGAAATCGATGCCTATTCGCGTGCTGTCACAGATTGGGAGCGCGTCCGCAGTTTTGAACGCATGTAGTTATTCGTTGCGTTTCTACAGGAAAAGGAAAAATGAGCACATACACGATCATCAGTCCAACCACGGGCAAAGCAGTTCAAGATATTCACCTTGCTGACATCTTTGAAACCGATGTTGCTATCGAAAAAGCAGACCGAGCTTTCCAGACCTGGCGCAACGTCTCCCCTGGCGATCGAGCAAAGTTGTTACGCAAATTTGCCACCATTGTGGAGGATCACAATGAAGAGCTTGCACAACTTGAAGTGTTGAATTCTGGTCACACCATTGGCAACGCCCGATGGGAAGCCGGCAATGTCGCCAATGTGCTCAATTATTACAGCGCCGCTCCCGAACGGCTCTTCGGACGGCAAATTCCTGTTCCGAATGGCATCGACATAACTTTCAAAGAACCATTGGGAGTCATTGGCATCATCGTTCCGTGGAACTTCCCCATGCCCATTGCTGGCTGGGGCTTCGGTCCGGCACTTGCTGCCGGAAATACCGTGGTTCTTAAGCCCGCCGAACTTACGCCTCTCACGGCTATTCGCCTGGGCGAATTAGCTTTAGAAGCTGGAATCCCTGAAGGTGTTTTTACCGTTATCCCGGGCAAGGGCAGCATCGTTGGCGAAAGATTCGTTACCCACCCGGCTGTTCGCAAGATCGTCTTCACCGGTTCTACGGATGTCGGCAAGCACATCATGCAGGGATGCGCCAACCAAGTAAAACGGCTAACCCTTGAACTCGGTGGCAAGAGCGCCAACATCATCTTTGACGACGCCGATCTTGAGAAGGCTGCAGCAGGTGCTCCTGGCGCAGTCTTTGACAATGCTGGTCAAGATTGCTGCGCGCGTTCACGCATTTTGGTGCAGCGCTCGGTCTATGAAAAATTCATGGAACTCTTCGAAGTGGCAGTAAAGGCTTTCCGCGTGGAAGATCCGGCCCTTGATTCTGCTGAGATGGGACCGCTCATTTCCGCAGGTCAATTGGCTCGCGTAAAAGAGTATGTACCTTCTGGTGCACCTATTGCCTTCCAAGGTAGCGCACCGTCGGGCGAGGGTTTCTGGTTTCCGCCAACAGTGTTAACTCCAAAGGACACCGAAGATCGCGCCTATCGTGAGGAAGTTTTTGGCCCAGTTGTCTCAGTCGTCACCTTTACCGACGAGGATGATGCCATCCGTATCGCCAATGATTCTGAATACGGTCTCTCGGGGTCGATCTGGTCACGAGATATCGGCCGCGCGGTTCGAGTCTCACGCGGTGTGGAAGCCGGAAATCTCTCGGTCAATTCCAATTCATCGGTCCGGTACTGGACACCATTTGGTGGTTATAAACAATCCGGACTTGGGCGAGAATTAGGCCCTGACGCGCTGGATGCCTTTACTGAAACCAAGAACGTTTTCTTCGACACTCAAAGCTAGGAGCAAAGAAATATGGATCGCTTACAAGATCGAGTAGCAGTCATCACTGGTGCCGCAAGCGGTATCGGCTATGCAACTGCAAAGCGTTTTGCCGAAGAAGGCGCGAAAGTGGTTGTTGTTGACCTCAATGAAGAAGTTGGCAATTCAGTTGCCGCTGAACTTGGCGGCCTCTATATCAAGGCCAATGTCACTTCCGAAGAAGATGTTCAAAGAATGTACAAAGTTGCCTTCGATACCTATGGCCGAATTGATATCGCCTTCAACAATGCTGGTATCTCTCCTCCCGATGACGATTCCATTTTGACCACCGGAATAGACGCTTGGCGCCGCGTCCAAGAAGTCAACCTGACTTCCGTCTATCTCTGCTGCAAATATGTTCTGCCTTACATGCAGAAGGCTGGCAAAGGCTCGATCATCAACACGGCATCATTTGTTGCGACTATGGGTGCTGCGACTTCGCAAATCTCCTACACCGCCTCCAAAGGTGGCGTCCTAGCAATGAGTCGCGAACTTGGCGTTCAGTTTGCCCGCGAAGGGATTCGAGTCAACGCACTCTCCCCTGGACCAGTGAACACTCCCCTACTTCGCGAATTGTTCGCTAAAGATCCAGCTCGTGCAGCTCGCCGATTGGTACACATTCCTTTTGGCCGCTTCGCCGAAGCATCTGAGATTGCAGCTGCAGTTGCATTTTTGGCCTCCGACGATTCTTCGTTCATTACCGCTGCAAACTTCTTGGTTGACGGCGGAATTAGTGGCGCTTACGTAACGCCACTTTCGGAATAATAGATCGCACTTGAATTAAGGAGAGTTCAGCATGTGTCGTTTGATGGGTTACGTGGCAGCGGAGGAAACGACGTTTTCGCGCATTACCGGGCCAGCTTTCGCTGAATTTGCTGAACTCTCTGCGATTCATAATGACGGGTGGGGAATCGCCGCAATAGATACCCATCGCGACCGATCAACCATTGTTGAACCTACTGCGGCCAAGAACAGTCCTTCTTTTACCTCCTCGGCTGAAAACTTACAGAGCGATGGCGCCTTGCTACATTTTCGTTGGGCTACCAAAGGGTTAGAAGTTAAAGAAGAAAATACTCACCCATTCACTTTTGGGGAATTTTCCTTTATTCATAATGGTGGCGTTATGCCGCCAGAATCCCTCGATCCATTTATTGACACTGATCTACTTTCCAACCTTCGTGGGACGACAGATTCAGAACGATATTTTTATCTTTTGATCACGCAGATTAACAAGCTGGGGTTAGTTGAGGGCGTCTTGGAAGGTGTCCGCCTCATCCGCGAAAAATGCGTGTTTTCCAGTCTTAACGCCATGATTTTGACACCCAAGCAATACTTGGTGATTAGCGAACACGACAACACCAAAATTCCCAGCCAGTTTGATAGCGATTACTACGAACTTTTCTACCGCCGCGATGAACACGGAATATTGGTTGCCTCATCCGGCTGGGATCAGAGCAGTTGGACGGCGCTACCCAATCATCGACTTTTGGTCATAAATCGCGAAACTATGGATCTGGAGATTCAAGAGATCTAGGAAATAGAGAAGGCGCCGACCCTCTTGAGGGTGAAGATCGGCGCCGTTTTTCTGTTGTGATCAACAGAAGAGTTACTTAGTCATCATCGCCTTCATCATCATTGCCACTGTCATCTGCACTGTCATATGCATTGTCATCTGCATTCTCATCTCCGTCATCGTCTCCACTGAGAGTTGATGAAGGAGCAGCGATTGTCGGTGCAATCGGCGCAGAAGTGGCGGTGGGGCTCGAGGATGTCGCAGATGAAGCTGGTTGCGAGCTTGGCGTCTGCGCGGGGTCAGCCGTGGCGGGAGAGAGAGGCACAGGAGCAAGTGCATCGAGCGCGGCCGTTGTTGTAGGCGAATCGTTGGAAGCCGCGCTAGAGGTCAATGGGGTGGAAACGGAAAGTGCCTGGTGGCTATGTGCAATTTTTGAGGCAGCTATCGCCGCAGGTGCTCCTAGTAAAACCGTAATCGCAACACTTAGCGCCACCGTATGGCGCAGATTTGGATTCATGTTCTGTGGACTCCCATCGCTTCTTATTTACTCAAGCGAGGGTGCTCGTAATTTAATTACTGTGAAACTACTGTGCTTTAGTCGTTTTCGTGCTGAGTCGAACTAGGGCTTGCCATCGGCGAAGGATTGGTAGTTGAACGAGTCCGTGTGCCTTCACTTTCACGTTCCCGTGAAGAGGCAGATGGTGAAGCGATTGGCTTAGAGGTGGCGCTCAGCGCCGAAGCAGAAGGGGTGGCAATCCGCCGGCTTTGTTCGATCTCTTGATTAGAACGGGAAGCCTGCGGAGCTGGTGCTCGGTTTTCGTTCTCGTTCTCGTTTTCGTGATCTCCTTCAGAATCGTTATGTGAGCCATTTGGAGAAGGAATTGCTATAGGAGATTTTGAACTTTCGGAAACTTTATGTGGCGACTCTGAATGGGAAGGCTCACTGGATGGTGAATGGGTCACAGAATTGGAATGCGATGGAGATGGCGTGGAAGAAGGAGTATTTGCAACGACGCTCACTGGCTGGGCCTCGGAATGATCATCCTGAGTTTGTTCCTCGTTACCTGAACCTGTCGCACCAGAAATCGCATCTTCTTCAGCCGAGGTCGAAGGTAGCGGAATTGGAGAGTCATCAGAGGATGGGCCAATGGGTGGAGGTGTATTCCACTTTGCAACCTGTGAAATTCCAGTTATGGAATTAGTTATCGCAACAATTGGCTTGCTTACAGCAGTGCTCACGGTGTGAACAATCTGCTTGATATTCGTCGTTACCTGTTCTGGGAGTAGGCCGGCGTAGGCAAGAGATGGCACAGCAATAACAATGGTGACCGTAGGGATTACCAAACGCTTAATCCAACGACGGGCCGGAACGACCTTTGCCGAGGCAAACTCGTGAACTAAATTGGCAAGCACTTGCGGATCTTCTGGAACAGGCGTGGCAGCAAAGGCGCGCAGTTCGTGGAAGATTTCATTATTTTGAATTTCTTCGAATGGATCCTTGGGATTTGTCATAGCTGCTCACCCCCAAGAATTTCCTTTAGCGAAGTTAGACCGCGGTGGGCAAGAACTCGAACTGAATTAGAACTCTTTTTCACAATCTTCGCCGTCTCCTCGACAGAAAGGTCAGAGACAATGCGCAGCAACAATATTTCAGATTGGGCTGGCGGTAATTTCTGAATCGCTTCAACAATGGCTTTGACCGACTCGGAACCTTCAAACTCTTTTTCCACGGTAGAGGGGCTGGGAATCCAAAAGGCTTCTTCCAGTTCTGCTGTGGGGCGAACCTGACGATCGCGAATGCGGACCGCATCAATAATCCGGTTGCGAGCGATGGTGTAGAGCCAGGCTGCAAATTCGGTGGGGCCACCGTTAAAGGAACGAATATCTCGGGCCACGTTTAACCAGGTCTCCGAAACAACTTCGTCGGCGTCGATGGTGCTGCCATAAAGTTTAGATTGAACGAAACGCGTCAACCGAGAATTGTGAAATCTCCACAGCGTGGTGAATCCATTCTCGTTCCCATTGCGAGCGCTTTTGAGGGCAGCACTTAACACCTCCTCGGCATTATCCGAGAGCGAACCCTTTGTCCCAGAATCGCTCATAAACGCCCTAACTTTGACGTTACAAAGAGGTAAGCGCAAAGGTTTTGCGAATCATTACAGGCGAAAGCAGTATTTCTGGGGGAAACAGAAGTACACACCGGCGAAGGATATGAGAAGAGGTGGGAATTTAGTCTTAAATAACCTGTGTACTTACCACTAGTTTGCCGTGACTAATAGCGGCATCATCACATCATCGATGAAATTCTCAATTTCAACTTGATTGGGCGGCCGACCTTCGAAGGTGATGGATTGCATCACAAAGGCGATGGGCAAATTGGCAATGACCGGAGAAATCGCCTCACTCTTGATTAATCCAGCGTCAGCGGCCAGCTTTAATGAGTTAAGCAGTTGGGCTTTTCGCGGGTTGATGATCTGAGCCTCAGCCGCCTGGGCCAATTTAGGCTCTCTCTGAAATGCTGAAAAGCAGCCTGCCATCGCCTTGCCCAAGACCCCGGAGAAGGATTCGCTCATGGAAGACATTTTGGAAATTAATCCAGACCTGAGATCAGTAAAATCTAACGGAATTTCACAGCGATTGAGCTCAAATTCCAGCGCATCAATGACTAAATCCACTTTGGAGTGCCAACGGCGATAGAGGCTGGCTTTACCAGTATGAGCCAAGTGAGCCACACCCTCAAAGGTAAGTCCGGAATATCCCTCTTGGGCCAAGGTTTCAATAGTGGCCTGAAAAATCGCGGTGACCAAGCTATCTCCGCGTCGGCGCAAGACGCACGACTCATCTAAGGAACGGTTGCGTTCCTTAGCGGGAGTTGTTAACCTACTCATATAGAGAACGATACCGTTCATTAACACAAAGTTGCTACACATGTTCTTGGTAAGAGCCGCCGCAACTGAACCAATTAAGGGGTAACACTCATGACCGAGTCAACGAAAACAGAAACTCAAGACGGTTTAGATCCCAATCGCTGGCGTGCACTCCTCGTCATCGCCATCGCTTCCCTCATGGTGGTTCTTGATGCCTCCATCGTCAACATTGCTCTTCCGAGCGCGCAAAAGGCTCTCCACATCACCAATGCCAATCGTCAATGGGTCGTCACAGCTTATTCCCTAGCTTTTGGAAGTTTGCTGCTGCTCGGTGGACGTATTGCCGACTTCGTGGGTCGCAAGAAAGTATTCATCATCGGCCTTATCGGTTTTGCTGGCGCATCTGCCCTTGGCGGCATTGCCTCGACCCAAGGAATGCTCTTTGGCTCCCGCGCACTTCAAGGCGCCTTCGGTGCTTTGCTAGCGCCCGCAGCGCTCTCCCTCATTAACGTAACTTTCACCGTTCCTAAAGAGCGAGCCAAAGCCTTCGGCGTTTATGGCGCCATTTCAGGTGGCGGAGCTGCCATTGGTTTGATCCTCGGCGGAACTCTGACTGAATATGCCAACTGGCGCTGGTGCCTCGGCGTCAACGTTCCGATCGCATTGATCGCTGTTCTCTTGGCAATTCCTTTCATTAAGGAATCCCACGCTGAAGGAAACCGCTCGTACGATATTCCGGGCGCAATCACCGCAACACTAGGTTTGGTCTCCTTGGTTTATGGCTTTAGCCAAGCCGCAACAAAAGGCTGGTTGAAATCTGGAACTTATGAGTTCTTCATTCTCGCTGCCGTCTTGCTCATCGCATTCATCTTGATTCAAACTCAAGTGAAGAATCCATTGATGCCGCTACGTGTTCTCAACGAGCGCAACCGTGGTGGATCATATCTAGCCACTCTTCTCGTCGGAACTGGACTCTTCGCGATGTTCCTTTTCCTCTCCATCTATATGCAGAGCTTCTTGCATTATTCATCCCTTCGTTCCGGCTTTGCATTTTTGCCATTCTCGATGGGTGTAATCCTCTTCGCGGGAGTTGCTGCTCAATTACTGCCAAAAGTTGGTCCTCGTCCATTGATGGTGACTGGCCTGGTCGGTGCCTCTGCTGGATTGCTTTTGCTCTCTCGCATCACCCCAACATCTTCTTACACAACTCACTTGTTGCCAGCAATGGTTTTGATGAGTACCAGCATGGCGCTCTTCTTTATTCCAAGCGCCAGCACAGGTTTGCACAATGCCGGTCTACATGATGCTGGCGTCGCCAGTGCGATGATCAACACCAGTCAGCAAATTGGTGGCTCCCTCGGAGCGGCTTTGCTCAACACTGTTGCCATCAGCTCAGCGACTGCCTTTGCCAAGGGTCACACGACTTTGGGAGCGCAAACTCAAGCTTATGCTGCAGTTCACGGCTTCTCGACAGCATTCAAGTTCGGTGCTGGCTTCTTGTTCCTAGGTGCAGTGGTCTCGTTCTTCGCCATCAATATTGGCAAAGAGTCACTCGTTGAATCCGAATCCGGCGCATTGATCTAATCGCGCTTATAGATCCAAAGGCCAAAAAGTAAAGTAAAGACAATAAGTACCGTGGTGGTTGCGTAGATTCCGGTGTGGCTCTTCGCTTCTTGATGAGCCACTACGGTCGCAATAGGCGAAGAGCTCGGAGTAACTTCCGAGCTCTTTCCATAGGTAAAGGTGAATTCGCCTTCAACAACATGTCCATCTTGGGCCGCAACTCGATAATTGACCAGAACAATCCCCTGCGCATCATTTGGCTGCAAAGTGGTTGTGGTTACATTTTTAGATACTGATGTCGAACCACTGACTTCTCTCCCCTGAGCATTTGTCACTGTCACAAAATTAATTTCTTGAGAGCTCAACGTTTGCAAATCTTCGGCAAAATTGAGCACAACTTGGGTCGGCCACGTCGTGACTTCCTGGCCGTTGCTCGGCGAGCTGGAAACAAGAGTTGTGTGTGCATTGGCAGCGGGCAAAAAGATCAAAGAAAAAACCGATAATCCCAAGCCCATGGCTACGCTTATTATCTTGCGAAGGCGGTGCATCTGTGGGTTGCTCATGGAATTTCGACCCTTCTGGCAGATTTGCTAGTGTTCACCTCGGTCAAGAGTATCGATTTCAAGCCCGGGCTTATCGATCGGCAACCCTCCACCGCGGTGGGGTGCTCCTCGGGGTAGACCTGGCCAGAAAGTCTGGCAAGCGCGGGCCATTGGCCCCGTCTTTTCTTATGGCGTCTCCATCGCCAACGAAAGGTAAGACAGTGAAAAAATATCTCAGCCTCGCCCTCGGCGTTGTTACCCTGGCAGCCACTTTGGTTGTTGCCGACATTTCAACAGCTGCCCCTCAAGCGGCCTCAACTTCCTGCAAATCCGGTGCGCTTTCAACCGTGAAGTCCGGAATTATCACTGTTGGAACTGATGATCCTGCTTACGGTCCTTGGTTTGATAACAACACTCCTTCAAATGGAAAAGGATTCGAATCTGCGATTGCCTTTGCCGTTGCCAAGCAACTTGGATACCCAGCATCGAAAGTAAAATGGGTCAAGGCACCTTTTAATACCGTGATTCAACCTGGAAAGAAATCATTTGACTTCGATATCAACGAAGTTTCGATTACCGCAGAGCGCAAGAAAGCGGTTGATTTCTCTTCTGGTTATTACGATGTAGCCCAAGCATTGATCACAACGAAGACTTCTAAAATCGCCGGGGCTAAAACCATCGCCGATCTCAAGTCCGCCAAAATTGGCGCCGCCGTTGGTACTACGTCTTACTCCACAATCACAGGAGTCATTAAGCCAACAGCTGGCCCGGCCGTCTTCGACAATAATGACATTGCAAAGCAGTCATTGGTCAATGGACAGATCGATGGCTTGGTAGTTGATCTACCTACCGCCTTTTACATCCGCGATGCCGAATTAAAGAATGGTCTCATCGTCGGTCAATTCGCTCCAAAATCCGGTGGCGAACAATTCGGACTGGTTCTCTCTAAGGGAAGTCCACTCACGGCCTGTGTCACTAAGGCAGTAGACGCACTTCGTGGAAATGGATCACTCAAAACTATTACCGCCAAGTGGCTCTCAGGTACTGTCGGCGCTCCTGTCCTTAAGTAACCATCGAACAACCACGCTATACATAAGTTCGGAGGCTAGATGTCTTACCAACCCTCTCCGCTGCGTTTGCAGCGGGAGGAGGCTAGGCGTCTAGCCTCTCGGCGTTCTACGTGGCTGGCTCTGGTCAGCACCGTAGTCGTAGGGATTGTGCTGGTCTTTGTAGTAACAGGTGCACCTGGCTTTGATCGGGTTCGGGAAACTTTCTTCAGTGCCCACTATGCCTGGAAAGCTCTCCCACAGGTCCTTTCGGGGCTTTGGCTCAATCTTCGAGTAATGCTCATAGCCGAATTTTTTGTATTGATTTTTGGCCTGCTTATCGCCTTAATCCGCACCTCCAAGAGCCCAGTGCTTTTGCCAGTGCGCCTTTTAGCGGCCGCCTACACCGACATTTTTCGCGGTCTGCCACTCCTTTTGGTCTTGCTTCTTGTGGGTTTGGGAATCCCTGGGCTTCAAATTTCCTGGTTGCCAAATTCGGCGGTATTGCTGGGAACGGTTTCTCTTGTACTTACTTATTCCGCGTATGTGGCTGAAGTTATTCGAGCCGGAATTGAGGCGGTAAATCCAGCCCAACGTATGGCTGCTCGAGCTCTGGGCTTTACTCAAACTCAAACTCAGCGATATGTGATTTTGCCCCAGGCGCTGCGCAAAGTGACTCCCCCACTCCTAAATGATTTGGTGTCGCTGCAAAAAGATTCCGGTTTGATTTCGGTTCTGGGCGCAATTGATGCGATCAGAGCAGCAGGAATTCAGACAGCACAATCTTTTAACTTCACGCCATATCTCGTAGCAGGCGCTCTCTTTGTTGCATTGACTATCCCGCTCACGAGATTTACCGATTGGCTTACGCGCCGCCAAGACCGTGCCCGCCAACAACAAGGGCAGTGGTAACCATGTCTGGCAATATTTTGGAGATTCGAAATCTTCGCAAATCCTTTGGTGAAGATTTAGTGTTGCAAGATCTTTCCTTGGCGATTCCCGAACACAACGTGAAGGTCTTAATTGGTGCAAGTGGCTCGGGCAAAAGCACGCTACTGCGTTGTGTGAATTTGCTGGAAGCAATCGATGATGGCGAGATCATTCTCGATGGTGAAGATATCTCAGCCTTTGGCGTAGACCCAGACGTCGTTAGATCCAGCATCGGTTCGGTCTTTCAATCTTTTAATCTCTTTCCTCACCTCAGTGTCTTAGATAACATCACCTTGGCTCCTCGGCATGTTCATGGGAAGTCAAAGGTCGAAGCAGATTCGGAAGCATTGGATTTATTGTCGCGCTTTGGTTTGGCGGAGAAGGCTCACCAATATCCCGACCTCTTGAGCGGCGGCCAACAGCAACGAGTTGCGATTCTGCGAGCGGTCATCAATCGGCCCAAGGTCCTCCTGCTGGATGAAGTCACCAGCGCCCTAGATCCCATTCTTATTGCCGAGGTCCTCGCCCTCATCTCCGAATTGAAGGAAAGTGGCATGACCATGATGATCGCAACTCACGAGATGGGCTTTGCCCGCCAGGTGGCCGATGAACTCCTCTTCCTCGATCAGGGGAGAATCTGCGAAGTTGGCGATCCATCCCTGCTTCTGGAAAGCCCGCAAACGCCAGAGCTGGCCGCCTTTCTCGCCGCTTTACGGGGCGCCGGTCGCCTCTAATTCAAGATGCAGATGCAAATGATTCGCAATAACCTTCTCCTATGAGCCAGACCGCGACGCCTACCTCCCTTCGAGAGCATCTGAAGTTCTCGCGCGAGGAGCTGCCAGCCCTCTTTGGAGTTCTGGGCACTGTTATTACCTTGCACGTGCTGGGCTGGGGACTTTTTATCCACTACAACTCGATGCCCCAATTCCATAACTTGACCGACAACAACCACTCGCTGATATATGCCGGAGCCGGCGCTTTGGCATATTCCTTTGGGTTGCGTCACGCCTTCGATGCCGATCACATTTCCGCCATTGATGACACCACCCGGCTCATGCTCGCCAAGGGCAAGAAACCTCTCGGAGTCGGACTTTTCTTCTCACTCGGCCATTCGACAATTGTTCTGGGTCTCTCTATCGCAATTGCTTTTGCCGCTAAACAGGCCGTCAAGTTTCAACATAATTTTGCAGCCACAGGCGGAATTATCGGTGCCAGCATTTCGGCGTTCTTTCTCTACCTAGTCGGAATTCTTAACTTGGTAATTTTATTTGGTGTCATCAAAGTCTGGCGTCAGGCGAAAACGGGAAAGTTCTCCCATGAGCACTTGCAACAGTTACTGAACGAGCGCGGTCTCATGAATCGCATTTTTCGGGGCTTCTTCAAAAAAGGATTCGACCATTCTTGGCAGCTATACCCCATCGGAGTTCTCTTTGGGCTGGGATTTGATACTGCAACCGAGGTAGGACTTCTTGGTCTCTCGGCGACCGCAGCGATCGGAACTGTGGGGGGCGTATTGCCACCTCTAGCCATCATCGCGTTGCCGCTGATCTTTGCAGCAGGAATGTCCATGATGGACTCACTAGATGGAATTTTTATGACCAAGGCTTACTCGTGGGCATTTACCTCACCGTTGCGCAAGATCTACTACAACTTAACAACCACCGGGCTCTCGATTTTCGTGGCTCTCTTCATTGGCACGATTGAACTTGTTGGAGTTTTGGCCGATAAAACATCGATCGGTAAATACCAACCATTCACTTTCATCGCCAGCATCGACTTGGGCAAAATCGGCTATTTCATCGTGGCCACTTTTGTGCTGACCTGGATTGGATCAGTTCTTATCTGGAAAACCCAAAAGTACGAACAAAAGTACTCCTCGGGGATTGTTGAAACCGAACATCAGCACACCGACATTGCAATAACAGAATAGCTAACTTCTTAATCCAGAAAGAAGTCCAATAAGAAGTCAGTTGTGCCAGGGACCACGGAGTATTTCTCTAAATCGGTAATACCTTCACTTGCTAGAACTTCATCGTCAACAAAGAAATTGCCAGTCGTTGATCGGCTCTCACGATTGAGGATGATGTAAGCGCTATCGGAGAGAATCTCTGGCGTTCGACAGAAATCAGTATCGACCCCAGGGATCATTGCCAAGGCAGCAGTATCAATGGCTGTGCGCGGCCATAGAGCGTTGACAGCGATGCCATCTTTCTTAAATTCCTCCGACATACCCAGGACGCACATGCTCATCCCATATTTTGCCATCGTGTACGCCAAATGAGGTTTGAACCATTTTGCTTTCATAGAAAGAGGTGGCGAGAGTGTGAGGATATGGGGATTGCGACCTTCTTCAGCGCTCTTACGCAAATACGGAATGGCAGCTTGCGAAGTTAAAAAAGTGCCACGTACGTTGACATCAAACATCAGGTCAAATCGCTTGGCCGGAGTTGCCTCCGTCTTAGTCAGGTTAATTGCGCTGGCATTATTAATAAGAATATCCAGGCCACCAAATTTTTCGACTGTTTGCGCAATAGCGCGAGCGATTTGATCCTCATCCCGAATATCACATTGGATCGGTAGGGCTTCTCCCCCAGCGGCGCGAATCTCATCAGCGGCCGTGTAAATAGTTCCTTCTAAACTTGGATGTGGGTCTACTGTCTTGGCAGCGATGGCAACCATGGCGCCATCTGCGGCGGCGCGTTTGGCTATTGCTAAACCAATGCCACGTGATCCTCCGGTGATAAAAATTCGTTTGCCGGCAAGTGTCATCCTTGTGCCTCTCGTCCTTGAGTTCGCTTGGAAAGAAAATTCATAAATGCAGTGCGCGCTTCGTCCGAGTCCAACGCTATGCGGAAGAGTTCACCTTCAGCTTCCATGACCATCGAGACTGCTTGATGATGTCCACTTTTGAGCAAAGCCTTTGTGTTGATGACCGCAGTCGGAGGTTGCTCGCCGATAAGAGTGGCAATCTCCAGTGCTCGATCTTCAGGATTGTCGCTGAGCTCATTCACCAGACCCATTTCGAAGGCTTCGTGGCCTGAGAAGGTTCTACCGGTGAGAAATATTTCCGAAGCAATGGCATGTCCCACCAAGCGTGGGAAGAGCAAACTTGAGCCAGCTTCGGGAACCAAACCAAGAGTCACAAATGGCATCGAAAGCTCGGCATCGCTGGTGGCATAGACCAGATCGCAGTGCAGGAGCATGGTCGTGCCGATCCCCACCGCGTTACCACGCACGGCGGCAATCAATGGCTTGGGAAAATTATGTAGGGCGTAGAGGAAATGGAAGACCGGCGAGTCAGCCCCGGAAGGCGGCGTATTAAGGAAGTCGCCGATGTCGTTACCGGCGGTAAAGGCTTTGGGAGAGCCGGAAATAACCACACAGCGGATAGAGAAGTCGCCGGCGGCCTGATTGAGGCTATCGGCCAAGACCGAATACATCGCCGGGGTCAGGGCATTCTTCTTTGCGGGGCGATTAATCTGTAGATGAAGAGTCGAGCCTTCGCGGAATTCCAGAATTTCGGACATGTGAGCAGTCTATGGGCGCTTTTGGAGTTTCATAGGCAGGTCTAAAACAGGCATAATTGCCCTAACAGGAACGGAGAGCCTTGTGGATATAAGGATTTTGACCAGGGATTTAACCCCCTTTGAGCACCTTGTCGCCGAACACCTCTGCGAAGGGATGTCCAACGGCGCCATTGCAAGGCAAACATCTCACACCGAGAAGGTCATCGAGAATACCGTTTCGCGAATTGCGCGAGCTTTTGGAATTAAATCCGATGGCGACACCAATGTTCGAGTTCTATTGGCGCTGGCCTACCGCAGTCAATATGGTGATCAAGCCTTTGATCGTCTGGGGCTTCCATGCCAACACGTAGAAGTCGGACCGGACGGGAAGTCGTATTGCAACCGTCACGTTGAATAATTCTTATACCCCCAAAAAGTGATGTACGTCTAAGTGCTGTCTCTCTCGCATGGGCGGCAAGGGCTAGCACTCTCGCAATAGGTATTGAGCGCTCTCTCGCCACGAAATACTTCTCTCGAGGTTAACAACAAGCGTTAACTTCGTAGTTATTCGGAGAGAAGAGATTACAAAATGAAACGTAGAACTTTTGATGGAATGGCAAGCCTCATTGGATTGATGCTTGCAGTCGTACTTCTAGTCGGAGCAGGTTTGCTGAACTGGGGCGGATCATTCGCGGCAAATGCCGTAAGCAGCCAGCTGAAAGCTCAAGAGATCACTATTCCGGCAGCAACTCAGAACGCAAAAGAAGGCGCCGACGTGACTGCCTGGTTCAAGGCAAATGGCGGACAGATTTTGCACACCGGAAAGCAAGCACAGATGTATGCCGATCACTATCTCGGATTCCACTTGTCCAGAATGCCAACGTATGCACAAGCATCAGCAGCAAACATGGCAGCTGCCGGTGCGCTAGCAGCCGACCCAACAAATGTTGATGTGCAAACAAAGGCAAAGTCTGCCGCTTCTACAGTGGATACAGTATTTAAAGGCACCGTTCTTCGCGGCACTTTGTTAACCGCGTATGCGTTCGGTCAATTGGGAGCTATCGCGGGATACGCAGCCTTGGCAACGGGATTGGGCGGAATTCTTTTCCTCATCCTCGCACTGCTTGGCTACTTGCACCTTCGTCGCACGGATGAAAGCGCGGCGATATAGCCCTCATCTCTCCGTGAGGGAAAGGCCCCGCCAGATTTTTGACGGGGCCTTTTATCTGCTCGAATACTTTGGAACTAATTACTTTTTCAGGTGACTACTAGCGCTCGATTTCACCAGTAATGAATTGCTCGACGCGATTGTAAGCAGTCTCATCAGAGTATTGCTCTGGTGGTGACTTCATGAAGTAGCTCGAAGGTGAGAGCAGTGGTCCACCGATGCCACGATCTAAAGCAATCTTGGCGCAGCGAAGTGCATCAATGATCACACCTGCAGAGTTTGGTGAATCCCACACTTCGAGCTTGTATTCCAAGTTCAATGGGACGTCACCAAAAGCCCGACCTTCGAGGCGGACATAGGCCCACTTGCGATCATCGAGCCAAGGAATGTAATCGGAAGGTCCAATGTGTACGTTCCGTGCTCCGAGGTCGTAGTCGAGTTGAGAAGTTACTGATTGTGTTTTAGAAATCTTCTTAGATTCCAAACGATCTCGCTCCAACATGTTCTTGAAGTCCATGTTTCCACCAACGTTGAGTTGGTAGGTGCGATCTAAATGAACACCACGGTCTTGAAAGAGTTTGGCCATGATGCGGTGAGTAATAGTGGCACCAACTTGTGACTTAATGTCATCGCCAACAATTGGCAGCCCCGCTGCTGTGAACTTTGCAGCCCAGACTGGATCAGAGGCAATAAATACTGGAAGTGCATTGACGAAAGCGACACCGGCATCAATTGCACATTGAGCATAGAACTTGGCGGCTTCTTCCGAACCAACTGGCAAGTAGCAGATGAGAACATCAACTTTGCGTTCTTTTAAGGTAGCTACGACGTCAACTGGAGTTGCATCAGATTCGGTAATCGTTTCGCGATAGTAACGACCGAGTCCATCGAGGGTTGTTCCACGGGAGACGATGACGCCTGTCGGTGCCACGTCGGCGAATTTGATGGTGTTATTTTCACTGGCCCACATGGCATCGGCCATATCCAAGCCGACCTTTTTCGCATCCACATCGAATGCGGCAACGAAATTCACATCGCTAATGTGATAGCCGCCCAGGACCGGGTGCATCAGACCAGGAATTTCGGTATCTGGTGTGGCATCTTTGTAGTACGTCACACCTTGAATTAGCGAATTCGCGCAGTTGCCGACTCCGATAATGGCGACTCGAATTTCACCCTTTGTTGAGGTCACGAGGATTTCCTTTCAGTGTTTATCATTTCTTCGATCCAAACGATTTCGCGTTCGGCCGATTCCAATGAGTGGCGGCGCCACTCAACTAAATAACGATCTGAGTCAGCGGGGAATTTCTCCAGTTCAGAGCGGAGAATTGCTGCCTTTTCAACAAGTCGACGGTGTCGACCTTCCAAAATTTGAAGTCGATTGCGTTGTGGGGTGGGACCAAAGAAGGCAAAACGCACTTCGAAGGAATCATCTTCCCAATTCTCAGGGCCAGAACTTTCGGTCAATTGAGCGAATCGGGTCTGACCTTGTTCGGTAATTTCATAGACAATGCGAGCACGGCGAGAAAGTCTTCCGTTTTCCACCAAGGTCTCACGGATCAACCCAGCCTCCATCATCCGCCGCAATTGCGGGTAGAGGACCGAGAAGGAGAGCGCTCGAAATGGACCATAAATAACAATCATCCGCTTGCGCAGTTCGTACCCGTGGAGAGAACTTTGAGTAAGAAGCCCTAGGAGGGCAAATTCCAGCGAATCAGATCGTGATCTCATGCCCACCCCCTTTTTTTTGCGCTTCCAACCGCTCTTTTATATACCAGCGATATATATGACAGATATATATGAAAGATATATCGAAGCGATATATCCATTGGATATTAAACTTGGAATTGGTCTCCTGCGCAACTTGGCTGGCCGTAAACTCTCCGAATGCTCATTCCGACACGAATTTGGGAGTACGTAGCAGCTGCAGTGGTGATCGTTCTAGCACCTGGTCCCAGCGTGCTCTTTACTATTGCGCGAGCGATCGCCTGGGGCAAGGCCACAGCCGTGGCAACGGTCGTAGGCAACGTTTTAGGGGCATTTACGCTCTCTGTGGTGGTTGCCATCGGTCTAGGTCCTATTCTGCAGCGCTCACATCTGGCCTTTGTGGCAGTTCAATTTCTGGGAGGGTCTTATTTGGTCTATTTAGGCGTCGATGCCATCCGCCACAGCCCCATCCACGCAGCTGACATGACCCAGCAAGGCGATGATCGACCCAGCATGCTGAGGTCGGCTCGGGATGGTTATTGGGTCGGAGCCCTCAATCCCAAGGGCATGGTCTTCTTTGCTGCGATTCTGCCGCAATTCGTTGACCGTGAGCGAGGCCACGTCACCGGTCAGCTAATCCTGATGGGTGCCATCTTCTCAGCGATTGCCCTGGTCTCTGACGGTGGATGGGGAATTCTTGCAGGCACGATTCGAAATTGGTTAGCCACAGAAATAAAGCGACTAGTGCGGATGCGCATAGCGGGTGGCTCAGTGATGATTGCTCTGGGCCTCTTTACGATTATTTCGGCCATTCGATCCAGTTAATTTCTGGGCACGCTTTTCGGGCGTGGTTGTTGCCTATGTCAGTGGCAACGGCAAGACTTCAACTCCTCTTAAAAATGAACACCGCGGTCTGGTGTGCGAGCAAAGCAGGTATATATGAGCAACGCCCGAGCATTCATCAGCCCCAGCGACCTCACCTTCTCTTGGGATGGTTGCCACCGTTGTCTTTGGCTTTACTACAACCATCAAGTCAAAGCTCCTAACTTCATGCCACTTGTTGCAGAACTTGCCGATATGCAAGAGCGCTATTTCATCGGCGCCAGCTCTGAACACTTACATGCCGCCATTCCAGCCGGAAAGGTTCATAGCCACGGTGGCTTTGTGCAATCCCGTCCCATTCAAATAGATGGCGTCGACTCCGCCTTTGCCATTCGTGGAAAATACGACCTGGTGATGGAATTTCCTGATGGAACTTATGGAGTGATCGATTGTAAATTCCAAGCGCGAGATAACGACAAGAGCGATTTCTATTCGCCGCAATTAGAAGCATATGCATTTGCATTAGAAAATCCAGCAAAGGGCGAACCTAAAAAGATCTCTTCTCTAGGTCTCTTGGTCTGGTCTCCTGTACGTCCTCGCGGCAATGCAGCAGTTGGTTTTGGACTTGAACTCAGTTGTAGTTGGTACCCGATTCAACGCAACCCGCAGGCGCTTGCTGCTCGCTTGAAGGATTTCATTGGAGTCATATCTGCTGAAGTTCCCGCTTCTAAGCCAACATGCGATCAATGTCGCTACATATCAAATCGTCGAGAAATACTTGGTAACGAGTAGTTTTACTCGTCCTCGCTTTCATCGTCTGACTCTTCTTCGGCTTTATTTTCACGTGCTTCTTTCATCAATGCAATTTTCGCTTCCGAGGCGTACATATCTACATACTCTTGACCGGAAATCGATTGGATTGTGTTCATGATGCGGTCGGTGATCTCGCGCAACAATTTGAGATCATTGCTATCACCTTCAAAATACATTGGCTCGCCGAAAATCATCTCAACTCGACGGACCTTGGGAACTACCTGACCAGTTGGTTGAATTTCCGCAGTATTAAACATCGCCACCGGAACTACAGCCGCACCAGACTCGATCGCTAAACGCGCAATGCCAGTTCGTCCTTTGTAGAGACGTCCGTCAGGAGATCGAGTTCCCTCGGGATAAATACCGATGCAATCACCATCTGCGAGCAAAGTTAGCCCGGTTAAAAGCGCGGCTTCACTTCGACGCCCGCCTGATCTGTCGACTGGCACTTGGCCAAGAGCTATGAATGTGATCTTCTTCAGAAAGCCTTTAAACCCCGGTGAAGTAAAATATTCACTCTTGGCCAAGAAGGTTACTTTTCGTGGCACAACCAAGGGCATGAAAATTGAATCACTAAAGGAGAGGTGATTTGAGGCGATGATCACGGGGCCGGTGTGGGCAACATTGCGCAAGCCCGTCACCTTAGGGCGGAAAAGCAGAGTCAGGATCGGAATGAGAAAAGATTTTAAAAGGCGATATGCCACGACTCACCTCCGAAGCTCCTAGAAGCGACAACTTCCTGAAGTCGCGAAATTACAGAACATAATTTAGGGGTTATTCCCCCTTATGTGACACCATCTGAAGGTGACCGATATCCCAAACTCCGCCAGTTTGATCCTTCCCGGCGGCAAGATCGGGGTCTTGGTCCTGCACGGCTTCACTGGATCCCCCGCCTCGATCTCGCCGTGGGCAAACGGGCTCCACGCGGCCGGGTTTACGGTTCGAGCCCCCAGGCTGCCCGGTCATGGCACTCGCTGGGAAGATCTGAATGAGACTACCTGGGAGGACTGGTACCGCAGCGCGGAAGAAGAATTCCTTGCTTTGAAGCAGGGGTGTACCAAAGTTTTTGTGGCCGGATTCTCAATGGGTGGAGCCTTAGCGCTTAGGTTGGCAGAACTTCACGGATCCGAGATGGAAGGTTTAATCGTTCTCAACCCTTCAATTTATGATGAGCGCAAGTTCTTTCGCCTTCTACCCATGCTTCAACATATTTTGCCTTCTCTTAAATCAAGTGGCAGTGATGTCTCTATCGCAAATGCGCCCCGCCACAGCTACGGCAGAATTCCGCTTCGAGCTTTGAACTCATTACGGAAATTATGGAGAATTGTTGAAGACGATCTTCATCTCGTTGATACCCCATTAATGGTCGGCTATTCCATAAACGATCACGTTGTTCATCCGGCAAACAGCGAGACCGTGATCGATAACGTCTACTCCGTGGATATACGTGAAGTAATTTTCGAAAAATCATTTCACAACGTCGCCCTAGATGTTGAAGCCGAGGCGCTCGTTGAAGAAAGTGTTGAATTCATCCATGACGTGTTGACTGGGGAGTTAACTAGATCCGGCGATGAAGATGAACGAGACCTCATCGACGCCGAATTCAGCGCCATTGTCTCGGGTCTCTCCCTCGACCAGTCCGCACCAACCACATTCCTGGACGAAATGGATTCCCTCGAAGAGCAAGATAAGTTTCGCCAACCCGATCCGACCATCCCTCCTCCTGATCAAATCCAACGAGCTGGCCTTGCCGGACTCATTGGAGGAGTTGTTTATCTTTTCGTGCATTTAGTCTTTCACTTTGATTTCTTGGGATTAGGACCATGGCCTGGAATCATCGCATTTCTTACTGGTATAGGAATTTATGTGTGGCGCACCGCCAGGCCAGAGGACGATTTCGATGATGGAGCTATTGTTTAATCATGGACTTTAATTGGGGAATTATTGGTACTGGTGGGATTGCCAAGGAATTTGTTCGAGATTTCAAATTCACGTCTGGTCACCAAGTGTTGGCGATTGGTTCTCGCACGCAAGCAAGTGCTGATCGTTTTGCTGCCGAACTTGAAGTTGCGCGTGCTTATGGCAGCCACGAAGCAATTGTTTCCGACCCCGACATCGACGGCATTTATGTCGCAACCCCGCATCCCAATCATCTACCCGCCACTTTGTTAGCACTTGAGGCAGGCAAGCCTGTTCTCTGCGAAAAACCATTTGCCATGAGCGCCACAGAAACTCGAGCCATGATTGCGAAAGCACGCGAGAAGAATCTGATGCTCATGGAAGCGATGTGGACACGATTTCTCCCCCACATAATCCACATAAGGTCACTTCTGGAAACAAAAGTGTTAGGCGAAATAATGACGGTCGAAGCCGACCATGGCCAATGGTTTGCACAGGATCCAAAGTTCCGACTCTTCGATCCCGAGGTAGGCGGCGGTGCTCTTCTCGACCTCGGTGTTTACCCGATCAGTTTCGCCCACATGGTTCTTGGGGTACCTGATTCCATTACCTCCGCCTCCACGAAAACTTTCACCGGTGTTGATGGACAAACCTCGGCGATCTTTTCTTATAAGTCAGGAGCGCAGGCAATACTTACCTGCACATTAAATGCTGCCACGCCGTGCAAGGCAGTCATCACCGGAACTCTCGGCAGAATTGAAATTGACACGCGCTTCTACGCAGTCAGCCCATATCGACTAATAATGCGCAACGGCGAAACGAGAGAATATCCGCGAATATATGATGGACGGGGCTCCCGCGAAGAGGCAATCGAATTCGCACGCTGTGTCAGAGCAGGGCTTTTAGAAAGTCCCATGATGAAATTGTCGGAGACTCTGGAGATATTAGAAAGCATGGATCAAATTAGAGAACAAATCGGATTGGTGTATTAACGCCGCGCCAAATCCGCAACACCGACAAGACCAGCATCATTTCCTAATTCCGCAGCAATAACCTTTGGACTGGGATGTTTGCCCACAAAAGGCAGGTATCGCTCGAGCGCGATGCGAGTTGGGGACAAAAGTATTTCGCCAGCATCAATGACTCCCCCACCAATAACAACGCAGGCGGGATCCAAGATCATGGAAAGTGTCGCAATTCCCGCACCTAGGTATTGAGCAGTGGTATTAAATGCAGCCAGAGCAACCATGTCGCCTTCGCGGGCCGCTTCAGTGATGTGCTTTCCCGAAAGACCTTGAAGAGTGCCATCACCACGCGCTAACAGGTTATGTGCAGCATCCGGGGCAGCGTTGATAGCCTCGCGAGCGTGGCGCATAAGCGCATTTCCAGATGCGTATTGCTCAAAGCAACCGCGAGCTCCACATCCACAGAGATGACCCTCTGGCACCACACGAATATGACCAAATTCGGCAGCGATGCCATAAGCACCGCGATACAAACTGCCATCAACAATAATTCCGCCACCAATTCCGGTTCCGACTGTAAGCATCATCAGATCGGCTTCACCGCGACCAGCTCCGTGCTTGGCTTCACCCCACGCAGCAGAATTTGCATCATTTTCTATAACAACAGTTAAGCCAACGAGATCCGAAATTTCTCTTTGCAGATCTACGCCATTCCATCCCGATATATTCGGAGTCGCCAGCATGGTCTTGCGGTCAGATGAGACAAAACCAGCTGCAGAAATTCCGACACTTTCAACCGGATGAGTGGCGAGCAATTCGCGAATTACCTCGGCGATGGTTTCGGTAAGTGCACTTCCACCTTGTCGCGGCGTATCGCGACGAGAGCGAAGCAAAATATTTCCTTGTGAGTCGACAACTCCGCCGAGGACTTTGGTTCCGCCGACATCAACTCCGATACTGAGTTCAGACACTAATGTCAGCCCTCGATCTTGTTCTTCAGTTGCTTGAGCGCCAGGTCAATAGTCGCGCGTTCAACTTTCTGTCGCATCATCGCCGGTACTGGCATCGATAAGCCGACCTTCATTTGGTAGGTCACCAAGGTGCCGCCTTCGCTATTCTCGGCAGTTAGATAAGCTCCGCTCATCTCGGTCAAGAGATCGGCGTCGTCCAAAGAGAAACTTAACTTGGCCGGTGCCTGGCTGTAGTCGTAATCAAGAATCACGCTGTCGCGAAGTACACCCGCGTCGACTGCGATCTTTACCTTTGTGGGGCGGTTCTGATCGTCATTCTCGATGACTTGTACGGACTTGATTTCCGTGGACCACGTTGGGTACCCGGCCAGATCGAAGAGGACCTTTCGAACTGAATCTGGATCAGCATCGATGGAAATGGAATTTTCGGAGAATTCGCTCATAAGGAAAGATTACCTGCAAGAGCTCTCGGATCTAGCAATTCGGACATAGGAGCCACTAGCGTTGGGATATGGACCAATACTCCGTTCCCTCGATCATTCCGCCCGCAACTACGGGCAACCTGACCAACCTCGTCGCAGAGCGAGCTTGGTTTGAGCCAGAGCGCATAGTGGCCTCGCGTCCTTTGGGCGAAGGCTGGCAACCGGTCACCGCCAGAGAATTCGACGAAGAAATCCGAGCAGTAGCCAAAGGGTTAATTGCCGCCGGCATCCTTATCGGCGATCGTGTCGCCTTAATGGCCAAGACTCGTTACGAGTGGACCATCTTGGACTTCGCCATCTGGTTCGCAGGTGCGGTCACGGTTCCTATTTATGAAACATCCAGTGCCGAACAAGTCAATTGGATTCTCACTGACTCCGGAGCCTGCGCACTTGTTGTCGAGACTCCCATTTTGCTCGAACTCGTGCAACCGGTCCTGCCTTCACATCTCAAAGGGCTTTGGACTATCACTGATGATGCCATCGCAACTCTCATAGCCGCTGGATCCGGAGTATCTGACGATGAGATCAATCACCGCAGACAGGCACTTCATCCGGACACATTGGCAACATTGATCTATACATCGGGCACAACCGGTAAGCCAAAAGGCGTCCAGTTAACACACGGCAACTTCTTGGCTGAATGCGGCAATGTGGTCCAAGGAGCGAGCGATCTTTTTCTAAAGCCTGGTGGATCGACCTTGCTCTTTCTTCCAGTTGCGCATGTCTTTGGCCGTATGGTCCAAATCGGGGCTATCAATGCTGGTCTGCATTTAGCGCACTGCGGTGATATCGGACGCCTGCCTCAAGATTTGGCATCCTTCAAACCAACTTTTGTATTGGCAGTTCCACGCATTTTTGAAAAAATCTACAACGGCGCCGAAGCAAGAGCAGATGCCGCAGGCAAAGGTTCTATTTTCCGCAAGGCTGCCGCCGTCGCCGAAAGTTATAGCCAAGCTCTAGATGCAAAATCTATTCCGATGGCACTTCGTTTGAAGCATGCGCTCTTCGACAAATTGGTTTACACCAAGATCCGTGCAGCTATGGGTGGTCGGGTTGAAGCCGCAATTTCTGGCGGTGCACCTCTTGGTACGAGGTTAGGACATTTCTATCGTGGAGCAGGCATACGAGTTCTCGAAGGCTACGGACTCACCGAAACGACTGCGGGAGCAACTCTCAATCTCACTCAATTCCATCGCGTTGGTTCAGTCGGTCGCCCTATTCCTGGAACAACGATAAAGCTTGGCGAAGACGGCGAAGTCCTTATAAAGGGTGCCATCGTCATGCGCGGATATTGGCAAAATGATGCCGCCAACTCTGAGGTATTTACCGATGATGGTTTCTTCCGCACCGGCGACTTGGGGGCTATTGATGAAGAAGGCTACCTCTCGATTGTTGGACGCAAAAAGGAATTGATTGTTACTTCCGGTGGAAAAAACGTTGCACCAGCTATTTTGGAAGATCGGGTCCGCGCACATCCCTTGGTCAGCCAATGCATGGTGGTGGGCGACAACCAACCATTCATCGCCGCGCTAGTAACACTCGACGCTGACGCCGTTAAGGCATGGGCTGCGACCAATAAGAAAATGGATGGCACCGTAGCGAATTTAATTCATGACACGACCCTCAATTCGGTCATACAGACCGCCATTGACGAGGCAAACAAAGCGGTATCTCGAGCCGAATCGATTCGAAAATTTGCGATTCTTCCCGTTGACTTCACCATTGCCGGCGGACAGCTAACCGCAAAATTGTCGGTCAAACGGCATGTGGTTGCGAAGGAATTCGCATCCGAGATTGCCGCGCTCTTCTCGTAGATCTTAAGTAGATGAGCAGATCATGGATGAATCGGTCGCACTTCGACTAGAAATCGCTCGAGAGCTCCATGATGGCATTGCACAAGAGGTTGTAGCTCTGGGCTATCGCTTAGATGAAGTGATCGGCCATGGCGATACTTCATCGACAACTCGCGCGGAGTTGCGCGAGATCCGTACTCGAATTACCACAATTTCTGGAAACATCCGTGATGAGATTTTTCGGTTGCGAGGTCTTGATCCCCGGCCATTTCGCGAAGTCATTGAATCCATCGGTGAATCCATATTTAAAGATGAAGCGGTCGTCGTCAAAGTAAATTTGCCATTTGAGATAGACGAACGATATCGATCGACGTTAATAAAGATTATTCAAGAAACTCTCATAAACACCAAGAGCCATTCTCAAGCCACAAAGGTGGAAATTTCCCAAACTACCAATTCCATCTCCATTCGTGACAACGGTGGTGGGCGATATAACTTCGATAACGATCGATGGGGCGCTTCTGGATTGAAGGAACGGGCGGCTCTGATAGGCGCTGAAATCCAATTTGCCTCGGATACTTTTGGTGCAAAAGTCACACTGACGTGGAATGCCGAAAAATGACCAATGTGTTGATTATTGATGACCATCCCCTCATTCGGGAAGGCATACGTAGAGCGCTCTCCGGTACAGATTTTCAGGTTGTTGGCGAAGCATCTTCGCTGGAGGAGGGCATGGCTCGATTTGATTCACAATATCTAGGTGCTGTGATCGTGGACCTCAATTTGGGATCAAGTTCAGGTCTTGATTTCATTAAATGGGCCCGACTGCGAAAAAGCAGCTGTCCCATAGTGGTTCTAACGATGGATGACCGGGCAAGTGTGCTGGCGAAGGCAAAGCAGGCCGGAGCCAGCGCTTATGTGCTGAAAGAAGCACCCTTATCGGAATTAGTTACTGCCTTGAAATTCCTACAAGCATCTCCCGGGAAATTTTTCTCTCGTGCAAATGTCAAGAGTATTTCAAAAAAGGTGAGAGATCTGACCCAACGTGAAAGTGAAATTCTCGCACTGTTGCCGGAAGGTTTATCGAATCGAGAGATTGGATCGCTTCTTTTTATTTCTGAGGCGACGGTGAAGACACATCTACTGACGCTCTATCGAAAGTTAGAAGTTTCCAATCGAATACAAGCTATCGAAGTCGGTCGCGACAATGATTTACTTTCCCATGAGAAGAGCTGAGAACTTTGCTCCCCACAACTTCCAATCCCAATCAGTTTCAATCCAAGCGCGCCCCTTTGCGCCCATCGCTTGAGAGGTCGAGGGGTCCAACAACAACTTCGAAATCTTTGCCGCAATGTCAGAAATATTGGTTCCATCTACAACTTCGCCGGTTTCACCTTCGATCACAGCATCAGGCGCACCTCCAGAATCGCCTGCCACTACCGGCAATCCACATGCGCTAGCTTCGAGGTACACGATTCCTAGACCTTCGACTTCCAATCCGAAAAATCGTGATCGCGAGGGCATAGCAAAGATCTCCCCCAAGCGAATATACGACGGTAATTCTGCATACGAAAGACGGCCGATAAAAGTAACGTGGGCGCCCATCTGGGTCTGTTCCACTAACTTCTCAAGATGCTCCTTGTAAGGACCTTGACCAATCAGCATCAAAAGCGCATTGGGAACTGATCGAACAATTTCTGGCATTGCTTCAATGAGTTTGTCTTGACCCTTTCGATGCACGAGACGGCCCACCGAAATAATGACTTTACGATTAGCCAGCCGGTACTTCTCGACTAAGACTGGATCTTTTTCGCCCGGCGTGAAGTGACTAAGGTCGATTCCGGGAGCGATTCGGGCCAAAGTCACCCGTTTGCCTACCGCTTTGCTCAAAGCATTTCGGGTAAAAGAGCCCAAATATCCGATGGCATCGAGCGAATTCCCAATATGGCGCATGATCCAAGTAAACGGTGGCAAGGTCGACCACCAGACTTCGTGGCCGTGAGAGAGCGAAACCAAACGTTTAGCGCCAGCTCTTCTAAGGACTGGTGCCATCCAAGCCAAGGGCGCAGCGGCACCAAACCAAACATATTCAGATTGATATTGGCGAAGAACTTTGGCAACCGAACGATTCACTCTGGGCGTGGGCAAGAGAATCTTTGCGCGATCGCGCACAACAATAATTCCAAATTTTTCCATCAGATGAAGATCGAAGGCACGATCACCGGGTTGCGATGAGGTGTAAATGACTATTTGATTGCCATCGAGTTGCTCCAATAAACCAAGGATGAACGTTTCGATTCCACCAGCTCGGGGACCAAGGTCGTTGGTGACCAAAAGAATCGGACGCGGGTTAAATCCTTCGAGCGCCGACATAACTCAAATTGCCGAATCGATATCCAAAGCTTGCGACTTTTACGCGAGCGCCGGGATGGGGAGCATGCACCATCCGCCCACCACCGAGATAAATTCCGACATGTGAAATCGGATGACCGAAGAAGACCAGATCTCCAGCTCGTAATTTATTAAAGGGCACAAACTTGCCGTACCCGTATTGCGCAGCGGCAGAATGCGGAAGGGAAACACCGGCGCTTTGGAATCCGCGCATAGTGAGACCTGAGCAATCCCAATATGTCGGGCCAGCGGCTCCGAATACGTAGCGATCACCAATTTGTTTAATGGAGAATCGCAACGCAATAGCTCCGCGCCCAGACCCGAGGTTGGCTTTCAGCGCGAGTGCGGTTGAGCTCTTCTGGTCGGAGTTCTCTTGGTTATTAATGAGATCCTGCAACCGTTTACGCTCCGCCTTGGATAATTTGGAGAAAAGTTTTTGTGCCTCCGCCAACTTAGCTTTAGCCGCGTTCTGTTGGGCGACATACTGACGTTGAGCAGCCTTCACCAATGCCACCTTGTCATTGACGGTCATTGACGTGGCGTTGAGTCGCTGCTTAGCGACGCTGTACTTTCGCAGTTGAATCGCCTTCTTGCGGGTTACAGATTCCAAGGAACCGGCTGAAGAAAGATAGAGCGAAGGATTGGAGGAGAAAAGGAGCTCCATGCTTTGGCTCAATCCCCCGGATTTGTACTGCTCGAGGGCGATTGCACCTAGGGATTTTTTCAAAGAATTAACAGTCACCGCTTCTTGCGAGGCAGCCTGTTGAACCGAAGCCAAAGTGTGGTTGAGGGTATTGAGTTGAACTTGGGCTTGTTGTGCGGCTTCTCCTGCAGCAGCTGCCTGCTCTTGGAGCGAGCGAATCTGCGCCTGGATCGCCGCCAAGTTGGGAGCGGCTTGGGCTGGCAAAGTTTGGGGCAAGAGCGAGAAGGTAAGTGAAAGACCCAGCGCTATCCCAAAGCGAGGAAGAGATAACGGGGCTTTCATCTGAGGAAGGCTAACCACCTCGGCGCGCCTGATTCAAGCCAGGAAGGCGCTTTTGGGCTGGGAATCTACTCACCTCCACGCTCACATCGGCTAGAACCGGTCGAATTTGCCCGAAATGTGCAGAAACCTAAAGCACGTGGTGGCTATTGAGCGATAACTCGCGAGGGGGCTATTGAGCGAAACGCAAGGGTGGAACCAGCCCGTGCTCGGCGAGAACGCCTAGGGCTAGATTTTCCTGGGCGGATATTTCCGGCGCTGTCCGACCTGGACTGGCGATGGTAAGGAGGACCGAAACAACGCAATCTTCACAGGCCAAGTCGCGCATGGTGCAGGAATCGCAATCGATGATCATGTTCAGAAATGTAGCGAGCGCCACTGACACTCCCCCGCTGCGCTCGTGCCTTAGCGTTGCCCTGTGCCACTTTCTCATCGTACAACCGATCCCCGAGAGCAGCAGTCCTGGGTGATGGCCAACGTTGTCCTGGGCCGGGATGGGTCTACGACTCTGGGCGGGCGATCACAAGGACTGAGTTCGACGCGAGACCGTGCTCGCTTTCACCAGATCAGAGCGTCCGCCGATGCCCTGATCGTCGGAGGCAACACCAGCCGGAACGAGCCATACTCCAAAACTCCCAAGCCGCTCTTCGTAATATCTCGCCAAAGTGCGCTGGCCGAAAAAGTTGCAGGTAATGATCATGCTCATTTACTCAACATGAATCTTCACCATGCTCTCATCCATATACGCGCTCTCGGTTTCAACAAGATTCTTTTGGAAGCTGGCACAACTCTGATTCTCTCGGCATTGCACACCCAAGAACTCGATGGCATCTACTTGACGCGCACTCCGCTTAGTACTGGTGAGAATATATTGGACATGAAAGTTCTCGAAGGTTTTTTTGCCGAGCAAGAGTTTGTTGAACTAGAGCGATACGAGGAAGAAGCAGAAACTTTCTCTTTCTATGCCCGCGCACAAAAAGCACAAAAAGCACAATAATTTGGCCTTATCCGGCCGCCGAGATCAGCGCGACTCCGCCAACTGCTAAAAATATTCCTAGATATTGAATTCGGTGCAATCGTTCGTGAAGAAAGCGAAAGGCGAGAACTGCGGTCATGATAGGGAAAAGTGAACCTAAAACCATCGCGATGGAAACCAAACCCTTGGTAGTCGCTAGCCCAAGAAGGTAGTTGGCTAAAAAATCGGTTATACCGATAAAAATGAGTACCGGAAGTTCCTTGGTAGTGAATCCGCCGACAGTGCGCATTCGCAGCGCAATCAAAATACAAAATCCCACGGTAAATAACCGCATGGTTGTCATGGTCATGATCGAACTCGTGCGTGAACCTACCGCCATAAAAGCCAAGGCAGTTCCGAATCCCAAAGCTGCTCCGAGTGCTAGCAAGAGCGGGCGAACCGAGACACCACCGGCTATCTCCGGACCGCTGGCACAGAAAGCCCCGGTAAGTGCAATGCCCATTCCTACAAATTGGATTGCTTTGGGGCGTTCGCCATCGATGAAGGCCACCGTCAGTGGAATTAGCGCGCTGAGCGAACTAATCGGAGAGACGACGCCCATTCGACCAGTTGAAAGTCCGGCATAAAAAGCGGTGAGGCCCAAGAAGCCAGCAATGCCGGCACAAATTGCTGGAAGAAAATACCCACTCCAACTCAAATTTGGTGCAATCCATCCGGAGGTAAGCAGGACGAGTAGCGCTCCGAATATCAGGCCAAAGGCCTGCGAAACACCGGTCACCGCTAGGGATTTAAAACGTTTGGAGAGATTTCCTCCGAGAAAATCGGCTGTACCCCACAGAACGCTCGAGAAAAGTGCAAGGAAGGATGCCACCCCGAGAGGTTACACGGCATTCTCGCTCGCGCCTGTCACTCAAATGCCCTTTCAGTTATTACCCTAGAACCGTGTCTTCCCAGAGTTTTGATAGTGCGCTGGCGCAAATAAGAACCATCTCTTTTCGCAACGAGATCGAAATCTCCGAAGTACCTGCCCCTCAGAAATTAGCGCCATATTCATTGGCGCTATCGGCAGATGTCGAAGGAGATCGCGCCTCCGGACGATTTGTCTTGCTCCACGACCCCGCCGGTCAGGATGGGTGGTCTGGAAAGTACCGCTGCGTGACGTACGTGAGCGCTGATATTGAAACCGATATGGTCTCCGATCCGCTCCTCGCCGACGTGGGCTGGACCTGGTTGTTGGAATCTCTCAAAAAATACAAATGTGAATTTATCGCCCCCAGCGGCACTGTCACTCGAGTCTCCAGTTCTTCTTTCGGCACGTTGGTCGATCGCGACGAAGAGAGCGAACTCGAAGTACGGGCGTCATGGACGCCCATCGAAGGCGAGGACGTCTCGGCTCACGTCAGGGCTTGGATTGATTTGTTAGAGATTGCCGCAGGCTTGGCCCCGATTCCCGAAGGCGTCACTCAACTTGCACGCCATAACTCGTAGATAAGCCAACCCAATGGTCACTCCTTTATTAGCACCACACGATGGCGTGCCGGTACTCGTCACCTCCGTTTCGAATTTCGAACTGGCAATCGCTGACATTCTCTCCGGTTCTGGTCCCATCGCAATCGATGCCGAACGAGCTTCTGGTTATCGCTACAGCCAAAGGGCTTATCTCATTCAAATAAAGAGAAAAGATGGTGGGCTGCATCTTCTTGACCCCATTGCTATTGGCCCAACACATTTATGGAGCCAACTGAGCGATGCGCTCTCGGATCAAGAATGGATCATTCATGCCAGCACCCAAGATTTACCTTGTCTGCGCGAACTTGGTGTTCAACCCAAAATTCTTTTCGACACCGAACTCGGCGGGCGGATTGCAGGTTGCGAGCGCGTGGGATTAGGCCCGCTTGCAGAGTCGCTACTTGAAATTTCGCTGGCTAAGGAACACAGCGCCGTCGATTGGTCGCTCCGACCCTTGCGCGCCGAGTGGTTGAACTACGCTGCTCTTGATGTAGAAATTCTGATCGAACTTCGCGATGCAGTGGCGATAAAGTTGCTCGAACAGGGCAAACTGCATTGGGCCATGGAAGATTTCAACAGCATTATTCATGCGCCCCTTTCCCCACCCAAGAAAGATCCATGGCGTCGCACATCCGGGATGCACAAGATTCGAGATCGTCAAACATTGGCGATTATTCGCGAGCTCTGGGTTGCGCGCGATGAATATGCAAAGAGGATTGATCTCTCCCCCGGCAGAGTCTTTAATGACGAGGCACTCGTTGAAATCGCGACCAAGCGTCCGAAGAGTGTTACCGATTTAGCTAAAATTGTTGCCAGGCGGAGCCGAGTGGAAAATCCTCCGGTCGAGAAATGGCACCAAATCCTTACCGATGTTCTGACCTGGACCAATGATCGCTTTCCAGAATTGCGCACGCCCTCGACGGGATTGCCTCCGATTAAATTGTGGCGAGATAAGAATCCACTGGCCTTTGCCCGGCTCTCACACGCTCGGGCATCGGTTCTAGAGATTTCGGATGAAATTGCTATTCCCGCTGAAAATCTCATTTCTCCAGAATTTGTGCGCCGGATCTGTTGGAACGATCCCATTGCCACCGAACCTGTAGCTCTAAACACCGAGATTCATCAGCAGCTCCTTCACCTGGGCGCCCGCAGCTGGCAGATCGATCAGATTTTGGAGGCGCTCGTGGCTGCCGTGCAGCAGACCGAACCGCTGCCCGCCAAGCCTGAGGAAGAGCCCGAGAATTCGCCCGAGGAGGCCTAATTCACTCGAATTACGCAACACTTAAGTTGCGTAATTCCACCTGGCGGCTCTAGGCTCGGGCTGTGCTCAGCACCTTTCTTATCGCGCTTCGCGAAGGCCTAGAAGCCTCACTCATCGTCGGGATCCTCGTTGCCTATCTGACCCGCTCGGGGAAGAAATTGCTCCTACCTTTCCTTTGGTTTGGCGTTGTAGTGGCTGTGGCCTTCAGTCTCGGGTTAGGCGCTTTCCTCAGCTTCACCTCCACTCAACTCTCTGTTCGAGGCGAGCAAGTCTTCGCGGGAACTACTTCCTTGGCCGCAGTTGCTTTGGTGACGTGGATGGTTTTTTGGATGAAGCGCAGCGCTCGTGGACTCAAGCGCGAACTTGAAGGCAAACTCACCGAAGCGCTACCCATGGGCAAAATCGCCTTGATCTTCGCCGCTTTCTTGGCTGTGGCACGCGAAGGTCTTGAGACCGCGCTTTTCATTTACTCCAATTTCAAAACTGTTGCCAGCGATACCGCCCCTTCGGTGGGTCTTATTTTAGGTTTGGCTAGTGCAATTACCTTGGGATATCTCATCTATCGACGGACCCTCTCGCTCAACTTAGGTAAGTTCTTTTCGATCACCGGCATAGCGTTGATCACAGTGGCCGCCGGGGTCTTCTCGCACGGTCTGCGCGAATATCAAGAATTAGGCTTCTTGCCTGGTGGCTCCGCTTATATCTGGCACCTTTCTGGCACCAACATATTTACCACTTTGCTCGATGGCACCATCGGAATCGGCACAGAGTTGACGTGGTTCCAGTTCATCCTCTGGGCTGCCTACTTAATCCTCACCCTTCGTTTCTACACTCGTGCTCTTCCGGTAAAAGTCGCTCAGCCGCAATAATCGCGCCTCATTTCCTTTTTCATTACTGACGAGTAACCTTTCATAATCGTGTCGCATAACGAGCGACAGCCATGAAGGGGCAACAATGGATCAGCGCGTGGTTTTGGTAGATGCAGTTCGTACTCCTTTTGGCAAAGCCGGAAGTCTCTATGCCGGAGTTCGTGCCGATGACATTGTCGTCCGTGCGATTCGAGGATTACTCGAACGAAATCCGAAAGTAGATCCCGCAACTCTCGATGACGTTGCCATCGCCGCTGCAACCCAATACGGGGACCAGGGTATGAATATCGGTCGCTCGGCTTCACTGTTGGCCGGAATCCCTAATTCGGTGCCGGGCTATTCCGTTGATCGTTGGTGCGCAGGTGCCATGACTGCGGTCACAACCATCTCTGGTGCCATCAGCATGGGCGCCTACGACATTGCTCTCGCCGGCGGCGTTGAACATATGGGCAACCACCCCATGGGTGAAGGTATGGATCCCAATCCACGATATCTAGCCGAAAAGATTGTTGACACGGATGCGCTGCAAATGGGAGCGACTGCTGAAAGATTGCACGATCTCTTTCCACACCTCACCAAAGAACGCGCAGATAAATATGCGCTCGCGTCGCAACAAAAGACCGCAGCCGCCTACGGAAAAGGCGAAATTCAACGCGACCTTATTCCCGTTGCGGTCAGAACTCCTGAGCTCGGTTGGGGAATTGCTAGCGTAGATGAGCCACCACGACCTACAACCACACTCGAGGCGCTGGCTGCGCTCAAGACCCCTTTTCGTGCGGCTGGACGCGTAACCGCAGGTAATGCTGCCGGTCTTAATGATGGCGCTGCCATGGCAATCCTGAGCAGCGAAAGCAAAGCCCTAGAACTTGGTTTGCCTATCAAAGCCAAGATGGTGACTTTTGCCTTCGCCGGAGTTCAGCCAGAAATTATGGGTTTTGGACCAGTCCCGAGTACCGAGAAGGCGCTTGCAAAAGCTGGATTAAAAATTGAGGACATCGGTCTTTTCGAAATTAACGAAGCCTTTGCTATTCAAGTACTTTCCTTCTTAGATCACTTTGGAATATCCGACGATGACTCCCGTGTGAATATTTATGGTGGCGCAATTGCCGTGGGCCATCCACTCGCATCTTCGGGCGTTCGATTGATGATTAATCTCGCGCGCGCATTTGAAGCACATCCGGAAGTGCGTTATGGAATTACAACTATGTGTATTGGTCTGGGCATGGGCGGCACCATCATTTGGGAAAACCCACATTATGTTGGAGGTTCAAAGTAAATGAGCGACGCAGCAACCACTCCCGAGGAAGTCATTACTCAGGCATTCGTTCGCGAGGTCGACTTAAGCGCGTTCGGCGCGAGCGGCACGCTCTCCCTCATCACGCTCGACAACGGTCTTGACCATAATCGTCCTAACACCTTCGGACCACAGTCATTGGTTGCGCTCAACGCGGCAATTTCGGCCGCCGAAGCGAGCTCGTCAGTAGCTATCGCAATCACGGGTAAGCCTTTTATCTTCGCAGCGGGGGCAGATCTCACGGGGATTGCTTTCGTGACCAATGAAAAGCAAGCGCTTGGCTTCGGCAAACTGGGCCATGACGTCTTTCGCCGACTTGGCGAAGGCAAGAAACCAACTTTTGCCTTTATCAATGGATTAGCTCTGGGCGGCGGGCTAGAGGTTGGTCTTCACTGCAATTACCGCACATTGGCATCGACAGCGTTTACCGCACTTCCTGAAGTTTTCTTAGGTCTCTTACCCGGCTGGGGCGGAGCAACGTTGCTTCCGAAACTGATTGGCCCGGAGAAGGCTGTACAAGTCATCATTCTTAATGCCCTCAACAACAACACGATGTTGAAGGCCAAAGATGCCCTTGCGCTCGGAGTCGTTGATGCGGTCTTTGAACCAGCCGATTACCTCGAGAAATCAATTCAATTTGCCGCAAATGTTCTTTCGGGAAAGAAAACTGTTGCACGCGCTGACTTCTCTGGCGATCTTCCTGCTTGGGAAAAAGCGATTGCTACTGGCAAGGCTGCAACTGCCAAGAAATATGGCGGGGCGGATATCGCTGCGCCGCGCAAGGCATTGGAAATCATTGCTGCTTCGCGCACCAATTCACTCAGCGAAGGATTTGATGCCGAGGATCGCGAACTCACTTCGCTCACGATGAGTGATCCGCTGCGCGCTTCCTTGTATGCATTCAATCTCATTCAAAAGAAGCGCAAAAAAGTTGAAGGTGCTCCTAAAGCGGCTTTAGCACGAAAAGTTTCAAAAGTCGGCGTCGTCGGCGCTGGTTTGATGGCCTCTCAACTCGCCTTGATCATGCTGCGCAATCTCAAAGTTCCGGTTGTAATTACCGACCTCGACCAGGAGCGCATCGACAAGGGTTTGCAATACATACGTGCCGAACTCACCAAACTTGTTGAAAAGCGTCGCATGTCAGCTGAGACTGCTGCCCGACTTTCTACATTAGTTTCCGGCTCGCTCGATAAATCTGGATTTGCTGATGCCAACTTTGTTATTGAGGCAATCTTTGAAGAGCTCAGCCTGAAGCAGAAACTCTTCATCGAACTAGAAGGTATCGTTTCACAAGAGTGCGTTTTGGCTACAAATACTTCTTCGCTCTCGGTAGAACGAATGTCCGAAGGTCTCAAGAATCCTGAGCGAGTTGTTGGGTTCCACTTTTTCAACCCGGTTGCGGTAATGCCTCTCCTTGAGATTGCTCGGACCTCAAAGACCGATGACCCGTCTACTGCCACGGCAGTAGCCATCGGAAAAGAGTTGAAGAAGACAATGGTGATCGTAAAAGATTCACCAGCTTTTGTCGTCAACCGATTATTGACTCGCTTTATGGGAGAAATTACTGATGCAATTGACGAGGGCACTCCCCCTGACGTTGCCGACAGCGCTATGAAGCCACTCGGTTTACCCATGAGCTCTCTTGAATTACTTGGACTAGTCGGTCCTGGAGTTGCGCTGCACGTGGCCGAAACTCTTAACGTAAATCTGGGACCTCGCTATCGCATCTCTCCGACCATGACTAACTTTGTCCGGGAAGGAATTCGCTCTTTCTATCTCAAGAATGACGATGGAACTCTCTCGCAAAATCCGGCAGCCATTGCATTGCTTCAACAAGGAAATACCGCCTCGAGCGCCGAGCAAGTTCGAGTTCGAGCATTAAAGGCACTCGCCGAAGAGGCGCGAATGATGCTGGATGAAGGTGTGGTCGCAACCCCGCAAGAAATTGATCTCTGCATGCTTCTGGGTTGTGGTTGGCCCTTGCACTTAGGTGGCATCTTGCCTTACCTAGATCGCGAAGGAATTAGCGAAGCCACCACCGGAACACGTTTTCACGCCCCAGGGGTGGCCTCAATAGCTAAGTGATTTAGTTCAGCAGTTGTCTGAGGACGTACTGCATGATGCCACCATGGCGGAAGTAATCCGCTTCGCCCGGTGTATCAATACGTACCTGCGCCTTAAAGGTCTTATCCCCTGCGGTCACATTGACTTGCTTGGGAGTAGAACCATTATTGAGTTCGGTGACGCCAGTGATAGCAAAAGTTTCATCACCAGTAAGGCCAAGGGATGCAGCGCTTTCGCCCGGCAAGAATTGCAAAGGCAGAACGCCCATGCCGATCAAGTTAGATCGGTGGATACGTTCGAAGGACTCGGCGATTACGGCTTTGACACCTAGCAACGCTGTGCCCTTTGCCGCCCAGTCGCGCGAAGACCCAGAACCGTATTCTTTACCTGCCAAAATGATGAGACCGACGCCCGCTGCTTGATACTGAATGGAAGCATCGTAAATTGTGCTTTGAGCACCCCCATCAAGAAAATTACGAGTAAAGCCACCCTCGACTCCATCTAGCAACAAGTTCTTGAGGCGAATGTTGGCAAAAGTCCCGCGAATCATGACCTCGTGATTGCCACGGCGCGAGCCGTAAGAATTAAAGTCGATCCGTTCGATGCCATGCTCGGCTAAGTACTTGCCAGCAGGTGAATCTGCTTTGATATTGCCAGCCGGGGAGATGTGATCTGTGGTTACTGAGTCTCCCAAGATTGCAAGGACTCGTGCACCGAATATATCGGTTACGGGTTTGGGCTCGCGTGGCATGCCATCAAAATACGGTGGCTTGCGGACGTAGGTTGAATTGGCATCCCATTCGAACGTCTTTCCGGTTGGGGTATCCAAAGACTTCCAACGGTGATCGCCGTCGAATACGGTGGCGTAATCCTTGGTAAACATCTCGGATGAAATCGCTGAGCCGACTACGGCGCTGATTTCTTCTGTCGTGGGCCAGATATCGCGCAAGAAAACGTCATTGCCTTGGGTGTCTGTGCCAAGTGGATCAGATTCAAAATCGTGATCCATCGTGCCAGCAAGGGCGTATGCGACAACTAGCGGTGGCGAAGCCAAATAATTCATCTTGATGTCTGGGCTAATGCGACCTTCGAAGTTTCGGTTACCGGAGAGAACAGCCGTAACGGCTAGATCATTTTCGTTAATGGCCTTGCTGATCTCGATAGGTAGTGGTCCCGAGTTACCAATACAGGTAACGCAGCCGTAGCCGACTAAGTTGAATCCCAATTGCTCCATATAGGTGGTCAAACCAGCGCGATCGTAATAGTCAGTCACTACCTTAGATCCTGGCGCAAGTGTGGTTTTAACCCAAGGCTTGCTATGCAACCCCTTCTCTACGGCCTTCTTGGCAAGCAAAGCCGCGCCGATCATGACTGATGGATTAGATGTATTCGTACAAGAAGTGATGGATGCAATTACAACTGCACCATTTTGTACTGATGTGGGTTTGCCGTTGACCGAAACCGCAACAGCTTCGCGTGCAGTTTTTTCGGAGAAATACGAAGGAGAGATTTTCTCGTAAGAGCCCTTTGCCGCAGATAGAGAGATGCGATCTTGCGGACGCTTTGGTCCGGCAATGGAAGGAACAACGGTTGCCAGATCAAGTTCGAGTTTCTCGGAGAAGCGAGGTGCGTGATCTGGGTTGTGCCAGAGACCGATCTTCTTTGCATACTTTTCGACGAGCTCGAGTTCAGCTTCAGAGCGGCCGGTCAAAGACAAGTACTTGAGAGTTTCTTCATCAATAGGGAAGATTGCGCAAGTCGAACCGTATTCTGGTGACATATTTCCGATCGTGGCGCGATTAGCCATAGGAAGCGCTGAAACACCTGGACCGTAAAACTCCACGAACTTTCCAACAACACCATGCTTACGCAACATTTCGGTGATGGTCAGTACTAAGTCGGTCGCAGTTGTGCCAACGGGCATCTGACCATTGAGCTTGAATCCGACGACTCGTGGAATCAACATGGAAACCGGCTGACCCAACAAAGCTGCCTCAGCTTCAATTCCGCCCACTCCCCAACCAAGGACACCAAGGCCATTGACCATCGTGGTATGTGAATCTGTACCAACCACAGTGTCGGGATAAGCGCGAAGCTCACCATCGACGACACGCGTCATAACGACTCGAGCCAGGTACTCAATATTTACTTGATGAACAATTCCTGTCCCGGGTGGAACAACTTTAAACTCATCGAAGGCGCCTTGGCCCCAACGCAAGAATCGATAACGCTCGCGATTACGTTGGTATTCAATATCTGTGTTCTCTTCAAAAGAAGTTTTCGTACCAAAAACGTCGGCAATGACCGAGTGGTCGATGACGAGTTCGGCAGGGGCCAACGGATTTACCTTTGTGGGGTCACCGCCAAGATCGGCGATCGCCTCACGCATAGTGGCCAAATCGACGACGCAAGGAACGCCGGTAAAGTCCTGCATAATCACGCGCGCTGGCGTGAATTGAATTTCAGTATCCGGTTCAGCAGCGGGATCCCAAGACGCGAGCGCCTTGATTTGCTCGGCGGTGATGTTGGCACCATCTTCAGTGCGCAGCAAATTTTCAAGAAGTACCTTGAGACTGAAGGGAAGAGTCGCAGCTCCTTCAAGTCCAGAAATGTCGAATATTTCGTAGGCTTGTCCGCCGGAATTTAATGTGGTCTTTGAATTGAAGGAATTTTTACTCATATTTTCTAGTCATCCACCCTGTCATTCTAGAATTATTCATTCTTAAGGCTCTTTTGATAACCCCATTCTAGTCCGCCTCAGTTTTTTCGACTAAATTTCACCACGGTTTCTACGTGCTGGGTCATCGGAAATAGGTCAAATCCCACTATGTGGTCGATCTGGTACCCGCCATCAACCAAGAACTTGGCATCTCGAGCCAGCGAAGCTGGGTCACATGAGACGTAAACAATCGTCCTAGGTTTAATGCGAAGTATCGACGTGACAACCATCTCACCTGCACCAGTTCTAGGTGGGTCTAACAAAATTGCGTCGACTTTGGAGATTTTGGGTAGTTGACTTTCTACCGTGCCATTGTGAATCACGACATTCTTGCGGTCAGCGAAAATCTTCTCCGCATCGGAGATCGCTTTCCGATCGCTTTCGATGAGATGAACCTTGCCAGAACTTCCCACTATCCGAGCCAGTTCGGCGGTAAAAAGTCCTACGCCACCATAAAGATCACACACGTGTTCGCCATATTGAAGATCCAATTGATCGACAACGGCGCGCATCAACGTTGCGGGGGCATTGATATGGCTCTGCCAAAAGCTTTGGGGAGATATGGAGTACTCATGCGATCCAACTTTTTCGACGAGTCTTGTTGGTCCAGAAATCGAACGACCACCACGTGCAACATTTACTTGGCCGGTGCTGGATACTGCGACTTCCAGGCGTTGATCCCCGCTCCACTTGCGGGATGCTATAGCGGCGATATTCATTTCGGGTACGGCGATCAGGCAATCTTCAATTTCAACCACATCGTTGCTCCGAGATCCGAAAAGACCAATTTTCCCACTAGGTGAGATGGCGAAGTCCATGCGCGTTCGCCATTCCAATCCGGTTTCAGGGGCAACGCCAATCACAGATATCTCAAGGTCGATCTTGGCCAAACGGGAAAATTGCTCTTTAATAATCTCAGCCTTCAATGTGCGCTGATGAGCGACTTCTATATGCTGAAAATCGCAGCCACCGCATCCCCCAGACCCGGAATATGGACATGGGGCAACAACTCGATGAGATGAGGGCTCGATGATCTCAACGGCATCACCGCGGCAAATTTTGGAGGTAACTTGAGTGATGAGCACTTTGGCGACTTCACCGGTTAGGGCGTGGCGCACGAAAATAACCCGACCTTCATGACGAGCGATGAAGTGACCGCCATGAGCTACCGGTCCTATCTCCAACGTCAAAATCTGACCGACTTCTAGAGTCGAAACGGGGGTCTTCTCTTCATTCATAGTGCAGAGCCTAAGGGTGTAAGTTCTCTCCCGTGCACGTAGTCATCATGGGTTGCGGTCGAGTTGGTTCAGGTCTGGCAAAGGACCTTGAAGCCGCCGGCCATACAGTCGCAGTAATCGACCAAAATCGCGAGGCATTCAGACGCCTGGGTGCAGACTTCAATGGTCGCACGGTTGCTGGCGTGGGTTTTGATCGAGATACCTTGCTCGAGGCAGGAATCGAACATGCCGATGCCTTTGCCGCGGTTTCCAACGGCGACAATTCCAATATCTTGGCAGCTCGGGTCGCGCGAGAAACTTATGGGGTTGCAAACGTGGTTGCTCGAATCTACGACCCAGCTCGAGCTGAAATTTATCAGCGCTTGGGTATCCCTACTGTTGCCACAGTCCTCTGGACTACGGACCAAATTATGCGCCGCCTGGCCCCAGAAGGTTCTCGCTCTGAATGGCGCGATGCCAGCGGAACGATTCAATTATGCGAGGTTCATCTTCATGCCGGTTGGTTTGGCAATCCTGCCCATCTGATCGAAACGTCAACTAAAGCACGCGTTGCATTCATCACCAGACTTGGTGAAGGTTTGGTGCCTAATGAACATACCGTTTTGCAAGAAGGCGACCTTGTCCATGTGATGGTTGCCGAGAGCGAGATTGCCCAAGTGGAACTTGCACTTTCTAAATCTCCCGAGGAGATCTAAATGCGTATTGCCATTGCAGGAGCGGGAAACGTGGGTCGTGCTATTGCGCGCGAACTCATTGAAAACGGCCATCACGTTTTGTTGATCGACCGCGATCCTAAAGCCCTTAAAATGGAAAGCGTACCCAGTGCCGAATGGTTGATGGCCGACGCGTGTGAAATCACGGCGCTGGACAATGCCAAGCTCGATACCTGTCAGGTCATGATTGCTGCGACTGGCGATGACAAGGTGAATCTAGTGGCATCGCTATTAGCCAAGAGCGAATATGGGGTTCCTCGAGTCGTTGCTCGAGTTAATCATCCAAAGAATGAATGGTTATTCGACAATTCTTGGGGTGTCGATGTAGCCGTATCAACCCCACGCATCATCTCCGCACTTGTTGAAGAAGCTGTGAGCGTTGGCGATGTCGTTCGACTCTTTTCCATCCGAAAAGGTGAAGCGAACCTCGTTGAAATTACCCTTCCCGATAGCGCTCTTGTTGTTGGTCGTACCGTCCAGGAAATTGCTCTTCCAGAAGGGGCATCTCTGGCCGCAATAGTCCGAGATGGCCGAGTCATATCACCGCACCAGCACGATATGTTTGCCGCAGGAGATGAACTTCTCTTTGTTGCTACTTCTGATGCCGAAGATAAATTAAAGGCTTGCTTTATTAACTAGCTTCCGGCTCATCTATTTTTGTCGTTGGTACTTTTCGCAAAATCAGCCAAGTACCCCACCCAGCGAGAATAAACAGTGGATATCCCATTACCAATCGAGCGGTTCCTAAAGCATTGATGTTCCCGGTTTTATAGAGTGGGTATTGAACAACTAGACGTGAAAGAAAAAGTCCTACCCAGAGCCAGCCCGCGCGAACATATGCTTTCTTTCTCATGCGATCTTTTCGCCACATGAGATTTTCTCCGAGTAGCGGGCCAAGCATTAGGCCCATAAGCGGCCAGCCAGCCAAATTGAGTGCCGAGTACAACGCCGCATAAACCGCATTTGTAATCAGACCGGGCAAATAGAAATCAGCCGCTTTGCCAGTATGACGAGAAAGCAATGCACAGATCGCAATCCCAACTAGCCCAGAAATTGCATGCTGCAAGGTCTCACGTTTCACTAATCTCAACAATGTAAGTACGGCTGACAAAATGAGGGAAGCCAGCAGCGCATCATTGAGATTATGTGAAACATTAAATGCAATGAGAAAAAGAAGGCTGGGTAATCCAGAATCGATCAGCCCTCTGGTCCCGCCTAATGCGCTGATGATCTTTGCTTTATCTTCCTCGTGACCTTCGTAACTCACAAACTGCTCCCCGTCGAACCGAAACCACCCAGGCCGCGCTCAGATCCTGGCAGATATTCCACCTCGACGAAATCTGCACGCTCAACTTTTTGAATAACCAGCTGCGCTATTCGATCACCTTTGTGGAAGCTAATTGCCTCCTTTGGATCGTGATTAATTAATATGACTTGCAGTTCTCCGCGAAATCCGGCATCGACCGTTCCTGGCGTATTCACCATTGAAACTCCATGCTTGATCGCTAGACCAGATCGAGGATGAACAAAAGCGGCATAACCGTCAGGAAGCGCTATTGAAATTCCAGTAGGAACCAGAGCGCGCTCGCCTGGTTGCAAAGTTATTTCAATCCTTGAGGTGAGGTCTGCTCCGGCGTCTCCCCCTTTTGCATAGAAAGGAAGTGGAACTGAATCGTCGGTTCGAGTAATAAGAACTTGCACCATCAGGGGTTGATCTCGAAATCTGGATCTACGAAAGCCAAGAGTTCAGGATGGGCGGTGACGTGGGCTAGATACTCTTTCGGAGCATTTTCCATGAAGTGCTTCATGGGCACTATTACAAAGAGAGCGGCAGCCCGAACTGCAATTGGGCCATCCGGAGAATCCAATCGGCCAACGGCAGCCGTGTACACCTTGCGGTTTACTTGGCCCGTGATTTCTGCAGAAATATGAAGCGTCGATCCCATGGGGACTGGAAGAAGAAAGTCAGTTTCAAGTCTGGCAGTGACTGCGGGCGAGCGAATCAGCCACATTAATTTTCCAAGAGCTTCATCGAAGGCTAAGGAAAGTAATCCACCATGAGCGAGACCTGGGGCGCCTTGATGGTTTTCGGTAACAGTAAATACCGCAGTTAAATTTTGTCCTTCACCGGCATGAGCAACAAGATGTAGGCCGGTCGGATGCAAATCGCCGCAACCAAAACAATGGCCAAAATGAGATGGGATTTTAGAGCCAGGTAGAGGTGCTTTGGCATGCCGAGCTGGAATTTCCGAACCTTCCGGCGCGATTGTGCTTGGTACACGTGACATGCTCCAAGGGTAATACTTCATCGGCTTTTCAAGTAACTTAAGGCTATGGCCTTCCCCCGATATCGCGAGACCATCCGATGGTCGCTCTGGATCTGGTTCTTTTTTGCCTTTCTCTTGGGATCGCTCTCGCTTGCAGTCTGGGCAGCGCTGGGTACTGCCATTGCCATGGCGGTCTCACTTGGTGAATTGGTGCTCCTTGTCATATTTTATTTAAAGAGCTCTTTGCATCTTCGCGTCAGTGAGGGATGGCTCTTCGCCGGAAAAGCAAAAATTGAAACGAAATACATCACAAGTATCATCGAACTCGATGGGCCGACGATGCGAAAAGTTCGTGGTCCAGAAAGCGATCCAGCGAGTTACTTGGAAATTCGATTCTGGGTGACCGAAGGAATAAAAATAGAGATCGATGACCCAAGGGATATGACACCCTACTGGCTGATTAGTACTCGCAATCCTGACAAGTTGGCCTCAGCCTTAAGGATGCCCTGAAGAAAATAAATTAATCGCAATCTTTGCAGACAGCTTTGGTACCTTCGCCACGAGCGAGCTGCGTGACGTGATGAACCAAGAAGCAACGAGAGCATGTGAACTCATCGTTTTGCTTTGGGACAACGCGCACCGTTAGCTCTTCGCCAGAAAGATCCGCGCCCGGAAGTTCTAGGTTTTCAGCGGCATCTTCTTCATCGATATCAACTTGACCTGATTGCGCATCTGCGCGCCGTGCTTTGAGTTCTTCTAACGATTCCTCATGTAATTCTTCATCAGTTTTTCTGGGGGTGTCGTAATCGGTAGCCATGGCACCTCCTCTAAAAATAGTTAAAACTCGATTCAAACAGTGGACAAGGAAGAAAACCTTGCGTCGGGCGGATAATCCCCTAAAACGCTCGCTTCTGCCTAATCAACGTTCGGCGTGTCGGGATTATTCCCCATATAGGGAAGGCGAATGGGGGGCTAAGGTCAAAATGTGCTGTGAATTAGCACTCTACGACTGGAGGCGAATCGGCTCTTGCCCGCGGGCAACTAGACGTTCGAAATGTGAATCGCGCTTTTCGGTGAAGGAAGAGACCTCGACCGCTGCCTTTTCTAGCCAGGCACCGAGTTCATCTCGAGCCGCTTGACCATCTCCTGAGAGCGTATCCAAGTCAAAGATATTCCAGGCTCGCAGGACTGGATTCACTACATCTTCTAAGTGAAGCTGCAGGTCGTAAATACCAGCAAGGGCAATTTGAACAGATTTGCGGCCCCATCCGGGCATGCCGGCACCAGGCATCTGGAAATTAGTTACAACATCGGTGATCGCGCGCATCGCCGCGTTTGGCTCGAGTTCTAGAGCGGCACCTAAAAGGTTACGGTAGAAGAGCATGTGCAAATTTTCGTCCAGGGCGACTCGTGCCAACATGCCTTCGCAAATCGGATCATTTGAAATCTTGCCAGTATTGCGATGGGAAATGCGCGTCGCTAATTCTTGAAAAGTTACGTAGGAGACCGTGTGCAACATGTCGGTTTCGTAGGGAGTTTCGTACCCAACCTGCATGTGCGCCATACGCAAATCTTCGAGTTCGTTGGGATCTACGCCTCGAGTCGCCATCAAATAATCTCGGAGAACAATGCTGTGTCGGGCTTCTTCTGCTGTCCAACGATTAATCCATGAGTTCCATGCGCCATCGCGAGCCATAGAAAGAGCGATTTCGGTGTGATAGCTAGGAAGGTTATCTTCAGTCATTAAATTAAGGATCAGGGAATCTTGAGCAATAGATGTGAGCTTAGAATCTTTTGCCTCCCACGCATCGCCATTGAGCGGACCAGGGAAATTTCGGCCTTCGCTCCATGGGACATATTCATGGGGGTACCAATCTTTGGTCGTGTTGAGGTGGCGATCAAACTCCACGGCAACAACGGGCTCAAGATCTCGAATCAATCGAGATTGAACGGCCTTGGCGGCTTCAGACATTAATTCTCCGTTTTCATCTTCTTGCAGTTACTAGGCGGACACGCTACCCCACGCTCTGGTGTTACTCGTCAGTTTCTGAGCGAATTTGGCGGGTACGTGAGATTGCTTGCTCGCGTCGCCATTTGGCGATGAGGCCGTGATTTCCTGACGTAAGGATCGCAGGAACTGATAAGCCTCGCCATTCAGAAGGTTTGGTATAACTGGGATATTCCAGGAGCGTTTCCTGGCCTTCGGCAACGATGGAATGAGACTCCTCGGTCAGAGATTCGGGATTTCCAAGCACGCCTGGAACCAGTCTCACAATGGCTTCGATCATTACCAATGCGGCAGCTTCACCGCCGTTAAGCACATAATTGCCAATAGAGACCTCGCGAACTCGAAAATCAGAACGGGTTCGATAATGTTCAGTTACGCGGTGGTCTATGCCTTCATAGCGCCCACAAGCGAAAATGAGGTGGTCTGCAGAACTGAGCTCTTCTGCCATTGCTTGCGAAAATAGTTCGCCAGCAGGCGTCAAAATGATGAGTTCGTGGTGTGAAGATTCAGAAGACACGGCAATGGCATCAATGGCCTGGCCCCAGACTGTCGGCATCATGACCATTCCAGCGCCGCCTCCGTATGGAGTGTCATCGACCGTTCGATGAACGTCGGTCGTGAAATCACGAAGGTCATTAGTAGTGATATCAACTAATCCAGATTGACCCGCTTTGCCGATAAGAGATTGAGCAAGTGGCGTTACAACGTAATCCGGAAAAATTGTGACTACATCGATCTTCAAATTACGCGCCATCGATCAAACCTTCAGGAGGAACTACGGTGATTCGCTTATTTGCTATATCCACATCGGGAACCAATTCATAAACAAATGGAATGAGGATTTCACCATTGTTACCAGCTATGGAGAGGAGATCTTGCCCGGGAAGGGCGATCACGTCAGTAACTTTTCCAAGTTCAACTCCGGCAGATGTAACGACGTCACAGTCGATGAGTTGTAGAACATGAAAATCATCTTCATCTTCACCAGCGGCATTGACATCTACTTCAGCCAACAAGATTGTGTCACGAAGGTTTTCAACTTGATTTCGATCATTCACGCCTTGAAACCCTAAAAGAAGAATTCCATTATGCACTCGAGCGGATGTAATAGTTAATGGACCACCGATGCTGGGCTCGGTAACTAGTACCGAACCCAGAGCGAATCGTTCTTCTGGCGAATCTGTGCGAACCTCAATAGTCGCTTCACCAAGGACTCCGTGTGCGCGGCCGATGCGGCCTACGACGAGGAGCACAATTATCGAGCCTCGTCAGCCTCGATGAGATCAACTCGAATTGATCGGCCAGCAATTGCGCTGACGACAGTTCGCAATGCGCGTGCAGTGCGACCGTTACGACCAATTACCTTGCCAATATCATCTGGGTTTACACGAACCTCAAGTGTCGTGCCACGGCGATGAGTCTTTTCGGTGATGACGACATCCTCTGGATTATCGACAATCCCCTTGACGAGGTGTTCTAGAGCCTCATCAATCATTTTTATTCGGCTGCACTTTCTTCAGCGGCAACTTCAACTGCAGCTACTTCAGCGGCAACTTCAACTGCAGCTACTTCAGCTACAACTTCTGGTGTTGCTTCAGCTACAACTTCTGGTGTTGCTTCAGCTACAACTTCAACGGGAGCAACTTCTTCAACAACAGGTGCGTTCTTAGCAGCAAGTTTGTCAGCGGCCTTCTTCTTCATAGTGGTCGCGCCTTCTTTTGGCTCGTCCATAGCTTCTTTAACTGCGGCTTCGTAAGCCAGACGCTTGTGAGGCTTCACAGCTGCAACGCGAAGTGTTCCTTCGGTGCCCGGCAAGCCCTTGTGCTTCTGCCAGTCACCAGTGATCTTGAAAATTGCCTCTACTGCTTCAGTTGGAAGTGCTCCTACGCCTAGCCAATATTGAGCGCGCTCGGAGTTAACTTCAATGAGTGAAGGCTCTGAAACGGGCGAATAGCGACCGATCTCTTCAATGGCACGGCCATTTCGAGCGGTGCGGGAATCGGCAATGACAATTCGGTAGTGCGGGGTGCGAATCTTTCCGAGACGCATCAATTTAATCTTTACAGCCACTAGGGCGTTCTCCTTGTTTTAATCGGACCGAACTTCCATGTCGACAGTGGGAGCGTCGCCATTTCAGCAGTCCTAATTGGACATGATTGCTAAGGGGTAGAGGGCCCTTAAGCAGGTGGCTAATCTTGCCAGCAAGATGGGGCAAACCCAAATTTTTAGCTCTCTAGGGCTCGCTTAGCCGGGTTTCCTGAGCGTGATTTCTTCTTGGCAGGCACTGGCCTTCCTGGAGCTCGTCCTGCCCCCGGAGGCAAAGCCATCCCTGGCGGCAGCGCCATTCCCGCCGGCATTCCCCCACCATTGCGCATCTGCTTCATCACCTTTTGAGCTTGGGTGAACCGTTCTACTAGGGAATTTACTTCCGACACCTGACGTCCACTGCCGTTGGCGATCCGAACTCGCCGACTGCCGTTGAGGATCTTGGGGTCAGTTCGTTCGGCTGGCGTCATGGATTGCACGATCGCTTGAGTGCGAACGAGTTCGCTTTCATCAAAGTTATCAAGTTGCTTCTTCATTGCACCCGAATTCATGCCCGGCAACATGCCTAGCAATTTGGACATCGAGCCCATCTTCTTCATGGCTTCAAGTTGCGAGAGAAAATCGTCGAGAGTGAAAGATTCACCGCTGGCGAATTTGTCCTCAAGTTTGGCTGCACTTTCGCTATCAAATGCTTTCTTGGCTTGTTCGGCCAATGTCTGCACATCTCCTAAACCAAGGATTCGAGAAGCCATACGGTCGGGGTAGAAGAGGTCGAAGTCGCCAACTTTTTCTCCAGTTGCGGCGAACATGATAGGACGACCCGTGATCTCGGTGATCGAAAGTGCGGCACCGCCTCGGGCATCGCCATCAAGCTTGGTCAGCACTACGGCATCAAAACCGACGCCATCCAAAAAGGCCTGTGCCGTTTTTACTGCATCCTGGCCAATCATGGCGTCTACAACAAAAAGAACTTCATCGGGATTAACCGCATCGCGAATTTTTTTCGCTTGCGCCATAAGTTCAACGTCGACGCCAAGACGGCCGGCGGTGTCGACGATAACAACGTTATGCATTTTATCTTTTGCAAATTGCAAACCAGCCTTAGCAACCTTGACCGGGTCCCCTATTCCGTTGCCGGGTTCGGGTGCGAACACCGGAACTCCCACCGAATCACCGACGACCTGCAATTGCGTGACTGCATTGGGACGTTGTAAATCAGAAGCTACCAAAATTGGAGTATTGCCTTGATCCTTGAGGTACTTGGCCAACTTTCCGGCCAAAGAGGTTTTTCCAGCACCTTGCAGACCCGTAAGCAAAATGACGGTGGGAGCGACTTTCGCGTATCTAATTCTGCGGGCGCTGCCACCAAGAATCGCGACCAGTTCTTCATGAACAATGTCGAAAATCGCTTGCGAAGGATTGACCCCACGATTGATTTCTTCTAGGGAATTAGCGGTTCTGGATTCAATTCGCTGAAGAAAGGAATCAGTGACGCTCAAAGCTACATCGGAGTCCAAGAGTGCAAGGCGTATCTCATCCAGAATCTCGGTCAAATCGCCAGTTTTGATTCTGCCTTTCTTGCGCAATGAGGCAAAAGCACCAGCAAATTTTGAAGAGAGTGAATCAAACATGTCGGTATCGTACTGCCCCAGAATTACTGAGTCAGAAGCAACTTCTCTACTTGGCTAGCCAAGAGAACAGCACGTTCTTCAGATAATGCGCCACCGGACGCTTCAGTTAAATAGAGAGTATCGAAGGCTTCCGCGCCTAAGGTCGCCACAATCGCCGCCCTAATATCGACCCCAAAGCGAGTTACTGCCTTGCTGACCGCAAAGAGAACACCCGGACGATCGTGCATTCTCACCTCCAAGAGGGTCGCATCTGTTGCCGTGTCATTGCTGGCCGAAACCACAGGAGGAGCGACTGGAATCCCCGGATATTTTTTGTAGAGGCGAATCCGTTCGTCAATTCTGGAAGTCAAATCGATCTCGCCCTGCAACGCCTTCACCAAAGTGGCTCGCAACGCTTCCGAGGTGGGAGGCTGCGCGTGAGCATCTAATGAAACGATCCACTTCATAACGGCGGAATTACCGTGCGAACGAGTACGGGCGGAACGAACATCCATTCGAGAAATACTAAGAACTCCAGCCACGATAGAGAGCAGCCCTACTTGGTCGGGGGCTATTAATTCAATCTCAAAAGTATTCTCGCGAGCAGAAATCTCAATCGAGAGAGCGCCTTCAGCACATTTCTGCAATTGCTCGGGCGAAAGTTCCAGTTGCTCGGCTGGCTCGAATCCAGACATCGATGCAAGTGAGCGCCTCACCAAATCTGCAACTAATTTTGCCTTCCATTCGCTCCATGCTGCCCGCCCCGTGGCTTCACCGTCAGCAATGCTGAGGGCGTGCAGAAGTTCAAGCGTTTCTGGATCTTGAACCTGATCAACCACGAAGGAGATAGTTTGGGGATCATCCAAGTCTCGCCGAGTTGCGACGGCAGAGAGTAAGAGATGTTGACGCACCAGCAGAGCCAAGGTTTGGCAGTCCTCATCTGGAAAACCGATTCGATGTGCCAAAGTCGCCATCAATTTCTCGCCATATTCTGAGTGATCCAGATCAAGAAATCCTTTGCCAACGTCATGAAAGGCCGCTGCTACGAGGAGCAGATCCGGCCGATGCACTTGACGAATGAGATGAGTGGCTCGAACCGAAGTCTCTAGCATGTGGCGATCTACCGTATGGCGGTGCAGCACATTGCGCTGCGGCAGGAAGCGGACGTGCGACCATTCTGGGATCCATTTTTCGATCAACCCCTCTTGGTCAAGCGCCTCCCAAACACGAATAGTGGAATCCCCCGCCCCTAATAAGGCCACGAGGTCCTCACGGCACTGCCGAGGCCAGGGAGTCGGAATCGGAACAAAGTGTTCGGCTAGATAAATACAGGCATCAATGGAAAGGGGTAGGCCGCGTTGCACAGCTGCGGCAGCGGCGCGCAAGCCCAACCCAAAATCATTATCTTCAATCTCTCCTGGGGAAAACAAAACCTCTTCATTTTCCACGAGAAGTCCGCGCCCAATGGATTCGCTCTTCTTCTTGCTAAACCAGGAGTTCTTCTTAGCATTTTCAAAACGATGGATCGTAAGATCCATAACGTAATCAACAGCCCTGGCCGCCTTCGCGACTTCAGACATCAAAACATCTGCATCAGAAAAACCTAAAAGTGCAGCGACTTTGTCTTGCTCTGCCAATAACAACTGATCTCGATTTCGCCCTGAAGACTGGTGGAGCGCGTCTCGAGCATTTGCCAAAAGCGACTCTGCCGATGCCAATCGATCTAACGCAACTGGAACGGTACCGATTAAGGAGATGGCTCGAAGAGCATTGATGTCGCGCAATCCTCCGCGCGTCTCTTTCAAATCTGGCTCCAGCAGAAAGGCCAATTCCCCAAACTTCTCGGCGCGCTCGGAAATTGCTGCAACTATCAGTGGCCAATTGCGCTTAACGTTTTTGCGCCAGTCTTCTTTGGCATCACTTGCGACAGCTTCGACTAAATCCATATTCCCCGTGACGTATCTGATATCAAGCAATCCGGTTGCCACCCGCACATCCGATTGAGCTGTTTCGCGAGTCTGTGATCGGGTGCGAACGGAATGATCTATAGAGCGACTGCCACTCCAGAGTGGATAAAGAAGTGCATTGACAAATTCAGTGAGAGATTCAGTGGTAGCTGACCCATCGTGAAGCAAAACGATATCTAAATCCGAGCCCGGAGAAAGCTCCCCGCGGCCATAGCCACCTACGGCCGCCAAAGCAGTGAGGCCGGACATCTTAGGAAAATCTTTTTCGGCCTGTAAAAAAAGAAGAGAGAGTTCGCGATCTGCTAAATCAGACCGTTCACGTCTCTCACGGGTACCCATTGATAAAGCCTAACTTCCTCAACCAGTAAAACCTTACTAGTTGTGAAAGTTAGGCTAATCAGTTTCGTGCAGTTCTTACTTAGGATGCAGATGCTTATATTGCGTCTACGCCACGTTCCCCAGTCCGAACGCGGACAACATGATCAACTGGCGTTGACCACACTTTGCCGTCGCCAATGGATCCAGTTGAAGCAGCTTTGACGATGACGTCAATAACTGCATCTGCCTCAGGAGAGTCCACGAGGACTTCTAAGCGGACCTTAGGGACGAGATCTACGGTGTATTCAGCACCGCGATACACCTCGGTGTGGCCGCGCTGACGGCCGAAACCGCTTGCCTCAGAGACGGTCATCCCGGTGATTCCAAAAGCTTGTAGGGCGCTCTTGACATCATCGAGTTTAAAAGGCTTGATGATTGCTGTGATGAGTTTCATTATTCCCCCTACTTTGCCGACTGTTGTGAAGTGATGAAACGAGAACCATCGCTGAAGGATGAATTTTCGTATGCTGTTTCAGCATGTTGTGACAGGTCCAGACCAGCGACTTCATGTTCTTCAGAGATACGAAGACCCATAATTAAATCAAGTACCTTGGCCAAGATGTAAGTCACGATGAAGGAATAAGCCACGACAGCTAGTACTGCAACAGCCTGATGTTGAAGGAGAGTAGATCCACCCTTGTAGAAGAGGCCATTTGCACCAGCAGAGTTGGTGAGCTTGGTTCCGAAGAAACCGATGAGCAGAGCACCAGCGATACCGCCGATGAGGTGAACGCCAACAACATCTAGTGCATCGTCGAAACCAAGCTTGGTCTTCAAGCCCGTTGCGAGACAGCAGATAACACCAGCTGCAATACCAATTGCGATCGAACCCATAGGGCTGACAAATCCGCAGGCTGGTGTAATTGCTACAAGGCCAGCAACGGCTCCGGATGCTGCACCGAGTGTGGTGGCGTGACCATCACGAATTTTCTCGGTAAGAATCCAGGCAAGAAGAGCTGCACCAGTAGCAGTGTTGGTATTGACGAAAGCAAATGCCGAGAGGGTATTCGCACCGAGTGCGGATCCGGCGTTAAAGCCAAACCATCCGAACCAAAGGAGCCCAGCACCAAGAAGTACGAACGGCACATTGTGCGGACGCATTCTCTCTTTTGGCCAACCTTTGCGCTTGCCCAAAACTAAGACGAGCGCCAATGCTGCGGCACCTGCGTTGGCGTGAACTACTGTTCCGCCGGCAAAGTCTTCGGCACCTAACTTGAAGAGCCATCCACTTGGGGAGAAGACCCAGTGCGCTACTGGGGCATAAACGATAACTAGCCATAATGCGGAGAAGACGATCCAAGCGCTGAACTTCATGCGATCGGCAGAACCGCCAGTAATAAGGGCTGGTGTAATGATGGCGAACATCAACTGGAAAGCGCAGAACACCAATGGTGGAATGGTGAGCGCTTCAAAGCCAGTTGCCTGCTGCCAAATATGATTGAGGCCGAATTGATGAAGATCGCCAATCCATTTACCCTTGCCGCTGAAGGCCAGACTGTAGACACCTGTAATCCATAGGACGCTAACAATTCCCATGGTTACAAAGTTCTGTGCCAGCATTCCTAGGACGTTCTTCCCACGAACCATGCCGCCATAAAAGAAAGCCAGGCCCGGAGTCATGAGCAATACCAATGCGGACGCCACTAAAATCCAAGCGGTATCTCCAGTATCAAAATGCATGTGATCTCCCAATCTAGAACACTAAATTTGCAACGAAACTTGCAACAAAACGATGAACCTCGATCTCCACGCTGAGAGAACGCAAGGTTGACCTATAGGCATTACGGCCAAGTGCTTAGATTGGTTACGGAGAAGTGACGATAACCCCGATTGTGTTACAAAAAGGTTTCAAAAGCGCCAGAAATGCCCGATTTCAGATATAAAAACGCGGCTTAATCGGAAACAAGCCCCTGAAGATAACTGTTGACGTTAAATGGGTGGAAATCGCCAATAGCTTCGCCGGTTCCCACAAATTTCACGGGCAATCCAGTTTCTCGTTCTATCGCCAGCGTGATTCCACCCTTGGCCGACCCATCCATTTTTGTGGCAATAAGTCCGGTGACTTGAAGTTTCTCCGCAAATGTTTTTGCTTGGGAAATTCCGTTTTGTCCCGTTGTCGCATCCACGACTAATAAAACTTCATCGATGGGGGAAAGCTTCTCGACAACCCGTCGAATCTTTTCCAATTCATCCATCAACCCAGACTTTGTGTGGAGCCGGCCCGCAGTGTCGATGATTAAATAATCTGCATGTTGCGAAATCGCTTGAGAGGCGGCATCGAATGCAACGGAAGCAGGATCTCCCAGTGCCTTGCCAGCAACAACTGGAATTCCAATTCGAGATCCCCAGGTTTGTAGCTGTTCGATGGCGGCTGCACGAAATGTATCCGCAGCAGCAACAATTACAGAGGATCCGTTCGAATGAAGTAGCTGAGCAAGTTTTGCCACCGAAGTCGTCTTTCCAGTTCCGTTGACTCCAATAACCAAAATTGTTGTAGTTCGAGAATCAGCGTGAGCCAAATCTCGACTCCGAGTGCTGAGCCACGATTCTAGGATCGTCGAAACTGATTCTTCTAAGGATTCACTTTTTATTTTCTTTGCAAGTTCGATTACTTCATGCGCAGATTGCGCGCCTAAATCAGATTCGATGAGCGAACTTTCTAGATCAGACCACTCTTGTGCAGAAACCGATCCGCTGCGGATCCTTGAGAAGAGTTTGGAGAAAAGCGCCATTAACGGATTGGCAAACTAAGAAGAGACTTCTACTTCGCGAAGCCGCTGCGAAATAACTTCACTAACGCCGTCCCCGCGCATCGTTACTCCGTACAGCGCGTCAGCAATCTCCATGGTCCGCTTCTGGTGCGTAATGATGATCAGTTGGGACTTCTCGCGCAGTTCTTCGAATACCCCAAGTAGTCGACCCAAGTTGGTGTCATCAAGCGCAGCTTCAACTTCGTCCATCACATAGAACGGACTTGGCCTGGCCTTAAAAATCGCAACGAGAAGGGCTACAGCAACTAGAGACCGCTCTCCACCGGAAAGAAGGGAGAGACGCTTGATGCGCTTGCCAGGAGGCCGGGCTTCAACATCTACACCGGAGGTCATGATGTCATCCGGGTTGGTCAAGATGAGGCGACCGTCTCCACCTGGGAAAAGTCGAGCAAAGATTGCCTCAAATTCGCGTGCGGTGTCGGTGTACGCCTCAAAGAATATTTGCTGAACTTTGTCATCGACTTCTTTGATAATTTCTAACAAATCTCGGCGGGTTTTCTTCAAGTCTTCTAGTTGTTCAGCCAAGTAGCGCAAGCGCTCTTCCAGAGCCGTGTATTCCTCGAGCGCAAGTGGATTGATTTTGCCCAACAAGTTCAAGGAACGTTCTGCCGAAGCTAATCGTTTTTCTTGTTGCTCACGGCGATAAGGAAGCAAATCTCCAGGAATGAAATTGCCCTCATCGTCTTCGACAAATGTAGGAACATCATTATGAGGGCCATACTCATTTACCAGGGTCGAAACATCGACTCCGAGTTCTTCAACGGCTTTACTTTCAAGTTGCTCGATGCGCATCCGTTGCTCGGCACGGGCGATCTCATCTTTGTGAACACTTGAAGTGAGTTGATCGAGCTCGACTGAAAGTTCGCGGCTGCGGCCGCGTATCGCGAGAATTTCGCCTTCGCGAGCAGACCTGGCGATTTCAAGACGCTCTCGCTCGGTGGCAGCTTTGGAGATAGAGGATTCGATTTGAATGAGCGCTTCATAAGCAGTGTCAGCAATATTTTGTGCAGTTACCGAAGCGATGTTGCGCTGTTCGCGTCGAAGGATGGCTCGCGAAGCGGCTTCACGCTCGTTCTTCGCGCTCTCTTCCAGCGTTCGCGCCCGTTGACCGACTGCGGTGAGGCGCTCTTCCACGGTGCGAAGGTGTAGGCGAGCTTCCACCTCATGCGATCTGGCTGCAGATACTTTCGAACGGAGGTCTTCAAGGTGGGTTAAATCAGGCTCAGCAGGTTCTTGGTGTGATTCAAATTGAGTGAGAGCCGCTGCCAAATCTTGTTCGTCAGAGATACGCTGATGAGAGGCTTCTTCGAGGGAAGCAACAGCACGATCTACCTCTGCTTGCGCGCTCTTAACATTCTGACCCGCGACCGCCATCTGTTCGGCCAGGCCCGACATCTTCGCATCAGACTCATTGAGTTTGGAAAGGCGGAGTTCGTATTCGTTCTTTCGTGCCGCCAAAACTTCATCCGACCTGACAAGTTCAAACTTGATTCGTTCGCTTGCTGCCACGATCTCGGCTAATTCGCTCTTGGTCTTTTCGAGGAGTGCACTGATTTCAATGGCTGAATTTTGTTGTACCGAACCACCACGGACCCGCAGACGTGAAATCACATCTCCATCCCTTGTGACTGCAATCAGATGTGGATGCGAAGAGATTAGACGTTCAGCATCAGCGAGTGAATTCACGGCTACGTATTTTTCAAGAAGTTGCCCCACAACTGCTGCAATTTCTCCGCCGTTGATCTTGGAAGCGAGTGATTCAAAACCTGAGGGCATAATTACTTCACGTGCCGTGCCGGAGGTGTCCACTACTAAGAGCTCGGATTGGCCGGCGGATTCACTTTTTAACAATGTGAGCGCCGAGACCGCCGAAGACATGTCTTCGACCACAACAGAATCAGCGAGCGGACCAAAGGCCGCTGCAACTGCCGCTTCCCAACCGGGAGAGACCGTAAGCAAAGCAGCCAAGCGACCTCGAACTCGAACGCCGCCACGACCAGATAGAACTGCCGAAGAACCATCTCGATGGATCAAACTTTCTTGTAGCGCAGCGAGCCGGGCTTCAAAGCCAGATCGACTTCTTTCTGTTAATTGAGCACTTTCCAATAATTCTGCATGAGCGTTTTGTGCCTGACCTAAGGCTGTCTTGGAGATCTCGAATTGGCTGTCGAGGTCGGGCTCGTGAGCATCAAGACTGGCGATTTCAGTTTCGAGAAGGGCAAATTCCTCTTGGAAATTCTTGAGTCGAAGCGCTGCGTCATCACGAGACTTAGTGAGACGAGTGATCTCAGCGTTGGTTGCATCAATGCGCGACTTGAGACCATTGATATGACCTTCTTGCCGAGCGGTGCCTTCGCGCTGATCTGCAATTGCTCGAAGAGCAGCCGAAACGCTGTTCTCCTCCAGGGCCAGATTTGCTTCAAGATTTCGCAAAACTTCAGAAACGTCAGAAAGATTATTTTGTGCCGAAATTAGCTCTACTCGAAGTGCGGATTCTTCGCCACGAAGAACGACGGCTTCGGCTTCCATTGCATCTGGATCTCGCCCAGTTGCTCGAGCGTCATCGCTCTCCTCAGAGAGAAAGCGAGCTCGCTCCGATGCCAAATTTTGGATGCCGCGAAATTTTTCGCGTTGAGCCGTGAGCTTGTAATAATTCTCTTGGGCTCGAACGAGAAGTGGATTTTCTTCGGCGGTAACACGATCAAGTTCTTCTTCACGAGCACGTGATTCGTTCAATGCTCCTTCGACTTCGTCGCGACGAATCCGAAGAGCGGTTTCATCAGCTACTTCGGCATCCAAAGTGGAACGAAGTTGGATTAAGTCATCGGCCAAGAGTCGCAAACGCGAATCGCGGACGTCGGATTGAATCGTGGAGGCTTTACGAGCAACTTCGGCTTGCTTGCCCAACGGCTTGAGTTGGCGACGAAGTTCAACTGTGAGGTCTTGAATACGAGAGAGATTGGCTTGCATCGAATCGAGCTTGCGTAACGCTTTTTCCTTGCGCTTGCGGTGCTTGAGCACACCTGCCGCTTCTTCGATGAACGCGCGGCGTTCTTCGGGATTAGCCAACAAAATGGCATCCAATTGACCCTGACCCACGATGACGTGCATTTCGCGGCCAATGCCACTGTCGCTGAGCAATTCCTGGATATCCAGCAATCGAGTGGTATCTCCATTGAGTTGGTACTCACTGGAACCATTGCGAAAAAGAATACGAGTGATAGTGACTTCGGAGAACTCGATGGGCAAGGTGCCTGATGTGTTATCGATTGTCACTGAAACTTCAGCGCGACCTAAAGGCGCACGGCCGCTGGTGCCAGCGAAGATGACATCTTCCATCTTGCCGCCGCGCAGGGATTTAGCACCTTGCTCACCCATAACCCAAGAGAGAGCGTCGACAACGTTGCTCTTACCCGAGCCATTAGGTCCAACGACGCAGGTAATCCCCGGCTCAAAATTGAGACTGGTTGCTGAGGCGAAGGATTTGAAGCCCTTGAGGGTCATGCTCTTCAAATACACGGGGAAAACCTACCCCTATTTTTTCGTGATGATGGCTTCGTACGCCAACCGCGCCGCCATTTGCTCGGCTTCGCGCTTGCTCTTGCCATCTCCCACGGGATATTTATCTCCGGAAAGAATGGCCGATGCAGTAAATCGTTTATCGTGATCGGGGCCGGATTCCGTTATTTCATATTCCGGTGGGGTGAGATTTCTTGCGGCCGCAAGCTCTTGCAGCGCAGTCTTGGCGTCGAGACCTATCCCGAGGTTATGCGCTGAAGTGATAACGGGGCGAACCCAGTTCAAGACGATGTCGCTGGCTTTTTGTATGCCGTGCTCGATGTAGATGGCCCCGATAAGGGCTTCAAGTGAATCGGCCAAAATGGAATTCTTATCTCGCCCGCCCGTACTTTCTTCGCCTTTACCGATTCGCAAAAAATCGCCTAAATTTAATTGACGTGCGATATCGGCTAGGGCGCGCATATTGACGACACCGGAGCGCAGCGGTGAAAGTCTGGATTCGTCGAGATCGGGAAACGCCGAATACAACTCTTCCGTGACAACTAGACCAAGGACGCTATCTCCTAGAAATTCCAGACGTTCGTTTGTGGGAAGTCCGCCAGATTCGTACGCAAAAGAGCGATGAGTGAGCGCAAGTTCGAGCAACTCATCCTTAACCGAAATACCGAGTAGGTCGGTCAGACGAGAGTACAGATCAGACCTCGAGAACCTGTCGACGGTTGTATGTACCGCAGGTTGGGCAGGCGGCGTGTTGCAACTTTGGTTGTTGGCATTGGCCACATGGCGCTAGTGGAGCTGGTGTGGTTTTCCACGAGCTACGGCGATGGCGGGTGCGAGAACGGGACATCTTTCGCTTTGGAACTGGCACGATTAACCCCTTCTCTTGGGTTTTCCAATCGGCGCCTTAAGGCACCGGTTCTGACGCACGTCAGAATAAGTCTTACGAGAGGAGAAGTATCCCCCAAACCTGGTCTAAAGACAAAACGGGGCGGAAATCTATGCCTCTGGGCTCTTCCAGCCCTCAAGTCCGGCCCAGCGAATATCCGCAGTGGCATGGGCATGGTCTTCCGGTAGCAAGGTCCACTTAATGCCACATTCTGGGCAGAGACCTGGGCAGTCGGGGTCACAGAGGGGGTTAATAGGCAAGTTGAGGATGATGGCATCTCGAACGCAGGGCTCGAGATCGATGATCTCCCCCACCATTTGCTTCACCTCATCGGCCGTTTCATCCAAAGGATCTTCGACCGGTTCGCCTTTCTTCTTCTTGGGCTGCTGGCGATAATCCACTTCGTATTCAAAGAGCTCTTGGAAACTCTCATCAATACTGAATTCAACGGGATCAAGACAGCGCGTGCATTCGCCCACGGCTTCAGCCTGGATGGAAGCAGAGACCAAGATTCCGTCAGAGACAGATTCCAGTTTGAGCTCGATATCGATGGGTTCGTAATCTGGAATAGAAATGACGTCAAAACCCATTGGGTCGTGATCATCTATCTCCAAAAAGTACTCGCGCATCTCTCCCGGACGTCGGGGCAAATCGTGAGTGTTAAAGAGGAAAGGATTGAAGGCCATCATTCGGCCAATTCAGAGAGAGCATGCTTTTCTTCGAGCCCACCTAATTTATCGCGACCGCGATTTACAACTTCTAGAGTCTTGTTAAGAATAACCTCAAGAGTTGCAAGTCGAGAGTCGATGTATGCCTCGATCTCTTCGCGCTCCTTCTTGGCCTCGGCTTCAACTTCATCCAAAATGCGTTGTGCTTCTTTGTGCGCGGCTGAAACAATTTCCGTTTGCTCAACCATCTGCGCAACTTCTTCGCGAGCCAGCGCAATGAGTTGGTCAGCGCTTACTCGAGCCTCCTCCAAGATTTGATCTTGTTGCAAAAGGATTTGACCGGCCTGATCGAAATCGCTTGGGAAGGATTGTCGAGCCTGCTCCAAAATTTCTAGAAGTTCGCCACGGTGAACCACGCAACTGGCTGACAGTGGAACTGATCGTGCCTCTTCGACCATGGTGATAGCAGATTGCACTCTCTCGATTGCATCCATTTGGTTACCTCTTTACTTAAGGAGATTCAGAGTTCTTGAATCTCAACTGCCCTATGAATTTTGCTGCAAATCCAGTCTCTGCTGAAGTCGTTCGAGCAGTACTGATGGAACATAACTTGAAACATCACCACCATAACTGGCTACCTCTTTAACTAAAGACGAAGATAGGAAAGAGTGTGCAGGGGCTGTCGACATGAAAAGTGTCTCTACTCCTTGCAGCTGCAAATTAATCTGGGACATCTGGAGTTCGTAATCAAAATCTGTGACCGCGCGCAATCCCTTGACAATAATAGGAATTGAGTTCTTTTTGCAGTAATCAACGAGCAAGCCCGACCAGGAATCAACAACCACATTGGGATATTTAGTGGTTACTTCGCGAATCATGGAAATGCGTTCGTCGACAGTGAAGAGCGACTTCTTGGTCTTGTTTACGAGAACAGCTACCACGACTTCATCGAAGAGTGAGCTAGCACGTTCAATGATGTCCAGATGGCCGAAAGTAATGGGATCGAATGATCCTGGACACACAACTCTTCTCACGGCAAAACGCTAGCAGAATAGCCTCCGTAGAAGATACTCCCTTGCCCATAAGAACGAATTTTCTCCAATGCAAATGGCTCGGGCCACGTGAATGGGTTGGCCTTGGCGGCGCGTTCTATCGCGATCATTCCATTCTTTTTCAAAAAATTGTTGAGAGCAATATCTGACAGCATTTTTTCAATTACGTCATTGGAAACATCGTACGGTGGGTCCATGAAAATAATGTCATAGGCGGCGCCTTGGCTCATTTCCAAAAATGAGAGCGCACTCATTTTGTACACGTGAAAGTTCCGTTCTGATCCTTTAAGTAATGCGAAATTCTTCGTGACAGTTTCCCAGGCAATGAGGTCTTTCTCCACGGAATGAACCAATGCGGCGCCACGAGAAAAGGCTTCGATACCGACGGCGCCTGATCCAGCGAAGAGATCTAGGAAGTTAAGTCCTTCGATACTTCCGAAGGCGGATTCCAGGGAGGAGAACAATCCCTCCCTCGCACGATCTGAAGTAGGGCGAGTTCTTTCTGGCGGAGAGACCAAAGTTTTACCTTTGTACGCTCCTGCAATAACTCTCATGATAGGACCCCTCGTTTTTTGTATTGAAAATCTATCCCTTGTCGACGAATTGCGAACTCTCTTCTTTGCGAAGAATTTCAACGGCATGAGCTAGGTGCGGCCAGGTCTGCAGCGTTGCATCTTTGGCGATTAATGTCAGCGCTGCCGAGCGCGCCTTTTCAATGATTGGTTCATCGCGAAGCACGCGAAGTAGTCGTAGATGAGAGCGCGTACCGGATTGTGCTTTTCCAAGGACATCACCTTCGCGTCGTTGATCTAGGTCTATTCGCGAAAGTTCAAAACCATCGAGGGTGCTGGAGACGGCTGCCAGACGTTCCATAGCCAAGGAGTCTGGTTCTGCTTTGCTCACCAGCAAGCAGAGACCAGCGACTCCACCTCGGCCAACACGTCCACGCAGTTGATGCAATTGAGATACGCCAAAGCGATCTGCGTCCATGATGATCATCATCGAGGCGTTAGGCACATCAACGCCGACTTCAATGACAGTCGTGGCAACGAGAACTGAGATTTCATTCCTAGCGAAGGCGGTCATTGTTTCCTCTTTATCCAACGACGACAGCTTTCCGTGCAGGACGGCGAGTTTGATGCCCTTGAGCGGACCCGTAGCGAGTTCTGGGGCGAGGACGTCAACCGCACTCATTCCTGCCGATCCTTCTAACTCTTCGTCATCAAGATTCTCGCCCATCAGTTTGGCCATTGCGCGATCACGTTCATTAATATTGCTGGAAGTTTCTTCTTCGTCGCCGAAAATACGGGGAGCGACCACGTAAACCTGGTGCCCAGCATCAACTTCTTCGCGAACTCGCTGCCATGCTCTCTCGAGATACTTTGGTTTTTGAACAAGTGACACTACGTGAGTTTGGATGGGGCTTCGACCAGAAGGCAGTTCCCGCAAAGTCGAAATATCGAGATCGCCGAAAATCGTCATTGCGACCGTACGCGGAATAGGTGTTGCCGTCATTACCAGGAGATGAGGCGGCAATTTTGCTTTGCTTCTTAATGCGTCGCGCTGTTCAACTCCAAAGCGGTGTTGCTCATCAATGACAACGAGAGCTAGATCATGGAACTCAACGCCTTCGCTCAAGAGTGCATGCGTACCAATAACAATGCCGGCTTCACCGGAGGAGATCATGGCCAAGGCTTCTCTCTTGGCTGCTGCGTTTAGTGATCCCGTGAGCAAAGTCAATTGCGTTCCCTTGCCATTGCCATGCAGAGTGCCGGCAAGTGCTAAAGGTCCAAGAATTTTGCCAATTGTTTTCAGGTGTTGTTGCGCCAGAACTTCTGTCGGAGCAAGTAACGCAGCCTGGCCACCGGATTCAATAACTGTGAGCATGGCCCGTAGCGCCAGAACCGTCTTGCCCGATCCAACTTCACCTTGGAGTAATCGGTGCATCGGATGTGGTCGCTTCATATCTTCTTCAATTTCCGCGGCAACTTCGCGTTGTCCTTGCGTGTAAGTGAAGGGCAATTGAGATTCGAATTCGGCGACAATGCCGGATTGAGATATCTGACGAGGAGTCGCAGCCAGGGCACCAATTTCTGCGCGGCGCTGTACCAAGATCGTTTGCAAGAGCAGCGCCTCATCGAAGGTCAGACGTGCGTGCGCGAGCGCAACCTGATCCAGATCTTCCGGCTGATGTATGTACCGCAGCGCTTGCATTTTTGTGGGAAATTTATTGCTAGTAATAATTTCCTGCGGTAGGTATTCATCGACATCATCGAGGGAATCCAAGGTGAGCGCAACGCATTGACTGATTTTCCAGGAAGGCAACTTTGCAGTTGCGGGATAAACCGGCAAATACTTTCCAGCAAAATCGGCAATGGCAGCATCGACATCATCCCCATCTGGAACCATTTGGTAATCGGGGTGGGTCAACTGGCGCTTTCCTTTAAAAACTCCGATTTTCCCGGCAAATAGCCCGGTGCGCCCAGGGCTTAGTTCTTTCTGGCGCCATGCTTGGTTGAAGAAAGTCAATGAGAGTTTGGAGGTGCCATCAGTGACCGTTACCTCCAGCAAATTTCGACCGTTGACGCGCCTGACTCCGACTGCATCAACTTCGGCCAATACCGTGACCTCATCGCCCTCGACCAGGGCCGAGATATCGGAAAGTTCGCCCCGCACGACGTACCTCCGCGGATAATGACGCAAGAGATCCTCGACCGTTTCCATGCCAAAGCCTGTAGCCAGCGCGGCGGCCGTCCGGTCCCCCACAATTGCCTTGAGCTTGGTCTCCAGATTGGCCATGAGGCTATCTTCCCGCTTTAGCGAGCTCTTTTTACGCTCAAATGCGCGGGTCGCGCATAGTGGGCGCCGGGCGACAATCTGGATTAGCCTTTTTACACCGCTAAGCGGTAATCTTCGCCAGTTCTAGAAATCCATTTCTAACTTTTAGGGAGTTCAACCGTGGCTTCAAACTGCGATATCTGCGGCAAGGGACCTAGCTTCGGCAATAACGTCTCCCACTCAATGCGTAAGACTCGTCGCCGCTGGAATCCAAATATTCAGCGAGTTCGTACCCTCGTAGCTGGTACACCAAAGCGTCAGAATGTCTGCTCTTCCTGCCTTAAGGCCGGAAAGGTCACTCGCTAACTTTTTCACTGAAAGTGGCTGTAGCCCACTTTTTCAAATTCTGGTTTTCCAATGAGTTCTACACCGCTGCCCTCAATCACTCGGCCGATAACTAAAACTCCCTGCGGCAAGTTGGTTGCACTCGCAGATGTGCCCAAGAAGAGATGATCTTCACCTCCGCCGCAAATCCAACGCCACGCATCGATTCCTAATTCCTGGGCCAAAGCGGTGATCTCGGCAAAATCTGGACTCGTCGCCAATGCCTCGGGATCTATGACTATTTTTACTCGAGATGCATTACTGAGATGGCGCGCCTCAGAAATTAGGCCATCGCTAATGTCGCAAAGTGAATTAATTCCTGCAGTGGCAAGGTCAGCTGCCATCGAATAATCCACACTGGGCGTGAGATGTTGAACGACAGCTTTTTTATGAGAGCGACCTGCGCTTAAGCATGCTAGACCCGCTGCCGACCATCCTGGCAGGCCGGTCACAAAAACTGTATCTCCAACCTTGGCTCCCGATCGCAATATTGGCGCATCAGTTTCTCCGAGGGCCGTTATCGAAATGACCATTGCAGGTGAAACCGATAAGTCTCCCCCAACAACAGTGGCTCCGACCCGGTCTGCTTCAGATTGAATCCCTTGAGCTAGTTCGATCATCTCGGCCGCAGAAAAATCTGCAGGCAAACCGGCAGTCACTAATAAGTAGGTCGGCTTAGCCCCCATCGCCAAGATATCGGCCACATTCGCTGCGGTAATTTTCGCGCCAATTTGGGAAAGCGAGCTCCAATCCCGACGGAAGTGGACGCCTTCAACTGCCATATCGGCAACAGCAATCTGTTTAGAAGTTGGAGCAGTTAACACAGCGCCATCGTCGCCAATTCCCACTTCAACACCTAAGGCAGGGCGCTGGGAAAAGATGCTGCCGAGAGCAGCAATCAATTCGGCTTCAGTTGCCACCGTTTGACTCCCTTTCCTGTGATGAAGGTTCCAAAATACTCGTTCCCTAATCTTTGCCTGAGGCGGTAGCCTAGAAGCCTACCCAGCCGCAGCGCAGCGGAGGCCGCCGTTGGAACCTGGATCATCACCCACCAGACCAGCAAGAAAACTTTAAAGGAGTCCCAGATGTCAGTTCAGGCATACATCCTCATTCAAACTGAAGTTGGCAAGGCATCAAGCGTTGCGAAGGCAGTATCAGCAATCTCTGGCGTCACGCTGGCAGAAGGTGTCACTGGCCCATACGACGTCATCATGCGCGCCGAGGCTCCCAGCATGGAAGATTTTGGCCGAGTAATTTTGTCGAAAGTCCAGGTCGTTCCTGGAATTACTCGCACCCTCACCTGCCCTGTAACCAGCTACTAATTTCGGACGGGTTTAGCGCGTCACGTCTCGACTGCGCGTCAAGGCCGCCTCTAACAATTTTCCGATGAGATCGGTGTAGTTCAGTCCGGCATGCGCCCATAATTTGGGATATACCGACGTCGCCGTAAATCCGGGCATGGTATTTATTTCATTGATGATGATCTGGCCAGAGGTCGAATAGAAGAAGTCAACTCGCGCCAATCCTTCGCACCCCAGCGCATTAAATGCTTGGATCGCCGAACTGCGGATTTCTTCAGAAATACCGGCCGGAAGATCGGTGGGAAAATCAACCCGAGTTGAATCGTCGAGATACTTTGCTTCAAAATCATAGAACTCGTGGTCGCCCAAGATGACAATCTCGCCGACAGGAGAGGCATGTGCCACGCCATGGCTTTGCAGGACAGCACACTCAATTTCCTTACCGATGATGCCTACTTCGATCATGACTTTAGTGTCGAATTCAAATGCAAAATCAATGGCGACAACAAGCTCGTTTAACTCTTTTACTTTTGATGTTCCGCGGCTAGAACCACTTCTGGCAGGCTTAACGAAAAGTGGAAAGGTTAATTGGCTGGCGCGGTTAATGATTTCTTCACGTTCATCGGTACTCCACTGTCGAATATGAATAACGATTCCATCTGCCACGGTCAGACCATGGGCTGCGAAGATGGGCTTTGCGAATGATTTATCCATTGCCACCGAGCTCGCCAGCACTCCGGAACCGACATAAGTAAGGCCTGCCATCTCTAGCATTCCTTGGACGGTGCCATCTTCGCCGTAAGGGCCATGGAGCACCGGAAAAACAACATCCAAGTTGAGAGGGTGGCCGTTAAAACTAAAACCTTGAACATCGGTAGAGATGGCAGGAGAATCTTCAGGTATTACGGGCAATTGTCCATCGACAATTTTTAGAGCAACATCCGCGGACGGAATGACCCAACGTCCGCTCTTGGTAATTCCAATTAAAATTGGATCGTACTTTTCCCGATCGATGGCTTCAAGTACCCCGCTGGCAGAGATGCACGAGATCTCATGTTCGCTGCTCTTGCCGCCGCAGAGTATGCCTACCTTTACTTTGGTGGACATTTAGATCTCCGCTCTCACGCTGACGGTCATCAATCGATCCACAGCTTCAGTAGGTGAGAGAATTCCGCTGACTACATCGGACACTGCTTCAATAATCGGAACTTCAACTCCAACGCGGTGGGCTAGTTCAAGAATTGCTCCGGCTGAAGCCACGCCTTCAACCGTTTTGGAAACTTCTTCGCGGGCCGAGCTCATGGATCCAGTCCGACCAAGAATTTCACCAAAGGTGCGATTGCGAGAAAGAGCCGAACCACAACTTGCGACCAGGTCGCCCATGCCAGCCAATCCCAGGAAAGTCAGTGGGTTTGCCCCATAGGCACCACCAAAACGTGCTACTTCACTCAAACCTCGGGTAATGACCATAGCTTGGGTGTTCTCTCCCAAATCAAGCCCGATGGTCATTCCAACTGCCAAAGCGATGACGCTCTTTGCCGCTCCAGCAAGTTCGCACCCGATCAAATCTGAAGAAGGGTAAACCCGAAAATAAGGTGCCGTGAAGAGTTCAACAATCAGATCAACTACCTGAGAGTTTTCCGAAGCGGCAACGGCGCCAGCTGGTTGACGCAAGGCAAGTTCACCAGCCAAATTGGGTCCGGTAATCAATCCCATTCGGTCATTACTGCCACCGAGGATTTCATCCACGACCTGGGTCATTCGTAAATGTGTATCTGCTTCAATGCCTTTAAGCGTGCTGACTATAGGTAGATCATTCGGAATAAATGCTTTCCATGCCGTTAGGTTTGCTCGCAGGCTTTGGGCGGGTACTGCCAAAACCAAGGTGTCACCAAAATCGAAGGCGTCATGAATATCGGAGGTTGCCGCCAAGGCAAAAGGTAATTGGATCTCTGGCAAGAATTTATCGTTTGAATGTTTTGCATTGATTTCGGAAACAACATCAGCATTACGACCCCAGAGCAAAACCTCTTGACCGGCGTCACAGAGAATTTGAGCCATGGTCGTACCCCAAGCACCAGTGCCCAAAACTGTCACCTTGCTCAAATGTTCTTCCTCTTCTTGTAATTGCCAGTCCGCGGCAAATCCGATGTGTGAGGGTCGAATGTAATGCTTGGAGCCACTTCCCCTCGAATTTGCTCCAGCATCCCAGTCAAGGTATCCATCACGTATGCAGTGGCTTCAACGAGAGCTTCTTGATCCTCGGCTTTGCCTTCCCACCGGGAGAAGTCCAGCGCCGGACCAGCCACAACTGTGACCGGAGTACGACGCCATAAAATTGGACGCTTGGAATATGCAGGTAGTAATTCTTGGGCTCCCCATTGGGCGCATGGAATCACTGGCGCCTGCGAGAGGATCGCCAACCTTGCTATTCCGGTCTTGCCCACCATCGGCCAGTAATTTTCATCACGAGTCAAAGTTCCTTCAGGATAAACACCTAAACAATGACCAGCCGTGAGAAAAGCTAGCGCATGGCGGAGAGAATGCGAGGCGTTAGAACTTTCTCGCTCCACTGGAATTTGACCAGAACCAGCGATGATTTTGCCGATCACGGGAACCTTGAAAACAGAGGCCTTTCCTAAAAAACGCGGCGCTCTACCATTCTTGAAAAGGAAATGCGTGAAAATCAATGGATCGGCATAGGAGATATGGTTCGAGACAACAATCACCGGTCCCGATTTAGGAATGTTGGCAACTCCCAGCCAGGTTCGTTTAGTCACCAGATTGAGAATTGGCAGCAAGATCCTGGAGGCAAAATAGAAATATTTATTAGTTCCCAAGGGATGACCTGAAGGCGGGGCATAAACCGGGTCAACGTCAGTGTTGAGATTTTCCGACATGCGAGAAGGTTATTACGCAATAAAAAAGTGGGGGTGCTTTTCGCGCCCCCACTTTCGAGTTACTTTTACATTACTTCTTCTTAGCAGGAGCCTTCTTCGCTACAACCTTCTTGGCTGGAGCCTTCTTCGCAGGAGCCTTCTTCGCTACAACCTTCTTGGCTGGAGCCTTCTTGGCTGGAGCCTTCTTCGCTACAACCTTCTTGGCTGGAGCTTTCTTCGCTACAACCTTCTTGGCAGCTGCTTTGACGACAGGCTTAGCAACAACCTTTACAGGTGGCTTAGGAGCGGCTTCGAGCTTACGAGCGCCGGAGATAACTTCCTTAAGAGCCTTTGCTGGCAAGAAGCGAACCTTCTTGCTGGCCTTGATCTGGATGGTCTCGCCAGTGAATGGGTTGCGGCCTTTACGTGCAGCGCGATCAACCTTCTTGAACTTGCCGAAATCATTGATCATTACATCTTCGCCCTTGGAAATGGTGCGAACGATGCTGTCAAAAACGATGTCTACAGCGCGAGCTGTCTCTTTCTTGTTGTTATCAAAATGTGGTGCCAGCAATGCGATGAACTGGGCCTTGTTCATTAAATCCCCTTATTTACGCGTAAATGTTAGACATTCGTCTAACGTAAGAAGAAATCTACGCATCGCACAGCGCAACAACCGACATATAAATCGGTGTGTCGCAAGAGAAAAAGCATTGAAAATCAAGGGTTTTTTGCATCATAACCCTAAATTGGAAGTTGAGAGTTAGCGCGTGCTACACCTCCAACTCTGAATTATCAGCGCCAAATAGAAGTAATTTGAACTTCGTTGCGTTTTCAAAGGCAAATGCCGCGCCCTCCAAGTTCGGAAAGCGCGGCATTTTGAGCCTAATCTAAGCGTTTTATGGCTTGGTAATTGGCTTTACGGGTGCCGAGTTATCCTTATTTGAACCACTCTTCTCTTGCTCAGAGGTTCCAGAAGTAGCACAACCAACTACGAAGTTACGGTTGTCGCCTCCATTGGATACCCACTGGAGAGTGCCGTTGTAGGTCTTTCCATT
>SESB01000048.1_pt1 | contig 77602 bp, 66 predicted proteins | sample 3171441 | NCBI WGS metagenome assembly SESB01 (sample SAMN06051867, study PRJNA518727) | freshwater metagenome | biome: subpolar coniferous forest; feature: holomictic lake; material: water; isolation source: holomictic Lake 227, 6 m depth | place: Canada: near Kenora, Ontario | collected...
GGGTGATTTGTTACTACTTTTGGTGAGATAGGTTTGCCACTTGTCCTTAAGTGTAAGCTCTGCCTCAATGGCAAGATTTTCAGAGTTGAACAACGCAAAAACACATGCACCTGTTCCTGTTAACCTTGCTTCAGAAAAAGCACTTAAATCACATAACGCTTTTTCAATTGCTTCATAATGCTTACAAACCACGCTAAGACAGTCATTAACTACCTGTCCTGCGTTGAATTCGTCTATTGTTATCGATTTGCTATTTCGTGTCAAATCATTAGCTGAAAAAATTTTTTTTGTGTTCACATGGCAATCCGGCTTTAAAATTAAAACCCATTGTTCTTTAAGGCTTATTTTCGATAATTTCTCACCCACACCCTCTGCCCAAGCTGCATATCCAAATATAAATACCGGCACGTCTGCACCCAAAAAAAGCCCTAACTCCATCAGTTTTCGTTGCGATAACCGCGAATTCCACAACGAATTTAAAACCACCAACGTGGTCGCGGCATCAGAACTTCCGCCACCCAGACCGCCACCCATCGGCAAATTTTTTTCTAACTGAATTCGTACTCCACCCGAATAACCTGTTTCTCTTTTTAATAATTTCGCGGCTTTAATAATCAAATTATTATCATTTTCAACGCCAGAAATAGCATTTTCCAGTATGATGTCGCCCGAATCATTCGGCAAAAACGTCATCCAATCGCATAATTCAACAAACTGAAACACCGTTTGTAATAAGTGATAACCGTCTTCGCGCTGCCCAATAATTCGTAACATCAAATTCAATTTTGCTGGCGCAGGATAACGTACGCCCCACTCAAAAACTTTATTTTCGTTTGTCATCTAACGTCCACTGATCAATAAAAAGTTTTAGTTTCACAGAATCATTAGTCACCGTCATATTGCGCGGCAAAACGTAATTATTCACTGACTGCATTGTTTTATATTGATTATTCCAACCAGCTTGCTCAAAACCATTTTCAATCGCACTAACTGCTTGCGATTTTTCCGGAATTCCCACCACCCAATAACGCAATGATTTCACTGGCACAAATAACCCGACTTGTTGATTGATAAATTCTTCTGGATTGGTCGATGTTTTTACATCACCACCACCGCGATCAATACTCACACCAACCGAATTTAATTGAATTGTCACCGCACCCTGCCCTAATGGTCCCGATAATTTAATCAAATCTTCTTCGGGCGAATGCTCCCAATTGATACTCGCCTGCGCGACATCACTTTTACTCACTATCGCAATGCGTCCATCAAATGCCCAACGCGGCAAGTCATACAATTCACTTTGTGCGCTAGTCGGTTTGTACGCTATTTCTTCAGGTGTCGTTGTCATCAAAGAACACGCTGGCGATAACAAAATTCCGACTAATAACAGCGTTTTTTTCATTTAGTCACCACCCAAAAAACGTTTTTTGAAATCCAGCAAATCGGTGTCTTCCGGCGCAATTTTCAATGCACCTTCAAAAAACTTTTGCGCGTCTTCTTTCTTATTCATCGCCCAAAGAACTTCACACAAATGCGCGGCAATTTCACCACTATTTTGTTTTTCATACGCTGACTGTAAATATTTCAAGGCTTGCGAATGATTGCCCAATTTAAATTGTAACCAACCAAAACTGTCCATAATCGCCGGTTCATTCGGTTGTAATTTAATTGCACGTTGCAGGTATTTTTCCGCTTCGTGATAACGCTTTGCATCATTCAACAGCGTGTAACCCAACGCATTCAAGGCTTCAGCATCATTCGGTTGTTTAGCGAGAATCTTTTTTAAGTCCGATTCTAATACATCCAATTTTCCTAAATGCTCGGCAATTAACGCACGGGTATAAAGCAAATCTTTTTCATCTGGTGATTGCAATAACATTTCACTTAATAAACTAAACGCTTTATCGTATTGATTTTGTTGGTTATATAATCCGGCTTGCATTAAAACTAGCCGCAATTTTTGTTGCGGATATTTTTTCACTAACGTTTCTAAACGTACTTCAACCTCATCGTATTTACGTTCTTTTGCCAACAAGTTAATCGCCGAAATACCTGCGTCCAACGCAAAGGTGTTGTCGGTCACTTTATCAAATAACGCGATAGCCGCCACAACATTGTTCCGTTTTTCTTCTATTTTTCCCAGATAAAAATTTGCCTGAGATGTCCATTCTGCTTGTTCTGCCAGCGTTTTTAAAATCGTTTCTGCGTTACTTTCACGATTCAACTGCAAATTGATTAACGCCAATGCAATATAATTTTCACCATCCTTCGGCATTTGCGTAATCAACGCTTGATACAGCTCCGCCGCAGGTTCATATTCCGCTGTTTTAATGAGTGTTTGTGCGAGTAATTTTTTGAATACCGGATTATTAGCATATTTCAAAATTGCTGCATTTAACAACATTTTGGCACGCCCTAAATCATTTGCCATCACCGCCAATTGCGCCTGAATCACCAACGGATGCTCCCAATTAGGTTGCAACGCCAACGCTTGCTCAATTTTCTTTTCAGCCTGAACATTATTTTTCATTTGCATCGACAACAACGACTGTACAAAATAAATGACTGGTTTATTGCTTGTCGTTTTAGTCGCTAACGCTTCCAGCGTATCGTAAACAAATTTTTCTTTGCCTTCTTTTTGTAAAATACTACTCAGTTCCAGTAACGCATTTTCAAAATCGTCAGATTCCGTGGTCAATAACGCATTTAACGCTTTAACGGCAGCGGTTTTATCGTGTCCACGCAACGCAGACAATGCCGCCAATTTTCGTGCGGTTACGTTTTTAGGTTCTTGATTTACCCATGCCGACACTGCGTCATTCGTTTTGCGCGAATCTTTAATTTGTAACGCTAATTTTGCTGCTTGCTCTGCAAATTTTGGATCGTGAACCCGTTTGGTGAGTTCCATATATGCTTCATACGCCAAACCATACTGCTGACGCTGCGTCGCTAATTCTGCTGCTAAAAGCAAATACATCACATCCGGATCAATGGCAGTTTTCGCTGCAAGCGGCGGCAATTCAGATGCAGCAGATTTATTCGCTGTCGATTCTGGGCTTGGCGAAGTAACCGCTGGTATCACGGCTTCAGATGATGTTATTTTTTCAGATTCAATGGCGCAACTGCCTAATAAGATAACGCTGATAAAAGATAAAAATGGTAGCTTTAACACGCTTGTTCCTAGTTTGTGACGGAATTAAATTTATTTATAGCGTAGCAGAAAACGCGCCTAAATTAGAACGCTGATTTTTTACAGTTGGATAACTCGGCTATATTTCTTAGAATAGCACAATCATACAGACGTTAAAGCCTAAGGTAAAAAGCATCTCGCCCACTGACTGGGGTCTTTAATTTTTTTTCATCTACAACGAAATTCGAATGACACTTCTTGCCCTTGGTATCAATTACAACACTGCGCCCGTCGCTATTCGTGAACGATTGGCGTTTTCTGCGGATAAGCTACCGGATGCGTTGCAAGATTTGCTGCGATTGAGTGAAATCAATGAAGCGGCGATTTTATCAACCTGCAATCGCACCGAATTTTATTGCACTACCCAATCAACGAATCAAAATGTGTTAGTTGATTGGATTGCTCAGAATGGCAAATTTTCCCCGCAAGATTTAATGCCGTATTTATATTCTCACACCGACGGCGCGGCGGTTCGACACATGTTTCGTGTCGCGTGTGGTTTAGATTCGATGATTTTAGGCGAACCGCAAATTTTAGGGCAAATGAAAACCGCTTATCAAACCGCGTGCGATGCCGGAACAATCGGGAAATTATTGGGGAAATTATTTCAGCACACCTTCACCGCTGCAAAAAAAGTCCGTACCGATACCGCAATTGGCTCAAGTCCAGTTTCGGTTGCCTTCGCAGCGGTACAATTGGCACAACAAATTTTCGACAAACTTAGCGAGCAAACCGCCTTGTTAATTGGCGCAGGCGAAACGATTGAATTGACCGCTCGCCATTTAAGTCAGCAAGGTATCGGGCGCATTATTATTGCTAATCGAACATTTGAAAAAGCTCACACGCTTGCCGCACAATTTAACGGTTACGCGATTAGTTTGGCAGAAATTCCCAATCATTTAGCCGAAGCCGACATTGTGATTTCCTCAACCGGTAGTCAATTGCCCATTTTAGGCAAAGGCAGTGTTGAAAGTGCGTTAAAAAAACGTAAACGTAAACCCATGTTTATGGTTGATTTAGCCGTGCCGCGTGACATTGAAGCCGAAGTCGAACAATTAGCGGATGTGTATTTATACACCGTCGATGATTTGCAGTACACGATTGAACAAAACATGAATTCGCGTCGTCAAGCCGCTGAACAAGCTGAAGAAATTATTGATACGCAAGTCGATTATTTTCTCGCGTGGTTACGCGCTCAAAGCGCACAAACACTGATTAAAGATTACCGCTCACAAGCTGAATTATTTCGTGATGATGCGTTGCAAAAAGCCTTAACGTCGTTTAATAACGGACTGCCCGCTGAAATTGCCTTGCAACGTTTAGCGTACACATTAACCAATAAATTGATTCATACGCCTAGTACGCAAATTCGCGTCGCAGCAGAAAATGAACGCCACGATTTATTGTCAGCCGCATTAGAAATTTTTCAACTAAATCCGTCTTAATCGCGCCAACTCGCTAATTTTTCAAACTTTAATTTGAAAAATTATAAAAGCGAATTTATAGAAAATATGGGCTATGATGCAAACGAGGTAAAAGCTATATAAACGCCCATTATTGTCGTCACAATCCAAAGAGAGGTAACACGTCATGAGTACATTTTTTATCATTTTTTGTATTTTTGCAGTTGTGTTGGTCTACATGAGCGTCAAATCTGTTCCACAAGGCATGGAATATACGGTTGAGCGTTTTGGACGATACACCAATACGTTAACACCAGGCTTAAATATCATTACTCCCGTTATCGACCGAATTGGTCAGCGAATGATTATGATGGAACAAGTGATGGATGTGCCGTCACAAGAAGTCATTACCAAAGACAATGCAATGGTGACGGTAGATGGCGTGGTATTTTATCAAGTCATGGATGCGCCGAAAGCCGCTTATGAAGTCAGTAAACTAGATTGGGCAATTTTAAATCTAGTAATGACCAACATTCGTACCGTTATGGGTTCGATGGATTTGGACGAATTGCTGTCGCGACGGGACGACATCAACGCCCGTTTGTTGTTAGTGGTCGATGATGCAACAACGCCGTGGGGCATTAAAGTGACGCGAATTGAAATTAAAGATATTGCGCCGCCGAAAGATTTAGTTGAAGCAATGGGGAGGCAAATGAAGGCGGAACGTTTAAAACGCGCGTCTATTCTTGAGGCGGAAGGTTTGCGTCAATCCGAAATTTTACGCGCTGAAGGCGCACAACAAGCCGCTATTTTAGAAGCAGAAGGACGAAAAGAAGCCTCTTATCGTGATGCTGATGCACGCGAACGTTTGGCACAAGCGGAAGCAAAAGCGGTTCAAGTTGTTTCAGAAGCCATTGCAAAAGGCGATATTCAAGCCATCAATTATTTTGTCGCTCAAAAATATGTTGAATCACTAAAGCAAATAGCCGCGTCAAACAACAGCAAACTGATTTTTATGCCACTTGAATCGTCTAGCATTATCGGCGCATTAGGCGGCATTGCCGAACTCACCAAAGAAGCGATGAGTAAAAAATGAACGGAATAGAATTGATATTTTGGCAGTGGTGGGCGTTGGCAGCAATTTTGCTCGTGGTTGAAGTATTAGTGCCGAGTTTTTTCTTTTTATGGCTCGCAGCAGCTGGATTCACAACGGGCATCATTGTCTGGTTATTTGCAATGACAATGAACACGCAAATTTTCATTTTTTCGGTGTTAGCCATTAGCGCGATTGTTCTGTGGAAAATTATTGGCAAAAAACCGTTAAAAAAAACGGATCATCCCTTGTTAAATAAGCGCGGACAGCAATACATCGGCAGAACGTTTAATCTTTACGAAGCGATTGAAAACGGACAAGGTAAAATTAAAGTTGATGACTCAATTTGGAAAGTACACGGCGAAGATTGCCCATTTGCTAGCAAGGTTCGGATAATTGCCGTTTGTGGAACGGTATTTGATATTGAAAAAATATGATTTTTATCAAAATCGCACCTGAAGTAATACGTTAAAAACAGGGGTTAAAATCTTCACGCTAATTACAACAAACGTTGGAAAAATAGAATGTATAACGTATCAACAGGTTTACCAAAAAAATTGGAATTTTTATTATGGCTAACTTTTTTGGCAATGCCCCAACAGGGATTCACTTCGACGAATCATTCTGTCATGTTGGTGGGCGACTCTGTCATGACAGCTCTTTCGCCACGTTACACCAATGCGGCGCAGAATGTGATTGGCGGCGATTTAAAATTTCAAGCGAAAGTTTGTCGAAAATTGACCACTTCAGGATGTTTGCATGGACAACCTGAAAGTGCGTTAACTGTTCTAAAAGGTAATCACGGTGTCGATACGGTGGTTATTATGATGGGACATAACGATGATCGCAGCGAGCGTTTTCGACAAAAAATAGATGTGCTGATGAATGAAGTGTCCGATGCTCACCATGTATTGTGGATGACCATGCGCGAAGTGAGTCACAGTTATCGCGCGGCTAACAAAATGATAAAAGAACAGGCAGCCCTGCACAAAAACACGCACGTTATTGATTGGGCTGAAATTAGCCGGAATCAATCTTCTTGGGTGGTGAAAGATGGCACACACCTTACCGCGACGGGGGCTAGAAATATGGCTTCGGTTATCGCAAAAGAACTGCAAAGTTTGAATTCAAATGAATTATCTTCAACGTATCAGTAGAATTTTAGCCATTTCGGTAGCGGTAAATCTTTTTTCTTGTTCGTTCATCGGGGAAGAAAATAAGACGGCAATAACACCCGATTTACCTAAAAAATCACACCTTCAAGAACGCCTGTTATTTATCGGTGACTCGCATTCAGTTGGCGTATTTGGGCGGACGTTAACCGCTCTTTTGGAACAGAATTTTCCCGAGCTGAAAATAACAGCTGTTGCAAGTTGCGGCAGTGAACCGCGTTGGTGGTTAGAAGGCAAAATGACCAATTGTGGATTTTGGATGCACGAGCCGAATGGTTTTGAAAACAAAGTCCTCAAAGCTAGCACGCCGAAACTCGATGATCTTTTGAACCAAATTAAACCAAAAATAACGATTGTGGCATTAGGTTCAAATCTTGTGCTAATGAGCAAGGAAGACCGTGAAGCGTACACCGAAACAATGATGGCAATGCTTGAAAATAAAGGCGGGGAATGTATTTGGATTAGTGCGCCAGACTCTCGAAAATTCAAAGCCGCTGAGATTGAAAGCGTTTATGAACTGCTCAAAAAACTATCCAAATTGCATCATTGCAAACTTATCGACAGCCGAAACCACACAAAATATCCAAGTTCAGGCGGTGACGGGCTACATTATGGCGGCAAAGAAGGTACCTCGATTGCCACGCAATGGGCTGAAAAAGTTTTTAATCACCTCAAACCCACACTTTCAAAATCACTTGAACGTCACATTGACCGCTAATTTCTCACTTAATAAACATCATGACAGTTACAAAATCGAACGCTTATTTATTTTTTTTAGACGGACTTCGTGCCATCGCCATCTTGGCAGTTTTGGCTTTTCACAGCGATAACACTTGGTTATCAGGCGGTTTTTTAGGCGTTGAAATTTTCTTTGTCATCAGCGGTTTTATTATCACTAAATTGCTTTTGGACGAATGGCAAAAAAACGGGCGAGTAGATTTAACACGTTTTTGGTTTCGCCGTTTACGTCGCTTAATTCCAGCGGCTTTTACCATGATGTTGGTGACGTGGATTTGTGTACTATTGTTTTTCCCCGATGAAATCAATCAGATTTTTGACGATTTAATTTATGGCATCACCTTCACAAATAATTGGAATTACATTATCAATGAACGGTCTTACTTTGATTTGATTGGGCGACCGCGATTATTTGAGCATTTGTGGTCATTGGGAATCGAGTTTCAATTTTATATCGTTTGGGCGTTAGCCAGTATTGGGTTATTTAGATTGCCGCGCGGGTTGGCGTGTACAGCGATTTTATTTTTCGCGTTAGCATCCACTTGTTTAATGACAACGCTTTATGATCCAAACGCCGATCCGTCACGGGTTTATTTCGGCACGGATACTCGCGTGAGCGCACTTTTTATCGGTTCATTAGTGGCTTTTTTAGTTCGTTCTCCTGAAGCCATTTTGAGCAAATTAAAATTTCAACTAATTAGTTTTTCAGCATTGCTTGGCATAATAGGATTGGTTTTATTTTGTATTTATGCCAAATCCTCCGATGTTTTTTTATACCAAGGCGGATTTTTGTGCGTTTCAATTTTGACCGCGATTGTGATTGGTGCGTGTTTGCTCATTTCTCAACAAAATTATTTCAGCTTGGCGTTGGCGTTTCTGAATAATCCGATTTTTCAAATAATTGGCGTGCGGGCTTACGGGCTGTATTTATGGCATTGGGTCGTTTTTGGCTTAACGCAGCCGTTTGTTGATGTTCCTTTCGGTGGCTTGCAACTTTTGGGATTTCGGCTGATTTTAACGTTCTTTTTTTCAGAAATGACCTTGCGATTTATTGAAAAACCAATCCGTCACGGCTGTATCGAAAACGCGATTAAAACCGTTTTTAAATCCACTGGTATGGAACAAAAAAAGTCCATTGCCTATTGTGCATTGGCGGCATGCGTGAGTTTGGCGGGCTGTTCCAGTTTACTAATTGCAACAGAACAAGAATTAGAAACGGTGCAGCACGAAGCAATCAATCAGTCCGTTGAAGAATTGCCAGAAATGAAAACGAAAGCGGTAAAGCTGAGTGTTGAGCGTATTATTTTTAATCCTGAATTGAACTTAAATTTATTAGAAGCGGCAATAGAAAACGCTGTTTTCATTCAAGACAAAGCGATGCTGAATGCTGAAAATCAGGAAGCCGCGCACGAGAAAAATTTAACGGACGTTGGATTTGAACAAAATGAAATGATTGCGCCCGATTCACAAAGTAATTTGCAAATTGACCGCAATAAAAATGGCAAAGGTTATATCAATCGCATCAGAACGATTGACGCTATTGGAAAAAAACCCGCTGTATTTTTGTTGGGTGATTCCGTAATGGTTGGCGCGACACCTGAATTGTTGAAACGGTTGCCTAAATTGAGCATCGATTCCCAAGTCGGACGGCAATTAAGCAAGGGGATTCAAATTTTGACCGAGCGTAAAAATAACGGCTGGCTGAGTGACACGGTGATTATTCATTTGGGAAATAATAGCCCGATTAACGCGAATCAAATGACGGCATTGGTGAATTTGTTAAGTGACACAAAGAAGATTATTTTAGTCAATTTGAAACTGCCAAGAAATTATGAATCCGCGAACAATCGTTTATTTAGCGAGGTGGCGAGTAAGAATCCGAATATCACGATTATAGATTGGCGAGAAAATAGCATGAATGCCAAAAATATTTTTGGAAAAGATGGCATTCATTTAACGTCTAACGGGGCAAAACTTTATGCCAGCCTGATTTCTGAGGTGTTGGTGGCTCAAAAATAACAGCATTCGTGTTTTAAGCGAAATACACTTGGAGCCATTAACCGATAAGGCGTAAATCGCCACCTTCGATTTTCAAGTGTAATTCGCCACGCAATAATTGCTGCAATTCATTTCCAACCATTGAAAAACGCCATCCGCGTAACAACAAACAGTCATCGTCATTGCCACAAAGTAACACTTCCAAATCGCTGCGGGTGGCTAAAATCGTTGAATTGAGCAAATTTTCTTCAGCACGAATTCGCACCAACGCAAACAAAATATCAATAATGGCTTCCTGTTGCGGGTCTTTTCCCGAAATACTTTTTGTGTATTCTGGCATCGGAATTGGCAACGTATTTTTGGCGACTTTAATCAATCGGCACAATTCTTTGCCGTAATAATTCAAAACTCTGTCCGTCAAACCACGAATTTTCGATAATGCTTCAATTGTTTCCGGCTGAATTTTTGCTAAATCAAACAATAATTCATCGCGCAGCAACCAATTTTTTGGACGATTTTCTTTTTGTGCGGCGGCTTCGCGCCAGTGCGAAACCGTTTGGATAATCGACAATTGTTTGCCTGTAAATTTATTTTTACCTTTCACGCGCAACCACGCATTTTCAGGCGTAGTTTCATATTGATCAGGATTTTCCAGTGCCATAAAATCATCCAACAGCCAATCAACACGCCCTAATTCGGTCAATTGCGCCACCATTTTTTGATAAATTTTACACAAATAAATTACGTCATCCGCCGCATATTGAATTTCATCGTCGCTCAACGGACGACAACTCCAATCGGCTCGCGTGTGCGCTTTGTTCAAATTGATATTCAAAAAACTCGACACCAATAATCCATAACCGGCATTGTCTTGAAAACCTAACAACGGCGCGGCAATTTGCGTATCAAAAATAGGCGTAGGCAATTTCCCCGTCAATTGATAAAAAATTTCTAAATCCTGACGACTTGAATGAAACACTTTAATCACGGCGGGATTATAAATGGCGTTAAATAATGGCGTTAAATCTGGCAACGCAATCGGATCAACGCACGCCACCCATTCTGGGGTCGCCAATTGCAACAAACAGAATTTGGGATAATAGGTTTTTTCACGCAAAAATTCCGTATCGACCGCAATCCAAGGTGCATTTTCAATCCGACGACACAAATCGGCGAGTTGTTCTGGTTTTTTAATATATTCAATTTTAGTCATAGTTAGCGTCTGCGCCGAAAACGATTGCAGTTAGATTTTGGGGTAGATTTACGCACTTTTAAGCGGGTAATGTTCAGTTTGTAGCCGTTAATATCGACGTTTTTCAGATGTAAAAAAATATCCGACGGCATATCTTCGGGTAATTCTAACAGTGTGTAATCGCTGCGAATGCTGATATTCTGGATATTATTTCTATCTACGCCGGATTCTTCAATGAGCATATTTTGCAATACCTCGAAATCTACGCCCTGTTTTTTACCAATATCCAAACGATACCGCTGCATACTTATCGGTGGTAATTCAATTGGTTCGATGGGAATAACTTGAATCGGGTGCGGCGGCGGTGAAATAACTTCACCTTCAAAACGCAGCGATAACAAGGCGGCGGCACAATCTAACGGGCTAATTTCTAGCTCCGTCGCTAAAATTTGCACCGCGTTACGTTTGCCGTCGAGATGACGGTGTTTCAGAATACCGCGTAATTGCCGCGTGATAATTTCAAACGAATTAACTTCAACCATAATGGTGTTAAATACGATTTTCTTTGATTTCGACAAAGGCTTCGTCGCGTAATTTTCGTAACCACAATTCGGTTTCCTCTTCAATTTTGCGTTTACGAATTGCGTCGCGTACCTGATTTTTTTTGAATTCCGCGCTGTTGTCACGATTTTCTCGGTCTAACACTTGAATAATGTGCCAACCGAATTGCGTTTGTACAGGATCGCTGATTTCGTTTATTTTTAATTTCGACATCGCTTCTTCAAACGGTTTGACTAATGCGCCTGATTCGACCCAATCCAGCGAACCGCCTTTAATTGCTGAACCTTTGTCATCTGAATGAGCGCGAGCCAATGTGGCAAAATCGTCGCCATTCGCAAGGCGTTCTTTCAATGCCCACGCGCGTTTACTGGCTTCGGCATCGTCCACGAGTTCATTCGTTTTAATCAAAATATGACGCACTTTGGTTTTGACGACCGTGTGACCGTCCGCTAATCCTTTCAGTTCCAACATTTTGAGAATGTGAAAACCGCTTGGGCTTCGCAACGGTTCAGAAATGTTGCCTTGTCGTAACTTTCCCACTTCGTTGACAAATAACGTCGGCATATCGCGCAACGTTCGCCACCCTAAATCACCGCCTTTCAGCGCGTTGCCGTCGTTCGATTCGCTCATGGCGGTCTGAGTAAAATCTTGTCCCGCGCGTAATTTTTTCACCACTTCATCGGCTTTTGTCTGTGCTTTTTGAATCGCTGCGGCTGACGCGCCTTCGGGCAAAGCAATCAAAATGTGTCCTAAATGATATTGCACCAACTCTTCGCCGACTTTGCCTTGTTGCGTTTCTAAATAGTGTTCCACTTCGCGATCAGTAACTTTAATCCGTCCACCAATTTCACGTTGACGCAATTCGTTGACGACAATTTCATTTTTCATATTTTCTAAAAATGCCGCGTAACTCATGCCTTGTTTTTCAAGTTCGACTCGGAATTCTTCGGGCGACATATTATTTCGTTTCGCAATATCGCCCGCCGACGAAGTCAATGTTTCTTCGCTGATATTGATGCCCGCTTTTTCGGCGAGTTGCCGTTGCAATTTATCAACAATCATTCGCTCCAAAACTTGGTGACGCAAAATCGACATCGGTGGCATCTGCGATTTGCTCGCGGTAATGCGTTGCTCAATCGTCGTGACTTCTTTTTGCAATTCATTTTCTAAAATCACATCGTCTTCGACAATCGCAATAATGTTGTCCAACACTTCGGCTGGCGCGATGATGGGGAAAAGTAACGCGCTGCAAAGTAACGCGATTTGCTGATTTTTCTTTTTGTTCATTATTGCGTCGCTCGATAGCCGTAAATATTTTGTTCTAAGAATGTATCTAATTTTTCGCCCATGCCGGTTAAGCCTTTCAGTTCGACTTGGAAAAATATGCCTGTTTGACTTGTGCCTTGAACGTCCGCGCCGTTATAAAACACATTTAAATTATTGACATAACGTCGTCCCACCACACGGAATCGCCAACAACAATTTTCTTTTTCAACACCGAAAAAACTTTCTTGCGTTGAATTGTAAAGCAGCGAGTATTGCCAACGCCCAATCGCTGACCAGTTGTCGTAAACAGGATAATGAAACGACACGTCAGTTTGTGAGATTCCGGTGGAGTACCGTTGTAAAGTACCTTCTTGTAAATCAGGAGTTTTTACTAAAATGTCAGGTGTTACATTTTCACGATAACGATAGCCTAAATTCAAAATTTCATTAGGTTGATTGGTTAAATGCAACATTGCTTTTCCACGACTAATATTGGCTTTGTGTGGATTCCATTGCAAACCGGAATCAATCGAAACATGGTCGTTAATGTGTGTACTGAATTCACCAATGATGTTAGAAAATGCGTTTGTTTCAGTATCAGGACTAACTTGACCTGATTTTGTAACTAAAATTGGCTTTCCATTTTCATCGAGAATTATATTCCCCGCACCATCAGTTGCCTTCATATATCCTTCGGATGTTGGAATATATTGTTGAAAATAATAAGGTGCTTGAACCTTCCTATCTTGAAAATAGAAGATATTTCCTAAACTGAATTTTGCTCGTTCTTTCCCTGTTTTCTCATCAACTAAACGTGAAGTAATTGCCGCCGTAATTTGATTTGCGTCTTGCATTCGGTCAATACCGCTGAAACGATTTTCGCGGAACAACGTGTTAAACCACATATCATAAACCGCCGTATCAAATAACGGAATGGCATCTTGATTTGTGTGGGGAATGTACAAATAGAACAAACGCGGCTCCAAAGTATTTAAAAATTCTTTACCACCTAAATTTAAATTACGCTCGAAAGTCATGCCGCTGTCTGTTGAAAAAATCGGTAACGTGCGTGAAATTTGTGAAGAGGAGGAAGCCGTATTCGATTGAGGATCACTTAAAAAATAGTTTGTATATTGCACCGCAATTTTGGGCGTAACGTAAGCACTCGCCGATTGCATTGGTAAACTGACCGACGGTTTGATATTGCTACGTTGTCCATTTTGCAAACTGGTATGTTGAAAATAAACAAACTCATTATCCATCGCCACATTTACCGGCACAAGCAATTGGTCAAACCCGTGTTTTAAATTCACATTGATTTGCGGCAATTTCCGATACGGCAATTTATCGCCCGTCAGATATTTATCAATCGATTGATAATTTTCAACTCGCGCGGTCGCGCTAATTTCGTCACCGTAATAACCGACATCTGCCTGACTTTTTAAATAACTGAAATTCGGCATACTCAACGCGCTGCCCAATTCCGCGAAATAATTTTTATCGGAAACGAAATTCAAATCGACGTTCGCTTGAATTTTATCGGTGAATTTTGTCGTGTTTTTCATAGTGGCAAAATAACGTGGTTTGTCTTGACGCAAATAATCGTTCGGCAATACTTCGACGCTGGTTTGACCTTGCGACGATTCGGTTAAATAACGAAATTCACCCGCCAGCAACATGCCACGTTTGGTTAAATAACGCGGTCTAAATGTCGCGTCGTAATTTTCTGCCATGTTGAAATAATACGGCGTGCTGATGTTGAAACCGCTGCGTTGCGTTGAACCAAAAGAAGGCGCGAGAAAGCCTGAACTTCGACGACTGTCGGTTGGAAACGCTAAATACGGCGAATAAAAAACGGGCGTGCCTTTAAATTCTAGCCACGCATTTTTGGCAGAACCGCGCCCTTCTTCTTTGTCGATTTCTAATTCTGAAGCGTGAACCACCCAATCTTGATTTCCCGTTGGGCAACTGGTGTAAGCAACATCTTGATAGCGTGAAACCGTTTTGCTATCTCGATAAACCGCGCCCGCATGACCGCGTAACGATGCCGTTGGCGCAATAAAAAGTACGTCACGCAATTTTGCTTGATCGCTCGCCAAATCAAACGTCGCCGCGTTAGTATGAACGGACATATCGTCATCGCTGTAATACACGTCGCCTTGAACGTCTAATTTTCCCGCCACGCTGTCATAATTCGCAGCATTCGATGACATTTGTTGATCCGCGCGTTTAATTTGAACATTGCCAAAATAGCTGCTGATTTCATTTTCAAAAATTTCGGAATAATTCGATTGTACGTTAATGGGCGAGTGCGGACGATCACCTTTATTTGAACTCATTTGAACTTGTTTTGGCGCGTTCGGATTGGTGCAATGTTCCCACGGATCGATTTTCAATTGCGATTTTAAAACGTCAAACGTCTGTTCTTGAACACCATCAAACGCGGGTGACAAAATACGCAAACCGCTGGAATGATCACTTTTTGTCGAAACAGTTTTAATTTCTGCGACACTTTCACGTTCAGGATTTTCGGTGGAATTCGATTTTTTAGTTTGTTGGCAATTCCATTCGCTACTTTTTGCCTCGGCACCACATTGCCATTCGCCCGAAGTCGGTGCAGAGCGTGTTTCTGCCGCAACGGGAACGGCAATTGAACGCGGTTTTTCCACATCGATAACCGCTTTTTCAATCGGTGGCGGTGTAATGATGATTTCTGGCGCAACGACCGTTTCAACAACAGGCTCAAAAATAGGCGCAGGTTTTTCAACTTCAACGGGTTTAGTTGTTTCAATCGCGACGGGTTCTGGCTTAACAACAGGCGGTTCGATTTTAGAAACTGGCGCAGCTTCAACCGATTTTGCGTCACCACTACAGACCCATTCTTTACCGTCTTTACTTTGCTCGCAATTCCACGCGGAAGAATTTGTCGCAGCTTGGCTGGCATACGTTATGGTTGATAATAAAAGTAAGAATAAAGGTCGTTGCATAAGGGTGATTTAAGCCTAAATAGCCGAGTAATGATAGAATGCACGAGTGCTTTTGAGTCGTATTTTAACCTACTTTTCCCCCTGCATTCTAACTAAACAACATGATTTTAAATGATTTGAGAATAATAACGCTGTTGGATTGGCTCGAAAATGATTGCCTTTTGACTGTGTCGAATTGTGAACCGGCTTCCAATGACGCAAGTTTTCGACGTTATTTTCGCGTGACGATTGACAGTAAAACGTTTATTGCGATGGACGCGCCACCTGACAAAGAAGATATTGCGCCATTTATTCGGATTGCGGATTTGTTGAAACGCGCCAACGTCAATACGCCCGCTATTTTGCAGCGCAATCTTGATGATGGTTTTCTTTTGTTGGAAGATTTTGGTTCCCAATGGTTGCTCGACGAATTGAATGACGAAACTGCGCCGGAGCTTTATGGTCGTGCGTTGCGTGATTTGTTGCCGTTGCATACGAATGAAACGTTATTGAATGCTAATTTACCGCGTTATGACGAAACGTTATTGCAGCGTGAAATGGCGTTGTTTGAAGAATGGTTTGTTGAACAGCTTTTAGACGGTGAATTGCCGCCAGAATTGTGGGCAAACGTGCAACGCATTTTGATTGATTCGGCGTTGGAACAGCCCACGGTTTGCGTGCATCGCGATTACCATTCGCGCAATTTGATGGTGTTGCCGAACGGTGAATTAGGCGTTTTAGATTTTCAAGACACGGTTCTGGGCGCGTTGACGTATGACCTCGTGTCGCTATTGCGCGATTGTTATATTGATTGGTCGGACGAACAAATTGAAACGTGGTTGCGGGATTATTTTGAGCAATTGCAAACCGCAAACGTGGTTGAATGTAATTTCGTGCAATTTAAACGTTGGTTTGATTTGATGGGTATGCAGCGGCATTTGAAAGTGTGTGGCATTTTTTCACGTTTGCATTTGCGGGACGATAAACCCGATTATTTGAAATCAATTCCCCGAACGCTCAATTACATCGTTCAAGTGTGTGGCGCGTATTCGGAATTGCACGAGTTTCAACGGTTTTTGCAGCAACAGATTTTGCCCGAATGGCAAAAACAATTTTTACTTTTAGGGCGTTAAAATGAACAACACATTAGTCAAACTCGCGCAGGTTTTAGAACAGCGCAAAGAACAATCGGGCGAAAAATCGTACGTTGCCAGTTTGTATGAAAAAGGCGTGAATTCGATTTTGAAAAAAATCGGCGAAGAAGCCACCGAAGTTATCATTGCCGCGAAAGATGGCGACAAAGAACAAATTATTTATGAAACGGCAGATTTATGGTTTCATTGCATGGTGTTATTAGCGCAACAAGGTTTACATCCGAACGATGTTTTGGACGAATTACACCGCCGTTTTGGCTTATCGGGTTTGGATGAAAAATCCCAACGTGAACAAAAATAGAGGAAACAAAAATGCACTTTAGCGTGATGCAATTAGCCTTAATTTTAGGCATTATCGTTTTATTATTCGGCACCAAAAAATTAACCAATGTCGGCGGCGATGTGGGCGCGGCGATTCGCAATTTCCGCTCTGAAATGAAACGCGGACAAGGCGAAACCGACGAATCGCACGACGAAGAAAAAGACAAAATCATCGAAGGCGAAGCGACTAAACCGACCGCCGCGCCGTTCAAATTCAAGAAAAAAGAAGACATAAAATGAGCGCGAAAAAACGCTTAATCATTGCGATTACAGGCGCGACAGGGGCAATTTACGGCGTGCGAATGTTGCAAGTTTTACAGCCTCAGCCCGAATGGGAAACGCATTTAGTGATTTCGTCGGCGGGGTTGGTGAATTTGAAACATGAACTCGACATGACGCGCGACCAACTCAGTGCGTTGGCGGATGTCACGCACGGCATTCACGATATTGCGGCGACCATTGCTAGCGGCGGTTTCAAAACAGAAGGCATGATTATCGCGCCGTGTTCGATGAAAACGTTGGCGGCAGTCGCGCATGGTTTTGGTGATAATTTAATTTCGCGTGGCGCGGATGTGGTGTTGAAAGAACGGCGACGTTTAGTCGTGATGCCACGCGAAACGCCGTTGCATTTGGTGCATATTCGCAACATGGGCATTGTCACGGAAATGGGCGGTATTATGTTTCCGCCGATGCCCGCGTTTTATAGCAAAACGGATTCGTTGGCAGACATGGTAAATGAAACGGTCGGGCGCATTTTGAATATGTTTGACGTAGATGTGACGGGGCTTTACACGCCGTGGGAAGGGCTTTAAAAACTCATGAAACCCCCTTCAAAAAAGGGGGCTTTTTCTCTCTTAAACGTGAACAGGATTTATCTTAAAGTCCAAACGATAAATCTAACAGCGCGTTATCCAATTGACCAGCACGGAAACTTTTTCCCGATTCCACCGCCGTGACAATCACGCTAGCAGGACTGAATAACATTGCGTCGATTTTAAAAAAGTCGTAATCGCAGGCTTTGAAAATTTCGGCAAACGGTTTGCCATAATCTTTCGAGGTTGAGCTGGGCAATTCGTTCGCTAATTTCTCAGCCGCTTCGTCGCTGCCTTTCACAAATAAATGCACTTGTCCGGCGAATAAAATTGCATCGTTTGTGCGTCCCATTGCTTTGACAAAATTCGGATGAGGCGGACAAATTGGCGCAGAACCGCTGCCATCAATAATGTTTTCTAATGGAAAATGCAGCGCGTGAGCTTTGTGCATCGCCACTTCTAATACTCGCGCCACCACTTGCACACCACCCGCTAAACTGCTGGTCGGTGTCACAATAATCGTTAATTTAGACGGTGAAACGCCACACGCAGTCGCCACTTTTTCGATAATCGCTAACGGTGGAATAGCATCATTTTCAATGACCAACGTCGCCGTTTCAGCTTCATCGTGGTATGCCAATTCTTGATACAACTCTTCAACGGGTATGGTTTGACCGTCTTTTTGTTTCGTCGCCATCGCACGCGCTGGGCCAGAACCTAACGCATAATACTTTTCATGCGACAAACTCCAACCCGCGTATTGACTGCCCAAACAACCTAAAACGGGATTGCCCGTGTGAACATTCACCGATAACGGCCAATTCGTGGTGTATTGACTGTGCGAAATCGACACCGTTCCCATACCGCCCAAACAAATTTCGGCAATAATCCGACCCGCTTCCAGACCGCCAACGTGCTGAATTCCAGCATCAATGACCGTGCAACCATTTTCTAAAATTTCCACACCGACGCGCAATTTCGCCGCATTATCAATAAGTTGTTGAACTAACGGTTGCGTCAGTTTATTCACACTAGCTTGATTCATATTTAAAGACCTTTTTAATTGTTGAGTGTTAATTCGCACTAATTCCAATGCCGATGCTGTTTGCATTGCGCGGGCAATGATACTGCAAATGGGCTGATTTTTGCGAATTATTGCCCCCGCGTGCGGCAAATCGTGACAGTTTTTCAGCCAATGAAAATGGCGTGGAATAATTAACGAACGTGGCGCGTAGAAAATTTGATAAGCGGAAAAATCGGAAACTCGATTCCATTCAGTTTCCAACGTCAAATGCGCGTTGAATAACGGCAAATCATAAAGCTGCATACTCGCTGACGGACGCGGATTGATTTCTAAAACAAAACAGCCTTTTTCAGCGAGCATAAAATCCAACGAATTCAACCCACGCAAATCAAAATGCCCGACCAGTTTTTGTAACCATGATTGAGTTTGCGTTTTTTGAGCGTGAGTTAAATCGCTGTGATTTGAAATGCCCGAAAAAAGAAAATCTCCGTGCGTCGATTGCGTATGAAAACCGATTATTTCAGCACGTTTACCATTCGCCAAAAACAAAACTGAACCCGCCTGCCCGTCACAAAAACGCTGCCAATAAATATTGTCAATTTGCGAATTGATACCCGCGCCACCTTGACCTTTTAACGGTTTGGAAAGCCAGTTTTTTTGTTTAGCGGGACAGTCAAAATGCGTTTCAGGATACGGAATTTTAAAAATAGCTAATGCGGCAAAAAACGACCGTTTATTCTGAACTTGCTCAAAAATAGCCGGCGAATTACCCGCCATTTCAAAACGATTTGCTAAAAAATACAGACTTTCCACACACGTTTCAAAACCACTGCCATAAACCACGCCGATTATTTCATCATTTTTTGATTCTAATTCACAAAGTGCGACAGTTAAATTTTCAATCGAAAGCGAATTCACCCGAATCACTTTTTTAGCGTAGCGCACCGTGTCAACATCCGCAAAACAATCAATTACCCAAACATCAAAACCTTCACGTTGCGCGGCTTGCGCGAGCATTCTTCCAGACGTGGCAACAATTAGCCAAACATTCATCGTGGCGGCGGTTTTCTATTTTCCATCGATAAACGCTTAATTTTATGCCGTTCCAAGAACTGAACACCCACAAACATCAGCCAAGACACTAAGGCTAATCCCGCTAATAAACCGCTGTACGCAAATTGCCACGGAATGCCCGCCGTCATCATCGAAAATTCCGACATGCCGCCAATTCCGGCAATCACATTCAACGGCATAAAAACCAAACTAATCACCGTCAGGCGTTTAATATCTTTGTTTTGATTGACGTTAATAAAACCGACGGTGGCTTCCATTTGAAAATTGATTTTGTTGAACAAAAACGACGTATGACCATCCAGCGATTCAATGTCGCGCAAAATTTCCCGCACATCTTCATGTTGAATTTCAGATAAAAATTTACCCCGCATTAAAAATGATAACGCGCGGCGCGTGTCCAACACATTACGCCGAATGCGCCCGTTTAAATCCTCTTCTTCTGCAATGGCTGCCAGAATTTTCGCCGCGCCTTCGTCGGTCATGTACGATTTAAAAACTTGTCGCCCGACCGATTCCAGTTCGGTATAAATATCTTCCAGCGCGTTGGCCGAATACTCCACATCCGCCGCGTATAAATCGAGCAACAAATCTTTCGCGTCTGAAATGTAATCCGATTCGGCACGAGCGCGTAACCGTTGCAATCGAAACGCGGGTAATTCTTCGCTGCGAACTGAAAATAAGGTGTCTTTTTTTAATACAAATGCCACGGCGACGTTGCGCGATTCGTCTTTTCTATCGAGTAAAAAATCTGAATGCAAATGCACTTCCCCATTATCTTCAACATAAAAACGCGCACTGGTTTCCAAATCCGTCAGCTCTTTTGGGTTTGGCAAATCTACGTCAAACACGTCTTTTGCCCAATTCAAATGCTCTTCTTCGGGCATGACCAAATCAATCCAAATCGGTTTGGCGTGCGTTAAATCGGCTTTAGTTTCAATCGGAATTTGACGCAATAAACCGTCACGCAAATCAAAAACCCGAATCACCATATTTCGATTACGCGGACGAAAATTTGCTGCCAACTCCACCCGAATATCGTAAGACATCACCCCGACAACTTCTTCTTTGCGTTCTTCAGCAATTAAATTCCAGATAATTTGTCGATCTTCGTGCGAAAAAATTTCCAACATTTGCGCGATTGCCAGCGCATCGAGTTGATCCAACAGGCGTTGCAATTCGACTAAATTTTGTTTTTTCACCAACTCTTCGACGAGCCGATGCCGCGCCAACACGCCGCGCACGTTTAAAATTGTTTCTTGGTTATACGTTTCGTCGTGATTGCTCATAATTATAGGCTCTATTTTTGTCGAGTCGGCGGCACAAGGTTTATTTCACAAAACAGCTTTTTTCAGCCGCTTCTTCGGCTTCTTTTAATTGCTTGCGTAAATCTTTGCTTTGTTTTGGATCTCGCGCCATTGCGCCATTTTCACCCGCCATTGATTTCAAATACGAAAATGTTTTGGCGGATTCAAAGTCGTTAAAATTGAGTTTTTCAGCGATTTTGTCAATTTTACAGCCACACGCATATTGATTGATGTAATTCAATCCGCCATGTTGCGCGACGCAATTCAGCACAAATTCCACCCGATCACGAGTTGGGTAATCGTTGGTTGAAGCGGCAGAAATTGGCGCGGCAGAATTTTCAACTATTTGTTCAGGATTGCTTGCACAACCTGCCATAATGAGCGAAATCGCTGACGTTAAAAGCACATTTTTCAAAGTATTTTTCATGTTAATTTTTTCCTTCCACACAGATAAAAAGACAAGTTACAGCTTAACATTATGACCTTACAAACAAAAGTAACGGGCGTGATTCTCGCAGGCGGACAGGCGCGGCGCATGAATTATCAGCCAAAAGGCTTGCAGATTTATCACGGACAAACTTTAATTTCCTATTCGTTCAACGCCTTGCGCCCGATGGCGGATGATTTGATTATTAACGCGAATCAAAATTTAAACGAATATCGCTTATTTGGCGTGCCAGTCATTTCAGATTTAACGCCTGATTTTTTCGGCGCGTTAGCGGGTATTTTAGCGGCGATGACGGTTGCTAAAACGGATTTATTATTGGTTGTGCCGTGTGACGCGCCACATATTACGACGACGCAATTGCAACATTTGCTGGCGGAACATGAAAAAAGTGGCGCGGAAATAACGGTGGCGCGTACCGGTGAACAAGTGCATTCGGTTTTTTTAGCGGTTCAAACGAATTTGAAAACCAGTTTGGAAAACTATTTGGCGCAAGGTGAACGAAAAGTACAACGATGGTTTTTGCAACATCACACGCATTATGTCGATTTTGGCGCGGACGCGATGGGCTTTGAAAATATCAACACACTGGCAGAATTAAACGCTATTCCGTGACCGTCACGTCAAAACCTAGAAGTCGAATTTCTTGCGCGAAATGCTGCATTATTTCTACTGGCATTGTTTTTAAATCAATCGCTTCCGGCTGATGAGACGGTCGCGCCAATGTGTAAATTGTGACGTTTTCAATCGACGTAGTGGCGCGAATGGTGGTCAATAAATCTAAAAAACCGTCACGCTCAGAAGTTGATAAACCGCGCTGTTGATAATCGACCAAACAAATTTGAATTTTCGTTAAGCAATGTTGCGACGCGAGTGTGATATTTTTCAAAACGGCTTCATTCGTTTGCGCGGAATGATTAACCCACATTCTGCCTTCAGGCGTACCACTGTCCAGCTTGAACCACACTTCGCCGCCGTAATTATTCAACCATTTCAAACCCGTTTGAACCATCGGACGATGAATCAAACTGCCATTAGTAATCAGCACAAAATGACTTTCGGGAAAAATACCCAATTCCGTCGCTAAATCACCAATAATTTTTATCGCTGCGTCAAACTCGCTCAAACTGGTCGGCTCACCATTGCCCGCAATCGCAATATCTTTAATCACGCGCTGTTCGTTTGGCGCATTCATGCGCTCATAAAAATCCCCGTGCAAAACGTCATTCAAAAACAAACGTAATTCTTGCGCCAACAAATTCAAATCAATTTTTGGTGCCGTCCCGAGCTTTAATTCTGGCACTTGGCAATAAATACACCGCCAATTACAGGCGTTATTCGGATTGAAATTGATGCCAATCGATAATCCACCCGCGCGGCGTGAAAGAACCGGATAAACGTAAGTTAAGCCAGTGTCATTGCGATTATGATTCGTGATAGTGAGTTTAGGCATTTCGATAACTATTTGAATTAACAAGATGTTGAAGTATATCACACCGATAAGCGCGATTTTTTTGTGTGCTATAATTCAGAGGTTGTATGCAAGTTATTTACCTGTGTTTAACTAGAAACTTATAACTATAAAAATTAAAAAATTAACGAGGAAAAATCATGTGTTGGAGTGGTGAAGCATCCGGCGTACTCGCCGCCGTCGGCTTAGGAACGGCTTGTTACATTATTAAAAAAGGCGAATCAAAAGAGCTTTGGATTCCCTTAACGTATTTTTCGTTAATGGAATTGTTGCAAGCGTTCACTTACGTTTATATCGATTTATGTGACAATCCGAATAATCAGATATTGACGATGCTGGGATATTTACACGTCGCGTTTCAGCCGTTTTTTGTCAATATGGTGGCGATGTATTTCATTCCCGAAAGCGTAAAACTGAAAATTCGGACGGTGGTTTACACAATTAGCGCGGCAGGTTCGATTTTGATTTTGTTTAAAATGTATCCGTTCGCGTGGGCGGGACAATGTGTGATTGGCACTGAAGGTTTCTGTGGCCCGCATATTTGTTCCGTTTCGGGCGCGTGGCATATCGCGTGGCAAATGCCGTTGAATGGCTTGCTGTCGCATCCGGTCGAATGGTTGTTTAATTTCAATTGGGGCTTGCACGTTTTGGCGTATATTTTGGTGGCGTTTATTATGCCGACGATTTACGGTTCGTGGAAATTTGTGTTATTTCATTATTTTATGGGACCTTGGATTTCAGACATTACCACTGACGATCCGAATGAATATGCGGCGGTGTGGTGTTTATTCTCGATTGCGTTGTGCGTGTCGGTGATTAAATCGCCGGTGCGAAAATATCTGCACGTCACGAGCTGGCCTTTTTATAAAAAAACAATTGGCGATTCGTTGTAATTATTGCTGAATTTGGCTCACAAAAAAGCCCGTAAAATAACGGGCTTTTTTTATGTCAGGCGAAAACGTTTATTTTATCGAAACCAAATCGCGCCACACACCATCAACGCGCCCATTAAAATCGCCCACAGTTGACTGCGCTGTTGCTGCGCCATTTGTTGACGCAATAACGCAAATTCACGTTGTTGATTTTCTGCTCGTCGTTCGGCGTGCGCCGCATTATCGAGAGCTTTATAAAGCAACGTCGGAATTTCAGGGAATTGGTCGGCGAAATCAGGAATTTGTTTAATCAGTTTTTTGATTTTAGCTTTCGGGCTTAATCGTTCTTGAAACCAATTTTCTAAAAATGGTTTCGCTGTTTGCCATAAATCTAAATCGGGATACAGTTGCCGCCCCAATCCTTCGATATTCAACAGCGTTTTTTGCAATAAAACCAGTTGCGGTTGAACGTGCATATCAAACCTCCGCGCCGTGTTAAATAGCCCCAGCAAAACTTGCCCAAACGAAATGTCTTTCAACGGTTTTTCAAAAATAGGTTCACACACGCTGCGAATCGCCGCCTCAAATTCTTCAATTCGAACCGAACTCGACACCCAGCCGGATTCAATGTGCATTTCCGCCACACGGCGATAATCCCGATTGAAAAACGCCAGAAAATTCTCCGCTAAATAACGCTGATCCGACGGCGACAACGTGCCGACAATACCAAAATCCACCGCAATATATTTATTCGGTATTTCGACAAAAATGTTACCTGGGTGCATATCGGCATGAAAAAAATTATCGCGGAAAACTTGGGTGAAAAAGATTTCCACACCGCGTTCAGCAAGGCTTTTAAAGTCTGCACCCGCCGCTTTCAATTGGGCAATTTCACCGACTGGAATGCCGTAAATTCGTTCCATGACCAAAATGTTTTTGCGAGTGAATTCCCAATGAATTTCGGGAACGTACAAAATTTCAGATTTTTCAAAATTCCGGCGCAACTTTGCGCCATTCGCTCCTTCGCGCATTAAATCCAATTCGTCCAGTGTGGTTCGTTCAAATTCTGCGACGATTTCTGTGCCGCGCAATCGCTTACCGTCTGCCCAAAAACGTTCCGCAAATCGCGCCAATTCGTACAACAACGCAATATCCGATTTAATGCGTGGCGCGATATTCGGGCGCACTACTTTGACCACCACATCTTCGCCGCTGTGTAATTTTGCGGTGTGAACTTGTGCGACAGATGCCGACGCTAAAGGCACGACATCGAATTCAGCAAACGCTTCGCCAATCGGCATGCCCAACGCTTGTTCAACAATACTAATCGCTAATTCACCACAAAACGGCGGCACGCGATCCTGCAATTTCACCAATTCGTCCGCAATATCGTCCGGCAACAAATCTTTCCGGGTCGAAAGAGCTTGCCCAAATTTAACGTAAATCGGCCCCAAATCTTCCAACGTGTGCCGAATCCGCACGCCGCGCGTATCGGCATTATTTTTAAATCGGGCGTACGGCGAAAAAATCGCCAGATAACGAATCGGACGCATAAACGGCGTTTGTAAAACAAGCTCATCCAAACCGTGGCGAATTAACACCCAATAAATGTGAAATAAACGAAAGATGATTTTTAGGCGCATTTTAGAAGATTCAAAAGGTTTAAAAAGAAAAAACCAAGGTTTGTACTCCAAATCAAATCAATGGAGTACAAACCTTGGTTTGTATATTTACTAACGTTGGTGCGTGTCGGTTCCGTATGAACCGCTATTATGGCTGATATTTGACACGCCATAAGGTTGTTTCATTTTATCGTAAACGCCTTGCGTCGGAGCCAACCAAACCATGCCCGGGCCGGTGAATGTTTGTAATAATAATTCGCCGCTGGTCACGGATTGAAAAAATGTTTTGCCCGATTTTTCCGCCTGAAAACTCACGCTCGCCGTGCGAACAAAGGCGAAATTGCCATCGACCGATAATTTTTCGCCCGCCGCTAATTCGTACACCATCAATTCGGCGACTGGAACGGGTGACACTAAAACGACAATGCCGGTGCCGCTGGCTTGCGTTTGGAAAAACCCTTCGCCGCCAAACAACGCGCTGGAAATGTTATTTTGCAATTTTGCGCTGACTTCGATGCCGCCGGACGCGCAATAAAACGAACTTTTGTCAAAAATCAGCCCGTCGTTTTCGATGTTGAATAATAAATAATGCCCAAAAGTAGGTTCTAAAAAGACTTCGCCGCTGCCTTTAATTCGCGATTGAAACAACGATTCGCCGCTTAAAAATTTTCGCATTAACCCTTTTGCAATGCCGCCCGTGCTGGATTCAAGCTGTAAATGCCCTTTCATGAAATACAACGCACTCGGTTCCAACAACAACTCGCCATTCGTCAAGGTGACGCGCACCATTTTCAAATGAATGTTGGCTTGATTGGCGAAAAAAATCTTTTCTGCCACATTCAAATCATCGGAACCGAGCAGCTTTTCATAACGCACGACATCGAACACCGCGCCCGCAATTTGTTCGGTTTCAATAACGGTAAAATTGTCCGTGCCGCTCATCGTTATAAACCGAATTCAGCAGGATTTAACGCCAATTCTTTGGCAATTTTCGCCGCAACCACTTGTTCTTGAGCGTCAAAATCACCGTCCGACGACGCAATCGCAATCATCATCCGAATCAACAAACGTCCCGCTTCAGCGTTGGTTTTCATTTTTCCTAATGCCAAATATGCTTTCGCTTCGCCGATGTCTTTATCGAATTCAATTTGTCCGACAAAATCTTGAAAGGCTTTAATTACGTCGCTCGTGGTGAAAATAGAGAGCGCGTCGTGCGTTTCAATGAACTTAATCATTTTTTGTTTTTCTTCGGAAGAAATTTTACCGTCCGCCATCGCAATTAACGCTGAACCCGCCATTGCCGCTTCTAAAAACTCTTTGTTTTTAAACTTTAAAACTTGGGTTTTGAGTTCGCTAGCTTTGGTTTTTACGTCGTTTAAAAAATCACTGAAATTCATAAATCACCTTTGTTTTGAAAAAGAATAGAAAGAAATTTGTACTGCATCGCATTGTACCGTGAAATGCGGTTGTTCAATTGCAAAATCACTGTCCGCTGCGTACTAACCGAACGTGGTTTTTATTGGTTTTGATATTTAATGTTGCGTTACCGTTATTAAAATCGACAATCCACGCAGAATCATCTTTGTGAGTAGACGACCAAAATTTTGTTTCTTTTTGGTAATCATTCGGAAAAATATCAGGCTCAATGCCAATCAATGTTTTCAACTCGCTAATCGTCGGAATTCGCCAATCATTATGACCCGCATAATTAACTCTCGGATTAAATAATTTAACTCCGATTAACGCTTGTTCCGAATTTAGCAATTTAGCAGTACCTTTAATTCCATTTTCCCATCGTTGCCCATAAGCAAACCGTAACCACATTAAACCTGTTTCATTGTCCGTTGCGATGCCATCGTTAACGATGAATTTATTGGGAATAGATTCGGGCTTCGAGATTTCAATTGGTTCAGATTCAACGTCTTCAATAATTTCAATTTCAGGCAATTTAACAACCGCCACATTCTCGCCACGCAAACACGAAAAAACGGCTTTCACATCGACAAAAATAAAATAAAAAACAGGCGTGTCGAAAAGTAGAATCTCATCGTAACGGATTTGGGTTTCGTCGCAAATTTGAGCGCAATTTGTTTCGTCTAACGTGATGCAATACGTCGCAGGAATTTCAACGTTATCGCCGTTTTTTTGAATGCCATCGACAATGAATTCATAAAAATGCGCGAAAAAATCATCAAAGTTTTTTTGGTCAAAATCTAAATCTGAAATGGCGGCGGATTCGTCGATGGGTTTGAAAGATTGAATGTTTCGCGCGGCAAAGAATTTTTGCACCATCTTCAAAATCAAATCACGTTCAATTTTTTTGGAATCTTTAACGCCAAAATAGCCCACAAACTGACTTTTTGCTTTTGAGTTTGTTTCAATCATGGGTTAAGGTAGATAGTTTGAATAAATGAAAAATTTGCCTTGAATACTTCAATCTTACTGTGTTGTAGACGTGAATTCAGTCTTCCATCGTGTGAAACATTACCGATTTCTTCGCCAATTTCAAATTTATGAGAACCACCATAAAAATAAGGGATGACAAACTGATTTTGTATAAAAAAATCTGATTTTATTTTTTTTAGTGTAAATTCATAGCAAAGTTGTTTTGTAATATCAGTTTGCACTTTTGCGTTATAACTCTTGAAACAACTGAAATCCATATACTTCCAATCAAATATAAAAATACTGTTTAAATTTTGAAAAACAAAATCTGGACGCATCAATCGTCTTTTTCCACGAAATTTTATAAAAAATGGATTATCAAAATCAGCTTTTTTGTAGAGCTTCACATATTTTCCGTAACAAGTATTTCCAACATTTTTACGATTAAAAACGATATTTGTATCGGCGTATAAAATGTCAAAACCAATATCTTCACAAATAGAAAAAGCCCACGTTGCACACATATCCTCCCAAACCGACGAAAAATTACTAATTCCCCAAAACGTGCCGTCTTCGTGCGGGTTGTCCATGTCCAACTCGCCATAAAGAAACGTTTCAATCGCATCGTAAAGTCGCCAATAATCTTCGTCTTTGTACGCGGTGCGTTTGTCGATGTCGTCTAAAACCCCTTTGAGCGTGCGAATCGTGGTTTCAAAGGTTTCTTCGTTAAACAACGATTCTTCATGACTTAAATGTTGTTCGCTGAAACGATGCGCCAATTCTTGCACACGCGGTTCGATGTCGTGCGCCAATTCGTTTTGCAATTCCGACACAATGAAACAAAACAAATCAATCAGCGTCGTCGATTCATAGCGCAACGTTTGGCGCGGTAAATCCATTTCGTCGATGTAAATCACGTCTTTCGACAAATAAATCGCTCTGTCCAAATAGCGGTCAATTTTGGAATAATCGACTTTTTCATCTGCGCCAATACGCCGTTCCATTTGGTCTAACGCCAAATCACGATAAACGTCTAACAAATTTTCGATTAACGCGATTTTGCTATAAAGCACCACGTCGTTATCTTCTTTGTTTTTGAAACGATAACCGTCTTTTTCTTTTTGAATTTGATCTTTGCCGTTGGCGCGTGTGTCTAAAATATCGCGTGTGCTGTCACGTTCAAATTTTTGAAACGTGCGATACATTTTGAAAAATAGCTCTTTCGTGGCATCAAAATCATTTTCGGGGAAATCATCAAACCCGTGCGGCAAACGAAATTCCAACTCGTTATTTGCGCCCCGCCGAATGCCGACAAATGAATTCGTGCTTTCAGAATCACAACGTTTGGTGAGTTTTAGCGTTTTGAAATTAAACATGAATTACGGTTGTTTGTCTGTTGGAGTCGCAGTTGAAATCGGATGAAATTCAGATAATTTAAAGCCACAATGGTGCGTCATGATTTTCACAACGTGTTTGAAACGCGCCTCGCTGTCCATTGTTTCATCAGAATTCGATTGAAAACAACGCAACATATTGGCTTCAGCATCAACACCTACGCCCATTGTGGTAAATTTCGTTTTTTTCGTCCCTGTGGCATCCACGCAAGCATATTCTGTTTCAGTAATCATCGCCGGCAGGGGCTTTTTAAATTGTTCTATATTTTTCGCTTTTGAAATCGTTCCCGTGTGTTTTGCGAGGGTTCGCACATTTTCAAAACTGGCGCAGGGACTATTTCCAGCCAGCATTTCTTGTGGATTACCTGCACTTTTGTCCAACATTTCCAGACTAACTTCATCTATTTCAAACACCGAAACAGTAGGTTGCACTTCCTCTTTCTTGTCATTAGCAGATTTATCGGCGGATTGAACTGCAGCGGCTGTGACAGTTTCAATTTTTTCAAGGTGTACAACATCAAGGCTATCGGGGCTTTCGTTTATTGAATCGTATTCAACGAAAATAATCACAATCGGCAGCACAAGAATCGTGATTTGCGCCAATAACACACCGTTTTTTCTAAAAAACTTTACAATTTTTTCTGAAAGCATGTGTTTGTCCTCATTCTAATTTTTGAATTTTCTCAATAAAATTATCAACCTGTTTCGCAAAATCACCAAACGTAATCAATTCGTTGTCCTTGTCGTCGCCGAATAACAACGTAATCAGCGGTTTTTTGTCGCGATTAAAAACGCTGTCCCACAAGAAAAACATCAATTTATTTTGAATGCTCGATTTTTGAATTTCGTCGTCGGTGATGAAAAAATGCCCGATTTGTTTATCTTCAATGCCGCGAATAGATTTGTGATTGCTTTTGATAAACGTGTTCAGTTTGCCGACAAATAGTTTCCATTCGTCACGATTTACAAACGCCACGCCATCGGCTGACACTTTGTTATCTGGGTCAACATCAATAAATTCCCATTCCCAACGGCGTTTGAATGCGCTGTCCATGTAATAAATCGAACTGTCAGACGTGTTCATGCTGGCGAGAATCGACAAATTGGGCGGAATTTTTATGGTTCGATTTTCAAAATGGCAATTCAATTTTTTCTGCAAAGTCGTCGCTTCAATTTCTTCTTCACCGAATTTGTACGTTTTAACTTTTTTCTGAATAATCGAATGCTCTTTTAAATCACACAATTCAAACAACCGATTAAAAATAATTTCATTTACGCTCACTTCGTAACTCGACCAGCCGTCAGGATTCCTATCGAGCAACTGAAAAATCGTGCCGAAAATCGCCGCAGAATTTCCCCGATTGATTTCGTCAATCACGAGCGCGACTTTTTCAATTTCTGCGTCGTTTTCTTGCGCGGCGATGATGTTTTTGTAGGCTTGCGAAAGAGCTTTTAAAAAATGCCCTTCGTAGAATTTATATTGCACATTGTTGCCGACCGTTATCGGCATCAATTTGCCGACAAAATCGCCGTAAGTGTATTCAGGATGAAACACGGTTTTGATGACGTTGGCGGGCATTTTTTCAACATCAATCAATAATTCATACGGAATAATATGCTTATCAATTTGGTAACTTTTTCCCGTTCCAGGGCTGCCGAAGAGGATTTTTTGTTGGTATGTTTTCATGTCATTATTGGTAAATGTAGTTACCCTATTTTTACGAATTACTTGCAATAATTCATAAGTATCGAGTGTATCTAAGTCTGCATTTAGCCCTTTGTCCGTTAACGACCAAATCCCACGTTGAGTCCTATCAATATAACCAGCATCACATAAATCATTTCTTGTCCAACCTATGTCGGTTTCTATTTTAAACGCCCCAGTAGATGTTGTTTGCGTTAGTTCTTCTTGGCTAATTCCGAGTTCTTTTATAACTTGGACAACGGCTTCAGATTTTTTCATTGCCCCATTATTTTTTTGAAGAACTTCTAATATGGGAATTGCGTATTTTAAAAACTGCGATTTTGATTTTTGTGCCATGTTTTATCCTTGTGTGGTGGCTGTTAAAAGTTAGTTTTCATCTTCCAAATACAACTCAGTCGCTTCTTTGAGATTCGCTAGGGCTTCGTCAATGGTTGAGCCAAAACTAGCAACTTCGATATTTAAACATTGCGAAACGTAGTAATCACCTTCACGGTAAATAGCATATTTTAAATTTTTCACATTAACTTCCTTTAAATTGAGACAATGTTTCTTAATGATAAACGACGCTACGATGCCCGATTTCAACAACCAAAACAATCAATTCACCGTCGTTAATTTGGCAAACTAATCGATAATCGCCGACACGATAACGCCACAAACCTTTTAAATCGCCTTGCAACGCTAAACCTTGAAGGCGTGGATTGTTTGTAATTATCAAATCGTCAACAAACGATTCAATGCGGCGTTTCGTTATCGAATCCAAACGTTTTAGCGTCTTTTCAGCTTTCGCAGAAAATTTAACCTTCCACATCATACAATTCCTTTTTTACGTCTTCCCAATCGCGAATTTCTTCTAAGCCCGCATCGATGCGTTTTAAGACTTTTTCAGCGGCTAAAATGTCTAATAAATCTTCTAAGCGTTCCGTCAAAATGCTGTTCACTAATTCGCTGACGGGTTTATTCATTTGTTGCGCGACAACTTGATAATGTTGTTCTAATTCGGGTGAAATGTTCAGCATGAGTTTATTCCTCGTGGGTTTAGATTTTTTTGTATTATGGCGTTTTTTTGTAACGGCAACTGCCTAAAATTGAAATACATTCTGCAAACCGTTGGCGTTAGTTAACATATCGCGTGGAAAGTGGCTGTAAATCAAACCGATTTTCAATTTAAATCATAAAAATCCACACGTTAAAAAAATGTGTGGACGTTTTATGCGTGACTTGCGCCATAAAGAAACGTTTCAAAAGTTTCTTCGTTAAACAACGATTCTTCATGACTTATTTGAGTGCTGCTAGATGTATTTTTCGTCACCAAATTCGGTATTATTAGCCACGTTATCTGAGACGATTTGAGTAATTGATGCAATATCACCGTCGCTTGTTTGAGAGATAACAACACTCAGTTGAGAGACCAGAAATAGATCGCCGCCTGTCGCATTCAGAGTATTAAGCAATCCATTTTGAGTGATGCTAGATGTATTGCCGTCACAAAGTTGGGGGTGATTAGCCACATTATCTGAGCCGATTTGAGTAATTGACGCAATATCACTGCCCCCTGTTTGATCAGTGGCTGACTCATTTGTATTGCTGTTTTGAGTAATCGTAACGGCATTCGTATCACCCAATTCATCAATTATTGCTGCATTGCCAAAACCGACAGACGTTCCAACATTATTTAAATCAAAATCAAAATTCGTTCCAAATTTGAGATTACCATTCATATCGAATAAGTCTGCTGTGGTTGACGCAGCAAGAGGATTTAAAATGGTACTTTGTAATTCAATTTTTAGAACATTACCTGGATCCATTAAAAAAGTTCCATTTCCATTACCGCCAAAATTCGGATTAGTAAAATGAAACGTTAATTCTGTCGCTGTCACCGTTCCAGACAGCAACCATAATTGACACACAATCCATAAACGCATCATAAATAAAACCTAATAAATATCTTTGTGTTGCTGTAAATACGATTTCAATGCGTCACGCGCGGCTTACGTTTTTTCTTCTATGCCACCGGCACGAATTCCCACACGCAACAACATTTCATCAATGCCCCACCCGTACGCTCATTCGCAAGAGCGACGGGTGCAATCAAACATAGAGCAATAACCGTGCAAAGTTTCATCGTTTTTTTGGACGTATCACAACATTATTAGAATTTCGCATTTACGAGACATTCCGTTTACTCCATGCGCTGATTTGGCTCATGCTTTTGCATTGTTGGAAACGGGTATTTGGGATATTTTCAGCATTAGCTGAATTTGATTTCTGAACGAACCAAGGCGGGATTTAAAACTATAACCGTCTAAAATTGAAACGCCTCCTGCAAAGCATTGGCGTTAGCATCTCGCGTAGAAAGCGGCTTTAAATCAAACCGATTTTCAATCAATTTCAAAATCGACGTGGTGTCGTAAAGCGTATGATCAATATGCCCTTTTTTTGCAAACGGTGAAATAATAATCGCTGGAATCCGTGTTCCCGCGCCCCAACGATCGAATTCAGGTGGCGCGACGTGATCCCAAAAACCGCCGTATTCATCGTAAGTAATAATAATCGCCGTTTTAGACCAGCTCGAACTGCCGCGAATCGCGTCAACAATTTCTTTCACTTCCGCATCGGCATCCTGAATGGTCGCATAACCGGGATGTTGATTTTTATTGCCCGCTGGTTTGAAAAAAACGACTTTCGGAAAATCGTTTTTTAAATCAGAAAAAAACTGACTTTTGTCTTTTAAATGCTCATTTCTAGCAGAACTGTCAGGCGCAAAATTGGCGTAATAAACAAATGGCTGATGATGATATTGAAAATTATCGTCGGTTTTGCGCTCGGCAACAGCATTGTTCCAACCGCCGGAATACCACGCCCAAGAAACACCTTTTTCAGATAATCTGTCGCCAATCGTCGCCTGATATTGCGGCGGCAATCGATTTTCAGCGTGTTCAGAATCAAACGGCGGATAAAACGGTTGAATCGTTCCCACCGCATAACCATCTTTTGTCACGGTGGGATCTTTCGTCGGTTTATCGGTGAGTGAATCGTTTTTCCACGTTTTAAGTTCTTCGGGCGCGTCCTTAAATTCGGGCGTACAAGCACAAATTAACCACTGATGATTCAAAAATGAACCACCAAACGCCGCTTGAAAAAAGTTATCCGCCAAAGTGAATTCCTTGGCGTATTCCCACAACGCGGTGCCGGATAAATCGTAATATCCCATTGTCAACGCGCCCGCCGAAGACAGTTGAGCAAAACGATCATTTTTTCCGCCATCAATTTGCATTTGATGAATAAAAAATCGGTGCGTCAAATCAGGATGTTTGGCATCTAAACCGACGTAACGCCCGATATTAAAAGGCTCGTTCGGCAAATTTTCCGGAAAACGTGCATCGTTTTTCACTGCCGGCAACGTTTTGTAAATATGCCCAAATTCGTCTATTTGAGGCGGCGCATTTTTCGCGTTAGCCAGCCCGTTCGCGTTTGGAAACACCCCAAACAAACTATCGAAACTGCGATTTTCAAGATAAATCACCACGATGTGTTCGAGTTGATTCAAACCTTTGGTTTCAGCATGTGCGAACGTCGGCAATAGAGAAATTGAAAGAGCCAGCGCGGGAATTATTTTCATGATTTTCATTTTAGCCTTTCCGATTTTTCAACGCATGACCCGCTAAATTTTTACCTAAATCCCAAATAGAACCCGTGATTTTGTGGGTATCCGCAATGGTTTTATCAAACGCGCCAATAATTTTATCGTGGTCTTTTTGGGTTAAATTCAACGGTGGCAACAATTTCACCACGTTCATGCCATGCCCCGCGACTTGGGTCAAAATGTGGTGGTCTTTGAACAACGGAATCGTCACCATTTGACAAAAAAGCCCTTTGTTCGCGGCGTCCAACATTGCCCACGCCGCTTTGAGAGTCAAACTTTTTGGCGCGTGGAATTCAACCGCAATCATCATTCCTTTGCCGCGAGCTTCTTTTAAAAATTCGTAACGGCTGCTCATCGCGTTCAAATCGTTGATGATTTCTGTGCCGACTTTTAGGCTATTTTCGACCAAGTTTTCATTTTTTATGACTTCTAACGTCGCTAAACCTGCCGCCATCGCCATGTTATTTTTGGCGAAAGTCGAACCGTGAACAACAGCTCTGTCCATGCGGTTGTAAACGGTGTCCATAATTTTGGTGGTGATTGCCACGCCGCCAACTGGCACAAATCCGCCCGACAATGCTTTCGCCATACAAATCATGTCAGGTTGTACATTCCAATGGTCAACTGCCCAGAATTTCCCCGTGCGTCCTAAACCCGTTTGCACTTCGTCGGCGACGAATAATGTGCCGTATTGTTTGCACAGGCGTTCAACTTCAGGCAAATAATTGTCGTCAGGTAAATTCACGCCTTTGCCTTGAATTGGCTCGACGATAAACGCCGCCACGTCTTTGCCGCTCAAGGCTTTTTCTAACGCGACTAAATCGTTAAACGGAATCGCTTCGCAGTTTGGCAATAAGGAACCAAAGCCTTCTTTGAAAATGTTTTCGCCGTTCAACGACAACGCGCCCATCGTCAAACCGTGATAACCGTGGTCGCAAAAAACGATTTTGTCGCGTTGTGTGGTAAAACGAGCAAATTTAATCGCCGCTTCAACCGCCTCAGTGCCTGAATTACAAAAGAACATTTTGGTTAAATTATCGGGCGTGGTTTTGAGAATTTCTTTTGCCAATAAACCGCTCAGAATCGACACGTCGAGCTGCACCAAATTCGGCAATTCCAACGTCAGCGTTTCTTTTAACGCTTCGATGACGGTCGGATGATTTCGCCCAATCGCAAACACGCCAAAACCGCTCAATAAATCGAGGTATTCCGTGCCTTCTTGGTCGTAAAGATATTGCCCGACCGCTTTTTTGTAATGGCGGTCGTAACCAATGGTTTTTAAAACGCGCACCATTTGGTTGTTCAAAAATTGTTCGTGCAACTCAAATTTATCGTTGCTGTGTTGGTTCAAAAGGGTTTCGATGCTGAATTTCATGATAGTTTCTATTAGTAAAATTATTGTGGAAATTTAATTGCCGTGTTGATTTTATACGGAATCGATTCGACGATTTCTATATTTTCTGGCATTTCATTTTGAATAAAAAAGTCATCTTGTGTTTTGATTAAAAACGATTTGATTGCGCCACGTTTTTTTGCTGCTGCACTCAATAAATAAGCGGCTTCTGTGAGAGATTCATTTTTTTTCTGCATTCGGACTAAAACAGGCGTGCCAAGATATTGTGTTTTGAGAATCGCATCAATGCCCTTATTTCGGTGAACAGGTTGTAATTCAACGCCTTTCAGTAAGCGAAGCGCGTCTTCATCAGCGGTAACATAGGATTGCCTGCCTTTTTTTAATAAAGCAGATTCTGTTTTAATCGGCGCAGCTAATCGCTGTTTGGATAATGCCACTGCATCTGCCGATTCATCAATGCCAATATAGCGGCGATGGTTTAATTTTGCCGCAACTAACGTTGTACCACTACCGCAAAAAGGATCTAAAACAACATCACCTTTATTCGAGGCAATCGCCAAAACTCGCTCTAACAAAGCGATTGGTTTTTGTGTTGGATAACCGACGCGCTCTTTTGCCTTCGGGTTCAAATAGGGAATATCCCAAACATCACTCAACGGCACGCCATTTTTTGCATCGTCTAAAATAATTTCGCCGTTTTCACTTCTAGCATAAATAGACTTTCCCTGAACGTCACGAACTCGTTTTTGCAAAATTTGATCAATGTTAGTGGATTCAGAATAATCAGTGTAAAGCGTGTTAAATTTGAAATCTGCGGTTTTAGAATAAAAATAAAGCGTTTGATGTGAGGCTAACAATCCTTTTTTCGCATTTGACCAGCGTTTATACGTCCAAATAATTTCAGCGCGAAATTGTTCCACGCCAAAAATCGTATCTAAAATAGCTTTGATAATGTGCGTAGCATTTTTATCGCAATGCACAAACACACTGCCCGTATCGGATAAAACACGTTTCAACGCCGTTAATCGAACAAATAAAAACTCAGCATATTCTTGATGGCATGACCATAAATCGTTATACGAAAAAGTTTTAGTACCGTCGCGCGTGGTTAATTTTTGCGTTTTTTGAGTAAAAAAAGGCGGGTCGAGATAGATCAAGTCAATCGAATTCGCGGATAATGTTGCAACAATTTCTAAACAATCGCCCTGAATCACGTTATCCAATTTATTCATTGATATTTGCCTGATTTTCTAAAGCAATTCTTTCTAAAATGGCTTTCAGGTCAATTTGAGTACGAGTTAAAACGTACTCCCACGCGCTGTCGCCGTAGTAATACTCGCCGCCAATTCCGCGATAAAGCGTTTCTAAGGTTTTTTGAATGCTAATGGCTTGTTTACGATTTGGATAGTAAAACATCACGCGAATCGGTTTGTAACCCGCGTCGGCAATGGCTTTTATGCGCGTATGTTCTTTCGTAATATGGTCGCCGTCGGTTGTTGCGTCGCGCCATTTAATTTCAATTGCGTTATTACCCTCTAAACAATCAATCTCAAATGTTTTGGGGCGAGTTCCCAATGTGTTCGGGATTTTTGTAGTTGCCGATTCGGGAAATTGATGAAGAAAGCATAATTTTGTGACTTCTTCTAAAAATGAACCTGCATATTTGTATAAAAACCGTCCTTTGTTTTGGTACAAATCAATCAATTGACCTTCTTTAAGCGAAACACCCAAAACTTGGTAAATTAAAAAATGGGAACAATCATCCGATTCCATTTCTATAGTTCGTTCGTCCATTCGCATTTTCAAATTGGTTGCGTATTTTGCCGCACATACCTTTATTTTTTGTTCAATCTTCATATTTTAAATCCTCTTCCCGCTCCACGCAGGCAACACAATCAACGAACAAATCACCGTGAAAAACAGCCCAATCGACAACAACAAACCCATGCTCGCCATGCCTTGATGATGGGTAAAGGACAAACTCGAAAAACTGCACAACGTCGTAATCGAACTGAAAATAATGCCGCGCGTCGTGCTGCTGTGCAACAGATTTTCGTCTTCGTTTTTATTAAAATGCAGGCGGTGCATAATTAAAATACTGCTATCAATCCCCATTCCTAACAACAACGGCAACGCAATCACGTTCGCAAAATTGAATGGATTATCCAGCAAAACATTCGTCGCGCCCGTCAGCAAAGCCGCCAACATCAACGGCGCAATCACCAAAGCAGTATGTTTGAAACTGCGATAAATCACCAAAAGTAATAACGTAATCGCTGTGAACGCGCCACCGAACGCTTGTAAAAATGCTTTCACCACCGCGCCACCGCCCGCTTCATTCGCAATCGGCAAACCCGAAACCGCGTCATCAACACTTTTAATTTGTTCGACAAACTCTTTCATATTCGCTTCGATATTTTGGTCTTTCGCGGGTGCGATTAACACTTTGTACAAGCCATTTTTACTAACCCAATGCGAACGAAGTTCATCAGGAATCGCATTTAAATCAAACGCCGTCGCACTCAAACTGGTTCGCAAACGTTCCAGCGTATAAGGTAATAAACCCAATATATTTTTTTCTAATTGCGTATAAATCGCGGCTTCATCATTATGCGCGTGCAAAAAAATCTCAACGTGACTTTGCAATTTTTCCAGCGTTTCAAGCGGTGCATTCTGCGTTTTATCCGCAATCGCCTTTTTCAATTGTTCATTAAATTTAATTAACGCGCCGCGTTGTTCATGATTTTCTGGCAACGAAACGTTGAAATTTTCAAGTTGATTACCCAACATCAAATTTAAATCGTCAATAATCGCTAACTTTTCGTCCTGATTTTCAGCCACAAAACTGCTCAACGTAATCGTTTCGTGAACAGAGGGAAGCGTTTTCATTTTCGCCGCCAACGCATTCGCGTCATCCAAATTATTCGCCAAACCAGTTACGGCAAACGGCGAATCGTTTTTCGATTTCAACAAATCTTTAATCGTCGAAACCGATTCACTTTGCGGATCGCGCAAGTTAATCGGATTCGCGTCGAACGTTAAATTTGTCAACGCGCCACACGCGCCAATTGCCAATAAAATCGACGCAACACGAATCGATTTTGCGTAATGAAATGGAAACGTGACAATAAATTGTGGCGCGAAAGCAGATTTAATCGGCTTCGGATTATTCACCGGCAAAATGCACAGCAACGCAGGTAAAACCGTCAGCGAAATGCCCAAACCAATAAAAATTCCGCCACCCGAAATAATGCCCAATTCTGAAACGCCCGCATAATCGGTTGGAATAAACGCTAAAAATCCCAACGCCGTCGTCAACGCACACAAAAATAACGACGAACCCACGCCTTTCATGCTGTGGTGAATGGCTTCAGCGTTTGAATAGCCGCGACTTTTACGTTCACGATAATACAAACAAATATGCACCGCGTAATCTACGCCCAAACCAATATACAAACTGGCAAACGCAATTGAAATCACGTTTAAATGTCCGACCGTAATCGCCGCAAAACCCGCCGTTAAAATCAGCCCCATAATCAAAACGATGTAAGTAATCACCAGCAATCGCAACGAATGAAAACCCACCCATTGCACTGCAAACACCAAAATCAACGACGCAATCCCCGCGACCGTCGCGCCATTACTGACGCTTTCGAGTTCTTCATGTTCCAACGCACTTTCGCCCGTAATCCGAACGCGAACCGTGGAATTTTCGCTCATGATTTGATTGGCAACTTCACGCGCGGCGGTTTGGGCGGCTTCGACGGGCAACATTTCATCAAAATGCACGACAGGTTTTGCCACAATTAAAACCCGTTTCGCATCGTCGCTGAGTTTGTTATTCGCCAACAACGTTTGCCACGACAATGACTGCGCTTTGTTATTGAGTTGCGCGGTAATTGTGTTATCCACCGCCAGCAATAACGGATTTAAATCCATCGGCAACGCATTTTCTTTTTCGTTTAACGCTTGTTGAATGATGTCGAATAAACCATCCAGCGAATAATTTTGCGCCAAATGCCCAATAAACGGCTGCGCGTCGGTGAGTTGTTTCGCAACGGTTTCTAAATCGGGCGTGTCCAAATACAGCAACGCTTGCTGACGAAAAAAATTATTGTCGGTCGGAATATAAACCGACGCAAAACGGTCTGGTTTGGCGCGAAGTGAATCTAACAATTTCGTCGCACTTTGCGTGGCTTCTTCCGGCGAATTGGCATCGACCACAAATAATGTCGTGTACGCATCGGCGGGAAATGCCAAATCGATTTTTTTTTGATTTTGCTGAAATGGCAAATCGGGCGACAACATTTCAGCGGTATTCGTGTTCACCGTTAAATGTTCGTAAACGTAATAACTCGTTTCTGCACAAAGTAAAACAGCGGCTAAAACAATAAACCAAGGAAAGTGAACAATTTGCTGTTCGCACCAGTGTGAAAGGCGCGACGAAAAACGAGTGTGATTCATGAATTTAAGGGCAATCAAAAAGGAAAAATAATTCTGAGAATTATAATCTATATGTTCATTTGTTTTGGCATTCATACCCGCGAATCGCGACATAGTGATAACATCGAACAATCATTCACTTCATTCAAACATTTACTTTATGAGCAAAAAAACTAAAACGGCTTTCGTTTGTGACCAATGCGGCGCAGATTATCCGCGCTGGAATGGACAATGCACCAGTTGCGGCGAATGGAACACGATTAAAGAAATTCGTTTAGCCAGCGCAACCCCTGAAAAACGTCCCGCCAGTCACGGTTACGCAGGCAATCGTTCCGAAGTAAAATTTTTGTCGGACGTGAATTTATCCGAAGCCGAACGCATTTCGAGCGGTATTTCAGAATTCGACCGCGTATTGGGCGGCGGCATTGTACGCGGCAGCGTGGTGTTAATCGGCGGCGCACCTGGCGCGGGAAAAAGTACATTATTGTTGCAAGCCATCGCCAACATTGCCGCACGCGATATTTCTGTTTTGTACGTTTCGGGCGAAGAATCGTTGCAACAAATCGCCGAACGCGCCAATCGGTTAAAATTGCCCGCTGATAAAATTATGATGTTGGCGGAAACGTCGGTGCAGCGAATTTGCGACGTGTTGGACGACATTCACCCGCAAATTTTGGTGATTGATTCCATTCAAGTGATGCACACGCAAACGTCAGATTCGGCGGCGGGTTCGGTGTCGCAAGTGCGCGAATCCGCGAGTTATTTAACGCAATACGCGAAGCAACATAACGTGTCGATTTTCATGGTTGGACACGTCACAAAAGATCATTCACTCGCTGGGCCGATGACGTTGAGTCACATTGTCGATACGCAAGTGATGTTGGCTTCGACTGACGACGCACGTTATCGGGTGTTACGCGCGGACAAAAATCGATTTGGCAGCGTGGGCGAATTGGGATTTTTCGCGATGGATAACACGGGTTTAAAAGAAGTGAAAAATCCATCCGCGATGTTTTTAAATCGGGCAGAAAAACCGTCTTCGGGTAGCGTCGTCACGGTACTTTGGGAAGGCACACGCCCGTTATTGGTGGAAATTCAAGCTCTTGTCACCGAATGCCAATACGGAAATCCACGCCGTTTAGCCGTCGGTTTAGATCAAAATAGATTGGCGATGTTGTTGGCGGTTTTAGCGCGACACGGCGGAATTGCCACGGCGAGCGATGAAATTTACGCCAACGTGGTCGGCGGTATTCGCGTTACGGAAACCAGTTCAGATTTAGCGATTGTCGCCAGTATCGTGTCGAGTTTGCGGAATAAAATTGTGTCGCAAGAAGCTTTTTTCTTTGGTGAATTAGGCTTGAACGGTGAAATTCGTCCCGTTGCGAATGGTCACGCGCGATTAAACGATGCCGCTAAACACGGATTTAAAAAAGCCGTGATTCCAAAAGGCAACGCGCCCAAAAAAGCGATTGCGGGTTTAGAAATTCACGCGGTTTCCTCGTTATCGGAGGTGTTAGATATTTTGTTTGAAATTTAGATTTAATGCGCTAAAGTCGCGTTTTGCGTTTTCACTTTTTTAAGAGTTTTTTATGACCACTCAATTTAGCTTTGAATTTTATCCGCCTAAAACGCCCGAAGGCGCAATTAGCCTGCAAAACGTACAGCAACAACTCACGCAATTGAATCCTGAATTTTTCTCGGTGACATTTGGCGCGGGTGGTTCGACCCGCGATAAAACATTTGAAACCGTCATTGATATTCAAAAACGAGGCGTTGCCGCCGCGCCGCATTTGTCGTGCGTAGCTTCAACCAAAGAAAATATCCGCTCGATTTTGCACGATTATCAACAACACGATATTTCCAAAATTGTCGCATTGCGTGGCGATTTACCGTCGGGAACGATGTCGGCGGGTGAGTTTCGTTACGCGAATGAATTAGTGGATTTTATTCGCCAAGAAACGGGCGATTATTTCGAGATTCACGTTGCCGCGTATCCCGAAGTTCATCCGCAAGCCGCCAATTTCAACGATGATTTTAAAAATTTCAAACGCAAAGTCGATGCCGGCGCGAATGCCGCCGTCACGCAGTATTTTTATAATGCCGAAGCGTATTTTTATTTTGTGGCGCAGTGCGAAAAAGCGGGAATAACAATTCCGATTGCAGCAGGAATTATGCCGATTACGCAGTATTCGCAACTGTTTCGATTTTCTGAAATGTGCGGCGCAGATATTCCGCGTTGGTTACGCAAACGATTGGAAAGTTTTGGCGATAATCGCGAAGCCGTGCAAGAATTTGGTTTGGAAGTTGTCAGTCGTTTGTGTCAGCAATTGTTGGACGGCGGCGCACCAAGTTTGCATTTTTACACCATGAATCAAGCAGCACCGACATTGGCAATTGTGAAAAATTTGAATGTGTGTGCATGAAAAATTCGGCTTTAAAAATGAAAATAAAAATGACGGTATCGCATTCCATTACCATTATGTGTGTTCATTATGTGTGTTCAATGGTTATAATTGTGCCTAACGTTGTACTCGTTACTAATCACCCACACACTTTCATTCTAAAGCCATTATTTTGATAAAATATTTTTCCATTTCATGTGTAACTCATTTTTCGATAAGGTTTTTTTTAACCGTGTCGTTATTTTCACTTTGTTTTAATACATGAAAAAAAAATCCAGTTTATTTTCACGCTTTCTGTTGTTGTACACCGTAGTGGGTTCAATAGCGGTGACGGCGGTTATCCTTAAATTGGTGAAAGACGAAGTGCAATCGTCGCGTTATCAAGCACATTATTTATCTGAAATCAGTAAACAACTCAGCTTCAAACTCGAAAACAAAGCCAGCAATTCCATTCGTTATCCCAATCATGGCCCTTACGATCAGCGGCTAGGTTATACGCTACTTTCAGACCAAATTGACCGATTACAAAAAGCCGGTTTTGGCATTACCGCGCAAGCGACCGCGTCGCCGATGATGATGCAATTGATGGATGAATACGGTTTATTTCCGTTGTATCACGAAAAAAATCAAGCCGGTTTACGTTTAGTGGATAGCGCAGAAAACCCCTTGTTTACTGCGGTGTATCCCACTTACGGCTATTCCAATTTCGATGTGATTCCGCCTGTTATTTTGCACACGTTGTTGTATATCGAAAACCGTGAATTGCTGGACGAAACGTTTAAAAACGTCAATCCCGCAGTTGAATGGGAACGGCTAGGCTTTGCGGTGTTGCAAATGATGGCGAAAAAATTGGGCGCAGATGTGAACGTTCCAGGCGGCAGTACGTTAGCGACGCAATTGGAAAAATATCGCCATTCGCCCAACGGTTACACCGAATCGATTGTGGAAAAAGTGCGCCAAATGGCGAGTGCGTCGATTCGTGCTTATTTGTTGGGCATCGATACGCGCCAAATGCGTCGGCAAATTGCGTTGGCATATTTGAATACAATGCCGTTGGCGGCATCAGAAAAATCGGGCGAAGTTCATGGCTTAGGCGATGGGTTGGTGTCATGGTTTGGCGCAGATTTTAAAGAAACGAACAAATTACTCGCCGCCGAAGCGGTGCAAACACTTACGCCTACTCCCGAACAAGCTATCGCTTATCGGCAAGTGTTAAGTATTTTATTATCTCAACGTCGCCCGACCTATTTATTAGGCGCGGGTTATGACGCGCTGCAAACTTTGACCGACAGTTATTTACGTTTGTTAGCGACGCAAGGCGTGATTTCTCCGGCGTTGCGTGACGCGGCGTTAGCAGTGAAAGTGGATCGCGTTCCGAAAAGTAGTACGCATTATTTATTTGTCACCGAACAAAAAACGCAAAACGTGCTTCGCGCTCGCTTGGCACAAACGCTGGGCATTAAAACGAATTATGATTTAGATCGTTTAGATTTAACGGTGAAAAGTACGATTGATTTTGATATGCAGCGACAAGTGACCGCCGCATTGAAAAAACTGAGCGAACCCGCCAACGCTCGTGCGGCAGGTTTATTCGGCGAACGTATGTTGAACGCAAATACGCAACTGAGTTCGATTGTTTACAGTTTGATGCTGTTTGAACGCAACGAAAAAGGGAATTTGTTGCGCGTACAAACTGATAATTATGATCAGCCGCTTGATATTAACGAAGGAATTCGGTTAGATTTGGGTTCGACGGCGAAATTGCGAACGCTAGTGCATTATCTTGAATTGATTGCTGAAATTTACCAAACTTATCAAGGTCAAACGCCACAAGAATTAGCGAAAATTCAATTTCATCCGCGCGATTTTTTATCAATATGGACGGTTGACCAGCTGAAAGCGCATCCAAAAATGACGCTCGAAGAGATTTTGAATCAAGCCTTGGAACGCAAATATTCCGCCAGCCCCGGTGAGTATTTTTACACTGGCGGCGGCGTGCATCATTTCAATAATTTTAGTGATAGCGACGATTATCGAATTTTATCGGTGCGGGATGCGTTACGAAATTCGGTGAATTTAGTGTTTATTCGCATGATGCGTGATTTAACCTATCATCATTTGTACAAACCCGAAGGCATCGCCCGCTGGTTGGAAAATCCCGAAGACGACAAACGCCAAGAATATCTGGCTCGTTTTGCTGATAAAGAAGGATTAGTGTATTTGCGACGTTTTTATGCCCGATACAAAGGCAAAAGTACCGACGATAATTTAGAAACGTTGACTCAAAAAGTGTATCCAAAACCGTCACGGTTAACGATGCTTTACGAATCTATTTATCCTGAACGTGATAGAGCGGCATTAGATGCTTATTTACAAGAGCATATTCCCGCCTCGGTTTTGGCGGCGGAAAATGTGGATAATTTATTTTATAAATACACGCCGGATAATTTCGATTTACAAGATCAAGGTTATATTACCAAAGTACATCCATTGGAATTATGGATGGTGCGTTATTTGTCGGAACATCCCGCCGCAACTCGCGATGAAGTGATTACTGCCAGTGCTGAACAACGCCAAGATGTGTATCGTTGGCTGTTTAAAAATACACACCATTTTGCTCAACAACGCCGTATTTTGACGTTGCTCGAAGACGATGCGTTTAAACAAATTCATGCGGCGTGGGAACGAGTCGGTTATCCGTTTGCATCGTTGACCCCGTCTTATGCCACGTCGATTGGCGCGTCGGGCGATCGTCCTGCTGCTCTCGCTGAATTGATGGGAATTATCAGCAATGATGGAGTGAAATTGCCGTCCGTGCGTTTTTCAAATTTACATTACGCAAAAGACACGCCGTACGAAACGGTGTTGGATAAAACGCCAGAAAACGGACAACAAGTTTTATTGCCCGAAGTTGCCCACGCTGCCCGGAGTGCTTTGATTGGTGTGGTGGCAAATGGTACGGCTGGCGCAATGAATGGAGTTTATAAAGATGCTAATGGCAAGTGGCTAACCGTTGGTGGCAAAACAGGAACCGGCGATCATCGTAAAGAAAAATGGAGTGCTAGCGGGCAATTGATTGAATCGAAATTCATCAGTCGTGCTGCCACATTTACCTTCTTTTTAGGTGATAAATTTTTTGGTGTCATAACGGCTTACGTCGCCGGCGAAAACGCAGGCAGTTATCATTTCACCAGTTCGTTGCCGGTGCATATTTTGAAGTTTTTAGAACCGACGCTTTCGCCAATGTTGAACAAAGCCGATTTGCAACCTGTGAAAACGCCTGTTACTGCGCTAACTGTTGAACCGTGACACGAAATTTTTATGGTATGCTACGCGCCATAATTTTCCTTTTTATTAACCCACGAATTCAATGAGAACACGCCTTAAAATTTGCGGCTTCACCGATGTGGATTCCGCCGTTTATGCGGCGCATTTGGGTGTTGATGCGATTGGTTTAGTTTTTTATGCCAACAGTTCGCGCCACGTCAGCATTGAAAAAGCTATCGAAATTACCCAAGCCTTACCGCCGTTTACAAGCGTGGTGGGGTTATTTGTGAACGCTAACGAAAACGAAATTCGGAATGTACTCGCACAAGTGCCGCTCGATTATTTACAATTTCACGGTGACGAACCCGCCGCCGATTGTCGAATTTATGGTAAACGCTACATTAAAGCGGTGAGCATGAAAGCAGGTTTAGATTTCGACGCATTAAATGCCGAATATCACGACGCAAAAGGGCTACTTTTGGACGCTTATCATCCTGACGCAAAAGGTGGAACAGGTACATTATTTGATTGGGCATTGATTCCCGCAAAACGTCCGATTCCGATTATTTTAGCGGGTGGATTGACCGTGCAAAACATTAAACGCGCCATACAAATCGCTCATCCCTACGCGGTTGATGTCAGTAGCGGAGTAGAATTAGAAAAAGGTAAAAAAGACATCGTTAAAATGACTGCATTCACACAACAAGTTCAAGAAGGTGACAGAGAAACACTATGACAGAAAAATATAATATGCCCGACAATCGGGGACATTTTGGGACTTACGGCGGCATTTTTGTCGCGGAAACGTTAATGCCCGCGATTCAAGAATTAAACGCCGCTTATCAGCATTACATGGCAGACGCTGAATTTATTGCGGAATTAGACAAGGATTTACAGCATTACGTTGGTCGTCCATCGCCGCTTTATCATGCAGAACGTTGGACAAAAGAACTCGGCGGCGCACAAATTTATTTGAAACGTGAAGATTTAAATCACACCGGTTCGCACAAAATTAACAACACCGTCGGACAGGCTTTGCTCGCCAAACGGATGGGGAAAACCCGTATTATTGCTGAAACGGGTGCAGGTCAACATGGCGTAGCCACCGCAACCGTCGCCGCACGTTTAGGGCTGGAGTGCGTGGTTTATATGGGCGCGATCGATGTGGCGCGTCAATCGTTGAACGTTTATCGTATGAAATTATTAGGCGCGAAAGTGGTTGCGGTTGAATCCGGTTCAAAAACTTTGAAAGACGCATTGAACGAAGCGTTACGCGATTGGGTGACGAATATCGACGACACATTTTATATTATCGGAACCGTTGCTGGGCCGCATCCGTATCCTGCGATGGTGCGGGATTTCCAAGCCATTTTGGGGCGTGAAGCCAAAGCACAGTGTTTAGCGCAAGCGGGGAAATTGCCCAATGCGTTAGTGGCTTGCGTCGGTGGCGGTTCAAATGCAATGGGGCTTTTCTATCCCTTCATTGACGATGCGGACGTGAAAATGATTGGCGTGGAAGCGGCGGGCGATGGCATTGAAACGGGTCGTCATTCTGCGCCACTTTGTGCAGGTCGCCCTGGTGTATTGCACGGAAATCGGACTTATTTAATGTCTGATGACGACGGTGAAATTATCGAAACGCATTCAATTTCAGCCGGTTTAGATTATCCAGGTGTTGGGCCGGAACACGCTTGGCTGAAAGATTCGGGTCGCGCTCAATATGTGAATATCACCGACGACGAAGCACTGGGTGGTTTTTACGCGCTGACTCGAATGGAAGGCATTATTCCCGCATTGGAATCCAGTCACGCAATGGCTTACGTCACGAAACTCGCGCCCACCATGAAATCAGACGAAATTATTATCGTGAATTTATCGGGTCGCGGCGACAAAGATATGCAAACGATGGCAAAACGAGAAGGAATTGAATTATGAGTCGATTAGCTGGATTATTTGCCGAATTGGCACAAAAAAACCGTAAAGCGTTAATTCCATTTGTAACCGCTGGCGATCCAAATCCTGAATTTACCGTGCCGTTAATGCACGCCATGGTTGGCGCGGGCGTTGATATTATTGAATTGGGCGTGCCGTTTTCTGACCCGATGGCAGATGGCCCCGTGATTCAACGTGCTAGTGAACGCGCTTTAGCACATCACCAAAGTTTGCGTACGACGTTGGCGATTGCAACCGAATTTCGTAAAACTAACGGTCACACGCCGATTGTGATTATGGGATATTTGAATCCAGTTGAAGTGATGGGTTATGAAAAATTCGCGGATGCCGTTCAAGCGGCTGGCGTTGATGGGGTTTTAACCGTTGATTTACCGCCCGAAGAAGCCGAAGAATGTACCGCTTTATTAAAAGCGCGTGGCGTGGATCCGATTTTTTTACTCGCGCCAAATAGTTCGGCTGAACGAGTGCAAAAAATGGATGCCATCGGCGCAGGTTATTTATATTACGTTTCACTAAAAGGTGTAACGGGCGCGGGACATTTGAATGCGGCTGAAGTTGAAACAAAACTCGCTGAAATTCGCACCAATACGAAATTACCGATTGCAGTCGGTTTTGGGGTGAAAGATGCGGAAACAGCAAAAATTATCGGTAATTTAGGCGATGGCGTGGTGGTTGGCAGTGCGTTGATTAAAGAAATTGAAGCCAATTTACACAATCCCGCGCAAGCAAAACAAGCCATTATCGAACTCTTAACCGCCATGCGGCAGGCAATGGATAACTAGTCATGAGTTGGTTTGAAAAATTACGTCCATCGATTATCAGAACGGAATCGTCGGGCAAAAAAACAACGGTTCCCGAAGGTTTGTGGGCAAAATGCCCCAGCTGTAACGCGATTTTGTACAACTCCGAATTAGAAAAAAACGGCAGCGTTTGTCCAAAATGTGATTATCACATGCGAATTTCGGGACGAATGCGGTTGAATTTATTTTTGGATGAACACGGACGCGAAGAGATTGGTAAAAACGTGAAATCCGTTGATCCGTTGAAATTTAAAGACAGCAAACGCTACAAAGACCGTCTGATTCAAGCGCAAAAACAAACCAAAGAAAATGACGCGCTCATCGTCATGAAAGGCGAATTACAAGGGCAAGCGATTGTTGCAGCGGCATTTGATTTTAATTTTATGGGCGGTTCGATGGGTTCCGTTGTGGGCGAAAAATTCGTTCGGGGCGTGAACAAAAGTTTAGAATTAGGCGTGCCATTTATCGTTTTCACCGCAAGTGGTGGCGCGAGAATGCAAGAATCGTTGTTTTCATTATTTCAAATGGCGAAAACCAGCGCAGCATTAACTAAATTATCTGAACGCGGCATTCCGTATATTTCGTTTATGACCGACCCGACAATGGGTGGCGTTTCCGCGAGTTTAGCCATGTTGGGCGACATTAACGTCGCCGAACCGAATGCGTTAATCGGATTTGCGGGGCCGCGTGTGATTGAACAAACTGTGCGTGAAAAATTGCCGGAAGGTTTCCAACGCAGCGAATTTTTACAAGAACACGGCGCGATTGACATGATTATTCATCGTCGTGATATTCGTGAAAAAATTGCCCGTATTTTGGAAATGCTGACGATAAATCGCAGTTCTTATTTTGTAGAAAGCGTGCATCACGAACAGTTGTCACACGAAGTTGAAGATGCCGGTTAATTGCGTATCAAAATGAACCGATTTAATACACTTTCAGAATGGCTGATGTGGCAGGAAGGTTTTCACCCACACGCCATTGATTTAGGTTTGGAACGTGTGAAGCGCGTTTACGAAACTTTATTGCCATCGTACAAAAACCAAAAACCGATTACGATTACGGTGGCGGGAACAAATGGCAAAGGTTCAACAGCTGCGTATTTAGAAGAATTTTATTTCGTGGCGGGTCACAAAGTCGGGGCGTACACGTCACCGCATATTTTGCGCTACAACGAACGCATCAAAATCAATGGTCAACCTGTTTCCGACGACATAATTTGCGCTGCATTTGAACAAATTGATGTAGCGCGGGGCGATGTGTCGCTAAGTTATTTTGAATTTAGCACCTTGGCAGCATTGTTGATTTTTTCGCAAGCGAATGTGGTGGTTCAAATTTTAGAAGTGGGTTTGGGTGGGCGTTTGGACGCAGTGAATATCGTCGATGCTGAGTTAGCGATTGTCACCAGCATTGCGATTGATCACGTTGAATGGCTGGGGCAAACGCGCGAGGAAATTGGTCTGGAAAAAGCGGGAATTTTTCGTCCCAATACGCCCGCCATTATCAGCGATTTGAAACCGCCTGCTTCATTGATAAAACACGCCGTCAATCAAAACACGTTGTTGCTTCGATTGGGTGAAACTTTTTTTTACACAAAACACGGCGAAACGTGGACGTGGCAAGGGTTAGCGCAAACGATTTCAGATTTACCGCCGCCTGCATTGAAAGGCAATCATCAATATCGCAATGCGTCAGCGGCAATTTTGGCGACGCAGTGTTTGGCAAATCGTTTGCCGGTTAGCGAAACGTCGTTGAGAATGGGTTTGAAAAATGTGAAATTAGCAGGACGATTTCAATTGATTGACGGTGAAACTCCAATACTTTTGGATGTAGGACACAATCCCCAAGCGGTGCAAACGTTGGTCGATTATGTGAATGAAAATTTTTCAAACCGGCGCATTCATGCCATTTTTTCGATTATGAAAGACAAAGACATTGCTGGTGTATTGACCTTGATGAAACCTGTCGTCACCGATTGGTTTTTCGCACCATTGCCACAAAATGCCCGAGCGGTGACGGAATCTACTCTGCGCGAACTGTTTGAACAGTGTGAAATTTCAGCGGTCAATTTGGGATTTTCGGGTTTTGCCCAAGCCTTTGCCGCTGCAAAAAAACACGCGCAAGCGGGTGATTTAATTTTAGTATTTGGGTCATTTTTTTTAGTATCAGAATGCTGTGTGAATTTAAAAATAGGTGAAATTAAAAATGGATCATGAATTAAAACAACGTTTAATTGGGGCATTAGTGGTCACGATATTGTCGGCGATTTTTATCCCGATGTTGTTTGATGACCCCATTCAAGAAGAAGGGCAAGCCGTAAGCAACTTGACGTTACCCGCCGAAAATCAGTTTGTGGATGAGCCGGCGATAAAATTACCGGCAAATTCTGAACAAGTGTTGGCGATTCCACAACTGCAAGCAGAAGTTATTGCTGCACCGAACGCCCAGAATTCGCTACGTCCTGATGAAATGGACGAAACGCACGCGCTTAAATTGCAGCCCAAACCACATATTGCACCGGTCGTAAAAGCGCATATTGAAAAACCATCGTATTCTGAAACCACCAATTATGGTGTAAATGCGGACGAAGTGGACGATGAACCACCGATGAAACCTAAGTTGCCGCTTAAAGACGACACTAAAAAAAGTCATCCTGAAGACGATCTTTTGAAACAAATGCGGGCAGCAAAATTATCCGAAATCGATGGTACAACGGCACCAGCTAAAATCGATGCGCCTGTGATTGAAACAAAAAAAGTGATTGCGCCAAAAGCTACGCCGTCACGCTGGTTTATTCAATTAGCGAGTTTAACTAACAAAGCAAAAGCAGAAAGTTTACTTGAGGGCTTAAAAGAGCAAGGTTATCCAGCAGTTCTAACGCCGATTCAAAACGAAAAAGGAACCTTTTATCGTTTGCGTGTCGGGCCCGAATTAGACGGCAAACGTGCCGCAGAAATGAAGCGCAGAATGGAAGAGCAAAACCTAAAACCCATTTTAGTTTCTGAATAAATCCATGTTTTTTCCCAGCACAATCAAACCGTTTATCTGGATCGATTTCAGCATTGTCGCGTTGTGCGGCATGATGTTAATCATAGGCACGCTGCGCGGTTTTAGTCGTGAAGTAGTGTCGTTATTGTGTTGGGTGGTTGGATTTTGGACAAGTTTGCATTTTTGCGTGAGCGTATCGCCCGTGTTGCAACCATTCATTTTTGCACCCAACAAACGATTAGCCGTCACGTTTATTAGTTTATTAGTGCTAACGGTGTTATTCGGCGGTGTATTAGAACAGTGGCTGATAACCCGATTTAAACAAACATACAAACACACGCCAATCATGGAACGTCTCGGCGGTTTACTCTGTGGAGCATTACAAGGCGTAGTCATCATTACAATTATCGTGACACTCGCTGGACTCACAGCTCTGCCAACGAAAGTATGGTGGCACGACTCCAGTTTATTACCTTCTTTTCAAATAATTGCCATTTGGTTACGCGATCACGTTGCGGTTCAAATGACAAATTTATAACTTATCGTGTGTTCCTCTTTAAATTCAGGTGAAAAATAATGTGTGGTATTGCTGCTATCGTCTCCCATCAAGCCGTAAATCAAGATTTATATGACGCACTCACGGTGCTACAACATCGAGGACAAGATGCGGCAGGTATTGTTACTTGCGAAAAAGGGCGGTTGCATTTACGCAAAGATAACGGTTTGACCCGCGACGTGTTTAGTAACGAACAAATGTTGCGATTGCGGGGAAATATGGGCATTGCTCATGTGCGTTATCCGACGGCGGGTTGCACCAGTTCTGCTGAAGCACAACCGTTTTATGTTAATTCGCCATTCGGTTTAACGTTGGCGCACAACGGAAATTTAACCAATACCGAAGAACTCAAAAAAGCGTTATTTGTTGAAGATCAACGCCATCTGAACACCGATTCCGATTCTGAAGTCTTGCTCAATGTGTTCGCGCATGAATTGCAAAGTTTGGGGAAATTGGAACTCAATGTTGCTGATATTTTTGAAGCCGTCAAAGGTGTGCATCGTCGCTGTCGTGGCGCGTATGCGGTGGTGATTATGATTACTGGTTTTGGCATTTTAGGCTTTCGTGATCCGCACGGCATTCGTCCCGCTATTTTTGGTGAGCGTAAAACTGAGAAAGGAACGGAGTTTATGATTGCGTCGGAAAGCGTGGCGTTAAATGTGCTGGGGTTTGACGTGATTCGTGACATTGAGGCAGGTGAAGCCATTTTCATTGAAAAATGCGGAACTTTACACACGCAACAATGCGCTGAAAATACCGATCATTGCCCGTGCATTTTTGAATATGTCTATTTTGCGCGTCCCGATTCGATTATCGACAACATTTCAGTTTATAAAGCACGGTTGCGAATGGGCGAGAAATTGGCGGCGAAAGTGCAGCGCGAATGGGCAGATCACGATATTGATGTCGTCATTCCCATTCCCGATACCAGCCGCACCGCCGCGTTACAAATGGCGAATAAATTGGGCGTAAAATTCAGTGAGGGCTTCATCAAAAATCGTTACATCGGACGCACGTTCATTATGCCGGGACAAAAAATGCGTGAAAAATCCGTACGCCAAAAACTCAACGCGATTGATTTGGAATTTAACGGTAAAAACGTTTTATTGGTTGATGATTCGATTGTACGCGGCACCACGTCAGCGCAAATCATTCAAATGGCACGCGACGCAGGTGCAAAAAAAGTGTATTTTGCGTCCGCCGCGCCACCGGTTCGTTATCCAAATGTTTATGGCATTGATATGCCCGCCGCGCATGAATTGATTGCTCATGATCGCACCGAAGACGAAGTTTGTACCGCGATTGGTGCAGATAAATTGATTTATCAAGAATTGGACGACTTGATTGCCGCCGTACAAAAAGGAAATCCGAAAATTTTGCATTTTGACACCTCGTGTTTCAGTCACGAATACATTACTGGCGATGTCGATGATGCGTATTTGGAACGCATTGAAGCGTTGCGAAATGACGGAGCGCAAGAGCAAAGCAATTCTGAAAATTTCATTATTGAAATGCAAAACTGCGCGTAATAAAATTAAAATTAAGGTATGAGCAAGCGTGCCGATATTTTTGAACATAATGGGAATTACGGCGCAAATTTTGCTGTTAGTTTTGATAACGTAATTTTTAATCTCTCAACTTTAACGCGCACGCTTGGTAAAAATTTATGAAACTTAATATGCCAGTCACCCAAAAAGAAATCGTGATGACGAAGGGCAGCATTCTCGTCACACGCACCGATTTACAAGGTAAAATCACTTATGCTAACGATGAGTTTTTAAAAATCAGCGGTTATACTCGCGCGGAAATAATTGGACAGGATCACAGTATCATTCGCCATCCCGATACGCCGCCGCAACTTTTTGAAGATTTGTGGGCGACCGTTAAAGTCATGCGTCCGTGGACAGGTCTGATTAAGAATCGGACTAAAAATGGTGATTTTTATTGGGTTCACGCCAACATTGTTCCGCAATTTGAAAAAAACAAATTGATTGGCTATTTATCCGCACGTTTTGCCCCTAAAAAAGATGAATTGGAGGCAGGTATCGCGTTATACGAGGCAATTAAAAATAAAACAACAATAATCAAAGGCACTTCTGCGTTAATCAAATCAGTTCAAGATGTTTCATTATGGAAAAAAACGACGATTTCATTAACAGCATTTTCAATTCCTATAACGCTATTCAGTTACGAATTGTTTTTAACGCAAAATTATCTTGAACTAACCGGCGTTATCTCGGCGACAATTATTGCTGTCGCCATTAACATTAGTACGATTCATGAACTCAATCAAACGTTAGATAAAAGTGTCAGTATTTTTTATCGTCTAGCGGCTAAAGGTTTTGGAAATTCATTTGATTTGAAAAAAAATGGCATCATTGGCGATTTTTATCGTGGCTTATTTTCAATGGATGTGAGTTTAAGTTTGGATATTGCTGAATCTAAACGCCTTAACGCAGAAGCACTCCGAATTAATAGCGCACTCAATAACGTTCATTCGGCGGTATTAGTCGCAGACAATAATTTTGAAGTTATTTATATTAACGAAAGCGCAAAGCTACTTTTTAAACGTGCCGAGCAAGATATTCAAAAACAATTGCCTCATTTTGATTCCGATAAAATACTTGGCTCAAACATTGATTCATTTCATGTTGACCCCGCAAAACAACGCGCGTTGTTACAAAGTTTGACTGATTCTTATGAAGCTGAAATGTTAATTGGCGAACACGTCATGAACATTATTGCGAATCCTGTTTTAGATAAAAATGGCGATCGAATTGGTTTTGTGGCGGAATGGTTAGATAAAACAGCCGAAGTTAGGGCAATGAATGAAATTTCAGATGTGGTGCATTTTGCTTCGCAGGGAAATTTTGAACGACGCATTCACGAGGCAGAACACAGCGGTTTTCTTTTAGATTTAGTGAAAAATATCAATCAGCTTGTTGAAACCAGTTCAGTCGGATTAAATGATGTGGGGCAAATTTTAAACGCACTTTCTCGCGGTGATTTAACTAAAACCATGTCGGGCGATTATTTGGGAATGTTTGGGCAATTAAAAAACGATGCCAACGCAACTGTTGAAAAATTGCGTGAAGTTATTGAGCAAATTCAAGAGGCGACCGGAACTATCAACATGAGTTCGAAAGAAATTGCAGCGGGAAATAATGATTTGTCGCATCGAACTGAAAAACAAGCCGCTAGTTTAGAAGAAACCGCCGCCAGTATGCAGGAATTAACCTCGACGGTTCAGCACAACAGTGAAAATGCCGAACACGCGAATGAGTTGGCGTTAGGTGCGTCAAACATAGCCAGCAAAGGGGTTACAGTCGTCAGTCAGGTTGTGGATACGATGGAAGCGATTAAAGAATCGTCACGAAAAATCGTCGATATTATTTCAGTTATTGATGGCATTGCTTTTCAAACCAACATTTTAGCGTTAAATGCAGCGGTTGAAGCGGCGCGAGCGGGTGAACAAGGGCGTGGTTTTGCGGTGGTCGCGACAGAAGTTCGCAGTTTGGCGCAACGTGCCGCCGCCGCCGCAGGTGAAATTAAAAATTTGATTGGTGATTCCGTTGATAAAGTCGAAGACGGCACACGATTGGTAGCGAATGCCGGTCGAACGATGGAAGAAATTGTCAGCGCAATTCATGGTGTTACGCAAATTATGTCAGAAATTAGTTCCGCATCGACAGAGCAAACGACTGGCATTGAACAAGTGAATCAGGCGATTAGTCAAATGGACGACGTAACCCAACAAAATGCCGCGTTAGTTGAAGAAGCGGCAGCAGCGGCGGAGTCGCTGGAAGAACAAGCCAGCAGTTTGGCAAATACCGTCAAGTATTTCAATTTGTAAAAGGGTTAGGGGCGAATGATATTCGCCCTTTTTAAATCACAGTTCATGCCGATGCAACGCTAACCATTGCAATGCCAAAATGGGAATCGCCGAATCAATTTCGTTACGCGCTACCATTTCATAAGCCTCCGCAAACGGCACTGCTCGAACTAAAATATCTTCGTGTTCGTCAGCAACACCGTGTAAACCGCCCACATTTTCACTGTTAATCAATCCACAAAATAGCGTGATTTTTTCAGACGAACCGCCGGGCGACAAATAAAACGAATTGATGCGAATCAACTCTAAAATTTCGCAACCCGCCTCCTCTAACGATTCACGTCGCGCCACATCTTCGGCGGTTTCTCCGTCTTCCATAATTCCCGCCACAATTTCAATCAGCCACGGTGTGTTAATCGGCTTATCGATTGCGCCGACACGAAATTGTTCAATTAAAATCACTGCGTCGCGTTGAACATCGTACAGCACTACCGCCACACAATTTCCCCGCACAAACAATTCGCGCGTTATTTCACCACTCCAACCGCCAGCGAAAAGTGTGTGCTGCAACTGGTATTTTTCCATGCGAAAGAAACCATTGTACACAGTGTCTTTCTTTAGAATTTTCACGTCTTTTTCCATGTTATAATTGTTCGATTAAGGGTTTGAAAAGGAAAATTTAATGTCGCACGATAGACCCATCTCTCCACATTTACAAATTTACCGTTTGCCGCTGACGGGATTGATTTCCATTAGTCATCGAATCACGGGCGTGTTGTTAACGCTCGGTTTAATCGGCTCAGTGTTTATGTTGGCACAAGTCAAAAGTGGCATGCTCACTTATTTAGAAATGCAAAACCTGTTGCACACGTTGCCAATGCAAATGATATTAAGTGGTTTTATTTACGCGCTGATGTTTCATTTTTGTCATGGTGTGCGACATTTAATTTGGGATATTGGACAGAGTTTTTCGCGTGAAACCTTAATCCATTACGCGCTTGTCGAACTTTCGTTGTCGTTATTATTGACGCTTTTGACGTTGATGGTGTTGTTATGAAAGCCGCGCAACATTGGGGAATACAGCGTGTGACAGCGATTTTGTTAATTCCGTTGTCGTATTGGTTAGTGGCATTTTTACAACTTTGTTTGCACGCGAATTATTTTGAAACGCAAGTGTGGCTCACGTCACCCGTGAATCAAATAGCGTTAGGAACGTGGTTTGTCGTCGTTTGTTATCACGCCGCGATGGGACTGCAAGTCGTTTTGGAAGATTATGTGTCGAATCATGACAAACAACTTGCCGCAATTTGGAGCGTAAATGTATTTTTTGCCGGATTAGCCCTCAGCGCATGCGTGTTTTTATTTCAAAATTAGGACAAAAAAATGGTCATTAAAACCCCTGCGTTTATTCTCGACGAAGCACAATTAGTTGCTAACTTAACAACCTTGGCAGATATTCGGCAAAAATCAGGCTGCAAAATTCTTTACGCAATGAAAGCGTTGCCGTGTTCGCGCGTGCTGGAAATCGCCAAACCGTTTGTCGATGGATTTGCAGTCAGTTCGTTATTTGAAGCGCAACTCGCGCAAGAAGTTTTGGTCGGAAAAGGCGAAGTGCATTTAACAACGCCGGCGTTAATTGCGGACGAATTGTACGAATTAACGACGTTATGCACACATATCAATTTTAATTCGCTCACCCATCACGCCCGTTATGCGCCCATCGTGCAAACGCAAACTAAAATGGGGCTGCGTGTTAATCCCAAACTGTCGTTTTTAAGCGACGAACGCTTTGATCCGTGTCGGCGTTCATCGAAATTAGGCATTGATATTGATACGTTGTGGCAATCGAATTGTTTAGAATTGGAACAAGTCAGCGGGCTACATTTTCACACTGTCTTTTCGGCGACGAACTTTACGCCATTACTGCAAACTATCGACAAATTACGCCGCTATTTTGGGCATCAATTAGAAAAATTACAGTGGCTGAATTTGGGCGGCGGTTATTTATTTCACCGCATGACCGATTATCAGCCGTTTATTGATTTAGTGATTCAATTGCGCCGTGAATTGAAAGTTGATGTTTATATCGAATTGGGCAATGGAATTGTCGGTAATGCGGCATCGATGGTGGCGACGGTGATTGATTGTTTTGAAAGCGATGACAAAACGGTGGCTATTTTAGATACGTCAATCAATCACAATCCCGAAGTGTTTGAATATCAGCGTGCGCCGCAAGTATTGGAACACGATGCAAAAGGACGTTACGCGGCAATTTTAGCGGGCGGAACGTGTTTGGCGGGTGACGTATTTGGCGAATATCGCTTTAAGCAACCGCTACAATTAGGCGATAAAATTACATTTAAAAATGTGGGTGCGTACACGTTAATTAAAGCCAATCGTTTTAACGGTCATAATTTACCCGATGTCTATTTACAACGTGCGAACGACGAATTGGAATTACTAAAACAATACACTTACTACGATTATCAACAACAATGGCTGATACCATCAGCAATCAATTTACTATAAAAATTACGACACAAGAGAAGGATGACAATGAGTTTTATAAAAGAAGAGCGCACGATTTTAGCGTTTAAATTACAATCAAAATTAAATCCAGATCAAGGCGATATTCGACCCGTCGCGGAAATAGTTGACGGACAATTGGACGAATTACATCAGGGCAATTTTTGTCATTCAAACAAAGTATTTGTCACAACCGGTTATCAGCTGATTGATGAAAAATTTAAAGATGGGCAAATGTTCCGAATTCCGGTCAATCTTGCGGATTACATTAGTACCAATATTGATCCTTATGCCGCATCAAAATACTTAACGCAAGGCATCAAAGCCGAAAGTTTAAAGCCTAATGAATTGATAGAAATTTTCGATGGCGAATTACCGAACAGAAATTACCGTTACTTTGAAAATGGCTTTTATCCCAGCACGCAATATATTTTTATGCGTAATAAAGAAGGTAACTGTTTTGGCCCTTTTTCTTGGAAATCTGAAGACGATGATTTAGGTTTTTCATTGGAATTATTGAATGAAAAGCCATTATTACGCTCGTACAACATGAGCATCGGGCTGGTATTTAAAATTAAAGCCGATAATTTTACGAAATATGCGACGACATGTTCCATTGAAAATAGGGATTACCATTTCATTCTGAACATTCGGGAATTTATTTCCGATTATGACTACCATGATTATGCGTCAGACGAAGAAATCGTTCGGTATTGCGCCAAATTAGCGAGTGAAATGGGAACAAAATCTCTGAATAAATCGGATTGGGATACGTTCAAAAAACTAGCCGCTCGTGATGCGAAATTTGGCACCTTAGTCAGCAAAAATCGCTTATCGCAATTATCCCGACTGAAAGACGAAGTTGATACGTCACAAAGTGACATTCACGATAACATCGAAGTCTTTTTAAGAAGCAGCAACGGCGATAACTTGATTAAAGATTTTGTGGAACGCAAACGCCCGCAATTATTGGACGATTTACGAAAAAGTATCATTAAAGAAAAAAATAAAGAAATTGAGGAAAAAGAAGACAAATTGTCGCAAGTTGAACAGCGTTTCAAAGAAAAAGATAAAGAACTGAAAGAGTTGAGCGTCGATGTAGAACGCAAACGCAAAGAAGCGAATCAAGAAGTGATTTTAGAACAGGCGGTTGCGGAACGTAACGAAAAATTACGCCATCTTGATCAAGAGTTGGCAGAAAAAGAAAAGCAAGTGAACGAGATTACCGAACGCTTTAATTTATCGTCGGAGCTGAACGAAATTACGCAACAAATTGAAGAAAAGAAAGTCATTCATAAACATTATGAAAAAGAAAATTCGTCTATCGAAGCGACGACCAAACGCTTAACCATTGAACGCGATAAAACGGAAGATGAACTTCGCACCAAGTTAATCGAATTAAAACCGTTTGTGGAACACATCAATGGTTCATTTTTTGTCAATAAAACCGAAAAAGATCGTGCCGTTTTTGTGGAAATTAACCAACTGACAAACCCTGATATGTTGGAACGTCAGCGGTTAGTAGTTGAGATGGTGAAGCATAATTTGCGGTTGCGCGGACGAGATTTTGAATCGTGGCAAGTGGCGAATTTACTGATTTCAACGCAACAATCGTTCATTACTTTTTTAGCGGGACTTCCCGGTGTGGGCAAAACGTCTTTGGCGCGTTTAATTGCCGAATCACAACAATTAGAACCGCGTTTGCAAGAAGTTTCCGTGGCGCGGGGTTGGACTTCGCAAAAAGATTTAATTGGTTTTTACAATCCATTATCGAATCGTTTTCAATCCGCGAATACCGGTTTATATGCGTTTATTGAAGCGTTAAGTTTGGAAACGAAAAAAGACGAACGTGCAATGGCGTATGTATTGCTCGATGAAGCGAATTTAAGTCCGATTGAACATTATTGGTCGGCATTTATGGCGATGACGGATAGCGCGGGCGAGCGCGTTTTACGTTTAGGACAAGATACCTTAGCCGTTCCATCTGTGTTGCGTTTTCTCGCGACCATCAATTATGACGGCACCACCGAGCCACTCAGTCCTCGTGTTGTCGATCGCGCTCCCGTTTTGGTGATGGAATCGAGTAACAACTTTTTAGAAGAAAATGAAACCACGTTAGAAAAAGTGATTACGTTGCCGTTGTCAGCCATTGAAATGAATAAACTGTTCGGATTAGCGAAAAACATTCCCGCTTTTCAAGATGTTGAAAAAGATATTTTCAATAAAGTGCGTGAAATTCTGTCTCACCCCAGTTTGGAAAAAGGACGTTCATTAAGCATTAGTCAGCGTAAAGAAATTGTGATTCGACAATACTGCGCTCAAGCCGGTTCGTTAATGCGCTCGTTTGGTTGCGATGATTTTAAAGCCTTGGATTTAGCGATATTGCAGCACGTTTTACCGCAAGTGCGCGGCAGCGGACAGAAATTCGCCAAGCGGTTGATTGAATTAAAACAAATGTGTGAGGAAAATGGTCTCAAAGGTTCCGCAACGTATTTAGAGCGCATGTTGGCGTACGGTGAAACGGAATTGCATTCGTATGATTTTTTCTGTTGGTAATCCGACATGAAAATAACTTTTTTCATTGGTGACGAACGCCATTTTTGGAATAGTCACCATGAGGTTTATGTTGTTCGTGAAAATCAGGTGGTTTATTTTGAATTGGCAAACGTGGAAAGCTACGAACCCCCGACATTATTTATTGAAGATAACGAACTCAATTTGACGGTCGATTACCGAAGCGATGCGGGCAAAATCTTTCGTTCTGCACCAGATTATATTTTTCGAGAATCGTTCGGGCATTCCACGATTAACGTTTATTTTGGCGAACAACATATTGAACTTCGATTTGAAGTCGTTGTCCGAAAAGTCACGGCACAACAAGTCGAGGAAATGATTCAGTATTTGGCGAAAAAACAAGACGATATTTTGCGTATTTGTTTATCACGAACCCTATCAAACGCACAGGAAAAAACCGATCCTGAAATTATACTTAACACGGTGGAAACGTTTGTTAATACGTTAATCAGTTGTCGTTTGGAATTACAGCATCATTTACGCAAACGATTGGTACCAATTCGCCAATCTGCGTGGAAATCGTCGCAAGGCAGCGACATTGATCCGTTCGATATTATTTTCAATTTGGACGCGCTGGAACCCGTTTTAGGCGAAGGCGATGTGGTGGTCAATGGACGTAGTTTTTCGATTAGTGAAATGGAAGTCACCACGCTGGAACCGTCAGCCAATGTGGAAGAAAACGCCATTTTGTTGGGCGGTTTGTATGCCATGAGTCGAATTATTACCGTGCTTTTGCTGGAGGTGAATTCCGGTTTTTCAAACAGTAAAACGGAGCTGGTGGACAGTGAATTTGAAACCCTGAGTAACGTTTTACAAAGGCTGACGGCTTCCAATATGCAACAACGTTGTGAACGCCAATTGTTTCAATTGGACGAATTCATTCGGTATTTTGAGAAAAAAATCGGCGTAATTTATAAAGGTGAGCGTCCGCCAGTGATGACTCCGTTTGTGCGTGCGTCGCGGATTTATCGGCGTTTGTTTGAACAATTACACGATTGGTATCAGTTGGGCGAACCCACGTTGGACGGTCGAAATTATCTGGTGAAATTGCGCTCGGTTTCCAAAATATACGAGTTTGTTGCCTTGTTTAAACTGATTGATTATTTGCACGATACCAATTGGCTGACGGTGAATAGCGATTGGGCGGCGGATTCTCATTTTGTGCCGTCGAAAATTATTTTTGAGCGAGACGGTTTGCGTTTAACGCTGCATTACGAAAAGAAAATTTACCCGTACAGCGAAGAAACCACGAAACATTTGGATTTGGTCGATACGAAACATTTTAAAGTGGATTGGGAATACAATTATTGGTGTCCTGATTTTGTTTTGAAGCTAGAAAGTAGCAATCGAACCAAAGCACTTTATGTCATTTTGGACGCTAAAAATAGCTCATCTGGTACGGTTCAACAAATACATTTGCCGAATTTAGTTAATAAATATTTTATGAATATGGCGATTTATGATGCCACACATCAGCATCTAAAACAGGACGCTATTTTAGGAATTATTGCGTTATTCCCTGATAAACATTCCACCGCGCCGACTTATTTACTGAATGGACGAAAATTCGGTGTCGATAAAAAACCCATTCGATTTCCGATTGTGACGGGCTTGCCCATGTTGCCACAATCGAATGATTTGACGTATCAAACACTGAATCAAATATTTGAAATTGCTGAAAAACAGTTAACAATTGATTGATAACAGCCCTAAACTTTTCAACACACACCACTTCTAAATGACGACAACTCAACAACGATTATTAGAGCTTTTTAACGTACTTCCCGAACGTGAACAGAATGTTTTATTGGTTTTAACAGTCATTTACGCGCCCATTGGACAATCTAATTTACAAAGCATGTTGAAATCGGCGGGATTTGATACCGACACAATTAAATTAGTGAATCGTGATTTTCAAGATCGTTTTCAAAAGATGGGGTTTATTATTGGCGCACATGAAGGCTGGTATTGCCATCGTGACATCACGGAAAAATTGATGCGACTTGCGTTAAACAAACCGTGGTTTACGAAACTCGCACAACAAATTATTATGGGCAAAGATTTATATTCGTATTTACCACCGAAAATTTTAGTGCTGCATCAAGTTAAAAAGCTGCGTTTGTTCCTTTATCAAAGTAACGAAACAGGATTTGCCGCTAATATCGCGCTGTTATATCAAGAATTTCCCCAGCATTTTTCCGAAGTCATTCAGCAACTCTTTTTTGAACATTTTGATCGAGAATGGTTTGCAGAATTGCCCGAAAAAATTCGTTTTTTGGTGTTGCAATACAGCTTAATTAACGATTTTGCCGAATTCAATCCCAAATCGAATGGTAAAAAAAATGGACTATATCACTTACTGGAACAGTCGTTTGGCATGAATAAACCCGATGATTTGGACGTGATGCACACCATTATTGAACAGCGATTATTTCGTGGTAATGATAAAGATGCCGCCGAATGGTTGTATCAAGATAATTCCGCTGGCGGTGTAAAACTTCAAGCTATCCTCGCCATTTTTCAAAATCGCTACGATGACGCACTCGATAATTTTAATACAGCGTTAAAGGCTCTCAGAAAAAATAACAAACGCCACGCCACATTGGGCGGAATATACGATTTTTTCTACAGTTTAATGTTATTTCAAAGTCGCACGTTGGCGAATTTACAGTTGCTGGAACAGTATTTAACGATTTTATCCAGCAAAAACCGCGTACTTTCACCGTTAAACGCTATGTTATTCAATGCGCTTGATGTTTATCAAGGCAACGAAAACATTAAGCGTTCCTCGCTATTGGCTAAAAAACATTCGGCTTATGAAAATTTAGTACAAATTTTATTGCTGCATTGGTTAGATGAAACCGACCAAATCAGTAATGCAGCGCAACACGTTATTTTTCTCGCACCGTTAGCCAATTATTGCCAAGCGGCTCAAGAATTAAATCACGTTTGGTTTGCAGCAATGAGTTCGACATTATTACAACGGCTCGATTATCAGCATAAAACGTGCGACAAAATCGCGAAATACTACAACGAAGCTCCCTTTTTAAAATTGATTGACGCTTTTCCACGCACTGCCGCGTGGGAACGTGCCTTAGAAGCACTCGCGCAAGTGAACACATTGACGACTTCGCCAACCGCTGCTGCTGCGCCATCGGAATTACGGATGATATGGACGTTGCAATTAGACAACTCAAAAATTTCGCTCGAACCCAAAGAACAGCGCATGAGTAAAAATGGCAGCTGGTCGAAAGGTCGCGCCGTCGCGTTGAAACGATTACACAGTGAATTAGGCAGTTTTGGTTATTTGACCGAACAAGATCAACTAATTTGCAAAAAAATTCGGATAAGTAAAAACGAAGATTATTACAACTATTACAACACCGAAACCTATGTGTTACCGGAAGAAGCGTTATTTGAAGCAGTCGGACATCCGAACATTTATTGGGCAACGCAAGTGCAATATAACGCGCCGATTGATATTCAAGCCGCCGCGCCACAGCTTTTGGTTCAAGAGCAAGACGATAAATTGCATTTGTCGCTGATTCCAGAAATTAGCCGTGATTCTCAAATGGTGATACAAAAAACGGCGACAGGCGTGTTGCTGTACGACATCAACGAACAGCATCGTCAAGTGGCGGGAATTTTAGGTGAAAAAGGTTTAACGATTCCTGCCAGCGCACGCCAACGGGTGATGGATTCGATTTCGTCAGTCGCCGCCATGTTGACGGTGCAATCCAACATGGTGGGAATGGCGACGCAAGCCGAAACCGTTGACGCGGACAGTCGTTTACATTTGCATTTGCAGCCAATTGGGCAAGGCATTCAAATCGAAGTATTTGTGCAACCATTTTTTGACGGCGGGCCATTGTATAAACCGGCAACGGGCGGCACGACGGTGTTGGCGGATATTGACGGCAAACCGTTACAAACGACGCGCGATTTTGACATTGAAAAGCAGCATATTGTGGAATTATTGGATAATTGCCCCGATTTGCCACCTGAAAATTCGTTGAAATGGTCGCTCGAAGATGCTGATACCGCGTTAGAAACGTTGTTGAATTTACAAAATTTAGGCGACTTCGCAATATTGGAATGGCCCAAAGGTAAAAAAATTAAACTCAGTCGCGAAATGGGCTTATCGCAAACCCGTTTTTCAGTTCGACATGAACAAAATTGGTTCAGCGTCGAAGGTGATATTGCCATCGATGACGGGCAAGTCTTGGATATGCAACGGTTAATGAGCTTGTTGGCGAATTCATCGGGGCGTTTTTTGCAATTGGAAGACGGTCAAATTATCGCGTTGACCAAAGAATTACGTCATCGTCTTGATGATTTAGCGGCTTTGGGCGACGTGAAAAACGACAAAATTCAATTTCACGCTCTCGCCGCGCAAGCCTTGGACGAAATCACCGAAGGCATGACGATTACCGCCAGTAAACCGTGGAAAGATCAGCTCAAACGTTTGGACGCATTGGGCGATTTAAATCCTAAAGTGCCGTCTACGTTGCAAGGCGAATTGCGTGATTATCAATTGGAAGGCTTTCAATGGATGAGTCGATTGGCGCATTGGGGTGCGGGCGCGTGTTTAGCTGATGACATGGGTTTAGGGAAAACGGTACAAGCGTTGGCGTTGATTTTATCGCGTGCGCCACAAGGCCCGACGTTGATTCTCGCGCCGACTTCGGTTTGCATCAATTGGCTAGAAGAATGTGCGCGATTTGCGCCAACGCTGAACGCGCAACAATTTGGCACGGGCGATAGACAAACGATGTTGGATAATGCCGGCACGTTTGATTTGATTGTATGTAGTTATGGTTTGTTGCAAAGTGAAGGCGAGCGGCTGCAACAAGTGCAATGGCACACGTTGATTGCTGACGAAGCGCAGGCCATTAAAAATAATCTCACGAAACGCTCCAAAGCGGCGATGGCGTTACAAGCGGATTTCAAAATGGTGACAACCGGTACACCGATTGAAAATCATTTGGGCGAATTGTGGAATTTGTTTAATTTTATCAATCCGGGTTTGCTTGGTTCAATGGCAAAATTTAATGAACGTTACGCCAACGCGATTGAAAATAATCATGACCACAACGCGCAATATCGATTGAAAAAATTGTTGCGTCCGTTCATTCTGCGTCGCTTAAAAAATGACGTATTAACCGAATTGCCCGCCCGAACAGAAGTGACGTTGCACATTGAACTGAGTCCCGAAGAACGTGCGATGTATGAAGCGTTGCGTCGGAGCGCGATGCAAGTTATGCAAAATGCGACCGCGCAATCGGGGCAACAATTACAAGTATTGGCGGAAATTATGAAACTGCGTCGCGCGTGTTGCCATCCACGTTTGGTGTTGGATGAAAGCACGATTAGCAGTTCAAAATTGCAAGCCTTTGAAGAATTGGTCGATGAATTACTGGATAGCCGCCACAAAGCTCTGGTTTTCAGCCAATTCGTCGGGCATTTAAAATTGATTCGCGAATTACTCGACAGCAAAGGGATTGCTTACCATTATTTGGACGGTTCAACGCCCGTTGCTCAACGTAAAAAAGCCATGAATGCGTTTCAAGCAGGCGACGGTGATTTGTTTTTAATCAGTTTAAAAGCGGGCGGCACCGGTTTGAATTTAACCGCTGCGGATTATGTGATTCACATGGATCCGTGGTGGAATCCCGCCGTGGAAGATCAGGCTTCAGATCGAGCGCATCGCATGGGACAAAAACGTCCGGTGACGATTTATCGCCTCGTTGCAAAAGATACGATTGAAGACAAAATTGTCGCGCTGCATCATCAAAAACGTGATTTAGCGAACAGTTTATTGGAAGGTGGCGAATTGAGCGGAAAAATGTCGGTGGATGCGATGTTGGCGTTGTTGCGTGATGTGGATTCGAACGGTGTGGATGTTTAGGCGGGAAGTAGTTTTTCTAATGTTACGCGGTCGTTATGATTGTAGGGGTTCACTGCGTGAACCCGCATAAAAACGAATTTTAATTTTAATGTAGCTTTGTGGCATTGCGGGCGTACGCAGTACGCCCCTACGAAAGTTTTTGCGTAACATCAGGTTTTAAATAGAAACGATTTAAAAAACGATGATTTGCGGTAATTGTTTGGCGACGGTGGAAAGTGTTCGTTTCGCCAGTTGAAAATACTGCCCTAATTGAATCAAATGCGGTATTTCTTTGGGATTAAAAACCAATGACGCGATGATTTTAAAGATTTCGACTTCGCCGTTTTCATTCAACGCTTTTGAAACGGCAACTGGCAAATCCATTGACGCTGGATCAGCAATGGCGCGAATCGCTAAAAAAGGCAGTGCATAATGTTGTGCAACTTCCGCAATCGCGCCACTTTCCATATCTAACACCATCGCGCCGGTTTTTGCGTAAATGGCTTGTTTTTCTCCCGCTGTCGAAACAAGTGCATGGCTGTTAAACAACGCGCCTTTATACACGGCGACTTTTGAACCTAAAACTGTTTTTGCGTGTTGATGCCACGTTGCATTCACAGGCATTTCTAAGCCGTCACTATTTAATAAACTGTCAGCTAAAACCAAATCACCCATTTTTAAATCAGGACTTAATGCCGCTGCACAACCCCAACTCATCAATTGTGTTGCCCCTTTTGAAACCAATAATTCTGCGGCTTTCCGCGCATTTTCTGCCCCCGCGCCGGAATACATCAAAATGATTTCGTCGGTAATAAAAATAAATTTACCACGCCGCATTCCCCGTTCCCACATGCCATTTGGCAAAGTTTTTAAGGTGCTAAGTTCTTCAGAAAGGGCAACGATAATTCCAGTAATCACTTTTTATCCAATTCGTTACGATAGCGAGCTAATGCCCACAAGGGGAAAAATTTATCGTAGCCATGATATTTCAAATAGAACACTTTTGGAAACCCGGGCGCGGTGAAACATTTGTCATTCCACACGCCATCCGCTTGTTGAGCGCGTAAAATAAAATTGATTCCCGCTTTAACTTCGGAGCTTTTACCTTCACCTGCCGCACATAATGCTAACACTGCCCACGCCGTCTGAAATGCGGTACTAAATTGATATTTGCCACTAAAATTCGTATCGTGATAGCTAAAATTATCTTCGCCCCAGCCGCCATCATTGCGCTGAACGCTTTTCAAAAAGACGACAGCTTTAGTAAACATCAGATTCGTTTTTGGTAAATCCGTTTGTTCTAATGCCAGTAAAACCGACCAGGTTCCGTAAATATAATTTGTTCCCCAGCGTCCAAACCATGAACCATCGGCTTCTTGTTCATCGCGCAAATAAGCGATTGTGCGTTTTAATGCTTCAGCATATTCAGGGTGATTTTTGGCGACTTTCGCGATTAACATGGCACAACGCCCACTCACGTCAGACGTTGGTGGATCCAATAATGCACCGTGATCGGCAAAGGGGATTTCGTTTAAATAGTAAGCGGTATTATCCACATCGAACGCGCCATAACCGCCATTTTTCGATTGCATTTCGATAATCCAGCGCGTCGCTTGATGAATCGAATCGTCGTGCAATCTCGCATTTTCAGATTCCGCCATTGCAAATGCGACAACCGCTGTGTCGTCAACGTCCGGATAATGTGGATTATTAAATTGAAACGCCCAACCGCCACCGCCTTTTACATTCGGGCGAGAAATGCGCCAATCGCCAGGTTCATCAGTTAATTGTTTGGATTTCAACCAATCGTAAGCGCGATTTAAACTGACACTGATTTTAGGTTGAATGGCTTTTTTTTGGATTTCTTCAAACGCCAACGCGCTCAAACCCGTATCCCAAACAGGCGATAAACACGGTTGGCAATACGCATCTTTTTCGTTAATTACGAGTAATTTATCAATTGCTTTGCGAGCGGTGACCACTAATTCATGATTTTTATCATAGCCCAATAACAACAACGATTCATACGCACCCACCATCGCAGGCATAATCGCGCCCAAACCATCTTCACCGTTCAAGCGTTCGATAATCCAATCTTTCGCTTTTTCAATCGCCAATTCGTGGGCGTTTTTAGGAATTAACGGACGAGTGACGCGCCCTAATTTATCCAAACCCAAAAAGAATTTATTCAGCATCGTGCGTTCAGGAAAATAATGCTGCTCTTCGTCAGGATGCGTGACGAACAATTCCAGAATCCTGACGTTATTCGGATTTTTCGCTTTCGCTTTCAACGTGCAAAGAATAAATAATGGCACCATCACCGTGCGCGACCAATACGAAACTTTGTCCAAATGAAACGGAAACCATTTTGGAAACAACATAATTTCCACAGGAATATAAGGCACTGCCCGCCAAGGCACTTGTTCAAATGTCGCCAACGCAATGCGGGTAAAAACATTCGCTTTCGCTGCGCCACCTTGTTGCAAAATCCATTCGCGTAATTTTGTCATGTGTGGCGCGTTAATCGAATCGCCCGCCATTTTCAGCGCGTAATACGTTTTAACGCTGCAACTAATTTCACCTTTACCACCGGTAAATAACGGATAACTACCGTCTTTCGATTGACGCGAACGTAAATACACCGCAATTTTTGCTTGCAAACTTTCGTCAATATCGCCGACGTAGTGCATCATCATGACGTATTCGGCAGGCATTGTGCAATCCGCTTCCAGCTCAAAAACCCAATAACCATCGGCGTGCTGCAAGTTCAACAATTTTTCCTGGGCGTGTTGAATAGCCGAATCTAAATTGTAGGCATTGCAATGAATGGGTATTGCCGAACTAACGGGATGATGTGAAGCATGGTCTTGAGACTCTTTAAACATGGCAATTGTCCTTAAAAATCACGATTTAGTTTGATAATGCCAATCGGATGAAACAAGCCCATGACTGGTCACATTAAAAAGTGCGGTTAATAAATAATCACTACGAACAGTTAGATTAGTAGTGATGATCGTTGCTTTAACGCTATTTCGGGTAATTTTAGCTTGTTCGGAACGATTGAATTTCAAATTACTTTTTATTTTTTTCAACGTTAAAACAGCCATTCCCAACGCCAACAAACAAAATTTACGAATGCCGATTTCATGCGCGGGAATAAGCAATGTATAACGCAACGCATTATGCAAATGCCCGTGCGCGACGCTGATTAAATGCTCTAAACCTTCACTAAATGCGGTGTCGTTCGTTTCAGGTGTTAAATTTTTCAAGTCAAAACCCGTTTCGGTAAAAATATCCTGTGGCAACCAACACACGCCCCGTTGCGCGTCATCCCAAATATCTTTCAAAATGTTCGTCATTTGTAATCCTTGCCCAAACGACACCGATAATTTCAAAAGTTCCGTTTCATTTTTGGCGATTTCAGGTGAATAAAGACAAAATAATTTTGCCAGCATTTCACCGACACAACCCGCAACGTAATAACAATATCTGTCCATTTCAGCGAGCGTCGCTAAACCATCGTGCAAATTTTGCGCTTGAAAAATCGGCATTCCTTTTGCCATGGTGTTCACGCATTCTGAAAGTGCGGCAACTTGCGGCGTTTCAAAACTGTGCGTAATTTGAATGACGCGCGGTAAAACGTGAATCAATTGATGTTCCGCCGGAATTGTTTGATTTGAAAGAAGTGGAGCGAGTTCAAGAGCAAAAATTTCAGCTCTTTCACCGGTTTTAACGACCTGAATAAATTCGCTGCAAAAATAGCGTTTTTGTTCTGGCGAAAGCGACACTTCGTCTTCAATCGTATCGACAATGCGGCACAACAAATACGCATTAGCAATGACAGCGACTAAAGATGTTGGCAATTGAGGAATGGTTAAGGCGAACGTTCGTGAAACACCGGCAAGCAGTAAGGCTTGAAATTGGTCATCAGACAATTCGTGTAATGATTTTAAATCGTCTAAAACGGCTTGAGTTTCGTTAGTCATTTTTGAGTATAAATTCGCAAGTTTATGAGATGAAAAGGTTTGATTTATATCAACAATAATAGACTGTTTGTTAATGATTTGCAAAGTAATGTTGTTTTGTTGCGAATCGTCAAAAATGACAAGTATAAAAAATAGATTTGCAATTAAAACAGTAGGTTATTTCAACAAATTAAGTGAATACTGGAGTCAAAGTAGAAAAAAGAGTATTCTAACAAAAAAACTGGTAAGCGTATGAAAGGAAACTATTTTTTATAACGCGCTGATTTTCAAGTCGGATTGATTGTTGCTTTATTGAGACAAGATTATTTTCCGACATTATTCATCATTTAATTTTAGAGGAAGTTTTTATGGGCGTTCCGTTACGTCAACAATGGGCAGTAGGCAGTTATTTAATTAAACAAAAACTTAAAGGCGCGAAAAAATATCCGCTGGTGTTGATGCTTGAACCGTTGTTTCGCTGCAATTTAGAATGTGCAGGGTGTGGAAAAATTGATTATTCTGACGACATTTTAGATAAACGTTTAACATTTGAAGAATGTATGGCTGCTGTAGATGAATGCGGTGCGCCAATGGTGTCGATTCCGGGCGGTGAGCCGTTGATTCATAAAGATATGCCGCGTATTGTTGAAGGATTGATTGCGCGTAAAAAGTTCGTTTATTTGTGTACCAACGCGCTACTTTTAAAAAAACGCATTGATGATTACAAGCCATCGCCATATTTAACATTCTCGATTCATTTGGATGGAATGCAAGCACGTCACGATGCGTCAGTTTGCCAAGAAGGTGTTTTTGATCGCGCTGTTGAAGCGATTAAATTGGCGTTAGGCAAAGGTTTTCGTGTGACTGTTAATTGCACACTTTTTCAAGGTGAAACACCGCCAGAAGTGGCTGAATTTTTAGATTATGCCACAGAATTAGGCGTTGAAGGCATTACGATTGCTCCCGGCTTTAGTTACGAACACGCACCCAAACAAGACGTTTTCATCAAAGCGAACGACGTTAAAGAATTATTTCGTGGCATTTTCAAATTGGGCAAAAATCGTGGTTGGAAATTAAACCATTCGTCGCTGTATTTAGACTTTTTAGCGGGCAATCAAGATTACAACTGCACACCGTGGGGAAATCCAACTCGTAACGTATTCGGATGGCAAAAACCGTGTTATTTGCTCGCGGACGAAGGTTACGCAACGACATTTCAAGAATTGTTAGACACCACGCCCTGGGAAAATTATGGCAACGTTAATAATCCAAAATGTGCGAGCTGCATGGCGCATTGTGGCTATGAAGCGACCGCTGTAGAAGATATGCTAAAACATCCCATCAAAGCACTTTGGACTTCGATTCGGGGTGTCAAAACGGACGGTGAAATGATTGTATCGCCAACCCCTGTTGTCGCGCCCGTTTCAACGTTAGCCGGCATTCCAATACACGTCGAACACACAAAATAATTTCGCGGAGAACGTGATAATGCAATTAAAAAAATTGGCGGTCGTGGTTTTCTCGTTGAGCAGTTTGTTTGCCACGTCCGCTTTTGCCCAAGAAGAAAGTGCGACCGCGCGGCAAATTATCGATAAATTTCAAACCGATTTAATTACGGTTATGAAAAACGGTAAAAAACTAGGTTATGCGGGACGTTATGAAAAATTAGACGCTGCCGTTTCTAACAGTCACGATTTGCCAAAAATTGCGCGAATCGTGGTTGGTAAAGAATGGGAAAAACTCACCGAAGAACAGCAAAAAAAATTAACCGACGTATTCAGTCGATTAAGCATTGCGTCTTACGCGCATAATTTCAAAGAGTTTGGCGGCGAAGCCTTTACGATTGATTCGGAAGAAGAAACAAAAATGGGCGGCGTAGTTATTCATTCACATTTGGATTTACCGGATGATAAACCGGTGAAGTTCGATTATATGCTGAAAGAAAAAGGCGCAAGCTGGCGAATTATCAACATTATTGCGAACGGTGTAAGTGATTTAGCGTTGAAGCGTTCGGAGTATACTGCGATTTTGCAACGCGACGGATTTGATGCGTTGATTGCGAAAATTAACGAAAAAATTGATTACTACGCGAAACAATAACAGGATATAAAAATGAACAGTAAAGCCGTAATCACTTTGATTTGTAGCGTTATTTTTTCCTCAAGTGTCGCTGCACAAACAACCTCGAACGATCCTTACGAAAATTTCAATCGGCAAATGTATGATTTCAATGACAGCGTTGACACTTATGTCGCGGCACCGTTGTCGAATGGCTATAAATTTATTGCGCCACAATTTGTGCAAACAGGTGTATTTAATTTTTTCACTAATTTGAAGAGTTTTAATGTCGTTTTGAACGATGTGTTACAAGCCAAATTTTCGCAAAGTGCCGCCGATTTTGGACGATTAACCTTGAATTCAACAGCGGGATTAGGAGGTTTTTTTGACGTAGCGAAATACGTTGGACTGGAACAAAATGACGAAGATTTTGATCAAACGTTAGCTGTTTGGGGAATTCCGCAAGGTTCATATTTAGTGTTGCCGTTTTCTGGCCCCATCACGGTGCGTGGTGTTCCGGCTTCTGCCTTTGATGCGGCGGCGAATCCGGCGAGTTATGCCAGCATTCCCGCGTATTATATCAGTGCGCCGGTACAATTTATGTCGGCATTGAATGCACGCGCCAATGCGGAAGGTGCGTTGAAGTTTATCAATGAAGCCGCAATGGATAAATACGTTTTCACTCGTGAATCATTTTTGCAATGGCGTAAAAATTTAGAAAATGACGGTAAAATCAGTGCTTCGTTAGACGACGATTTTATGGCGGAAGAAAAAAGTTCAAACCTAAAATGGCGCGATGATTACAAGCAATTTCAAATCGCTGCACAATCGTTTGCAAGCGTGACACAAAAATTTGACCTCGCGACACAAAATTATGAGCAAGCGAACTCTAAAATTGCACAGTTAAAACCAGTGAAAGCTAAACGTTAAAATCTAAAAGGCGAGTGTAAATTTATTCACTCGCCTTTTTTAAGCTCAAAAATGCAGTAATGAATGCACGTTGTAATTCGCTAATTTTTCACGCCCATTTAAAAAATCTAATTCCACCACAAACGCCAATGCCTTTACGGTTGCGCCGAGTTTTTCGACTAATTCACAACTCGCTTTTGCCGTGCCGCCTGTCGCCAATAAATCGTCAATCAATAACACGTTATCACCTACTTCAAACGCATCAATGTGCGCCTCCAACGTTGCGGAACCGTATTCCAAATCGTATGAAACACTTTGCACGTCGTAGGGCAATTTGCCTGGTTTGCGTAACGGCACAAACGGCAACCCCATTTCCCAAGCAACCAAACTGCCAAAAATAAAACCACGCGCTTCCATGCCAGCAATCACGTTAATATCGCTGCCTAAAAACGGCTGAATCAGTTGATGCACCGCAAGTTTTAACGCAGCGGGATCTTTCACCAACGGCGTAATATCTTTAAAAATAATGCCGGCTTTTGGAAAGTCGGGAATATCACGAATTTTTGCTTTTAATCGGTTCATTTTGCTTTCAAATTTAAGTTAAACGCACGCGCGGATCGACCAGCGTGTAAGAAATATCGGTGAGTAACAGTCCAAAAATATACAACACTGAACCCAAAAAAACCATCGCGCGAACAATCGCAAAATCTTGACTGTTAATCGCGTCAATCGTGTAACTGCCCAATCCTGGAATGCTAAAAAACGATTCCATAATCAAACTGCCCATAAATAACAGCGGCAAAATCACGACCACACCAGTCAAAATTGGAATCATCGCATTAGGCAAAACGTGACGAAATAGTGTTTGTGTTTCGGTTAAACCTTTGGCGCGAGCGGTACGAACATAATCTTTCTCGGCTTCTTCTAAAAATAAGGTTTGATACCAGCGCACGCCTGAACCAATGCCGGTAAAAACACCAATCAATACCGGCAAAATTAGAAACTTAATCATCGAAAAGCCGTCGTCATAACCTGAAATTGGCACGAGTTTTAACACTTTTGCCACCAAAAATTGTCCGCTGATAATGTAAAATAACGACGAAATCGACATTAACATTACACAAAAAATAATTCCGACTTGTTCAAAAGTACGGCGACGAAATAGCACCATTAACAACGCCACGCAGATATTCACCACTAAACCAATCAACAACGTTGGCAACGCTAACGCCAAACTTGGAATGGCGCGTTCTTGAATATCCGCACCGATATTGCGTCCGCTATCAGAAATGCCAAAACGAAACAGCATCAAACCCACCGATTTGGAATAAAAAATGGTTTGCGTGAATTTTTCGCTGGCGGGCGCGTCGGTATTCCACAATAAGGGTTTGTAGTAATCGTGTTGCTGTTTCCAATTTTGAATCGCTTGCTCGGTGACGTGTTTTTGACCCAATTGCATTCGTGCCATATCGTCGGGGCTATTCACCACAAAAAATAGCAGAAACGTTAATACATTCACCGCCATCAATAATGGCAAAGCATATAAAAAGCGACGGAGAATGTAACTAATCATTTATTCGTCGCCTAATTGCGTCAACAATTCCGCTTGATGCTCGCTAATCAATGGCAAAATCACTTGCTCCAAACCTCCTTCCATAATGTCGTCCAGTTTGTACAATGTTAAGTTAATTCGGTGATCGGTCAAACGCCCTTGTGGGTAATTGTAAGTGCGAATGCGCTCCGACCGGTCGCCGCTGCCGACTTGTAATTTTCGCATTGACGATTGTTCGGCATCTTGCTTTTCTTGTTTTGCAGAAAGTATGCGTGACGACAATAACGCCATCGCAATCGCACGATTTTTGTGCTGCGAACGTTCGTCTTGACATTCGACAATTGTGCCTGTAGGAATGTGCGTAATCCGAATCGCGGACTCGGTTTTATTGATATGCTGACCACCTGCGCCCGACGCACGATAAGTATCGACTTTCAAATCCGCTGGATTGATGTCAATGGCATCGATTTCATCCACTTCCGGCATAATCGCCACCGTACAAGCGGAAGTATGAATGCGACCTTGTGATTCCGTGTCTGGCACACGTTGCACGCGATGTGTGCCAGATTCAAATTTCAATTGCGAATACACGTCCCGACCTGAAACACGCAAAATGACTTCTTTATAACCGCCGTGTTCACCTTGATTTTCATTGATGATTTCAGTTTGCCAGCCTTTACGCTCGGCAAAACGCTGATACATTCGCGCTAAATCGCCGGAGAAAATCGCCGCTTCGTCCCCACCCGTTCCAGCGCGAACTTCTAAAAAGATATTGCGATTATCGTTTGGGTCTTTCGGCAAAAGTAGCACTTGCAATTCATTTTCCAAGGATTCGATTTTATCTTGCGCGTCGCTAATTTCATCTTTCGCCAAGTCACGCATTTCAGGATCGCTATCATTTGCCATTTCTTTCGCCGCGTTCAATGCTTCCAAAAGCAATTCGTAACGTTTGTAACATGCTACTAATGGGCTGATTTGCGCGTATTCTTGGCTCAAAGTACGAAATTTGTTTTGATTCGATTGTGTATCGGGTTCAGAAAGTAACGCGGAAATTTCGTCGTGACGTTCGCACAAATTTTGTAATTTTTGTTCTATCGATGGTTTCATTTATGTGGCGTATTAGGTTAGATAATTTTTAAATTATTGTTTATTTTAGGCATACTTTACAGCGAACACCCGATGTTCGATTTTTAAGATAAAACCAAGCTGTCAAAATGCCTTGTCGATTTCCCCAAAATCTTGTTCAGAAATGTTCCCAAAGTATGAGTAATGATTTTGCGGATGAAACGATTACTTAATCTCAAACGCGAACTTTTTCGATATGAAAACGCTCTGTTAGCCAACCGATAACGGTTTCAACTAATCGCCGTGTTTTCACCAGTTGATACACAAAAGTTTTTGCATGCTTCGTCTCTCGTATTTTTTCATAAAGGCGTTTGTAAATCAAACCTGTGCGGGGCAAGTGCTTCTTTATTAACCAGGGTTCTAAACAAAGCCTTTAATTTACAATCAATTATCCGTAAATTTCGCTCGTCAACCCAAAATCCTTCGACCGAATGCCGGTGAAAACTTTTATCAACATGGAATTATTACGTAATATGGGTTCAAAGAGCATAGCGCACACCTTGAATTTACTCCAAAATTGCTACGATATCAGAGAAGCGCAATGCTATGAAGCGATTAGAACGCTACGTTAGCAAGAAAAAGTAAGCTGTCCGCTTGCAA
>SESB01000049.1_pt1 | contig 77345 bp, 48 predicted proteins | sample 3171441 | NCBI WGS metagenome assembly SESB01 (sample SAMN06051867, study PRJNA518727) | freshwater metagenome | biome: subpolar coniferous forest; feature: holomictic lake; material: water; isolation source: holomictic Lake 227, 6 m depth | place: Canada: near Kenora, Ontario | collected...
TTTACCGGGAGTTTTTCCTAAGTCAGGGCAACCATCGTTAACAACGATTGTCTGTAGGATATCCTGTAGGTTGTCTGTGTTTCATTTTATGCATAAAACGGGTACTAGCTTATTTGGTTTTCTGTTTCCCAGGGTAAAACTTATCCTGAGTCTGGGTTTTCTTGTTGTTTTCAACACCGGGTTATTCAGCAACACGACCATAGGCGCAGTGACTTGTGGTAGCAGCGATCGGACTATTTCACCAGATTCCCTGTCCTGCATCGACCAACCGGGCGACACCCTTTTTCAAATGGTTCATTTTCATCATTCAGAAAGTGGAACTGAATATTTCTCCGTTAACCTTTCCCATTTCCACACCAGGTTTGAGCGGGCCTTTTTTTATAACAGCGCATGGGCCCGACAGGTTTTTATGGCAGACAAAAGCGCCTTTTATAATGATTCGGCGCTTTTTATTGCACCCGGAACTAAGGATGAGGCATGGCAGGCATTTCGTGAATTTTTGCTGGAAACCCAAAACGCATCAGTCTCATTCAGCGAACAGGAGAAACAGGAATATGTCAGTTTGTCTCCATTTTACAAGATGAATGATCTGCAGGAATTAAACCGGGAGATAACACCGCTCGCAAGCTCCAATGCCTGTCAGGATGCAGGTGTGGCGTGCTCCGGGATTGTATACAACTTTCCTTCGGGTACCACCGGTACCGCTCCCCCTGCCGTTGGCGGCTATCCAAATTACGGATGCCTTGCAAGCACGCCTTGCCCGGCCTGGTATTATATGCAGATAGGGACTGCCGGCAACATTGTCATTTCCATTTCCCAGGTTAGTACGGCAGGGCTTGGGGAGGATGTCGATTTTATCTGTTGGGGGCCCTTTACCAGTCTGTCAGACGGATGCAGCAACGGCTTGACAGGAAGTTGCACTTTAGCCGGCTGCTGTACCAATGTTTCACCCGGATGTGTATATCCCAAAGGGAACATGGTGGATTGCAGTTTCTCACCTTTACCTGTTGAAACCTGCCACATTTTGAACGCCCAGGTGGGAGAAATATATATTCTCATGATCACAAACTTCAGCCAGCAAGCGGGAACGATTACCTTTTCACAAACAGGCGGTACCGGGTTAACGAATTGCAACATCGTGGTTCACTGTTCGATGATCGCCCTGACCGAAACGCCCACTGCCTGCAGTGCTGCGACGAATACATTCTCGGTTTCAGGGAATGTTGAATTCACCAACCCGTCGCCGACCGGAACACTCACTGTTACCGATAACACCGCCATACCTCCTGTGGCACAATCTTTCAGCCCGCCCTTTATCAGCCCGCTGGCCTATAATCTCACCAATATCCCCTGTGATGGCCTGACCCATCTTATCACGGCCCGCTTTTCCGACAGCTTGAACTGTACCATCACCCAGCCCGTACCGGCGCCGCCATCAATTTGCCCCCAGGCGCACATCAGCGGGGGAGGCACCATTTGCGGCGACGGGATCCAGCAGGCAGCCGTTACTGTGAATTTCACCTTCGGAACTCCCCCCTTCACCTTTGTTTATGCCATCAATGGCATTAACCAGCCGCCGGTGACCTGCAACAATTCATTACCTTACCAGATAAACACAACGACGGCGGGTTTGTACACACTGGTTTCGGTCGCCACCCAGGGTTGCCTGGCAGGAACCTTCTCAGGAAGCGCTACCGTGACGGTGAATCCCATGCCAACGGCTACGATCACCGGATCAGCCTCCTTGTGTCTCAATGCAACACCCCCGCTGATCACCTTTACGGGCAGCAATGCAACGCCTCCCTATACCTTCACCTACAATATCAACGGCGGCTCCAGCCAAACGATTACGACCTCCTCGGGCAACAGTGTAACCCTGACAGTTCCAACCAATATCACAGGGAGTTATAGCTATAACCTGACCAAGGTGGAGGAGTCCAGTTCCACAACCTGTTCAAAACTGCAGTCCGGAAATGCCACGGTCACTATCCATCCATACCCTGTAACAACCATCACCGAAAACCCCGGGCCGGTCTGCCAGGCATCACCCCACCTGTACCAGGCACCTGCCGATCCCTCCTGTAATTTTACATGGTCGCTGATTCCAGCTGCCAACGGCATTATTGCCTCCGGGCAGGGCACGAATAACATCACGGTCGACTGGCAGGTTTACGGGGGAGCAACCGTTGCCTTGACCGGCGCCACTACCGCAGGCTGCATCACCTCCTCGACCCTCGCCACCGATGTCAAACCAAGGCCCAACCCGGTTTTCATCCCCTGTTTTGACCTCGTCACCACGCCGAATGCAGGGAAGATCATCCTGCGGGGAGGATCCCCCCTGTTGCCAGTGCAGGGAGTCTACTCCGGCAATCATGTATCCCTGAACACGCTGACGGGAAAATATGAATTTGACCCTCTGGGAGCAATTCCCGGCCTATACCCCATAACTTATACCTATACAAATACATATGGATGTGATGCAACCACAGCACCGGTCAATATCACCCTACAGAACAGCGCTTTCGCCTGCGGCGGGAAACTTACGGATGTCAGGAATGGAAAGAAATACCAGACCGCCTTGCTGGCCGGCCATTGCTGGATGACCCAAAACCTGAATTACGGAGCGCCCCTGGTCAATGCGCCGGTTCCTCCCCAAACCGACAACTGCCAGGCAGAGAAATATTGTGCCCCCGCCGATACGGGATGTTCCGTTTACGGAGGTTTTTACCAGTGGGATGAACTGATGGATTATTCAACCTCCTCCGGGATAAAAGGGTTATGCCCTCCCGAATGGCATATACCCTCGGCAACCGAATGGCAGCAACTGATCGACAACCTGGCTGCCGGGATCACAGCCCCCGATGCCAACGGGGTCAATGGCCCGGAGATGATGGACCCACTCAGGATCACCGGATTTCATGCCCTTACAGGAGGCGTTGATTACCAGGATTACACCTGGGCCTTTGCTAATGCCGGCAACCAGGGAACCCTGTTCTGGACCTCCGACTCCTCTGGCACCGACCGCGCTGTGGCCCGCGGGCTGAACAGCAATAACCTGAGTATCTCGAACTACAATTCCAGCAGGGGAAATGCATTTTCCGTGCGCTGTGTGAAAGATTAGATCATTTTATTGTAACTTTACCAGACATTTTGAAGTTAACCTGAATGAATCACAGGGTTCTCGTTGTTTCCGCAGTGGTGTTGATCATGATACTCGGTTTACCCGGGAGGTCCTTGTCACAACTAACGGTTAACACAGGTACCGCCATTAGCATGACCCCGCTGGAGTTCGTTCAGACTTACCTTGTCGGAACCGGCGTAACGGTTTCCAATGCCACCTATAACGGTTCTGCACTACCACTGAACAGTTCCATGCGGACCCCGCCCAAATACCGTGACCAGATCGGCTCCTTTACAGCTACCGGGGGCGCACAGTCACAGCTGGGTATAAGCGGAGGGGTGATCCTTTCATCGGGTTATGTGGCCAAGGCCATTGCGCCCGCCGACCCTTCCGACGACATGGAGGGCAACAACCAGCCCTTCGAAGGCGACGCCGATCTTCACATCCTGGCCAATAAAGAGATCAATGACAAGTCGGTTCTCGAATTTGACTTTATTCCGCAAACAGATGTGATCACCTTCCGGTATGTCTTTTGCTCCGTCGAATTTGATCAGTACTGCGGATCACCTTATAATGACGCCTTCGGACTGTTCCTCAGCGGTTACGGGATAGCAGGAGGATTGGGTTTTACCAATGATGCCGTCAACATCGCTCTTTTACCGGGAACCGCCAATTATGTCACCATCGCCAACGTATGCGCCTCCGACAACGGCAATACCGGGAAGGGGGTCTATTCATGGTGGAACAATCCCAAGACCTATTTTTCCTACAACCGGCTGACCTACGTCTTTACAGCCAGTTACACCGTTACCTGCAACCAGACCTACCATATGAAATTCGCCATCGGCGATGCCAATGACGGCATCCTCGATTCGGGCGTATTCCTGGAACAAAACAGCTTTTCAAGTAACAATGTAATAGCATCAGCCTCCTTTTCAAACCCACAGACTGGGACCTATCTCGTTGAAGGCTGCGGCACTGCAACCCTCACCTACGGGATACCCGAACCCCATACCGGCGATTTTACGATCCTCCTTAATATTGATCCTTCAGGCACTGCCACCCAGGCTGATATCCTGCCAAACCCCTTCCCAACCCAGGTGGTCATCCCGGCCGGCCAGTTGACGGCCCCGCCCATCATCATCTCGGCCGTCGCCGACGCCACACCCGAACCCATTGAAAACCTGGTTATCAAAGCAACGTCAACCTCCTGCAGTATCGTCAATACGGTTACCAATGAACTCCTGATCAAGGATCATGACCCGCTTTTGGTGAATGTCGACAACCAGACCGTTTGTAACGGGATGCCTGTCACGCTGTCGGCCCTGGTTAGTGGGGGGCAACCCATTTTGCCGGCCGGCAATTTCAACTACCTGTGGAGCAATGCGGCTACCACACCGGCCATTACCCTCTCACCCCCGATGGGTCAAACCCTTTATTCGGTAAGCGTTACCGATGCCTGCAGTGAAACAACGATCGCCACCGCCTATGTGAACGCCGGTACCATACCTGCCTCGGCGCTTCCCATTACCGGAACCAACCCGGTTTGTGCTCCGTCAACAGGCATTACCTATTCCATCCCGCCGATGGCCGGCGCCGATTCTTATACCTGGACGGTTCCTCCCGGCGCTGTCATCACTTCTGGCGGCAGCACCCATGCCATCACGGTTGATTACAGCGCCCTGGCCTCTCCCGGTTCAATCACCGTAAAGGGGATCAACAACATCTGCGGCAGCGGGCCTGTGGTAACCATGGCGCTTACAGTGGCGCCCAGCGCCCAGCCGGCCGGGACCATAACCGGCAACACCAACATCTGTACCCCGGCATCAGGTTTGCTCTTCTCTGTTCCTGCCATTACAGGAGCCAACAACTATATCTGGACCCTCCCGGCCGGTGCCTCCATCGTTGCAGGAAACAACACCAATGCCATAACAGTTGATTTCTCCCTGTCTTCGACATCAGGAAATGTCACTGTTTACGGGCAAAGCACCCTTTGCGGGAACGGATTGCCATCCTCCCTGCCCCTGAGCATCCACCCTGATCCCCAACCTGCCGGACCGGTTTCGGGATTGGCAACCCTCTGCGTGCCGGCAACCGGAATAACCTATTCGATCGCCCCTGTGACCGGGGCGGACAGTTATATCTGGAGCGTGCCGCCCGGTGCCATCATCACTGCAGGAAGCACTACCAGCAGCATCGTTGTTGACTTTTCCCAAACAGCCCTTTCGGGACCAGTAACGGTCAAGGGCCATAGCAATTTTTGCGGTGACGGATTACCTGCCAGCCTGGCCCTTACGATACATCCTACTCCCGAAGCATCCGGACCTGTTTCAGGAAACACGCCTGTTTGCCAGGGAACTGCGGTAGTAACATACGCCATCTCACCCGTCAACTATTCGACCAGCTACGACTGGTCGGTACCAGGCGGTGTAACCATTACCAGCGGGGCCGGGACCACGCAGATCAGCTGTATCTTCACGACCTCGGCGGTTTCGGGTAATTTTACGGTGAGAGGATTCAATGCCGAGTGCAATTATGGCCAGCCAGCCGTGAAAGCCGTGGTGGTTAATCCTTTGCCCGGGCCTGCGGTTGTAATTGCAAGCAATACAGGAGCAACCGTCTGCCAGGGAGAAACTGCGATTCCCTACAGTATAAATGTCATCCCGGATGCCGGGAGTTATATATGGAACTTCACAGGAACCGGCGCAACCTTAACCAACAACGGCTCAAGTCTGCTTATAGACTTCTCCGCCACTGCCACTTCAGGCCTGCTGCAGGTTACCGGTCATAACGGCTGCGGTGACGGACCCTCCTCCCCCCTGTTCCCGGTTACGGTAAATCCCAAGCCAATTGCCGATTTTCTCGTGTGCAATGATCTGAAAACCACAAAAAACGGACGTCCCATCATCCTTAAAGGAGGCCGTCCGATTGGACCGGGCGGCATCTACAGCGGAACCGGCGTCAGCCAGGTCAGCCCGGGAGTTTATGCCTTCGATCCGCAAAGCGGCAGCGTGGCCGGGGGCGGAACGGCAAACGGTCTTCCCTATACGATTACCTACCGGTTTACCAACATTTACAATTGCGTGGATGAGAAGTCGATAACCCTTTCCGTCTTTGCATCCAATGCAAATGATCCGTGTCCCGGCACTGTCAGGGATTACCGCGATAACCAGAGTTATCCGACCTTTCATACGGGCTCCGGGATTGGCGCACGGTGCTGGACCGCAGCCAACCTCAATTACGGAAATTACACCGATCAGCTGCAATCGCAGACAGACAACTGCTTACCGGAAAAATACTGTAAAGACAATATCGCGGCCAATTGCAGCCAGTCGGGCGGATTTTATCAATGGGGCGAAATGATGCAATACCAGGAGACTTCACAATACCAGGACCTGTGTCCACCGGGTTGGCATGTGCCAACGGCAGTTGATTGGGATAACCTGATCACCGACCTGAATGGAAACGGAATCGCGGGAAGCGCGCTGAAAGACACAGTGGTTGCCAATGGTTTCCACGGGTTGTTAAAGGGAATTTATTACCTGAACAGGAACTGGAGTTTTGGTTCCGGACTCAATACCGGCTCTATCTTCTGGACTGCTGACGCACTCTCAGCCGATTATGCAACCGCCAGGGGAATCAATATTTACAACCTGAGTGTGTCGTTATACCCTTCGAGCCGCGCAAATGCATTCCCGGTAAGGTGTATCCGCAATTAACTTTTTGCCTGCCCCACCCGAAAGCGGTGGATGCGGGTTACTAACTACACTGGCTATGAAAATTCTTCTGATCGAAGATGAAAAGGAATTATCAGGTTCCATTACCGAGTACCTGCAGAAAGAGAACTACCTATGCGAAGCTGTATTCAATTTTGAAGATGCAATTGAAAAGATCAACCTTTACGAGTATGACTGCATCATTGTCGACATCAACCTTCCTGACGGAAGCGGTCTCAATGTCATCAGGGAGCTGAAGAAGATCAAGTCGGAAACCGGGATTATCATTATTTCTGCGAAAAACTCCCTGGATGACAAGGTGGCAGGTCTTGAGATTGGAGCTGATGATTATCTCACCAAACCCTTTCACCTGCCCGAACTCAATGCCCGCGTCAAATCCATCATCCGGCGCCGGAGTTTCGGCGGGATCAACGAGATTATTTTTAATGACATCCAGATATTACCCGAACAGATGGAGGTATTGGTCAACGGGCAACCACTGGTGCTGACCAAAAAAGAGTATGACCTGCTGATCTTTTTCATCTCCAACAAAGACAGGGTATTAACCAAGGAGGCCATTGCCGAGCATCTCTGGGGCGACGAGATGGATACAGCCGATTCATTTGATTTTATTTATACCCATATTAAAAACCTCCGGAAAAAGATCATGGAAAAGGGTGGCGAAGACTACATCCGGACCATTTACGGAATGGGCTATAAATTCACCGCCGCGGTGAACTAATCCACCTGCACCTACAAGGATTTACTCATGAAATTACTGACCCGTACATCCCGTTCCTACCTGCTTATCTCGGTGGGCGTATTTATCCTCAGCGGCCTGATTTTTTTCAGGATGCTCCATAATATTTTCGAGAAACAACTGGATGAAACACTTTTTGAAGAAAAACTGCTCATCGTTCAAACCATCAATGATTCCGACAGCGTTCCCGATTTCCGTTCTGTTTTCGGTCATATGATTGATATCACCATCCTGAATACACCGCGGCACAAGAATGAATATATACGCGATACCCTGATGTACGACAGCGACCAGGGGTCCTTTGCCACCTTTCGCCACCTGTTCGTGGAAAACACCTCCTATGAGAACAAGGGCTATACGATCAACATCTACAAACCCCTGCGGGATTCAGAAAAACTGATTGCCGAAATCGTGATCGCCGTGGCGCTTGTCTTTATTTTCCTCCTGTTCCTCCTTGTATGGGTAAATTATTTCATCGCCCGGCGCGTCTGGATACCATTTTACCGAACGATTAACAACCTGAGCCATTATGAGATCAACCAGGAGAAACCGCTGAACCTGCCCAAAACGGATATCCATGAATTTAACCTGCTCAACCAGGCGCTTGAAAAAATGTCGAAAAAAATAAGGCAGGACTATATCAACCTGAAAGAATTCAATGAAAATGCAGCCCACGAACTTCTTACACCCATTGCAATCATTAAATCCAAGCTGGAACTGCTTATACAGCGGGAAGATCTTGACGAGCAACAACTTAAGCTGATCAGTGCGGTTTTTGATGCCACCACGCGCATGTCAAAGCTCAACCAGGGTCTCCTGCTGATCTCCAAAATTGAAAATAACCAGTTCAGCCAAACCGAAAACATTAACCTGGAACAGATTCTGGATAAAACCCTGGAACATTTCGAGGAGATGATAGAACACCTTGAAATCAAGATTTCAAAAAAGTATTACCAGCCCTTCGTGGTGAATATGAACAGGACCCTCGCTGAGATTCTGATTACCAACCTGATATCCAATGCAATCAGGCATAATATACATTCCGGAACGATAGAAATAACCCTGGATGCCGATTCTGTTTCCATTGCCAATTCGGGGCTGCCCCTGAAAACCGATCCTGCAAAATTGTTCGAAAGATTTAAAAAATCGGAAAACAATCCTGATTCTGTAGGACTTGGACTCTCCATCGTACAAAAAATCGCACTTCTTTACCAGATGAACATCTCCTATGATTACCGTGATGGATATCATAAATTAAAAATTTCTTTATAAAAAGAATCATCTCCAGATTTCCAACAGATTCTCACCTCACCTTTGCACCATAAAATTTACATCCCCTGTGGAGACAAAAATGATGAAAAAAGTTTTGATGATATTTTTTCTTGGGATTTTCAGCTCCCTGATTTTTGCTCAAACCAAAACTGAGTTAAAGACCACGGAACTTCAGAAGCCTATTTCGGAATATATATCGAAAAACTTCACAGGATATACCATTGTAAAAGCCTTCAAGGTAGATGCCAAAGGGATCATCACGTTTGATGTGTGTGTTTCAAAGGATAAAAATCACGAAAAACTCTTTTTTGATAAGGATGGAAAATTCGTCCGCAAAGAGACCTGTTCAAATGAGTGTTGCCAGGATACCATAAAAAAATAATCCAGTTTATTAATTATCAAATCGTTTCACCTTAAAATCAAAAAACAATGAAAAAAGTAATGTTAATCGCCATCGCTGCCATGTTCAGCATGACCATGTTTGCTCAGACTCAGGAAAAAGCCAAACCAGCTGAAAAGAAAAAAGAACCTGCAAAAACCGAAGCTGCAAAGCCGGCCGCTACCAAGGAAACTGCAAAACCTGCAACCAAGGAAACTGCAAAACCTGCAACCAAGGAAGCTGCAAAACCTGCAAAGAAAGCTGAAGAAACAAAACCAGCCAAATAATTTCTCTTGCTTAAGTTTTAAAAGGCCAGACCGAAAGATTTGGCCTTTTTTTTTTATATTTGCCAAATCATTTATAACCAATTAAATATAGCTTTATGAAGAAAGTCTTGTTTTTTATGATGGTCATCCTCCTTTCAACGATGATGTATGCCCAGGACAGAAAAATGTCAGAACTTAAGGTCAGCCAGTTGCCGAAAGGCGTAACCGATTTTGTTACCAAAAACATGCCTGGCGCCACCATCACCCGTGCAGGAAAAATTGAAGATAAAAGTGAGTTAAATTATGTTGCCGTTGTTGAAATGAAGGGCAGCAAACATGCCTTCCTGTTTGACAAAGATGGTAAGTTCAAAGAAAAAGGCGATCATCTTTTCAATAACAAAGGACAGGCTCCCGCCAAGCCAATCACCCCTGCGGCGGCTCCTGCTCCGAAACCACCGGTTAAGTAACACTTTGCAAAACTGACATCTAAACAAATTGACCTTCAGGTTGAGAATTGCAACCTTGTTCGGCCTGTTGGCAATAAAATTAAAAGAATTACGTAATTATCACTAATCACAATAATACCGGACATGACGAAATCAGCACTTTGTGTAGCAATACTAGGACTTGTTATCATTTCTGCAGCGGGTTGCAAGAAGAATACAGGAGTCAATAAAATTGAATCTTCAGCCCATAATTCCACAGCCAGCCGTAAAATGAGCGGAGCCTGTATGAACTGTCATATTTCAGGGGGCTCAGGACCAGGATGGTGGAATGTGGCTGGCACCGTCTATAAAAGTGATTCGACAGGCGTTTTCGCCAATGCAACGATATTGTTCTACGACAGTCTCAAAGGAAAAGGGAACCTTGTTGCGAAGCTTGAAGGAGATCAGTATGGTAACTTTTACACTAGTAACGCAATCCAAATAATTGGTAAATATCCGGAAGTTGCCAGCGCGGCTGATACCCAGTATATGCTGCAGCCTGTCACTTCAGGGAACTGTAACGCTTGTCACGGGGTAACCACGGCCCCCATGTGGGTCAGGTAGCGGTCGACTTATCCTGATCAGGATAACACTTGAAATCTGCGAATAACCGGTAACCGGCTACCCGGAAATTTTAGAATTAACCACCGAAAGGATCTCCTCTTCGGTGGTTTTTGCTTTCTGTACCAGGCTCTCAGCCTCTGCCATAATGCGATCAAGGTATTCCTTATCCTTGAATCCGGCGCCATTGACCTTTACATTTAAAAAGGCGCCGATCACGGCCGAACGCGCGCACAAAGCGCCCACCCCGGCATCGGTCACCGAATTGGGGTTCCCCGTATTGACCATGGCTGAAATTATCTCAAACGAATCAAAGGCCTTCTGCATGGTGCGGAACGGAACTTCGATCGCATACCGGGTCGCATCCTGGATTGCCGCAGTTCTGGCCTGTTTTTCCGCATCATTTGATTTAGGCAGGGCAAAGGCGTCCATAATTTTATTGAATGCCCGGGTATCTTCATCCACCAGGAACAGCAACTCATCCTTTAACTTCTGACCCTTCTCGGCCCAAACGGAAAACTCCTCCCACCGTTCATCCCAGCCGGCTTTATGCGACGACAGGTTAGCCACCATGGTGGCAAGCGATACCCCCAGGGCGGCGATATAGGCAGAAACAGATCCGCCGCCGGGAGCGGGCGATTCAGAAGCAGTTTCGTTGGCGAACCCTTCGGCTGTAAGAGTTACCAACTGCTTGTCCTTAGGATCCTCCAGTAAGAACTCGATAATCTTTTCCTTTGGGGAAAAGGGCTTCAGATCATCGAGACCAAGCGATTTCACGGCAATTTTGATAATCTCATCATCCGATATGCCCACCGATCGCTGCTGCTTTTTCAGAAAATATTTCCCGGCATCGATCATCGCCTTTTTAGGCACCAGGCCAACCAGTTCGGACCCGGTAACCCGCATGCCGCGTTCCTGCGCCTTCTGGCAGGATACCTCAAAAGCCTCGTGAACCGATGTTATCCCGATATTGGTCAGGTTTATCGACACCTGGGCAATTCCGTATTCTTCAATGAACCAGCCAATGGCCTTACAGGCCTTCAGTGCTCCCGGAATCCAAATTTCATTACCCTGTTCATCTTTTTTGATCTTCCCGGTTACCGGGTTTCCTTCACGGGCCGGGCGCCCCTTTTCCCTGATGTCAAAGGCTATCGCATTGGCCCTGCGTGTGGAGGTGGTATTCAGGTTGATATTATAGGCAACCAGGAAATCACGGGCGCCGATGGCAATCGCACCGGTGCGGGGATTAAATTTTGCCGGTCCGAAATCAGGCTTCCAGTGCGGATCTTCCAGCTTCCTGGCCAACCCCTCATATTCCCCCGACCGGCAGTTGGCCAGGTTCCGGCGCTCTTCCGTCAGCGCGGCGCGTTCGTAGCAATAGACGGGGATTTCCAGCTCCCGTCCAACGCGTTCGGCCAGCTTATGGGCATAACCGGCTGTCTCTTCCATGGTAATACCGGATATCGGGACCAGGGGGCAAACATCGGTTCCGCCAAAACGGGGATGCTCGCCGTGATGCTTCGACATATCGATTAACTCGGCTGCCTTTCTGATGGCCATAAAGGCAGCTTCTATTACGGCTTCAGGGGTTCCGACCATGGTTACCACCGTACGGTTGGTGGCTTTCCCGGGATCAACGTCAAGGAGTTTGACACCTTCTACTTTTTCAATTTCGTCGGTGATCAGTTTAATCACACTCATGTCCTGACCTTCCGAAAAATTTGGGACACATTCGATTAGTTGCTTCATAAAACAGTGAAATAGCGGGGTAGTGAAATTGCGAAACAATGAAATCATCAAACCGGGAGACAGTCTCCCGGTTTTTCAGCGGCAAAATTAGGCAATTCTTTGAATTTTTCCTGCTTCCCAACGAGGCAATTCTACAATTTCACGCAATGTTATCCATCGTAATCCCTATTTCGCTAACTTTGTTTAAAATTTCACAAATCCCCCTCCCATGAAAAAGTTAACCCTGTTATTTCTCCTGCCTTTGTCGTTCATACTGACTCAGTGCAAACCGGCCGGTCAGCCGGGCCAGGCCAATTCGGTTCAGGTAGTTAAACCAGCCACCATCGACTCCATTATGATGAAGATCACAAAACATGATGCCGGTGTCAGCAAGGCCCGGATGGAAAAGGGAATCAAACAGGCCGCTGCCCTGTGGACCAACGCGGATGGGTCGGAAAAAGATTTTGAAGCCCTTTGCCTGCAATACTTTGTTACGGATCCCGCCAAACTGGAGAAACTTTTTCAACGGTGCACCGACAATTTCGAGTCGGTTAACGGCCATTTCAATATGATCAGCCTCGACCTGAAACGGGGAATGCAATTGGAAATAGGCGAGATGCTCGATGTTGACCAGCTGTTTGCAGCTTATGAACCCGGTTCCCACCTCAACGATGACTTCTTCAACAACAAACTTGCCTTTATCATTGCAATCAATTTTCCCTCCTACAATCTAAAGGAGAAGGAGGAGATGGGAGCGAAATGGAGCCGCCACGATTGGGCCTATGCCAGGTTAGGCGATATGTTCACTGCCCGCGTTCCGGCAGCCGTGAATGTTAAAATCGCGGAGACCCTCACTGCCGCCGACAACTATATCTCGAATTACAATATTTATATGGGGAACCTCATCGATGACCAGAAAAAGAGCCATTTTGCCAAAGACATGAAGCTGATCTCCCACTGGAACCTGCGTGATGAGCTGAAATCCAACTATAACAACACTCCCGAGGGGTTGCTGAAACAAAAGATGATCTACCAGGTCATGCTCAGGATCATCAACCAGGATATCCCGTTAAGCGTGATCAACAACCCGGAATTGCAATGGAACCCCATGACCAACAAGGTCTATAAAAACAATGCGGAGGTTTCGAACGCACCGGAACCCGACAGCCGGTATGAATATTTCCTGACCAATTTCAAAGTGATGAGCGCCATGGATCCCTACACCCCCATGAATCCTACCTTTATCGCACGTTCCTTTGACGGTGGCATGGAACTTCGCCAGGAACAGGTGGAGAAATTATTTACGGACCTGTGTTCAGCCCCGGAGGTAAAACAGGTTGGCGAACTGATCAGTAAACGGCTGGGCCGCCCCCTGCAGCCCTTCGATATCTGGTACGACGGCTTTAAAGCCCGCAGCAGTATGAACATGGAGTTGCTTGACAAGACTACACGCGCCAAATACCCCGATACCAAAGCGTTTGAAGCCGACATCCCGAATATCCTGGTTAAAATGGGCTTCAAACCTGAGAAGGCAAAAGAAATTGCATCGCATATCACCGTCGATCCTGCCCGCGGCAGCGGTCACGCATGGGGCGCGCAGATGAAGGGGGATAAAAACCACCTCCGCACCCGGATCGGTAAAGAGGGTATGGATTACAAAGGATATAACATAGCGGTTCATGAGCTGGGCCATAATGTGGAACAAACCATTTCACTGAATTTTGTAGACAACTACATGATGCAGGGAGTGCCCAATACCGCCTTTACCGAAGCCTTTGCCTTTACCTTCCAGAAACACGACCTTGATCTGCTTGGCATTAAAAATGACGACCCCGACAAAGAGGCGCTGGCAGCCATCGACAATTTCTGGATGAGCTATGAAATCATGGGGGTTTCGCTCCTGGATATGAAGGTATGGAAATGGCTCTATGCAAACCCGAATGCCACGAAACAACAATTGAAGGAAACCGTGGTAAAATCGGCCATCGAAATCTGGAATCAATATTATGCTCCCGTTTTCGGTGACAAGGATTCGCCCATCCTGGCCATCTATTCCCATATGATCGACAACCCGCTTTACCTTCCAAACTACCCGGTTGGACATCTTATTGATTTTCAGCTTGATCAGTTTTTAAAAGGGAAAAATTTCGCCGATGAGGCAATCCGGATTTTTTCAGCCGGACGACTTATCCCCCAACTGTGGATGAAAAATGCAGTAGGCAACGAAATTTCCATCAAACCGTTACTGGATGCCACCGATGAAGGCTTGAAGAAGTTAGCCTCAGCCCGGCCGTCAGCAAAAAAATAATTTGGCTGATCGGACCTCCAAGGCAACCTTTGCCTGGGAAGTATTGTCTGCTGATAGACGTGTAAGTTATGTTTTAATCATAATAATTTATTATTTTTGTAGAAAAATTCCAACCACATGAAAAAGATCATATTCGCGCTGTTATTTATTACACCTATCCTGTTGCATGCACAGGATTACACGAACATTTGCTCCGGGGGGCCCTCGTTTTTCCAGAAGTATAATTCTACCATGGTAAAAGCCTACAAAACGACTAGCTTCACGTTACCGGGCAGTAACGATACCATTTTTTACTCGTATGCGACCATCCGGGATACGGCTGCATCCTGCATGGATACAACCAAGGGTTCCATCTTTGGTAAAAAAGTATACCGCGTTGCCCAGACGAAATCATTTTTCTTCTTCAACAAGAGAAAGGATACCGTGCGTATTGAAGCAAAGGCAGTCGTCGGGTATACCTGGAAATTTGTCAACCTTTCATCAGGCACCTACCTGCAGGCGAATGTGCTTTCGATGGATCCCGATTCCGTTTTAGGTGTTCTGGACAATGTCATGAAAGTGGAACTCCAGGCAAAAAGGTACGACGGCACACCTGTTACAAACCCGTGGAACGGTAAGACCTTTAAGCTCAGTGCACATTACGGGCTGGCAAAGACCTACGACATGGTCAATGTGCCATTCGATACCACGAGCTACACGCTGGTTGGAAGAAAATCCCCCGCCCTGGGTCTCCAGGATTTTGGATGGAAAGAGGTTTATGCCTTCAACATCGGCGATATTTTACATTTCAGCGGGTATGATAACGGACTTGCCCCCGGCCAGACATCAACCTGGAAGGAGATCAAAACCGTGTTTGCCAAAACCACCTGGGGAGCCAACGACTCGGTTCAATACAAGTTCGACCGTTGCAGGAGTACCGTAACCAATCCGGGAAACAACCATGTGTATATTCATGATACGCTGACGGTCAAGTACAATTTTAAAACCCTGGCAAACGATTCCTCCATCATGCGTTTTCCCGATCAGTTCATCCGTGAAAACATCTATGCCACCCAGTATGACCGTTATATGAAGGCTTACAACGTTCGTCAAACCAAGAAGCTCGGCCAGGACAAATACCGTTTCATCAATACCTGTTTTGTAATCCCTGCGGGAAGTGTCCTGTTAAATGACAGTTATACCGAAGGTCTGGGGCTTTCAGAATACTATCGCGATGATCAGACGGTTCAGAATTATTACAAATGCGTTTATTATAAAAAAGGAACTGAGATCTGGGGATCCCCGGTGGGAACACAATGCTCGCCCCTGCTCGACGTCCAGGAACAAAATCCTTCATTAACCCAGCAGGTTCGCATCGTGCCTAACCCGATGAAAAACCAGGCCGAATTGATTCTTGAAGGTGTCAACCTGAATGACAACCTGCATCTCGTGATGTACAACGTCGTTGGCAAAGAGGTCTATAACCTGAAAGTTACCTCATCCAGCATGGTCATCAACAGGAATAACCTGCCAACCGGCTTGTATATTTACCTGCTGACCGGCAAAGAAACCATCGCAAAGGGAAAACTGGTGATTGAATAATTGATTACCGACCCTTACGGTCAAACTGTTCTGCAAAAGCCGTCTCATTGGATGAGGCGGCTTTTGTATTTTACAGTGACGCCGGATGAATCACTTTCCCGTTCAGGATCACGGTCGATACTTTATTGCTGCCATAGGCATATGGCATAAAAGAATAGGTGGGGATCGGCGTGGTGATGAGAACATTGGCCACCTTTCCCCTGGCGATGCTGCCGTATTCGCCGCTGATCCCCATGGCATAGGCGCTGTTGATCGTTACCGCGTTGATCGCCTCCTCGGGAAGCATCCTGTATTTAATACATGCCAGCGACATGATAAACTGCATGTTCCCTGAAGGAGAAGATCCCGGGTTGAAGTCGCTGGCCATGGCAACCGGCAGCCCGGCGCTGATCATCCTGCGAACCGGCGAACAGACCATTTCAAGGAAGAATGCGGCTCCCGGCAAAACAGTGGGCATTGTTTCAGAGTTCAACAAAACTTCAATCTCCTCATCCCCGGTATATTCCAGGTGGTCGACCGAAAGGGCGTTATGTCTGACACCCACCTGGATTCCTCCTGAATAATCGAGTTCATTCGCATGAATTTTTGCACGCATGCCATATTTGCTGCCTGCCTCCAGCATCCGGGAGGTCTCGTCAACGGTAAAAAAGCCACGATCACAGAAAACGTCAATAAATTCAGCCAGTTTCCCGGCAGCCACGGCCGGGATCATATCCTGTACAACCCTTTCCACGAACTGATCCTGTCTCCCCTTATATTCGGAGGGGACTGCGTGTGCCCCCAGGAAAGTCGGCACAATCCTGACGGGCGACAGTTGCTGTAATTTCCTGATAACCCTGAGCATCTTCAGCTCATCTTCCAGATTCAGCCCGTATCCGCTCTTGATCTCAACGGCTCCTGTACCAAAACCGATGATTTCATTGAGCCTTGCCAGTGCCTGCTCGACCAGTTCATCCTCAGTGGCATCATGGAGCCGCCTGGCCGAATTGAGGATACCTCCGCCCCGTTTTGCAATATCCTCATAGCTCAATCCCCTGATTTTGTCGATATACTCAATCTCACGGCTTCCCGCATAGACCAGGTGGGTATGACTGTCGCAAAAACTTGGAAAGACCATCCTGTTTTCCGCATCAATCACCTGGCAATTTCCATCCAGCTTCATCATAACGGACCCGGGAAGGGGCATCGTGCCAAAATCGCTGATTCTCCCCTCTTCCAGCAGTAGCCAGCTGTCGGCAAGGGTACCGATAACCGACATCGCCTTGCCGGCAACCAGTTTCCGCGGATTTTCCTCGACCTGAATGAGTTCTTTAATGTTCTTGATCAGGATGTTCATAGCGATAATTTTATGATACGAAAGTAACCATAAATCACCGTTTGAGGCACAATCCGGGAGGTTTTTAACAAAATTTCCCCCAGGCAGCGGTTCGGCATACACTTTCAGCGGAATGAGAACTAAGAGCAGAATCAAGAGAAAAGAGGAATCGGCAGTTTGCCCTGAAGGCAACGCTATTCCCATAAAGCAATCGGCGCAAGAAAAGTAAAAAATCGCTTTATGATTTGCCGGAAAAATCATATTTTTAACGTTCCGTTACAAATAACCGTCAGCACCGTTAAGCGATAAAAGCCATGGTAAAAAAATTATGTTTTGGTCTGATCCTGATGCTTTCAGGGATGGCCGGGTTTGGTAAAGAGGTCCCTGTTGAAACTGCAAAAGTTGCCGGGATCAGTTTTTATTACGAACGGATCAACCAGTTCAGGCCGGTTGCCCTTGCCGACATCAGGGTTGCCGGAACCTGTTACCAGCGGGTTTCGGGAGTGACCGTCTATTATATATTCAATATGGAACCTTCAGGGTATATTGCGGTTTCGGCCGACGATGCCGTGGTGCCGGTACTGGCCTACTCCTTTGAAGGCGCCTATTCACGCGACACGGAGCCTGCCCAGTTCACAGCCTGGATGAAGCAGTATGAAGAGCAGATCAGCCATGCACGGGCGGAGAAACTGGCGGCAACACCGCCTGTTGCTTCATTATGGCAAAAGTATTCCAAAACTACAGAACTTACCGACCTTTCCGCCCGGCGCACGATGCACAATGCAGTCGCCCCCCTGATCATCTCCAACTGGGACCAGGGGGTGCCCTACAACGAGCAATGCCCGGCTGACGCCGCGGGTCCGGGAGGTCATACCCTCGTTGGCTGCGTGCCCGTTTGCCTCGGGCAGCTGATGTACTATTACCGGTGGCCGCAAACCGGAACCGGCGCCTATTCCTATACCGACCCGGTTTATGGGGTTATTTCGGCCGATTTCGGGGCATCCGTTTATGACTGGAACAACATGACCAACACCAGCACCATTAGCAATCCGGGCATCGCCAAATTGCTTTTTCACCTGGGGGTTTCCTGCGACCTGGTGTATGGTCCCACCGCATCGGGCATGTATAACCACAAAGCGGCCTACGCACTTCGTACCTTCTTCAGTTATTCACCCCAGACGCAATACGTGTTCCGTGACAGCACCAATCTGAATTGGGACAGCATCCTGATCGCCCACCTCAATCGTAAAATGCCCCTGTACTATGCAGGATGGTCGGTGCCCAATATCAACGGCCATGCCTTTGTTTGCGATGGTTACCAGGATACGGCCTATTTTCATTTTAACTTCGGGTGGAGCGGGCAGAACAACGGTTATTTTTATACCAACAACCTTACTCCCGGAGGAAACAACTTCAAACTGGCCCAGGAGGTTATCATCAACGCCTTCCCCGATACCCTCCATTATACCTATCCGTCGTACTGTGCCGGGGAAACACATCTTACCACCCTCTCCGGCAGCCTGACCGACGGCAGCGGCCCCGTAAGCAACTACCAGCCATCGTCAGGTTGTTCATGGCTGATCGATCCCCAGCCTGCCAATGATTCGGTTTCGTCAATCACCCTCACATTCAACAATATTAATACGAAACCGGCTGACCATGTGCAGGTGTATGACGGCGCTTCTGCCACAGCTCCCCTGCTGGCGGATTTGTCGGGCGATACCGTTCCACAGCCCATCACGGGAACAAAAAACAAGATGTTTCTCAGATTTGGCAGCAATGGCGGCGCAGGCGCTCCAGGCTGGTTTGCCACCTACAAGGTCAAAATACCCGTATGGTGTACCGGCACCACCACCATCAAAGCCGATACCGCCGTGGTAACCGACGGGAGCATGGGGTTTGACTACCATAATAATTCCATCTGCCGGTGGATCCTGCAGACCAACAGCGGGAAGCCGCTTACCATCAATTTCAGGCGCTTTGATACCGAACCAGGGAAAGATATCCTGAGTATTTATGATCTTGGCAACAATGTGAAACTGAAAGAGATTTCCGGACACTACGATTCGGGGAACCTGCCCGATACCGTTACATCCCCCAGCGGGAAAATGATGCTTATCTTCATGACCAACGCCAGTATCACAGGATCAGGCTGGGAAATTTTTTATCCGCTGACGCATTTAGGCACCGGTGAGATTCAGGCTTTACAGGATCTGAAAATCTTTCCAAACCCGGCCGGCAAAGAGATTGAGGTTCAATATTTCCTGCAGGGGGCGGGAAGGGTGAATTACCGGTTGTCGGACATGACAGGTGAGTTGCTGCTGAACAGCTCGGCAAGCGGGAAAACAGGAAATAACCACGACAGGATCGACATCTCCTCCCTGGCCCCGGGAATCTACCTGCTGAATATCGTAAGCGACCAATCCACGCAAACCAGGAAAATCGTTGTCAGGTAGCCGGGCGCTTTCCGCAATCATGCGAACGGGCGCAGTCAGACCTGGGCATCGGCATTCTCATGAAAGAGAATATCGACCTCACCCCTGCTTTTAAGGCACTCCATCAGTTTACTCTTCAGTTTCCAGCAGGTCATCTGGCGTAGTTCGACCTGACGAGAAATTTCATACGTCGAGATGCCCGGGTCATGGCAAACCATATACACAATCCTGAAGGCCTCGGTAAGCGGTATATGGCACCTGTGAAAGATGGTATTGGCCGTTGCGGATTCTTCATGTTTGCACCTGGTGCAACGACGCGCATGGGGAGTCTTGCCTTTGCAGAAATTGGTGTGACCGCACTTTTTGCAGGCAAACCCGTTTTCCCACTTTTTATCCGCCACAAACTGCAGGCAATCCTCCAAAGATGAAAATTTCTTCTCAAGTGTTTCTAAATCAATCTGTTTGATTAATACATCCATTTCTTTCATCCCTATTTTATGCAAAAATAAAACAAATAGTGGTATTTATGCGATTTAGTTGCAAATAATTTTTATCTTTGCATCGTCATTAAAAATTCCGACAATATGAAGAACCTGACCTTGATCATCCTGCTAATCGGATCACTTTCAGTGAATGCCTGCAGCAGTGCACCTGCCGCAGATAAAGACAATGCCGACAAAGATGGCCAGGTTGTCGTACTCACCACTGCAACCTTTCAAAAACTGGTTTGGGATTATAAAAGCAATCCGCAAACGTGGGTCTTTAACGGCGACCAGCCCTGCATCATTGATTTTTATGCCGACTGGTGCCGTCCCTGTAAGATGGTTGCGCCGGTTTTAGCTGAACTGGCCGCCGAATATAAAGGCAGGATCAGGATCTACAAGGTGAACACCGATGAAAACCGTGAACTGGCCGGCCTGTTCAATATCAATTCGATCCCTGCCGTGATGTTCGTGCCAAAATCGGGAAAGCCCCAGATGACTGTTGGCGCACAGCAAAAAACCGCCTATAAGGAGATGATTCAGAATATCCTGATGATCAAGAACGAGGTTGTGAAATAGCCTGGCTCTGGCAGTGCCCCGGGAACAAAACGGGGGTGATACCTCGAAAGGCAGCCCCCGGAATTAACAGTAATTCATAATCAGTAATTTATAATTTAACTTTTATGGTTGAGCATTTAACAAAAGAGACCTTTCTGGAGAAGGTATTTAACTTTGAGCAGAACCAGGAATGGAAATTTGAGGGTTCATTACCCTGCATCATTGATTTTTATGCCGACTGGTGCGGCCCCTGCAAAACAGTAGCCCCGATCCTCGAAGAGCTTGCCGTGGAATACCAGGGCAAGATCAATATTTATAAAATCGATACGGAAGCGGAGCAGGAACTGGCCGGTGCCTTTGGCATTCGCAGCATCCCTTCCATGCTTTTTGTCCCGATGACGGAACAACCGCAAATGTCGGTTGGCGCATTGCCGAAAGATACCCTGATACAAGCAATCGGCGATGTGTTGTTGAAGGACGTTTCAAATTGACTCTTCAGCGCTGCCCTGAAAGGCACGCCTGACAAAGTCCGGGAGCTTGCTCCCGGATTTTTTTTTTGTTGAAGAGGGCTGTGGGGAAAATGGCAGCCTATAGAATAACCAGGACAAGGTTGCAGTTTCCACAATTTACCGTTAATTTGCCGGCAGAAAACTCATCCTCCGAGAACATGCCTATCCTCATTGAAACAGCTTACCTGCCTCCTGTCGGCTATATGTCGGAATTGATCCTGTCGGGCGATATCCTCTTCGAAGTTTATGAAACCTATCATAAACAAACATACAGGAATCACTGTGTTATTTACGGGCCAAACGGGGAGCAGAAATTAACGATTCCCGTGATCAAGGTAAATGGTAATCATACCCTTACCAAGGACATCAGGATTTCGGACCACCAGCCATGGCAAAAAATTCACTGGCGTTCGATTTACACAGCCTATAATAACTCACCCTTTTTCCTTTACTACCAGGATGAACTCATCCCGTTTTTCGAAAAGAGGTTCGAATTCCTGGCCGACTTTAACATGGAGCTGCTGCAGGCCATCCTGCGGCTGATTCACTGCAGTTGCAGGACCGGTCTTACCGGTCTTTATGAGAAGAGGCCGTCAGGGATTACCGACCTCAGAAACGGCATTATAGCCGGCAAGCCTCATGTTATGAAATCCTTCCCTCCCTATGTCCAGGTCTTTGAGCCCCGGCACGGGTTTATCCAGGGGTTAAGCATCCTGGATGCACTCTTTAACCTCGGTCCCGAAACAGCAGAATATCTGAAGGCACAATAATTCCCGGGTCGCTGATTTTTCTATTGTGAATTTTTACACAGGTAATGCAATTTTCACAGATCTTTTTATTATCGCGGCTTTCCCTGATGATTTTTTGTTTATCTTTGCCTTAATTTAATCTAAATTAATTGGCAACCCTGCTCGAACTCCGTCAAGGTGAATCAGGCTTTATCACCAAGATAAAAGGCCGTGGTGCGTTTCGTAAACGCATCACGGAGATGGGATTTATCAAGGGCAAAGAGGTTACGGTCATCAAGGCGGCACCGCTCCAGGATCCCATCGAATACAAGATCATGGGATACCATGTTTCCCTGCGGCAAAGCGAGGCGATGCTCATCGGTATCCAGTCTGCGACCGACAGGGTCACCTCCGTTCAGGAGATCAACGGGTATAACGGCACGATAGAAGAGGAATCGCAGCGGGTTGAAGTCACCGACAGGGGCAGGATCATCGACATCGCGCTGGTGGGAAATCCAAACTGCGGCAAAACCACCCTGTTTAATTTCGCCTCGGGCTCGCACGAACGCGTTGGAAATTTCAGCGGGGTCACGGTTGACTCCAAGGAGGCGAAACTCAGGCAGGGCGGTTACGTATTCAACATCACCGATTTGCCCGGCACCTACTCCCTCACGGCCTATTCCCCCGAAGAGCTCTTTGTCCGCAAACATATCATCGAGAAAGTTCCCGACATTATTGTGAATGTGGTCGATGCCTCCAATCTCGAACGCAACCTTTACCTGACAACCCAGCTGATCGACATGGATGTCAGGGTTGTGATGGCGCTGAATATGTATGATGAATTTGAGAAACAGGGACATCATCTTGATTACAAATCACTTGGTGAATTGGTTGGTATCCCGGTCATCCCGACGGTAAGTTCAAAGGGGTCAGGAATTACCGAGCTGTTTGACAGGCTTATTGACGTATTTGAAGACCGCGACCCGGTTCTCCGGCATGTCCATATCAATTACGGCAACGAAATTGAACGTTCCATCCGGAAAATCCAGGATGTGGTCTGGCATGATAAAACGCTGAGCGACCGGATATCCACGAGATACATCAGCATTAAGCTGCTGGAAAAGGATGCTGAAATGCTGGCCTCCCTTGAATCCTCCTCATGCTACCCTTCCATCGTGGAGGTATCTGAAAAGGAGATTTTAAACCTGGAGACAACTTTCAAGGAAGACTCCGCGACCCTGATCACGGATGCAAAATATGGCTTCGTGGCCGGAGCCTTGAAGGAAACGCTGGTACCGAGCCAGAAAGAGGTGCCCGCAAAAACCATCAGCGAACTGCTTGACACGGTGTTAACCCACAAATGGCTTGGATTTCCATTGTTTATCCTGTTCCTGTGGGTCATGTTCCAGTCAACCTTTACCCTTGGAGAATATCCCAAACACTGGATCGACCTGCTGGTATCAGCCATTGGCAGCCAGGTGAGCCTTATGCTTCCGGCCGGGCCGTTAAAGGACCTGGTTGTCGACGGGATCATCAACGGGGTTGGCAGCATTATCGTATTTTTGCCCAATATCCTGATCCTATTCTTTTTCATTTCCCTGATGGAGGATACCGGGTATATGGCCCGCAGCGCCTTTATCATGGACAAGCTGATGCATAAGATGGGGCTGCACGGCCAGTCGTTTATCCCGCTCATCATGGGCTTTGGATGCAACGTTCCCGCCATCATGGTCACCCGGACCCTCAAGGACCGCAACGACAGGCTGCTTACCATGCTGATCAACCCGTTTATGTCGTGCAGCGCACGGTTGCCGGTATATATCCTCATTGCAGGAGCTATCTTCCCGGGCCACGCGGGTACGGTAATTTTCGGCCTCTATCTTACCGGGATTACCCTGGCTGTATTGATCTCCCTGGTATTTAAACGGACGCTGTTTAAAAGCAAAGAGGCTCCCTTTGTCATGGAACTGCCCCCCTACCGCATGCCTACCTTCCGCGTGATCATGCGGCATATGTGGGAAAAGGGCGGTCAGTACCTGAAGAAGATGGGTGGCGTTATCCTGATTGCGGTGATCCTGATATGGGCGCTGGAGTATTTCCCGGCGGGCAGCAAGGCCAGTCCCGAGGCCAGGTTGCAGAATTCCTATATCGGAAAAATCGGGAAAACCATCGAACCTGTCATTGCTCCGCTGGGCTTCGACTGGCGGATGGGGGTGAGCCTGATCACCGGCGCCGCCGCCAAGGAGGTTGTCGTGAGTACCCTGGGCGTGCTCTTCTCCTCCTCGCACTACCACGAACAAAATGGACCGGTTACCCTTGGGACGAAGTTGCAGCAGGCAACCTACCAGGATGGCCCGCGTATCGGCAAAAAGCTACTTACTCCGATAGCCGGGATCTCGTTTCTCCTGTTCATCCTGATCTACATGCCCTGCGTGGCCGTTGTGGCAACCGTGAACAGGGAATCGGGAAGCTGGAAATGGGCGCTCTTCCTGATTACCTATACAACCCTCCTTGCCTGGATTTTATCCTTTGTTGTATTTCAGGCCGGTAGTTTAATTTTCTCATAACATGGAACTGCAGAACATCATCGTTGCCATAATCATCACAGGATCGGCCGCCTATACGGCGGTTAACCTTTTCAGGTTTTTCTCCAACCCCGTGCATAAATGTGAGGGCTGCAGCGGCTGTTCGCTGTCAGAGCTTAAACACGAGATCGAACTGAAGAAAAAGGGTATTTAAGCCGGGCCTCGGAAATCATCGTCAGCCTGGTACCTGCCGGCTGAAACTGCGTAAATTCAATCTTTTCCCTACCTTTGTACGAAATCAATCGTATCGAAAATGGAATTTGGAATCTGTCTTCAAAGTGTTGTCCCGGTTAGAATCGAACCCTCCCATCCTTCGGAGATGGTTACGCAGGTTTTGTTTGGAGAGTTGTACAGGGTTGTTGAAAGAACCAGCCTGTGGTCGAAAATCCAGCTGGTATTTGATAACTACGAAGGCTGGATTCACAACCTGCAAACCCATATCATTGAAGAAGCTGAATTTCACAGGTTAACAGCCGCGGATACGCCGCTCTCCCTTGATCTTGTCCAGCTGCTGGCAAACGAAACCAGGAACAGCATCATCCCGGTAGTGCTCGGAAGTTCTCTTCCCGGGATCCAGGGGCAGCGCCTGGTGATCGACGGCGAAACCTGGTTGTTTGAAGGTACCATCACCGGTACCGTTGACAAGGGACCTACTTCCGGACCAGCTCTTTCTTTGAAAATGAGACAGAACATCGTCGAAAATGCCATGCTGTACCTGCATGCGCCTTACCTTTGGGGTGGCCGGTCACCCTTTGGCATCGATTGCTCCGGGTTTGTACAAATGCTATATAAACTTGAGGATATTAAACTGCTGCGCGACGCCAGGCAACAGGCTACCCAGGGTGAAGTGATCAGTTTACTGGCAGAAGCTGAAGCCGGCGACCTCCTGTTTTTCGATGATGAGGAGGACAATATAAACCATGTAGGGATTCTCTGCGACAGGAACCATATCATCCATTGTTCAGGCAAGGTCAGGATCGACGCGCTGGACCACCAGGGAATCTATAACGAAGATCTTCGGCGATACACCCATAAATTACGGCTGATCAGGCGGGTCATATAGGTTTTAAGCGGTAATGTTACTCATTGTCGGTATGCCGCGGGGGAACATAGGTGCCTTTTTGCTGGTTAAACACCCAGGTTACCCGAATGCTGATCACATTGTTATATTGATACCTGGTAAACGGGTTGCGCGGGTAAACCCAGGGATTGTCAACCACCACGGTCCTGATGCTTTTCATGGTATACTGGTAACGGAGATCGGCCCACAGTTTGCTCCACAAGCGGATCTGCATGTCGGCAATGACTGAAAACTCGTTGTTTGAAAGGCCTGTCTGATATGTATACAGGTTGTCGTAGTAATGGTTCTGGGTTTCCTTAAAATTTACCACGCGGCCATAGGAAACACCTACGCCTCCTGAAATCAGGTTTTTATCGGTATAATGGATAATGAGCGGAATCTCAACATAATCCAATGTCAGACGATAGCGGGTAGAGTCGGCGCTGCCACTGTGATAGCTTCCCTTTTGCGAATACAGCAACTCCATGCTGACCGACCAATTCCTCCCCTTCCCAAAGGGAACCGCCACCATGGGACCGATATTCAGCCCGAATTTATGATACCCGAAAAACTCATCCCCGTCGACCTGGGTGAGGTTCATCCCAACACTCATACCGCCAAGAATACGCTGGGCCATCAGCCTGTCGGAAAGGAATACTCCGGAAACTACCAGAAATGCAAGTAAAACAAGACGCTTAACCATGGTGCAATGTACGATTTTAGGATCACGCGCGGATGTCACATGAAACGTGTAACAAATAACGTTTATCCATCCTGCTTAGTATGCTGTCCCTTCATGGTCAGTTGAATTCGTTTCCGCTCTATATCGATTTCCAAAACTTCAACCATTACCTTCTGGTTTAGTTTAACCACTTCGTTTGGATCTTTGACAAAGCGGTCGGCCAGCTGGCTGATGTGAACAAGACCATCCTGGTGGACGCCGAGATCAACAAAGATGCCAAAGTTGGTGATATTGGTAACAATCCCGGGAATCCTCATTCCCTTGTGAAGGTCGTGTATGGTATGGATATTCTTGTCGAATTCAAACATTTCAAACTGCTGGCGGGGATCGCGGCCCGGCTTGGCCAGTTCCGCCATAATATCCTGCAGGGTGGGCATCCCGACTGTAGGTGTGATAAATTCCTCAAGTTTGATTTTGGATCTCAGTTCTGCCTGTGCCATCAGGTCGTCAATGGTACAGTTGAGTGTCCGGGCCATACGGTCAACGACAGGGTAGCTTTCGGGATGCACGGAACTGCGGTCCAGCGGGTTTTTGGCATCGCGTATCCTCAGAAAACCGGCAGCCTGTTCGAAGGCCTTTTCCCCAAAACGGGTTACCTTTTTAAATTCTGACCGTGACTTGAAGGGGCCGTTATCATTGCGGTAGGCAATGATATTCTTTGCCAGGGACGGGCCAAGACCCGACACATAGGTGAGCAATTCTTCGCTGGCGGTATTGACCTCAACGCCCACCTTGTTCACGCAGCTGACAACCGTATCTCCCAGGCTCTTCATCAGGGCATTCTGATCGACATCATGCTGGTACTGCCCCACCCCGATCGATTTCGGTTCTATCTTGACCAGCTCTGCCAGGGGATCCATCAGCCTCCGGCCAATGGAGACAGAGCCGCGCACGGTAACATCATAATCGGGAAATTCCTTTCTTGCCACGGCCGATGCTGAATAAACAGATGCCCCGCTTTCGTTCACGGCAAGGGCGATAACATCGCGGTCGAATCCGATGGCCCGGATAAGCCGTTCCGTTTCACGGCCGGCCGTACCGTTACCAATGGCAATGGCATCGATTTTATAGGCATTTACAAGGCTTTTGATCTTATGAATTGCCTCTTTTACCTCATTCTGGGGAGGATGGGGATAGATGGTTTCATTATGCACCAGCTTTCCCTGCCGGTCGAGACAAACGATCTTGCAGCCTGTCCTGAAACCCGGATCAATGGCCAGCACATTTTTTTGTCCCAGGGGAGGTGCCAGCAACAATTGCCTCATATTCTCGGCAAAGACGCGGATAGCCTCCGTGTCGGCCTTCTCCTTTGCCCATTGTCTCATCTCGGTCTCGATGGATGGGAAGAGCAGCCGCTTGCAGCTGTCGGTAATGGCCGATTTGACAAGGGCAGCAGATGAATTGCCGGCTTTTACGAACATCCGGTGAAGTATTTCATGGGCGAATTCCTCCTGGACTCCCACTGAAATTCTTAAGAATCCCTCGTTTTCTCCGCGGAACATGGCCAGGAGCCTGTGCGACGGAGCCTTATGCAGCGGCTCATGGTGATCGAAGTACATCTCGAAATTGATGCCATCCTGTTCCTTACCCTTCACCACGCGAACCGCAACCTGCGACTCTTTCTGAAATAACTGGCGGATCCGCTTGCGCGCAATTGTGTCTTCATTAACCATCTCCGCAATAATATCGCTTGCACCCTGAATTGCCTCGCCAACGGAATTGACCCCTTTTTCAGGGTTGATGAATTTCGCGGCCCTGAGTTCCACATCATCATACCGTTGTGAAAATATCAGGGTGGCCAATGGTTCCAGCCCTTTTTCACGGGCTATGCCAGCCCTGGTTTTGCGTTTCTGCTTGTAAGGCAGGTAAATATCCTCCAGTTCTGCCATGGTCGGCGCACTGGCTATGGCCTGTTCAAGCTCAGGGGTGAGCTTTTCCTGCTCGGTCAGGGATTTCAGGATCGCGGCCCGGCGCGAATCAAGCTCCTTGAGCTGGGCCAGCCTATCGCGCACCTGCGCAATGACCACCTCATCCATCGACCCGGTCATCTCCTTCCGGTAGCGGGCAATAAAGGGGATGGTCGCGCCTCCTTCAAGCAGGTTTATGGTGTTCTGGATAAAGCCGGCAGCTACATTAAGCTCGGCGGCAATGATTTTTGTATATTTATCGTTGATCATCGGACAAGTGTAACAGAACCCTTAAATTTCAAATCGCCCTTGGTGATGATATCCTTGCCTGCAAACCCGATGTTAACCATCCAGATATAGGAATCGGCAGGGCACTTTTGCCCCGAAGCAGTACCATCCCACCCCTTGTCGATATTGTCAGTTTCGAACACCAAGGTTCCCCAGCGATCATACACGACCATCCTGAAGGTGATATTCTTGTATAAACCGTTAACCTTGAACACATCGTTTAACCCATCGCCATTGGGACTGAACGCATCAGGAACAAGGTACCTGAATAACTTCACGTAGGTGGTATCGGAATTGATGCAGCAGTGTATATCCTCCACCTGCACCCGGTAGGAACCCGATTCTTTCACCTCTATGATGGAATCCTTTGAATTTGTTGACCACAGATAATCGGTAAATCCGCCGCCTGCATGCAATTGGATTGAGGACCCTTCGTACAGCAGGATTGTATCAGCCAGGGAAACCTGGGGTAACGGGTAATTTTTAACCAGCATTGAGTCAACAAACGACTGGCCGTTAAACTTTTGTGTTTGCGTGACCCAATAGGAACCCGGCTTTGTAAACGTATGGACAGGATCGGGTTGGCGCGAGGTTCCGCCATCCCCGAAATTCCATATTACCGTATCGGCATTGGCCTGGTTGGTGGCATGAAACTGGGTTGCATTGCCATGACAAACGCTATCCCATCTGAAGGGAGGTACATTCACGAAACTCTGAACAAGGTTTGGAAGACTGTAAATGCTCTTTCTGCCAAGCAGCGGAAGACTGCTCCCCGTTATGTTGTTGAGCCTGTCGAAATTACAGGCTGTGCCGGGACGATTTGGATTATAAATCACCTCCAGGGAATCCCTTTTCGAAAGAATGTTGTTGGTCCTGGAGAGGTAAATCCTGCCATCGGTGGCAAGCTGCATTCCCGCAACGCGCAGACCTACAACAGAATCGACGATAACCGGGTTATTCATGCCCGACCTGGTATCAAACTGGAAAACAAACGATGGCGCTGCGGCCTGCACGACCCCGCCAGTTTCAAAAACAGTTGCATATAAATACCTGCTGTCGGGGGAAAATTCAAGCCCGTAAGGATTCACGCCGGGCTTGTTGGCCGTATAGGATTCCGCATTGGTCACGGCCCCTGTTTCGTTGTTAAAATCAAACAGTTCGATTAATTTTTTCTGTGACACCACCGTTGCCAGCTTTTTCCCGTCGGGCGATGCTTTCAGGTACCCGACCGAATTATTGACGTCGATTCGGTGCCCTCCGTTAACGGTTCCTGCCGAACTCACGACAGGAGCGGCAATTCCCGACCCGGTAATGAGATAGGCATAAAACCTGTCTGAATCCCATTCATGGGCGATAACCCAGAAATCCCTGTTATTCTTATGTATGACTGCCGTAACCTTCTGGCAGACAGGTGTAAGCATGGATTTATTCAGAAAGCTGGAAATTGCATCACCCAGTCCGCCCCGCTCGTTCATGTCGATAATGGTACAGGATAGACCTTTGGTCGTGTAATTTAACGAATCGGTAAATTTCAGGATGTCTACGGTAAAAACATAATATTGTGCAGGATTACCGGGGTTTGGCACGATGATGCAGGGCTGGGTTGCACCCAGGTCGCCGGCGAGGCCGGTGGCGTTGGGCATCAGCGTGAAATTGCGATCCCAAACCTTATTGCCGTTGGTAAAGAAAAGGAGGTTTCCAAGGCTGTCGCAGATGACGGCGCTGGCTTTAAAGGCTGTCATCACATTCTCGTCGGTTTGGACAGCGGCCACGCCCGACCGGAAATCTATACCGCATTTTTCCCCGAAATACCAGAGTTCAGCCTGTTTTTGAGACCGGGGACAATTGCTCTTATACCAGGGGCTTTGTGCCTGAAGTTCAAACAGGGTCAGCAGGAGAACCAACGTCAGCAAAACATGTCCTGGATACAGAGACGGGGTATGGGCGGTTTTTGTCTGCACTATTCAACAACAAGCTTCTGAACATGAACAAATGTGCCATTTCCATACCTGACCAGGTAAACGCCAGGGGGCAGTGCCGTGATATCAAGATTTAATGACGATAACCCGTTTACAGGGGCAGGCATGGTGAACCTCCTGATCGTACTGCCGATGGGCGTAACCAGCGAACCGTTCACCGCTCCCGGGATCCCGGATGCATCTATCCTGATGTTCCCTTTGGCAGGGTTGGGGAAAATCTTCAGCTGGCCGGCGGCTTCCTGGTCGTCAATCCCGACGCAGACATCAAATGAAAATATGACCGTGATCTCAGCATTTTTTTTACACCCGTGCTGGTTGACCACCTCAACCGAATATTTTTGGGTATCGTATCCGATCCCGGTGGATCCGAAACGAATCCGGCGCTGGGTAGATCCATTTGACCAAAGGAAGGTTGATCCGGGGTTTCCTGCATCGAGCATCACCGTATCATAGATGCAAACCGTGGTATCCGTCGGACCCAGGTAGATTTGAGGTTCAGGATAAATAGACACCATTGCGCTCCCTATGATTGAATTGTACTGGTCGGTAACAGTTACCGAATAGGTAGTGTTCACGACAGGTTGTACCAGGGGATCAGGATTAGCGGAGGAGAACCCGTCGGGTTCGGAACTCCACAGATATTGATAATAGCCAACATTTCCTCCCCCCGCCAAAGCATGCAGGCGCGTGGTATCACCACGGCAGATTGACGAAGGAGTGGCAACAGGGTTTACATTCAACGGACCTCCCGTTACCTCTACTGCGACCGTGGCGCCATTTTCGCTGACACAGTTTGTATTAAGATCCGTTACCATCAGGGTATAAATGGTTGAAGCGGTAAGGTTTACTGTTTGCGGGTTCTGCATCCCGGCATTGACAAGCTTGTCGGTGGGCGACCAGCTGTAGTAATAGTTGCCGTTCCCGTTCACCACCGATCCGTGCAGAAAAGTATAGGTGCCGTAAGGAATTGATTTGGGTAACCCGGCATTGGCAACCGGCAGGGGAAGCACCGTTACGGTAACCGAACCGGTGACCGTATTATAACCATCAAAGGCAGAAACCTGGTAGACCGATGTGACGGTTGGTGCAACGGTAGGATTCGGCAAGGTGGATGAAAAACCATTGGGGCCGCTCCAGCTATAGGTATAATTCCCGGCTCCGCCTGATCCGATTGCCTGCAGGATCGTGGAATTCCCAAAACAGATCGAGGAGGGATCGGCAACTGCATTGACAGCCAGTGCCCCTCCCGCAATGTTTACGGTAACCATATCCACACCCTGGCAACTGGCCGAATCGTCGGTAACGGTCATGGTGAACACAGTTGTGCTGAAAAGGTTGGTTGTATAGGGATCCCTGACACTGTCGTTGATAAGTTTTGACGAGGGTTCCCACCGGTAATGATAGAAACCGCTCCCCCCGGAACAATTCCCGTGCAGCCGGGTGGTTACACCGTTCAATATGGTGGTGTCATTGCCAGCATTGGCCAGCGGATGATACACATAGGCCATTGTGGTAGAGGTATCCGAACTTGTCTGGCCATTTACCTCAATCCTGAGGAAGTACTGGCCGGCATTGGCAAGCGTCGCATTGGCAATGGAGGGATTCTGTAAGGTGGATGTAAATCCTGCCGGCCCCCACCAATGGTAGGTAGCCCCTGAAACCGACTGCGCCGAAAACTGCAGGGTTTGACCGGTACATACGGGGCTGTTGTTAAAGCAGGCTGGCGGAAGGATCGAGCAGTCGGTGGTGCCAGTCCCCCCGGTTTGCTGAAAGATGATGTTACAGGGTTGGTTTGAAAAGTTGGTGATAATCAGCATGTAATACTGGCCGGTTAGTCCATTGGGAATATTACAGGTTTCAGTCGACGCTGGAGAATAACTGCAGGAAACCACCTTGGGTTGGGTAAGCTGGTCACAGCAAAACTGGGAAGTGAAGGGGCCCCAGCAACAGAAATCGATATCCTTCGAGGGCTCGCTGTGCATCTGGATAATGATGTTCCCCGGGTTTGCAACCTTCATGTAGTACCATGCCGGATTTGGCCGGGTTGTCAGGCAGCTGTAAAAAGGTCCCGACTGGCCGGGAGGTGCATTGACCCCGGCAGGAAATGAATATAACGTTCCCGTGCAAAAGGGGGCCGCCGATTCACAGGTACTGTTCTGGCCACCGATCTGAGCAAAGATGCCCGTGGAGGTGATCAGGAATAAAACAAAAAGATACCAGTTTTGCTTCATATGCGAATGGTATTATTTGTATTTGTCATTCTCTGTAAGCCATTTTTGCTTAATGCTTTCAGCCCAGTCAACAGAGACCTCTGTCGTCCTTTTCTTCAGGTCATCGAAAATGGCGGTGATCTCCCTTTCGCCATATTGCTTATTCGACTTGAAGCAAATTTTATCCTCTGTAACGACAGGATCAAGGTTGACAATTTTATAGTTGCCGAAGCTCAGATTCATAAAGTAAACCCGTTCAAACCTGGAGGGCAGTTGCCTAAAATCAAGGAGGAAGTATGTATTTTCAGCATCCCTGTCGATCACCATGGCAAAATGGCCCTTGAAATCAAAACCTGCATATTTCTCTTTGAAACCAGGATCACCGGGATGGATCCCGTCGCTTTGCGCCTTCATGGCAATGGAGGCAACAACAAGAAGGAAGGTGAAAAAAAAGCGTACCATGACTTTTCTTTTTATAAGTTTATTCATCAGCCTAAATACCCCGGCAATAATAAAAATCCTGACTGCCTGCCTTATAACACCGGAATGACCTGTTTTCACCGCAGTGTCCCCTACAATCCTGCAGAATTGTTCGTCAGTTCAAATCTGAGGGATCATTCGAATTAATGCAAGCGGTTATACCGGGTTGTAAAAAGGATCCCCCTTTCCACCACCATGGTTGTGACCCTAACAGGCAAAAGGCAAAAGTACGATTTTTTAAATAAAAACCAGTCAATAGTTAAACGATGGAAGTGGAAGATTACCAGCCAGAAGCAAGGACATCGATTATGTGGATCGTTTTTATCGGAAGGTTGTGTTTGTCAATGTAGGCCTGTTGGTTCATCAGGCATGAAGAATCAGTTGAAACAATATATTCGGCGCCTGTTTCGAGGGCACGGCTTACCTTTTGTTCGGCCATGGCCGATGAGACCGGTTCAAATTTCGCAGAGAAGGTTCCGCCGAAGCCGCAACAAACCTCATTTTCCCGCATTTCAATCAATTTCAGCCCCTTCACGTTTGCCAGTAGCCGGCGGGGTTCATCCTTCAGCATGTACTCCCTTAAGGCGGCACAGGAATCGTGATAGGTGACCACATGCGGGAAAGAGGCGCCTACATCCTCCACCTTTAGTTCATTTACAAGGAAATCGGTAAATTCAAAAATATTTTTTTTCAGGAGTTTGTATTCAAGATGGTTCGCCGTATTATGAAAAAGCCATCCATAGTAATTACGCACAAAACCGATACAGGATGCGGATGGCCCGACTACGGGACGATCGTTGGGGAAATCCTTCAGGAATTTCTCACCCATCCTCTTTGCTTCATCCCAAAAACCACTGTTAAACGCCATCTGACCACAGCAGGTCTGGTTGCCGTTATAGTTAACCGCCACGTTGAGCTTTTCAAGGATTTTAACCATGTTCATCCCGGTTTCCGGGAAAACCTGGTCAACAAAACAAGGTATGAAGATGTCGACTAACAAATTGGTTGGTTAAGATATGTTGAAACAACTGATTCCGTAACAGGTTTACCGGGCTTTATGAACAATGTCACGGATACCTGTTGCCAAAAATACGGAAATAAGAAATAGGTGGAATTGATTGTTTAAAAAAGTTATCAGAACATTCGGGCTAATCTTTTAAACACCTAACCTGCATTCCATTTCCACGACCCGCGGAATAATCTGACACCGAGGCTGATATATTATTCAGACCGTGTGATAATGCCTCCGTTGCACCTGCTGTATCGGAGGTCCAGAAAAATGTTGCAGATAACCCGGGTTGCGTAAAGGCCCAGGTATTGTTTTGGTATTGGATCCCTGAAAGCAGTGCATTGAATCCCCCGGGAGCAGAATCTTTAAGCGCAATGGCTGCCTGTGACTGCAGGCCGGATTGATTGAAAAGAACAACCCATTCGGCCGCCGTGGGAATATGCCAACCCGGCAGGCACAATCCCTGGCCACCCGGCGTGGCATCGAATCCCATCAATTCATCCCACTGATAAAACCCACCCGATTTATTGCAGTTGGCCGCAAGATCGTCCGGGCAATATTTGCTCACCACGCAATTATCCACCTGGGGTGATTGTGAACTTAACATAGTTCCAAAGTTGAGATTTTTTGCTAGCCAGCACTGGGCGCCGATCAACACGGTAGGGTACAATTGGTTGTCACGCGGGTCAATGATGCCGGAACCACAGGTAAAAGGCAGGATTGACTCCACCGTGATCATTTCGGCTGAGGAGGAGGTACAGGAGCCTATATTGGTATAGGAATAGGTAATCTGATGCGTTCCGGCCCCTGCCGTTGCCGGGTTGAACATGCCGGTAACAGGATTAACTCCCGGTCCCGAATAGGTTCCGGCAAGAGGCAGCCCGCCCTTTAACCTGAATGGTTTTGCATTGACCGTGGTGACAAGGTCGTTACAACCCATCAAATTTACGACCGGCGACGGGCTCAGGGTTATTGTTACCGGGTTGCTTGTTACAGGATTATTGGCAGGACAGGTTACATTTGAAGTAAGCATACAGGTTACCACATCCCCTGTCAGCGGGGTGTAACTGAACAGGGAATCGCCGGTTCCTGCATCGGTACCATTAACCTTCCATAGGAAAACCGGGCCATTGCCACCATTTACCGGGTTCGCAGTAAAATATACCGGTATCCCGGGACAAACGGCAACCGACGGACTCGCTACAACCGTCACTCCAACCGTTAACCCCGGGTTTACAGTGGTTACGATGGCACTTGAAACTGCCGGGTTCCCTGTTACACAGGATTCACCGGAGGTAACCTCACAAAGGACTTGATCTCCGTTGGCAGGGATATAAGCAAATGAAGAATTGTTTGTTCCCATACCGTCGCCATTGACTTTCCACTGAAATACAGGATTTATTCCCCCGCCGTAAGTACTGGCTGAAAAGGTCACCTCGGCACCATGACACACCGTACCGGATGGAAATGATGAAATTGAAATCCCGACCGGAATATTTGGATTCACGGTCAGCAGGAGGCTGTTGGAAGCTGCAGGATTTCCGGTCCGGCACCTAAGGCTGGAGTTAAGTTCGCAGGTTATGATATCACCATCAGCAGGGTTAAAACTAAATTCAGCATTATTAACACCCGAAATCAGCCCATTGACTTTCCAGGTATAGACGGGTGAAACGCCTCCATTAACCGCAACAGCCGTGAAAACAACTGTTGTTCCTGAACATACGTTGATTCCGGGATTCGCATCAATTACCAGGCTGACAGGCAAATCAGGGGCGACCTGCATGGTGAATGCATCTGAAACTGCCGGGTTCCCTGTAGGGCAAGCCACATCTGAAACAAGTTCACAGGCAATGACATCACCATTTGCCGGGAGATAGGCAAAAACCGGGTTATTGGTTCCGGCACTGAACCCGTTGACGCTCCAATGGTAAACAGGCAGGGAACCCCCGTTAACAGGAACAGCCGTGTAACTTACCAGGGTTCCTTCGCAGACGATCCCGGAAGGATTTGCCGATATGGAAACGCTGACAGGAAGAGCGGGATTTACCTCCATGCTGATCGTATTTGAGACGGCCGGGTTCACAAAGGGGCAGCCAATATCGGTATGTACTTCACAGGATATTGCATCACCGTTAACAGGGATATAATTTAAGATCTGACTATTTGTCCCTGAATCAATTCCATTAATTTTCCATTGATATCCAGGGACCGATCCGCCGTTCAGGGTGGTCGCTGTGAAGGCAACACTGGCTGAGGTACAAACTGGTCCCGGCGGACTGGCTGTAATCTGCACGCTGACGGGCAGGATGGGGTTGACCGTAAAAGAAAGTGGATCTGAAATGGCAGGATTCCCGGTGGGACATGTGACATCTGAAGTAACGGTACAGGTTATGACATCACCGTCAACCGGTGTAAAATTCATTTCAGAAGCATTGATCCCGACATTGGCGCCATTGCGTTTCCATTGAAAGAAAGGTCCGGTTCCTTCGTTTACCGGAACCGCGGTAACGGTCGCCAGGGTTCCTGCACAAAGGGTGCTGCCAGGGGAGGGAACGATCGTAATTCCCACGGGCAAGCCAGGGTTGACATTGGCCGTTATTGCATTCGAACCAGCCGTATTTCCTGCGGCACAGGTTGCGTTGGATGTTAAGGTGCAGGTCACCACATCCCCGTTTTGGGGTGGATAGGTGAATGATATCGAATTGGTTCCTGCCGGTGCCCCATTGACATTCCAGAAGAAGGCCGGGATTGGGCCGCCGTTGACCGGATAACTTGTGTAGGTGACCGGAGTGCCTGCGCAGACAGGAAAGGTCTGGAGTGCCGCGATGGAAACGCTCACGGGGACCGGGAGTACAACGATGGAGATGGCATTTGAGGTTACCGGGTTAACTGCAGCACAAACCAGCTGGGAGGTCATCGTGCAGGTTATCACATCTCCGTCAGCCGGTGAACAGGCATAAACTGTACTGTTTGTTCCGGCCGCAAGGCCGTTTTTTTTCCAAAGGAAAGCTGGGGCAGGCCCGCCAAAGGAGGAGGTTGCGGTAAAAGTCACGGGAGTCTGCTGGCATATGGGGTTATCAGAGGCAACAATGGAAACATTGACAGGGAAGGTTGACCCAATGATCATGTTGACAGGGTTTGAGAATGCAGGGTTTCCACTTACGCAGCCCTGGCTTGAAGAAAGGACGCAGGAAACCAGGTCTCCATTCCCGGGTTCATAGGTGAACGCAGGAAGGTTTGTCCCTTCATCCTGGCCATTGACCTTCCACTGGAAAACCGGAGCCCCACCCCCGTTAACCGCAACGGCGGTAAAGGTGACCGGAACCCCAACGCAGGCAGGGTTGAAGGAACCTGATATTGAAACGCTGACCGGTATGTTGGGATTGACGACCATGGTAACCAGGTTTGACGAGGCGGGGCTGCCTGAAGCACAGGGAAAACTTGAAAAAAGCTGGCATGAAATGAGGTCGCCGTTGGTAGGCGAACAGGTGTAGTTTTGACTGTTTGTTCCGACGACGATCCCGTTATTTCGCCATATATAGGTCGGATTTGATCCGCCGTTTATGGGGGCGGCCGTATAGGTTACCTGCTCGCCCTGGCAGGCCGGGTTTGCGGAAGCTGCTATACTCAGACTCGCCGGAAAATCTGAACTGACGATCATGGTAACAGGATTTGAAATCACGGTGCCGTTGGTGACACAGGTAACGCTCGAGGTTAAATGACATAGTATCACATCTCCCGTCGCCGGCACATAGGTATAGGCGGGCAGGTTCGAACCGGCGACTGCCCCGTTCACAAACCATTGGTAAACAGGATATGATCCTCCGTTCGAAGGGATCGCCGTAAATGTCACCGGGATGCCCGCACAAACAGGGTTGTTCGAAACGGTAAGCGTTACACCCGTTTCCTGCGGCATGAGCACTGCCATGCTGATCGAATTCGATAATACCGGGTTTTGTATCGGGCATGAAACTGATGATGTTAGTTCACAGGTAACTATATCACCGTCTGTGGGTAAAAAAGTATAGGAAGACAGCCCCCCTCCCCTGTTCACACCATTCACTTTCCATTGGTAAACGGGAGCATTTCCCCCGTTTACCGGGTTTGCGGTATAGGTGACCGGTACTCCCGTGCAGGCTGGATTGGCTGAGCATGTAATGGAAACGCTGGTTGAAAGGTACGGAAAAAAATTCATGTTGATCAGGTTTGAAATCGCCGGGTTCCCTGTAACGCAGGAAATACTGGAAACCAGCTGGCACATGACGGCGTCACCATTCGTTGGCATATAGGTATAGGTTGAATGCGTTCCGACATTGATCCCGTTTATCAGCCACTGAAAAGCAGGGTCCGGGCCTCCATTGGTTGCATTGGCGGAATAGGTGACCGTCGGCCCCTGGCAGGAAGGAGCAGCAGATGCTGAAATGGTGATGCTCACCGGCAGATTCGGGATAACGGACATCGTAACAGGCGGCGAAGTTGCCGGATTCCCCAGGGTACAAGCTGCATCCGAAGTAAGATGGCATACAACAACATCACCATCAAGGGGAACAGAAGCAAAGGTTGGTCCGGTTATCCCCGTATTAACCCCGTTTACGGTCCATTGGTAAAGGGGTGCAATCCCGCCATTGACGGGATAAGCGGTAATGATATTGTTACTCCCCTGGCAAACGGGATTTGCCGGTGAAACGATGGAAACACTCACGGGTAAATAGGGGCTTACGGTCATCGATATCGCGTTTGATGTGACCGTATTGGTCGTTACGCAATATGCATCCGACATCATCTGGCATGTAATCACATCCCCGTTGGAGGGAATAATGACACAGGCATCACTGTTGGTCCCGATGATTATTCCATTTTTTCTCCATTGGTACACCGGTGAAGCTCCTCCGTTGAAAGGGGATGCCGTAAAAGTTACCTGGGTTCCCTGGCAAACAGGATTGGCAGAGGCAGTGATACTAACCGTAGCCGGGCTGACAGGAAGCACTGACATGACAATATTGTTTGAGTTACAGGGATTGTTTGTAGCACATACCTCATTCGAAGTAACCCTGCAGCCGACAATGTCGCCATTCACCGGCACATAGCAAAAAGTGGGGCTATTGGTCCCCTTGTTCACGCTGTTTACCTTCCAGCGGTATATTGGCGAAGTTCCCCCGTTAACCAGATCGGCGGTATAACAGACAGAATTTCCAAGGCACGACGGGTTGGACGAAACGGCAACAGTAACGGCGACAGGGACGCCGGGAATGACGGTCATGCCAATTGCGTTGGAGATTCCCGGGTTCCCTGAAACACAGGTCAGGCTTGAGGTCATTTCACAGGTGATCATATCGCCCTGAACGGGATAATAATAAAGATAGGCCAGATTCGACCCGGTAACAACCCCGTTGACCTTCCAGTGATAAACAGGCGAGGTTCCCCCATAAACCGGGGTAGCCGTATACATGACAAGTGTTCCCTGGCAGATGGGGTTCAGACTTGCCGAAATTGAAACCCCTACCGGCATCCCTTCATCTGCGATTACGGTTACCGGGTTCGATAATGCCGGGTTGTTGCTGATACAGGTCTTGTTGGAGGTAAGCAGGCAGGTTACAACATCCCCGTTTGCAGGTGCATAGGTGAAAACCTGGGTATTTGTTCCTCCGCTGCTCCCGTTCACCTTCCATGCATATTCAGGAGCCGAACCGCCATTTACCGGATTCGCGGTAAATGTAACAAGCGATCCCGGGCAGAACGGGTTTTGTGAAGGGGTCACGGTAACTGCCACAGGTTGTTCGCTATTAACAGTCATGACAACCTGGTTTGAAATAATGGGGGTCCCGTTATTACAGTTTGTATTGGAAAGGATCTGGCAGGTAACGGCATCTCCGTTCAACGGGATATAAGCATAGGATGGTATGTTCGTTCCGGTCATCAACCCATTCACCCGCCATTGATATTCAGGAGAGGGGCCACCATTCGTTGATGTAGCCGTAAATGTTACCGTTGTTCCCTGGCATGACGGGTTGACCGATGATGAAATGGAAATTGCAGGTGCAATGGCAGAACTGACATTCATGGTCACGAGGTTCGAAATAGCAGGATTGGCCGAAGCACATACGAGATCGGAGGTCATCTGGCAGGAGACAATATCCCCGTTTAACGGAGCATATGCAAAAATGTGGTTATTTGAACCCTTGTTTGTACCATTGACTTTCCACTGGTATGCCGGCAAGACGCCACCGTTCGCAGGAACGGCCGTAAAAAACGCGACGGTTCCCTGGCAAACCGGATTCGCCGATACCGAAATCGTCACACTGGCGGGCAATGTCGTACTTCCTGCCATCACTATCGGGTTCGAAACAACCGGGTTACTGCCACTCAGGCATCCTGAATTTGAAGTAAGAACACAACTGATGATATCGCCATTGGAAGGGAGAAACGTGAATACAGAATTGTTTGTACCCTGGTTGCCACCATTAACTTTCCACTGGTATGCCGGCAACGAACCACCGTTTACCTGGGTTGCGGTGCAGGTAACGGCAGTCCCGAGGCAATACGGGTTTACAGGAGTTGAAATATAGATGCTCGCAGGCATTCCCGCACTGACAAACTGCACCAGCGCGACCGACGTGACAGGATTGCCGCTGACACAGGCGGCATTCGAGGTGAGCATGCAGGTAATGCTGTCACCGTTTGAGGGAATATCAGTATAGGTTGGGCTGTTTGACCCGACAGGTGCATGGTTGACACGCCATTGATAAACAGGTGCAGAACCGCCGTTTGTTGCTGAGGCGGTATAAGTGACCGGATTCCCGGTACAAACGGGATTCAACGACGCAGAGATGGAAATTCCTGCAGGGACTGTTGTTGCCATCGACATGTAAACAGGGTTCGATGTAACAGGCCCCGTAGTGCATGAGAGACTGGGTGTCAGCTGGCAGGTCACAAAATCCCCGTTCACCGGGAAATAACTGAATGCAGGACTGCCCGAACTGCGGACAATCCCATTGACCTTCCATTCGTACCCCGGTGATATCCCGCCATTGTTAATCGAAGTGGTAAAGGTCACAGAGGCCCCGTTACAAAATGGATTAGTCGATGGAAAGATGGATATGGTGCCGGGTAACGGAGTGCTTGAGGTCATCGTTACCGGGTCGGAGGTGACGGGATTCCCGCTTACACACTGTAAATTGGAGGTAAGCTGGCAGGTCACGACATCCCCGTTTAGCGGGATAAAGGTCAGGATGGGGCTGTTGGCCCCGGAAAGGGCGCCGTTCACCTTCCACTGGTACCCGGGAAATGAACCGCCATTGGCAACCGATGCAGTGAATGTGACTTGCGTCCCTGTGCAAACAGGATTGCCGGAGGGAACGATCGAAATAGCAGCACCAACAATTGAATTTACCACCATGTCAATATTATTTGAAATGACCGGATTTGTTACCGGGCAGGTCACGTCCGACATCAGTTGACAGGTTATGATATCTCCCTGGACCGGTATCCTTACATAGACAGGCTGGTTACCTCCGGCATCAACCCCGTTGACCTTCCACTGGTAAACCGGCGACGATCCACCATTAACCGGTGTAGCGGTATAGGTAACGGATGCTCCCTGGCAGGAAGGGTTGGCGGAACTAACAACCGAAACACTGACAACCTGATTTGGATTGACAGTCATTGTGATGGTGTTGGATGTTGCCGGGCTGCCGGTTGCGCAGGCATTCCCTGAAGTGAGGAAACATCGTACGAGATCCCCGTTGCCCGGGACATAGGTGAACGAAGGTCCGGCCATCATGTTTACCCCGTTGACCTGCCACAGGTATAGCGGCATAAGACCGCCGTTGACCGGTACTGCCGAATAGGTAACTGTTTGCCCCTGGCAAACAGGATTTTCTGACGCAATGATGGTAATGCTGACCGGCAGATTTAAACTTACCCCCATGACAATTCCGTTGGAGGTTGCGGGATTCCCTGAAGTGCAGTTATTCCCTGAAGTTAACACACATTTTACCACATCGTTGTTGGCTGGAACATAGGTAAAACCAGCATTGCTGGTTCCTGCACCAAGCCCGTTTACCTGCCAGTTGTATTGAGGAAGAGCACCTCCATTTACAGGCAGTGCGGTAAAAGTTGCGGGGCTTCCCTGGCATACAGGATTAACCTGCACCGCGACTGAAACACCAACCTGCTGTATCGGGCTTACCGACATGGATATGGTATTGGATAGTGCAGTACTGCCTGTGGCATACAGGGAATTTGAGGTGAGCCGGCAGGTTACCTGGTCCCCGTTGGCCGGGAAATAGGAGAAAGCAGGTGCGTTTCCCCCCACATCCAGTCCGTTTACTTTCCATTGATAGCCGGGGGTTGTGCCCCCGTTCACAGGAACGGCTGTGAAATTTATCAGCATCCCCTGGCATGCAGGGTTGCCTGAGGCACTGATGGTAATCCCGGGCACAACGGTTGAACTTACCGTCATGGTTACCTGGTTAGAGGTAGCAGGATTCCCTGTGATACATAATTCATTGGATGTCAACTGGCAGGTGACCACGTCTCCTGCTGTAGGAATATAGGTATAAACCGGGTTATTGGTCCCGACGGTTGAACTGTTAACCAGCCATTCGTAAACAGGGTCACCCCCTCCGTTGCCAGGTGTCGCCGTAAAGGTCACCTGCGTTCCGTTACAAACCGGGTTTGCTGAGGCTGAAATACTTAAACTTACCGGGGCATAGGGTTTTACGGTCATGGCCAGCACATTGGAGATTGCCGGATTATTACTGGTACATCCGGCATTGGAAGTTAGCTGGCACGTAAGATTGTACCCGTTCACAGGCGTGAAAGTAAAGACAGGCGTATTCGATCCCTGGCTGTTTCCATTGATTTTCCAGTCGAACACGGGAATAACCCCTCCATTTAAAGGTACCGCTGTATAAACAACAGGTTCGCCCAGGCATGACGGATTTGCCGAGCCGTTAATGGTCACACTTACCGGCAGGTTCGCGCTTACGGTCATGATGACCACATTTGATATTGCAGGATTCCCCGATACACAAAGGTCAGGCGAAGTCAGTGTACAGGTAACATGGTCACCTGATACCGGGCTGTATGAAAACTGGGCACTATTGGTTCCTGCATTGGCTGCATTTACTTTCCACTGGTAAATTGGTGAAACGCCCCCGTTGACGGGGATCGCGGTAAAAAGGACGTTGTCGCCATTGCAAACCGGATTTGCCGACGCCGAGATACTGACACTGACGGGTGTGTTCGGTATCACAGTCATGCTGACAGGAATTGAATTTGCAGGATTCCCGGTCGGACATTGCAGATCAGAGGTCAACTGGCAGGTTATGATGTCGCCGTTTCCAGGGTAATAAATAAAAACAGCGTTATTTACTCCGGCGCTTACATTGTTGACCCTCCACTCATAGGTTGGTGAAACGCCGCCATTCACGGGAAACGCGGTAAATGTAACGGGAACACCCGCACATACGGGATTTGCCGAAGCCGAAGTAGTAATCCCCACCGCCGAACTGGTCTGTACCATGACATTGAGCACCGCGGGCATGGTTGCCTGGAAGTAGGTGATGGTGACAGTCTGCGGACCTGCCGCAATCCATGTGACGGTAATGGTGTTTGTCCCGGTTCCCCCTGTGATAATCCCACCCGGCGATACGGACCATGAGTAATTTGTCATTCCCGGATCTGTTGTATAAACATAGCCGCCCGTATTGGAACAGGCGTCAGTTGGACCTGTAACTGACGGAGTAACCAGAGGCATCAACCGGGATAAATCATCAGGCCTGACCAATCCGATCAGTCCGGTGGGAATGAAAAGTAAGAGGAATAATATTTTCGGCACTCTCATTCTCATGATGTCAACCCAATACAATTTGTCAAATCAATAGTTCTGATGATCCTGTTCCGGTGCCGGACCGGTTGTCCAATCAAATCCTGGTCCCGGGCAGTTTACCGGAAGAGTTTTCCATAACACCCGGTTCTCTTTACCTTTGTTGATTGACCACAATAGTAACCGCAATGATCGTTAAACTATTTTGTTTAAAAGGCCCCCTCCTATGGCCCTCCCCATGGAGGGTCATAGGAGGGGGCCTTGAACATGAAAATTTTATCAAACAGATTCTCTGGTATAATAACGATTAATCAATTTACTTTGTCAACATAGGTTGTTACATCGAACAAGTTCAGCGCCGAAAGTCAAAACAGGTTAAAAATCCGCTTGCCTGAAAAATCATGGTCAATCTGATGGTCAATTACAAGGCAGAACAATAGCTGCAGGTGTTATGCACCTGAAATAACATAAAGCAATAAGATCAATTATTGAAAATGTTTACGCCATGATGGGAGGAGAAAACCCTGGTTAATCAACCACTGGAGATTGCTTAAAAAACGCGCAGAGTATTTCCGGTCATTCGACCCATACATCGACCAGGACACTCCAGTCGCAGTTTACAATAACGCCCCATTTGCCGTTATCAATAGGTACCGATAAAAGGTCACCCGGAAAGATCGTAAAAGGTCCACGGACCGTATTCCCGTTCTTTTTAACAACCCACACCGTTGCGCTGATCGGCGTTGAGCCATGCGATGCCGTGGAAATTTCAACATCCATATCTCTTTTTTCCTTACCGTTACTTGCCTTCAACTCACCAAACAAAGTCTGATGGGTTATTATGGGAAATGCAAAGGAGGGAATCGGGTTAATGACCTGAGCATGCAAACCGCAAAGACAAGTAAAATAAATTACTACCGAAAGTAAGATTATTTTTTTCATATGATTTATTTATTTGAAAATGAAAATTATCATGAACCTGTTATTCGCAAAGGTACAGTTATCCAGTTACAAATACAAGTGCGGGTACCCATAATAATCTATTGAGGGAATCCACAACAGGAATGAGACAACCCAATCTCAACTCAATGATTTAAAGTGCTATTGTCCAATATTCAGGGAATAAATCACACGCCATTTTATTTTCAGTATGCGACGGTTTTCCATCTGAGCAAACCCGCCACCGGTATGTAAAAAAAACAGTGTGATTTTTATACTTCCAGGATTCAAGAAAATTACACCCCTCTATATTAACCCTTTTTCAAGTAAAATTTTTACAAGTTCTGCATTGTTTTTGGCACCACAGTTCCCACGAACATGTTTAATTGTTTTTTCCACAGTGGAGACGCTTATCTTTTTCTTTTCAGCAATTTGCTGTTGCGTCAATCCTACCGAAAGCAAAACAACGAGTTCCTGCTGGTTTGCGGTCAGTTTAAAACTGTGACCCGAAAACACAGATGGCAATTTTTTCTCTTCATCCGACTGGACCTGTCCTGCGAATACGATCTGTCCTTTGAATACCTTTTGAAGTGTTGTTTTGATTTCATACCTGTCGGCGCTTTTCAGCAGGTAGGCCATTACCCCGGCTTCAAACATCTTACGTTGCCAGGCTGAAGAGTTTTCCGAGGTAAAAATAACAATTTGCTTATCCTTGAATTTATCCTTCAAACTTTTCACATTGATCAGCGGGTTGGCATCAGGGAGCCACAGGTCGAGCAGGAAAATATCAAATGTCTCCGGGTCTGCCTGTAAAAGGGCCTCTTCAACCCTGGAGGCAGAACCCGTGATCTCGATTTCATCGCGGGAAGGACGAAAAAGGTTTTTAAGGCCGGTAATGATCACCGGGTGGTCTTCTATAACAAATAGCCTTATCATAACTGGGCGATTAATTGGTTATGGTACTCTTCTGAAGGACAGGAAAGGAAATTTCCCACCTGGTTCCTTTTCCTGGTGCTGAGGTTAAAACGGCCTTACCATTGAACAATTTGGATCGTTCAAAGACATTTGAAATCCCCATGCTTGACCTGCTTTTTTCATCCGGTATAAAACCGGCACCGTTGTCGGAATAGAACAAAAAAAGATGGCCGTTATTTTCCCAGATCCGGATGTTAACCTGGCTGTCATGAGCATACTTACCCGCATTGGTAAGCAACTCCTGGGTTATCCTGTAAAAATGGAGCACCAGTTCATTGGGTAAATCTGAAAACTGGCCGGGCATGTCAAGTTCAACCGACATTCCCGACAACCTGTTAAAATCAACACACATACCCGTGATCAACTCACTAAAGGTAAAAGGCTCGATCATCGCCCTGTTCATGCGATGCGATATCTGGCGAAGGCTCTCCCCCAACTCCTTAATTCGTGACTGAATGTATTCTTTGATTTTCAAATCGGGGAATTCAATATTTTCAACAGTACCATAAACCCCCAGAACCAGCTGCCCGGTAAGATCATGAAGTTCACGTGCGGTTCTGCCCTTTTCAGTCTCATCCATTTCAATGATCCTCCTGGCCGAATTGATCTGTTCCTGGTGTAATTTTATCCGGTTTCGCTGTTGCAATACGAACGTTATAAAAAGCGACAACGCTACCAGCGACAGGGAAATGACCAGCCAGAGTTCGGTTTTCTGCAGCCGGTTCCGTTGAAGCAGGAGTTCCTTTTCACCATTTTTTATGGTCAACTCCTTATTTTTCAGTTCAAGTAAAGCCGCCAGCAGCCTTAACTGTTCAGAGCCCTTCTGCCTGTAGTCCTTCATTTTCTCCGTCAATGCGTTCTTCCGCATATCATGCGCTTTCCGGTAGTCCTTCAACGTGACACAAACATCCGCATAGGTATCGTAGAGCGATGACAACCAGTCATGATCATTTTCTTTAATGGCAAGCGGTATCGCGAGATCCCGGAGACAGGCTTCCGCCTTCTTGACATTCTTCTGGTCCAGGTAACTGTATGCCATATTGTTGTAGGCGCCAAACTGAATCTTCGACAGGTTGGCATTCACGGCAAGAGCAAGGGCCGATTTATAATAATACAATGCCGAATCGGGATTGGTGAACCGGTTACCCATATTGATCAGGATCGTAGCCATTTCCTCCTCAGTGCCTTTCTCCTTTTGCAGGAAACCCAATGCATCACGCTGAACTGACAATGCCTTGAGATTATCTTTCTCAAGTTCAAACTTTGCCATGTTGCCGAGTGCAACGCCAACCTGTTCGTTTAAGTTATTTTTCCTGGCCACCACCAACGCCGATTCATACATCTGCCGTGCGTGTTCAACATCATTGATCTTCAGTTTCAGATTGCCAAGGGCAATAAAAGCCCGTGATAATCCTTTGAAATCATTAACTGACGTCGCCATCCTGATCGACGAATCCAACAGGGTGATCGCTCCCTTATAATTGTAGGCTGCACTGTAAAGCATGGCCAGGTTATAAATAACGGGGATTTTCAGATTGAGCAGGTTGGCACTGTCTGCTATCCTGATAGCACTGGTAAAATAATAATAACTTGAATCCTTCGTGTCAGGAAAATAGGCGATACCAAGCAATTTATATGCTTCAGCCATGGCCGTGTCTGATTTCATACCCCTGGCAATGACCAATGCCCTTTTTGCAAATTGCTTTGCTAACATTGTATTCCGGATTTTATTCTTGGTGACCAGGGAATCAAGAATTGCCAGGGAGTCCCTGGAAAATGTTTTTTGTTTGGTTTTGGACATTACATCCCCCATAACGGATGTTAGGGCGAAGAAATTGGAACAAAATATTAAACTAATATATATTAACAACTTACATCGTGCCATTTTTCTGAGACTTTATCAAAATCCATCAAACAGGATTATGGTAGTTAAGAATTCTCAAAGGTAGACATTTTAATATTTATGTCAAACATCTTGACACCCTCGCCGGTAAAATATTAAGGGGATTGAATTTAACAGGATCGGTGCAACCGGGATCTTAACCGGTGGCGGTTTCTGGTTGCCCGCCTCTTTCCAGAAATTATCCACGGCCAACAGGGTATTCAATCAGGCTTCAGGATCCTTCCCTGGTCATTGTCCTGTTCCGCTTTTTTTTCTCCTGCCGGAGCCTGGCCCGGTTCAACCGCACAGGCGTTCAATATGGATGAAGGTACAGGATTGGCCCTGAGTTCAAAATCAAGTCCCTGGACCTGGTCTCCGTCGCGGTTCATTGCTATAACGAAGGGTATTGAAACCGGAGAAACAGAAAAATTCAGTTTGCTTAACTGCTCTGCATTTACCATGACCCGATAGGACCCGGGACCTAGGCCAAGAAAACTAAAATATCCGTCCGGCTCGGTAACCGTTCGCCCGTCGAGTGAGGAATCACTCCTGAAGAAAGAGACGATAATGCGTCCCTGCCCCGTTTTGCCGATTGCATTCGCAAGGTATACGGTTCCTGAAGCTTCACCAAGTACAGAAACCGGGACTTCCACCAGCTTAAACTGATTCGGGTCGACGGTAACACTGATGACTGGTTTTCGCACCTGCCATGCCACATTATCGAAACTGGAGCGGTCCGTTTCGATAAAATAACCTGTAAATGGTTCAAGATCAAATATACGAATGGAACTGTCCCTTTTGTCCTGTTCGATCCTGCCACCCGACATATGGATCGACAGCCCCGAAACCCTTTCTTCACCAGGGTCCCGCTTTCCATTATTGTTCAGGTCAAGAAACGGCCGGATCACGATTCCTCCCTTACCAACCCCTGTGAGGTTACTGGCAACATAAAGTTTCGTTTTGCCATCGTACAGCAAACTGCCTCTCGCCGTCTGGACGAATGACGCATTCGTGTTACCGAGGTTTGCCGATGCACTCGTCTGCGCAAATGGAAACACATACCTCAGGCCTACCTGGATATTCCGCAGGTTGATATCAAAATTGTTTTCATAGGATAATTTTAATGCCCCGTGATCAAAGATCTGCTTCTCGCACTCAACCTTAACAGAAACTATCCTTGAACTGCGGTAATCAAACTGGGCCTGGGGAGTTATGATTATCCTGGCAGGCAGCCTGAAGCCAAAGGAGAGGGCACTGTAAACATAAGGACGAACAGGGTTGTAAATCATGGCAATGGTGGTAAAATTTGCGCTTACACCGTAGGCGCAACCTGATATCAGCAATTCGGAAGTGAGGTATTTCGACTGCTGCAGCGACATCTGGTCTATGGTAAACCTTACCAGGGAAGTAAACATGTTTTTATGTAACGGCATCGATATCACTAATTTACGATCCTCAATCACACTGGTTAATATCGCCTTCTGATCCTGTTGAAATCTTGTATAATTAAAATCAAAATGCAGGTTGCAGGGCAAACTGTAACTCAGTATGGACTTGAAGCGGATCCCTGGTGCATATTCACTGGTGACCAGCAATCCCGGGCCTATCCTGAGCGAAAAATTCAGGAATGGCATGATGCTATGATGCGTAACCGACGAAAGGTATTCTGTTCCGATGCTGGCCGTCATATGATTGTTCAGCCCGTAATTCAGGATTGCCCTGGCGAAAGCACTATGACGGCTGTCTTCCACCATTGCGGCAGAGACCAGGTACTCCAGCTTCTTTGACGGAAGGAAGTTAAAGGGGATACTGATATTCTGCTGGCGGGAGCGTTCTTCCCCCCAGGGGCCGTAAAACCGCAGCATGACCACTGAATTTCCGTAAACCAGGGGGACATCGAACGTGTAAAAACCCGATGCATCCGCTTTAAGGTAATCGACCAGGACATTATTCACATAAAGTTCCACGCCCCATCCCGGCTGGGTATAGTCACTGATGGTGTAGCTGCCAAATGAACGCCGGTAGGTGGTTGGTGAATTTGTAAACTGCACCCCTGCCAGTGATGAAACGATGGTAGAGGTGGCCTGAACGGGAATTTTCCCCAGCAATACCTGTCGCAGGAGGTGATTATCATTGTTGGCATAGTGCCAGAGATAAAATTGCTGTTTTTCATTAAACGGGCTGGCATTGCTGTAGTTCAAGGTAACATTTGCTTCTCCGCCGGCAATGACAGCTCCAAGTACCGCGTTCAGAAAAATGTTCCGGTTTCCCGGTGCCTCCTGGGTGCTGACAAACGCCCAGTCGGCCATGCCAAAATGGAATAACGGATACCTGCGGCCGATATTGGTATCGGCCTTTATCTCGTCCCGGATTCGCCGCAGGTTATGCCGCATCATGCTAAGTCTCAGTTCCCTGATCACCGGGAGTTCAACATTGGTTACCAGGATCGCAGATAAGGAGGCGAAATCGAAGTCGAACTTTAATCCGAAGACTTTCCCGAAATACTCTGATCTCAGGTAAAGGTTGGTTTCTGTCCTGATCAGGTCACCCGGAGTCAATGCAAAAGTTTTCCCATTGAACTGGATCCGGTTAAGTACCCTGTCAATTACATACAAAGCCTCCTTCCTGATAAAGAAACCAGTTACCGAATCATATCCGGGTGAAGGAATATTGTCAATCTGTAAAAACGTGAAAAGTCCCGTAACTGGCAGGTATAATGCTTCGCCCTTCATATAAACGCCTACATCTGCTACCCCTATCTGTGAAATTCTTAGCGAAATCTCCGTTTGCTCATACCCGGGTAGATCCTGGGTAAAACCATATTCAGGCATGATCACCGCAAGAACCAGGCAAAAAGCAAGCACCAGCCTGATGAACCCTGTCACAAGCCTTGTTCCTGAAACGGATAGTGCTGCTTCCTCACCCGCCAGGGTGAGCCTTCCAATGGAGACCATTGAATTTGATTATTCCTGAATAAACATGATCGAAAATGAACCTGAATAGTGGCCGGGAGGGTTTGCAGGCAAATTGCCGATATTCAGGGTGCCTCCCACCATTATCTGCATATTCCCCGGGGGGGCCACGTTAATGATAATGGGGTCCCTGGGATACGAATCTTCCAGGTGCAGCGTCATGGACCCCCCGTTGCTTCCGGTCAAAACAGCATCTGGACCAAATAAAACATGAACGATGGTACCCGGATTGCCCTGTAGCCCGAAAATCGCCGGAAAATAAAGTTCTCCCTGGTTTACCAGGATAACGCCGCCGGTGGCAAAACGGGCACCCTGGGTCGAAACCGTCACCGTCCCACCTGAAAGTGTAAGGGCAAACGCCCCGAATGCCATATTCTGAAGAAAAAAAGCAGCCGTCGGCCGGGGAGGCATTTCCTGCGCCACTCCTTCAAACTGAATCATTAACAGCAGGACAACTACCAATCGATAACCAACCATCCTGCCCCACCGGGTTCGTGCTTTCTGCTTAGCCATCATTGGTTGTTTATAAATACCTTTTTTGAATAGGTCCCATTCACCGAGTATAAGGTTACAACATAGATCCCCGTAGGTACAGTCATTTCCAACTCATGATACCCGGTACCCGAAAGCGGTTTTTCCAGCATCTTCTTTCCCAGTATATTATACACCTTAAGATCGGCATTATGGCCAGCCGGAAGGTTAACATAGGCAGATAGGTGGTTCCTGAAGCTGTAAACAAAAAATGACTTATCCTGCCCGGGTTGATACCTGATATCATATTTGCTGAATACCACCGTAAACCGGTGTTCATATGTTCCCGGTTCCAAACGGATACGGTAGTCGGGATACAACGCCAGGTTCTGATGAATCCCGGTTTCAGAATCAAAAAGATATACATAGATCCCGGAAGGCATGCGCAGCAGGTCATGCACACCAATATCCACCAGCCCCGTTTTCCTGATGATTACACCCAGTCGAACGGTAGTGATACTGTCGGACGGATAGGGCAACCCTTTAATTGAAAAATTTTCAGAATCATCAGAAACCATAAATAAATTCGGAACATCTGGGTCAGTGTTCATCAGCTTTAGCGCATCAAGATTTTTATGGAAGGTCGTAGTTGCGTCAGGGTCAAAATAGATGACGACCGGATCCTCTGCGGCCGCCTCCTCCTCGAATTTCGCCGTTAACCGCAGCAACGGGCAGGTTATGACCGGGACATCCTTGTGAAAACCCGGAGACAGGTTGTTGATCCGGACTCCGTTGGTGAATATCAGCGTAGCCGCTACCGGGTACTGACCTCCCGAAACGTGGGTGAAAAAACCCTGCATGGCAGGAATGATATTATTTGCAACACCATCGCTTGATATTCCGTTTATATAGGTACTGTAGGTTCCGGAATACTGATCGGACACCCCCGCATTGAAATAATACAGTGCATCATCAACGTTATCCCGGATCCAACCTGCCTGGGCATTCCAGTCGATGGGTGAAGGGTAAGGATTCCCGACCAGGTTGAATCCCTGGGTGAATGGTTTGTTACCGTTAAACATGGTGACGGGAATCAGGTTGCCGTTATTGACCTCCCCCGATAATGCCAGGGTCACCGGTGACGACGCCGGGCCGAAGTTGGCGGCATAACCCTGCATCGGAACCAGAAGGCCTGCCGGGTTGGTATAGGTGACCCAACCGGTGAACATGCGGTTTTCATCATACATGTAAAAAGATGGAAAACCCGCCCCCAGGTTGATATAACTGCCGAACTGACTGACCGTGGCAGCCTTGAATGCAGAGGTGAAATATTTATATCCGAAACCACGGGGCAGGTACCGTTGAATATTCAGATTTCCAATGACTTCACCCGCACCGGCACCGTCGATGAGGGCTGTGCGGGATGATCCCGAAAGCAAAGTCAGGTTCCCGTTGGCCTGGAAACTACCATTACACAAAAGGATCCCGTTCAGCGTTTGATCTGCGGATGAAACGGTAGTGATGCTGCCGTTGTTCACCGTTATGTTCTCGAATTGGGTCTTCGAAGATCCCCAAAGGGATTGCACCGTTCCTGAAAAAACAACAGTTCCTCCATTGTTGTTAAAGTAGCCGTTATTGATAAAATCCCTGGCAACGCTAAGCGTTCCGGCAGCAGGGGCTGTAAGTGTACGGCCATTGTTAACGGTTACCTTTCCAAACAAGGTGGCGGATGTCCCTCCTGCCAGTGTCGTGCCGTTGAATACGACCCCGCCGTCATTATGATGGAAAAGCCCGTTATTCATCCAATTCCCTGTTAAAACGAAATTATCATTCTGCATTCCCGTCAGAATCCCGCCGCCCCCGATGGTAAGATTGTTGAAGGTGGTCACATCAGCCCCGCTTATCGTGGTAGTGCCATTAAAACTGACTGTTCCTGAATTATGGTTAAAGACCCCGTTGTTCACCCAGTTTCCGGTTACACCCAGGGTGACAAGTGCCGGAGCTGTAAAAATTTTGGTTGAATTAATAACCAGGTTGTTGAGAACTGGTTGTACGATTCCGGAAAGAGTGGTGTTTCCATCGAATATAACGGTTCCGCCATTGTTGATAAAAACCCCGTCGTTTATCCAGTTGGCCGCAAGGATTAGTTTTGCGAACCCTGATGCCATAAGGGTTCCGGAGACCTGGTTGTAAAGGAGCCCGTTCACGGTAATGTCTGCGTCGGTCATCTGCTTGATGCCGGCACCCTTGACCGTCAAATTGTTATAGGTATTGAGATAGGGAAAAACTGCGGTTCCTGTGGCACAGTTCAGTTCAACAGTTCCCCCGCCGGTTGCAGTAAAACCGTTGTAAAAACCTGCAGGAAATACAAAAGAACCGGCTGCTGATGGGATGAGCCTGATGGTTCCCGTCCCGGTAACTGTTCCCAAATCATGACCGACGGTATTTGTCAGGTCAAGCACCGAAGTTCCGTTGAGCGTGAGGCTGATTGATTTACGCGCGTTGCCGTTGGTGCTGACCATGTGATTCGAAGCAATTACGACGGGCTCGCCCGTAGGGTACGATGATGCAGCCAGCCCGGCATGTTTGTTCACTGCATCGGTCGACCATGTCGCATTTACATCCCAGTTCCCCGCCATAGGAACAGTACAGGTGGCATTCCTGCTATAGTAGGTCAGGACTGTGCCAAACTCTGTCGGCTGGCCTGCCGTGTAATCACCATCAATGACTGCAAGATTTCCGAAGGTGATAAGGTTGGTGGTGGTATTGATTGCAGTTCCGGAAGCCGGGCTGTCCCAGGCACCTGATGAATAGTTATACCGGTTACCGGCAAAGAGGCTTTCGGTGCCCTTTACATCCGATTGCACGTAGGTGTAATACTGGCTGATGGTGGTCCCCGAGAATCCGGCTTTGATGACATGCCAGTAAAAGGTCAGGATGTTGGTGCCGGTGCCGGTATTACAGGGATGTTGCGAATTGACCGGTATCATGGTGATCGTGCCGGGCAGCGTGGTAGCGGTAACATTCATCCTGGCCGGTGTATATTTCCCGGGCACGCCAACCGGAAAAGTAAAGTTCGTATTGGTCAACGCGGCATAGGATTTGCGGATGCCCGCATCACTGATCAACCCGTTGGTCCTGATGCAGCAGGTTACGGCAAAAACAGCAGGAACCAGCGCAACCACCGAAGTCGCCGGGGTAGCTGATAATATCAGGAGTTTGTTCCCGATATCCAGTAATTTCCCCTGAAATGTGAGAACACCGGTAACTTCGGTGACCGTGGTCATCCTTGTATCAAATAATGAACTAAGGTATAGGTTGCCGAATTTACCGGCACCGTTTCCCGACAGGTACTGCACGGCAGGGCCGGCAAGCAGGATACGGCCATTGCCCGTGCTGGTATGGGTGGCTGAATTGTAAATGTCTCCCAAAACGGAAATCACAAAGCCCCCGTCGGACAATGTCCCGCCGGCAAGTGTAAGGTCACCGTTTACCACCACGGTTGTCGTTGCGGCTGTTCCTCCCTGCAGGGTAACTGTCCCTCCCGGGAATATATTGTTGATCGCCAGCATGGCGAAATTAGTATGGTTTGCCGGGGTTCCTGTGATTACCTGATTGCCTGATGTTCCGTTGAAGGTGGTCAGTTGCATCAGCGACCCGGGCTGGAAGCCACCGGTATTTATGCCGGTTCCGCCATCGGTATTCAGGTTGGTTAGATTTCCTTTGATATATACATCAAGACTGTCAGCATTAAATACCGATGTCGCGCTGATGGTCAGATCGCCCTGGAGGGTAAGTTTGTTGACTGCCAGTGTGAGCTTTTTCGGGTAGGTCGTGCCATTGATTGTGATGCTGTAAAGCGGGATATTTGAATCGATTGTAAATCCGGTCACCAGCGTATTTTCGGTAGCTGCATCCCCAAAAATGATCATGCCTCCGGTCACGGAAGCACTTCCGGGTCGTAAATAGAGGTCCCTGTAGGTGCTGCCTCCTCCCCTTACCAGGGTCAGGGTGCCCCCCGCCATATTAAAAATGCTGCCCGGATTCAGGATTTCCAGTTTGGCCCGGGTAGGTTGTCCGTTTCTTCCGTTAATGATCACACTTCCATCCGACTGTGAAAATGCCAGGGATCCCAACCCGTTACTCATGCTGCGGCGTATCTGCCCGTTCACGAAGAGTGTCCCGCCCGTGACGCTGATGGCCGGGAAGCCTGCACCGGAATATTCAATATCATTATTCACATTGTTTGCAGCACTCCCGACATAAATTCCGCCAGCCTTGACTTCAAGTACCCCCGACAGTAAAACATCAGCATCATCACTGGCAGATGTACCGACAAGGATAATACCGCCGCCGGCCGACAGGCAGGCCGTTGAAGGGATTTCCAGCGCCATGGCAGCCACCGTGACCGTTAGAGCACTGGCCAGCCTGAAAGTTCCGTTGACAAGTGTCAGAGGCGCCGTGTTATTGCTGAAGGTAAAGGCGGTGGAACTGACTGTCAACAAACGGAGTGGGCTGGAACCCTTATTAACGGTAATGGAATAAAAATCAGTAAGCAACCCGGCACCAGAGATGGTGGCATCCGCATTGCCGGTAAAAACAGCATCACATTTTACAGTTGCATTCACGCTCAGGTCCAAGGCGCCGTTGTTGGTAATGCTTCCTCCTATCGACAGCACATTACTCACGGTGGCTCCTGAACTGCTCAGATTAAAAACGGCACCGCCCGCAATCGTCAGATTCCTGCCGACGGAGACCACCTGTGCCATATTATTCTGATAGAGCAGGTTGCCCGAATTTACCAACAGGTCGTTGTTCACCGTCAGGATATGCTCGCCGGCTGCATTTAATTTCACAAGGGCAGTGGATGAAACACCAGCGACCGTCATATTCCCCGATATTACCAGGTCGGCATTAGGCATGACAATAGAATACCCCGTGCCCGGCGATAAGATCAGGGAACAGTAATTTGAAACAAGTTGTGGATTTGACCCCTCTGAAAATACCGGCAATGTAAAATTCAATGCAACGGAATAATATTCGACAATGCCCCCGTTCAGGCCAAGGAAATTGCCGAAGTCTCCGGCTGGAAATACGCATGCAGCCAACCTGGAGGAAATTCGCAGTTTACCGGTACTTCCCGGCAGGACATTGCCGAAATTGTTGCCGGTTGTGGTTCCAAGATCAAGGGCTGACCCCTGTTTCAATGATAAACTGCCTGAAAACGCACTGCCACTGGCAATGGTCACCACATGGTTATAGGTATTGCCATCCCCGATAAATACGGGATTGGCGGTACCCGGCACCTGGGTGGCGGCAATGCCGCCATATCCGGCATTAGACCATGTTGCAGCACTCCCCCAGAAACCGCTGGCCCGGCTATAAAAGGCTAACACTGTTCCGAAAGCGTCCGGCTTACCGGCTGTATAATCTCCATAAAAATTATTTGTTGTTGGAAAGGTTATCTCATGGCTTGCTTCATTTACCAGGCTGACATCATTAATCTGGTACCATGATGCCGGGTTATATACACCGGGAACATAAAGGATATTACCGGGCATTGTGCCATAATTAAAAACAAGTTTTACCGACCCGGGCTTTATGCCCGTGAAACCTGATTCTTCAACTTTCCAGTAATATTGCAGGCAAACAGTTCCTGTAACAAAAGGCTGTTGAAACGGGACCGGTTTGACTGTGACCATGCCGTAGGTTACAGGGATCTTCCGCACCTGGATCGTTGCCGGTGTATAATATATTCCACTGCCTACAGGAAATACAAAGGCGGCCGTATCGGAATAAACCCTTCTGACACCACCGTCGGATGCTGCTCCTGAAGTGGTAATAAAACGGGATGGCCCCATTGTCCCGGCAACAGTTGCCAGTGTTTTCAGAGTCAACTGATACTTCGACAGGCTGAAAAGCCGGTCGTTTGCCAGGGTCAGCACACCGGTTACCGTAATATCGGCCCCTAGTGAAACCTGCATCGAAGCCGGGATGCCGCTGGTGTTGTTGAGTTCGATGTTCTGAAAGATGCCCGACCCGTTGCCTGTTATGGTTTGGCTCCCGGTCGACCTGTTCAGTGAGATTTTCCCGGCTCCTGCATATTCACCATTATTGATGACATTCCCGTTTACATATATGGTCTTACCGCCGTCGGCAAGGGTTCCGGCACTGATTGACAAATCGCTGCGAACCGTATATGAATCAAATGCAGAAACAAGGATCAGGCTCCCGGCAGGTTTATTAACCTGCAATTTGTACAACCCGTTTGTTATGGTTCCTTCATTCCATAAAAAATGGTTGCCTGCCCCGGTAAAGGAGGTTGTATTGTCATTTGGCGCATAGGTTCCTCCCTGGTTTATTTTGAAATCACCATTTACCGTGACAGGAAAATTCCCGGCTCCCGACAACAGGGTCGCACCTGCCAGCACCGACAGGTTATTCATAACAACCAGGGGATATAACATGTTGACATGTGCATTACCCGTAACCCCCAGCCGTTTAACATTAAGATTCCATAAGCTGACCCGTGAATAAACATCGATGGACGGAGTATTGACCGGGTTTACTTCAAAGGTAACCGTACCCCCTGTTACCGAAAAATTCCCCGGAGCGCAATTCAGGTAGAGACCATTGCCATTAAGCAGGGTCCCGTTGTTACAGTCACGTAAAATGATATCCCCCCCGGTCATAACAAAGGTTGAACTCGGGCTGGGAATGTTAAAGACAGGCACATCCGACATTTCGCTCACTTCGGTTTCATCCCCCCGCAGGATGACCGTGCCGCCTGTCTGAACATAGGAACTTTTACCGGGGACACTCCAGGAGCTGCGCAACACACTTGCATCAATGGTCCCCCCCTCAACAAGGATGACCGACGAAGAATTGGCGGTATTCCAGAAGATGATCCCTGCACTGTGTCGCGTACTGAAGTAGCCGTCAGAGATCCTGAAGGTTCCATAAACCGATAAAGCCTGCTCTGCCGCAGGAAAAGCAGTAACACCCAGCGAACCTGCCGGAGCTTCGGGTAATCCTGAATTGTCGGATGCAGTAACGTAAACGGCGACGTTCGGCCCTGCAATCCACATCTGTCCAGAAGAGCCGATCGCATAATCACCGTTTCCCGTCCCTACCGGCCCTTCCGCCAGTGTTGGGATCGTTATGCTGCCCGTAAGTTTCAGCGTCCCGTTTTTTATCCACACGGCCTTCCTCACCTCCGGATTATCGGGTGAAAACGGCGCATTTTCATTCCTCCGGCAGGCGTTTGCCCCAAAAAGTGTGAAGCAGGCAACAGATGCGGAATTAACCGTAAGAATGTATGTTTGGTCGCTTCCTTTATCCACGATCAGATTGTAAAAATCTGTTTGGCCGTTTAACGTTAAAGTTTTATCAGACTCCCCGGTGAATCTTACTGTTACGGCACCATTCGTGGCGAATTCGCCGTAATTGGGCACAATTTGATTTGTAAAACGTACGATCCCATTATTGATAAAGTTACCACCAATGGTCAGTTCATGGAACACCGTATGGAACTGTCCCCCGGGGGGAAGATTCAATGGATTGATGGTATATCCGGCTGTATTGGGGTTCCCGGTACCCGTAGTCACCTTCCCTGTTCCGTAAACAATAAAATCGGCGTTGACAACAATGGCGCGTTTTGCATTGGTCGCATCATTCACCTGGAAAGTACCCGTTTTAATAGTCAGTGATCCAAAAATGGTCAGGTTCCTTCTGACTGTCATAACCTGGTTTACAGAACCGAGGTTTATAACCAGGTTGTTATATGCCGGCCTGTTGTCATCTATATAAAAACTGCCGGTGGCCGGGTAATACTCAACAGTGCCTCCCTTCAAAGATAAAAAATTCCCCGAGGCTATGGTTGGAAAAACAGCAATGCCCCCTGTCACCCTGCCTGATCTTATCAATCCATTCCCATTGAGCACGATCGACTGCGTAAAGGTGTTGAGTCCCAAGTCGAGTACTGCACCAACGACAATGGTAACCACATGACCGGTGGTTGTAACACTGGCGTTGAGGGTAATCGTCCGTCCCGTCAGAATGCAGATAATATCATTGTTCACAAAAACAGGACTCGACGGGCCTGCAAGCGTTGATCCCGTGGAATCCGTGGTCCATACATTTGCCATGCCGCTCCAGTTGCCCGACTGATAACTATAGTATTTTGAAGCCGACAGGTTTGAATGGATGAACAGCACCACTGATAACAGCAGTAAGGAATGGCCTATGGCTTGACCCGGCTTCCCCTTCATGTTAAAATTGTTCCCTGACGGAATCTGCTGATTCAAATGGTGAAAAATCATACCATGGTTAATTTAGCATCACCTCGGCTTCGGCTAGTTTTGAGGATTTTAAATCTTCAGGGGTTGAATACAGGACATTCAACTTCCCCTTATGGTAATCAACGCCGGAAATCCTGTCAAGGTCGCACTCGAACGTACGGAAGGATTTGGGCGTATAGACGGCAATGCCCTTGATGGCCGCAACCCGGGTAACTTTTCCCTCCTGTGAGGTATAGTCGATCATCATGTTGCCATAGACCGAAATATTGCCCGTACGGATCAGCTTCATCTTAACCCTTGTCACCGTGTCGTTGACCTTGCCAACAGTAACATCCTTAATATCAACCCTTCCCTCACATTCCCCTACCCGTATGATTGCCGGGATCGTTATTCCAAAAACGGGAACCAGGTGAACATTAACGGCGGCAGTATCCAGCTGCGTTGTTGCCTCACCAAGCGGTTTTTCCCTTGGGACCGACCTGAAATAAAGGTGTGACCTGTATTCACCGGGAATCATCTTCGCCTTCTTGATCAGTTGCATTTTCACCACTTGCGACTTCTTGGGAGCCAGCACGACTGTACGCGGAAAAATCCTGAAATACTGGTCAGAAAAATATTGCCCTGAATCGGGTACGGTGATCTCATCAAAGGTTCCCTCTTCGGTCATCCTTACCTGGATGAAAGAGACCACATAGACTGCAGTATCCTTGCCCGTATTGGCCAGGGTAAGTTCCTGCGATTTTTTAGCCCCTTCAAAAACAACTCTTCTGGGCATAATAAACAGATTTCCCTGGGATCTCCCTGTAACAGGAAATACCGAAACCGCAATCACACCGGCAAGAAAGGTCACGGAAAGAAGAGAGCGGAACAAATGACTGCTTTGTAACATTTTTTCAGATTTTCTCATCGGATTCTGTTCTTTTTAACGGGAACCATTTCACCTGCCTTGCCCCGGACTGCCCGGGAATTACCACCGAAAAAAATTGACAGTTTTATTGAAATACTCCCTTGATTTTTGTATATTTATCATTCATTTTCAAAATACCTTCATGCCCTTTCCCTTTCCCCGCTTCATTCCGGTTTTTCCCTTCGTTTGACCGATCCTCCCCTACCCCTCCTCCAAGGCTTCTCTAACCATTCTCTAACTTTCCGTTCTGCCGGTATCTTGCGCGGACCATGCGGGTACCTGTCCGCCGGATATTTAGGATATTACATGTTTTTTTTCGCCGCATGGGAATTCTGGTTGAGGTCGGTTTGAAAAGGTAACCAGCCGTGAAAGCCACTTAATAAAAATTTACCGTAATATAGGTTGGTGTAATTGAAATATGGTAACCGGCAAGGAGGTCGGTACCCAAGGCGAGGATAAGATCACGCTGACGGTAAGCAATTTTCCCCGCATCCAGACCGCTTTTAATGACCACCGGTGTGAGGGGGATTGAGAAGGTACAGGAATCTCCTGTGCTTCTCAGAATATTCCCGGTATCCGGGTTACCCTCCTCATGGTGAAATTGAAAAACAGCACCAGCCTGGTTTCCGGCCTCCGACATCCGGCCCGTTTGAACAACCCCGCAAATGCTGATCGTGATATTGGTATAACCGGTTATTAATGATTCTGCACTGCCAACAGGGTCAACAATGGAGACCGTCACGATTGCACGGTCGGCCATCGTAACCTGGGCCCATCCACTGAAGGATATGATCAAAAAGACGAACAGTATGAAATATAAGCTCGGGGGAATATTCACCTGGAAGTTTTTTTCTGGTTAAAAAACTCCCCTGGTTCAGGGGGAAAATTCGATGAAACACGATCAGTAATTCTTCAAGGGTTTCCTTTTTTAACCTGTACAGGGTCGGACTGAGCATTCTATAAAATTTATCCGAAAAAAAAACGCTGCCTGGGCAACGTTTTTTCTTCCGACAGATTTTGGTTATTGATAACTTACGGTAACGGTAAAGGCGGTGGGCGAAACATAAAGTCCCACGGGCTGACCGGCAGCGGTATTTAATGTTGCACCAACCAGTAAGGTTGCTGTGCCGCCTGTCGGGAAAATAAAGGAGGGAGTGGCCGGGTTGCTGACAAAATTATTCACCAGCATACTGTTTGCGCCGCTGGTGACGTTGCAGGTCGCCGGCAGGGCGATAAGGGTAACATAACCGTCTGACCCGGTAAGGTCAAAAGCAGCAGCCTTTACAACACCCGGGGCAGTATAGACCGGCGATGCACCGCCGGTGGAAGTCCGCGTGTTGTCGGTTGCCAGCATTACAACACCGGTTGTGGCATTTTGTACGGCCACATTCCCGAAATTCATATCCTCCACCTTGTCAATGGTAAGAGGTGCAATGATGTTGGCTGTGGCGGTTGCGGTTGTTGAAACTGTAACAATTTGCGCGATTACGTTCAATGACAGCGTTAGCAAAACCAAGGCAATACCGGTAAATCTGATTAAATTTTTCATGGTTTGTTTTTTAAATTTGTAAATACTGGGTTTCTGAAAGGTAAATTTCTGTATGCGTACTGATTAGGGTTCATCTTCAATAAAGTTATCTATCAAATCACAGGATATGTTCATGGCAGGTTGCAGAAACCATTTTACGGTCACCACCAGCCAACACAATATATTTTTTTACATTATCCGTAATTATTATTAACATGTGATATATTTATTTACTTTTATGTATACTTTTTATCCATATCATCAAATACAAAATTAAGTTGACTGACGACACTATGCAATAGATGAAATCAATAAATACCGGTAGTGTGAAGCCATAAAGAAACGGGGTATTAATAATATTATACTACTATATATGTGATACATATATAAATTCATGGTGTGTTCATGCCACACCATGGATTTTTTCCGCAAGCAAGGTTTTATGAAAAAACGGGTACGGGGATCACGCTTTTTGTAAGGTTAAAATTATTTTACAGAATAATTTTACCAGGAGCATGAATACATGAAGCAACCCCTGCGACGGGATATGACAAAAAAACAAAAGTTTACTGCTGATTCCCAGTATTTTGGCAGAATAACCAGGATTCAGTAAAACCTTGCAGAAATAAAATCAGGGGAAGAATAGATCAATAGATTTCAAAACCAGCCCGTTGGAGATCTTTCCAGAAATGCGGGTAGGATTTTACCACCACATCGGGATTCAGGATTTTAACGCTTCCGGATTTCAGTGCGAGCGGAGCCAATGCCATGGCCATCCGGTGATCGCCATAGGTTTCAAAGGTGAGCCCACCCGGTAACGACGATTTTGAGGATTTAATTTCAAGGGCCGACAAAATATCGGCATGGGTAGAAAGTTCAACTGAAATTCCCAGTTTCGAGATTTCATTTTTCAGGGCGAGGAGCCTGTCTGTTTCCTTAATCTGCAAACTTTTCAGTCCTTCAAAACGCCCGCGTATACCCATTCCGGCACAGGCGGCGATCACCGCCTGGGCGATATCGGGATAATCGGTGAAATCGAAATAAAAACCATCACTCATTTTCCGAACCTTGGTCAACCGCAGACCATCCGGGGTGAATTCCGAAATGATCCCAAAATTCAGGAAGACCCCCGGCAAAATGGCATCTCCCTGAATACTATTCTCCAGCAAACCAATCAATTCGATATCAACAACATCGGCTAATACACACGCTTCATACCAAAAAGCAGCCGCCGACCAGTCAGATTCAACCTGGAACTCATGTGGCCTGTATAACCCCGGCTTGACATGGATCCGTGTTTTTCCCTCCTTGATCACCGCCCCGTACGATTGCATCAGTTTAATGGTCATCTTCACATAAGGGGATGATACACCGGAGCCTTTCAACGTCAGGATAAGCCCCTGCGGCAGATAGGGAGCAATCAGCAGCAAGGCCGTGGTAAACTGGCTGCTGACTCCCGGATCAATCACCAGTTCATTGTGCGTGAGCTGTCTGCCCCTGATCAGCAGAGGCGGATAACCTGGTTTTGCAAGATAATCGATGGATGCCCCAAGATGGTTCAACGCATCAACAAGGATTCCGATGGGACGCTGCTTCATACGGTCCGACCCTGTAAGCAGCCATTTGCCTGGGACCATGGCCAGCCAGGCTGTCAGAAAACGCATCACAGTTCCGGCATTCCCGGTATCCAGTTCTACAACTTTACTCCGGTCGGCAACGGCTAAAATAAGGGTGATCAGCTTTTGCAGAAGAATGGTGTCATCGGCCTCAGATAAATTACCTATCGGGAAATTTTTTCCGCACAGGGCACCGATCATCAGTAAACGGTTGCTGATGCTTTTTGAAGCCGGGAGCCGGATCCTTCCCTTGAGGATGGCATCCGGTTTGGCAACCACGATCGATTTAATATTTTTGCCCTGCATAGTTTGCAATTGGAACGGGCCTGTCAACCCGTCAAAAATTTTGATAAAATGCCAACGCTTCCAGAATTTCAGCCTGGTCACACACGATGTCAACAGTTGGGATGCCCGGTTGTGAAATCAGGGTAAACCTGGGTTGTCCGTTGAAGCTCTTTTTGTCATGGACCATGATTCTCATTATTTCCGGGATTTTTGAAGATTCAAGCGGAAAAGGCGGAAATCCTTCTGCCAGGTACGATGTTATCTCCTGCATACCGGGGGCAGCCAGGCCGCTTTTGTGATGCGAAAGGAACGCTGCGCATATCATACCGGCTGCAACGGCGTCGCCATGCAGCAACGGCAGTTTTCCCTCCGCCACCGAGCAGGATTCGAGCGCATGGCCAACAGTATGCCCGAAATTCAGGATCTTGCGGTATTTTTGTTCGCGGAAATCCTTCATTACCACCGCGTTCTTTAATTTAACAGTACTGTTAACCAGTTCTTTCCATAACACATGGTCGTGGGGCAATGCCAGGATTTCAGGGATCGGATGGCGGAGTAATTTCCGCCATAACCTTTTATTGCCGACCAAAGCACACTTGATGATTTCCGCCAGGCCCGACCTGGCATGATCAGGCGGTAGGGTCCTGAGAAATTCTGGAAAGATAAAAACCCCTTTTGAAGGATGGAAGAAGCCAACCTGGTTTTTCACACCCCCCATGTTTACTGAGGTTTTTCCGCCAATGGCAGCATCGCATTGTCCCATCAGGGAGGTTGGAATATTAATATAGCGGATTCCACGTTTAAATCCGGCGGCGACAAACCCGCCCAGGTCGCTTACCACTCCCCCGCCCAGGTTGACCAGCAGGCTTTGCCGGCCGGCACTGCAAACCAGCAATTCGTTCCATAGTCTTTCAGCGGTTAACAGGGTCTTTGACCCTTCTCCCCCGTCAATCTCAAGTAATTGCGCATCTTCCAGGCTGACCGTATTATCAAGCAGCAGGGGAAGGCAATGCTGCTTTGTGTTTTTATCAACCAGGATAAAGATCTCCCCCTTCGCGACATGTAACGAACGAACGAGCTTGTCAACAGCTGAAAGCGCATTTTTTCCTGTACAAACCGGGGTCCTGTCAACGCTGATTATCCTGTTGGAAAGGTTCATAGGGCGGCTGGCTTATTTAATGAAATGCTGCCATCAGCAGGCTGATATCCTGGAAAGGAAGGTTGTATGACTTGCTGATGAACTGGTTGGTGAGAATGCCGTTATAAATATAGACTCCCTGGCGAACCCCGTAATCACGCTTAAGCAGGTTTTCGATTCCACCTTGTGTCCCGATATCCAGGATGATCGGGACAATGATATTATTGAGGGCCTGGGAAGCAGTATGCGGCACCTTTGAAGGGATATTGGGAACCGCATAATGGGTTATACCGTGCAGCTTATAAACCGGTGATTTGTGGGTGGTAACCCTGGAAGTTTCAAAACAGCCGCCCTGGTCGATACTGACATCTATGGCAACCGCACCATCCTTCATCTGCATAATCATCTCCTCGCTGATGATGCAGGGCGTTTTTCCCTCATGGGCATGGACGGCGCCGATCAGCACATCAGCCGTTCGCAGCGACTCGATCAGGACTTTAGGGTGGAGAATGGAGGTAAACACGCGCATTCCCAGGTTATTCTGGATCCGCCGCAGGCGATAAACCGAGTTATCAAATACCTTGACGAGGGCACCCAGCCCTATCGCAGAACGGGCGGCAAATTCGCCCACTGTTCCTGCCCCAATTATCACGACTTCGGATGGGATAATCCCGGTAAACCCGCCAAACATCTTGCCCCTGCCAAAATCGGGATTGGCCAGGTACTCGGCTGCAATAAAAATTGAGGTACTCCCTGCAATTTCGCTCATCGCCCGGATAATGGCCAACTGGTTTGTCTTATCGCGGATTGTTTCAAAGGCAAGCGCAGTAACCCTCCTAGATAACAGGGCCCGGAAATACTCTTCACACTGCATGGCCACCTGGATGGCAGAGATCAGCGTCTGTTTGGGTCTGAGCCATTCCATCTCCGAACGGGTCACAGGACCAACTTTGAGGATGATATCCGCCTTGTAAACCTCACCGGGTTCATTGACAATCTGGGCGCCGGCTTCGCTGTACTCATGATCGCTAAAATGCGCCGTGATCCCGGCATCGGCCTCCACCATTACCTGGTGACCGTTGCGACATAACAGAGCAACACCGTCGGGAACGAGTGATACCCTGTTTTCCTGGGTAGAGACCTCTTTCGGAACACCGATCAGCAAGTTACGGCGGGGATGGGTAACTTCAAGCATCTCCTCCTGCGGCATCAGTCGGTCGACAGGCGACATGCGCATAAAATCCGGGCGGGGTTCATCCATGAACGTAAAATTTAGACGAAGATACAAAAAATATTTCCAAAAAAGGTAAACGCAACCCAATTGCGTCCGGTACCCGGGTTTGCCGGTGGCTTTGCCGTTATCCGGGATTACCCGATCTGGCTTATCTTACGAAGGGACTCAATATCGAGAACCTCCAGTTCATGATCCGATATGCGGATGAGCCCCTCTTTTTGAAAATCACGGAGCAATTTTACCGCGCTTTCCCTCGACATTGCCGATAATTCCGACAGTTCAAACCGCGACAGGATCATGGGGAACCTGGGTTGATTGAAAATTTCATCATGCAGGTATAAGAGGGCATCCGCCATCCTTCCCGGCATCTGCTTCTGGGTCAGATAGATCAACCTGTTATAGACTGTTAATACATCCCTGCTGAAATCCTTGAGAAATTCTTCGGCAAAGAGTGAATTCACGGAAAGTATCTTTTTAAAAACCTGGAGATCAATGAAACATACCGATGAATCGAGTAAGGCCGTAATGGAAAAATGATGCCGCTGGTCATGGTAAATGCCGGGTCCCCCAATAAAGTTGGAGGGTTTCACGATCCTCAGGATGGCCGAACGGCCTTCGATTCCCTCCAGGTAGAGCTTCGCAAGTCCGCTGTTGATCGAGAGAACATGCGACATATAGGTTCCCTGTTTTTTGATGGTCTCCCCGGCTTTGAACCGGACATGAATCTTATTAGCATCAACCATTTGCAACTCGTCCTTATTTAAGAAGGAAAACAAATGCGACATGCACTGGCAATCGTAACAATGTTTAGATGTTTTATCAAAATACTCTGACATAAAGATTATCTTTCATTGATATCAGTGCATAAAAGTAATAGAAATATTGATATATATCAACTTGTATTAAAGTTTATGCCTGCTTTAAATGCAAAAAAATTCCTTTTTCAACAGGCATTATTCACAGGTTATAATTCAGGTAGTGACTGGATATCCAAGTAGTTTTGGCAATCTGAAACCACCAACCCCTACACACCATGAAAAGTCGACCATCAAACCGCAGAAATTTCCTGAAACTGGGAATCGCAGCCGGGGCTACTGCCCTGATTGCCAGCGGCGGCAATGTTTTATCTGCCATTTCAAACCCGGGAAATGGTGAAACCGGTGAAAAAATGAAAGTCCTCACACCAGAGGGCAAACTTGTGGAGGTCGACAAAGGACATACCTGTTGTCAGCCAGCCTCCAATATTGAAGCACGACAGGGGTTACCCGACAAGAAGATGGTGATGGTGATCGACCTGGCAAAATGCAGGAATGCAAAAAAATGTCTTGAAGGCTGCCAGAAAATGCATTTTCTCCCCCCCCATATGGACTGGATCAAGTTTTACCTGTTACGCGACAGCCCTGAAATGTCGCCCTACTGGTTCCCGAAGCCCTGCCTGCACTGCAACAACCCGCCCTGTGTAAAGGTCTGCCCGGTCGGCGCAACGTTTAAACGGAACGACGGCATTGTGCTGATTGACAATGAGCGGTGTATCGGCTGCAAATTCTGTATGGCCGCTTGTCCCTATTCTTCCAGGGTTTTCAACTGGGAAGAACCGCAAATGGCAAAAAGGACCAACCCTGCCCGCTATTCGCCCGAAACCGGCTCCCCGCCCAGGATCGGCACCGTGAGCAAATGTGACTTCTGTCCCGATATGGTAAGGAAGGGAGAACTTCCCTCCTGCGTGACCTCCTGTCCGAATGGAGTCTATTATTATGGCGACCGGAATGAGGATGCGGTGACCAACGGCACGGAGACTGTCAGGTTCAGTGAATTGCTTGAAACCCGGGCTGCATACCGGTTTATGGAGGAGCTTGGAACAGAGCCCAGTGTTTATTATCTGCCTGCAGTTGACCGCGCCTTTGAATACCAGGTGGGATTTGAAGGACTCAGCGACGAAGAGGTCGCATTGTATAAACAAGAAGCCAGGATCACCGAATAATATTGACTATATGAACGAAGAAGAAAAATCGATCCAAAACCTGGAGGCCTACAAGCCCCACCTGGAAACCATCAGCAAAAAAGGGATCGGCCTGATTTTATTCCTGCTGATGTTCATCCTTTTCGGAGTGGTATGCCTTTATACCCAGGTATCAAAAGGTCATGTCGTCACCGGGATGCGGGATAACGTTGTCTGGGGATTGTATATCGTAAATTTTATATTTTTCATCGGGATCAGTTATGCGGGGGCCCTTATCTCCGGGATTCTTCACCTGTTAAGGGTGCCATGGAGAACACCCATCATCCGGATGGCTGAGATGATAACCGTGATCTCCACCATGATCGGCCCCTCCTATATCCTGCTGTGTATAGGGCGCCTTGACCGTTTACCGAACCTGATGCTTTTCGGCAGGATCCAGTCGCCGATCATCTGGGACGTAATCGCGATCACCACTTACCTGTCGGGGAGCATCATCTTCCTCTACCTGGCCATGATCAGGGATATGGCCCTGTTGCGCGACAACCCCGTGAAAACTGCAAAATGGAGAAATCCAATATACAGGTTCCTTTCGGTCCGTTATAAAGACACCACCAAGCAGAAAGAGCTGCTCAACGTTTCCACCGACCTGCTGTCGATTGTCATCATCCCGCTGGCGATCCTGGTCCACTCCGTTCTGGCCTGGATCTTCGGCATGACCCTCCGTCCGGGCTGGCACAGCACCATTTTCGCCCCCTACTTTGTGGTTGCCGCAGTCTATTCCGGCACCGGCGTGCTGATCGTGGTGATGTGGGTGTTCCGGAAAGTATACCACCTCGAATCACAGATCACCAAGATCCACTTCAACTACCTTGGCATTATCATGATTATCCTGGGTGCTCTCTATGGCTACTTTACCTTCAGCGAGTATCTTACCAGCTGGTATGGCTCCATCAAATGGGACATGGAGGTACTCTTCCGCCTGTTCAGTCCCAGTGAATACCTGCTGGAATTTATTTTTGCAGTCTTTGTAGGCGTGCTTTTACCCATCATTATTGTAACGGTTCCAAGGTTCCGCAATATCAATTCGATCGCCTTTGCGGCCTTCATAGCGGTATTTGCCCTTTGGGTCAAACGTTACCTGATCATCATCCCCACCCTGGAATCCCCCCTGCTGCCCATCCATGACCTGCGCCCCGAGTATGTACATTATTCGGCAACCTGGGTGGAATGGGGACTGACCTGTGCCGGCGTTGCCATGTTCATCCTGCTCTTCTATCTCTTTTCCAAGTTTGTGCCGATCATTCCCGTGGTCCGCACAGGGGAGGAAAAAGACTATTCAAGGCTGAGAAAGGTCGTCTTTGAAAAACAGATGAAAAAGGCCATCAAGGAAAACAAAAAAGGGGATGTCATTGCATCCGTAATCCTCATCTTCCTGATGCTGGCCGCTGCACCGAATGCCAAAGCCCAGGATGAACCGGCCATCCAGACGGTGCTTAAACTTGAGTATTTCCATGTGGATTCTGCCCAAAATCTCACGGGTACGCTGCTTTCGCGGCAGGAGGGCCGTTATGCTCCCATGGAGGGCATGGAGGTGGTTTTCAGGTTCCGCCAGGGCAGTACCGAAAAGACGATCGGAACAGCCGTCACCAACGACAAGGGTAAGGCAGCCGTGGCCATCCCCGACGATATCATGACTACCGGCGGGGATAAAGGAGTCTATTCATTCACCGCCAGTTTCCAGGGTAAAGATAAATACAGTAAATCAGCTGGGAACGTTTCGGTCAAACCCCTTAAACTGGAGATGTCCTTTTTCCAGAAGGACCAGGATAAAATGGCCGACCTGAAGGCATTCGAGCAGGATAAGGACAACAAATGGGTTCCCGTTGAAAACCTCGATATCCAGTTTTATGTACCCAGGACCTTCAGCCTGCTTAAGGTCGGGAAGGCCACCATTGCCAACGGCAATGCCAGTCTTGAATTCCCGACCTCTATCCCCGGCAATACACTGGGATATCTTACGTTGCTGGCAAAAGTTGAGGAAAACGAACTCTATGGCAATGTGGAAGTTAGCGGAACCATCAACTGGGGAAAGCCACTCCCCCCGATGAAGATCATCAAACGGGGGTTAGGCGATACCGATGCCCCGCTGTGGATGGTTTACACCCTCATCGTGCTGCTTTCGCTGGTATGGTTCCACTATATGTACGTGATTTATACGGTAATAAGGATAAGACATTTAGGCAAATAACAATTATTAACCATAACTAAAAAAGGAGGATTTATGAAATCATTTCAGATCAGATTGATGGCCATTACACTGGGGATGTTCCTCGTGTTTTCATTTTCGCACCATGCCTCGGCACAAACAACCGGGTGGACGATTGCCCCAAAATTCAAAACCATGAAAAACCCTGTTGCTTCAGGGAAGGAGAGTATCTCCGATGGCAAGGAACTGTTTGCCAAACATTGCAAATCATGCCATGGCAGCGCCGGTTTGGGCGACGGCCCAAAGGCCGCAACACTTGATGTTTCCTGTGGTGATTTTTCCTCGAAAAAATTCCAGTCAACCTCCGATGGCGAGATCTTCTTCCAGATGACCGAGGGCAAGGGAAAAATGCCATCCTTCAAGAAACTGATACCCGAAGACAACAGCAGGTGGGCGATCGTAAACTACCTGAGGACATTGGCTGCCAAATAAGCTGGTTGTTATGTCAACAGAAAACAATGACCCATCGGCCAGTATCCGTGAATTGATTGAAAAGGTCAATTCGCTTGAACTACGGCTTGGTAAAATTGAAGAAAAAATTGAGGTTTCTGTTCAGGGGCTGGCATCGGTTCATCGTAACCGGTACCAGCCTGAACAGGCAGACACTGCCGGCGATGATGAACTCATCATGGATAAGAGTCTGATAGAATCCAATATCTTTGAGTATGGCCTGGCCTGGTTTGGAAGCCTGGTTTTGTTATTCGGCATTGCCTTTCTGTCGAACTTTGCCAGGAACTATCTCAATGGTCCGCTGGCCAGTCTGGTTGGTTACGGAGCCGTAGCCGGCATCTTTTTCCTGGCCTGGAATCTCCGCAATTCGTTCACGCATCTTTCGTTCATGCTGAACCTTAGCGCACACCTGCTGGTGTATTATATCACCCTGCGGCTGTTTTTCTTTATCGACCACCCTGTAATTCCTGCCAGGGGGGTGGTTCTCTTCCTGTTGATCTCAGTAATCTGCGTACAGTATTTTTTCGCGATCCGGCAGAATTCCGAACTGCTTGCCGTAATCGCCATGCTGCTGACCCTGTCCACGGCCCTGTTTGCCGATGTTACCTTGGTCACCCTGCCCCTGATCATTCTTTCCGCCATGGTATCGGTGTTCCTGTTAGTCCGGTTTGGCTGGTGGAAACTGATGATGGTGTCGCTTATCTTTTCCTACATTTCACAAGGCACCTGGTTGCTCAACAACCCGGTGATGGGCAACCCGATAGGAACGTTTGCAACACATCCCTTTAACCTGTTAACCCTGTTCATCATTGGAACTATCTTTTCCGTGATTCCCATGATCAGGCAGGAGGGAAAGTTCCCGGGCGGAATTTACCCGGCTACCATTGTGGTCAACGGGCTTCTCTTTTCGTTCGTTCTGCTGGTCACCGTGATTTCCTATTATTCAGGGGGCTATGTCTGGATCTTTTCGCTGATAGCCGCCCTGTGCCTGGTCTATTCCGTCTTCCTGAAATACAGGACCGGCAGGGTGTTCGACCCGGCATTTTTTGCCATTTATAGTTTCATGGCCCTGAGTTTTGCCGTTTACGGCTATTCCAAACTTCCGGATGCCTTATGGCTGCTTTCCCTGCAAAGCCTGCTGGTTGTCTCCTGGGCATTATGGTTCCGGTCGAAAATCATCCTGGTAATGAATACATTCCTGTTTACAGGGATCCTGGCCTTTTATATGGCATTTTACCCTCCGGTGGATAAGGTGAATTTTGCCTTTGTCATCACCGCCTTTATCAGTGCCAGGATCATCAACTGGAAAAAGGAGCGGTTGACCCTTAAGACAGAGATGCTTCGGAACACCTACCTTATACTGCTTTTTTTCACCATGTTGTTTGCGCTTTATCATGCGGTGCCGAAACAATATGTTACCCTTTCGTGGACCGGGGCTGCCGTATTTTATTTTACGATGAGCCTGATCCTGAAAAACATCAAATATCGCTGGATGGCCATCGCCACAGTGCTTTTCACAGGGTTTTACCTGTTTTTTGTTGACCTTTCACACTTGGAAACAGGGTACAGGGTACTGGCATTCCTGTTCCTGGCAGTTATTTCCCTGGGGGCATCCCTCTATTTCACAAAAAAGGTACGTAAACGATTGCATACTGATCAGGAACAACAAACATGAAACCTGGTGTTTTCATTACCCTTTCACCTTACTTAAGTTCAGAGACTGGTTAATTTAATAGCCGAATCGATTTAACCACCATGACACAAAGAAGGCACAATGAACACAAAGAACCCTTTGTGATCTTTGTGTAAGTCATTGTGAACTTAGTGGTTAAATTAAATATATTGGTTATCCGATAGGATCCATATAAAAAACTCAACAAATCAAACATGCTCTAAATTCAGTGAGCCATTCTTTGCAGATCACCTTTCACCCTTGTTTATCATTTTTCTTCCCATAAACAAAGCTTTAATATGCCAAAGAAAACCAAAAACGAATCATCACGCAGGAATTTCCTGAAACAAGGCCTGACCCTTGCCGCCGGATCGTTACTGGGAGGCGGGCTCATTGCTGCCTGCACCAAAGAGCAGGGCCCGGTTGAAACCGGCGAAAAAGTTAAAGTTCTTACGGCCGACGGCAAACTGATGGAGGTTGACAGGGGACACGCCATGTGTTGCAATGTCCCCTCATCGGCCGATGTGAGAAAAGGAATTCCCGGAAGGCATTTCGTCATGGTTGTTGACCTTACGCGTTGCCGGAATGCAAGGGCGTGCGTAAAGGCATGCAGTAAGATGCATTTCCTGGCTCCCGGCCAGGAATGGATCAAGGTTTTCCTGATGCAGGATTCGGAAGATACCACCCCCTACTGGATGCCAAAGCCCTGTTTCCATTGCGATACGCCGGCCTGCGTGAATGTATGCCCGGTCGGAGCCTCCTTCAAACGTGACGACGGCCTCGTCCTTGTTGACAATGAACGCTGCATCGGGTGCAAATTCTGCATGGCCGCCTGCCCCTACTCTTCCCGCGTGTTCAACTGGAAGGCACCCGACAATAAAGTTGAGGCAAAATATTCTCCCGCCTCGGGAGTCCCGCAACGGGTCGGTACCGTCGGAAAATGTGATTTCTGCCCCGACTCCTTTGTCACCGGCGTCCTTCCCGACTGTGTCACCGCCTGCCCAAACGGCGTCTATTTCTTTGGCGATAAAAATGAAGATGTGGTCACCAATGGCGTTGAATCGCTGCGGTTCAGCGACCTGGTGAGGGACAAGGCAGCCTACCGCTATATGGAAGAACTCGGCACGCGTCCCAACGTATATTACCTGCCCCCTGTCGACCGCAGGTTCCCTGTCGAGGAGGGGTTTGAAAGTGTTCCTGACAGCATTAAAGAGGCCTACCAGGTTAAGAGAGCTCATCTGAAAAAGTATAAAATTTAAATTTTTCTGATTATGAATCAACCGGAACTTGCACAGAAAACACTTGTTGAGATTGTTTCCCGTTTCAAAAAACCCTCCCTATTAAGCAAAGGCTTGTTTGTTTTTTTCGCCCTTGTGATCCTCTGGGCGGCATACGCCTTCATAACACAGCTGATGCGGGGCCAGATCGTCACGGGCATGCGGGATTACGTGGTATGGGGTATCTATGATGTGAATTTTATCTTTTTCATCGGGATCAGTTACGCCGGGGCGATGATATCCGGGATTCTCCACCTGCTCCATGCCGAATGGAGAAAACCCATCATCCGCATTGCCGAGATGATCACGGTAATATCGGTCATTATAGGTCCTGTTTTCATCCTGGTTGAGATGGGACGACTGGACCGTATTTTCAATATCTTCCTCCACGGAAGGATCCAGTCGCCGATTCTCTGGGATGTGGTGGCTATAACCACTTACCTGTCGTGCAGCATCCTGTTCCTGTATCTCGCCCTGATAAAGGATTATGCCCTGTTGCGTGACAACACCGAACTGAGGATGCCCAGGCTGCAACGGTACTTCTACAGGAAACTCGGCGCAACCTATATTGGGCTGCCTGAACAGAAGAAACTTCTCGAGCGGGCGCTTACCATCATGTCGGCCATTATTATCCCGCTTGCCGTGCTGGTTCACTCGGTGCTGGCCTGGATTTTCGGGATGACCATCAGGCCGGGATGGCACAGTACGATTTTCGCACCCTATTTCGTTATTGCAGCAGTTTTTTCAGGCACTGCCGTGCTGATCATTGCCATGTGGATCTTCAGGAAATTCTACCATCTTGAAGCCTATATCACCGAGATGCATTTTAAATACATCGGTACTATTCTCCTGGTCCTGGCTGCCCTTTACGGCTATTTCACCTTCAGTGAATACCTTACGGTTTGGTACGGTTCGCAAAGCTGGGAACTGGAGGTTATCTACAAACTCTTTAACCTCCATGATTACGGATTCTGGTTTTACCTGGCCGCATTCGGGGGAGTACTGATTCCCATGATCCTGGTTGGGTTTCCCTTTCTGAGGAGCATCAATTCCATCACGATCGGTTCGGTTATCGCCGTTGTCTGTATGTGGATCAAACGCTACCTGATCATCATCCCCACCCTGGAAACCCCCTTGCTTCCATTGCAGGATGCCCGTCACGAATATGCGCATTATTCAGCCTCCTGGGTCGAATGGTCGCTGACGGCAGGCGGTATGGCAACCTTCTGCCTGTTTTTCATGATCTTCATGAGGTTTATGCCGATCATTCCCGTTGCCGATATTTCAGAAGCACCTGAACACAAAGACTTCATTTCCGAAAAACTTTAATGTCATGATAATAAAGAAGATCTGCAACATCATCCTGCTGTCGGCCCTGGTTTCAGGCTTCGGCTACAACGCGCTGGCCGACGAACCTGTTCATCCCCAGCTGGGGGCCTCCTATGTAAAGCTGACCGATGGCACCAAAAGTTTCACCCTCTCCCTTTCCGCCCGGATTGACGATAAAAGGGTGAATATTGAGAATGCCCCGCTAACGGTTTTCGCCGTGAATGAATCAGGCAGGAAACAACTTGGCAGCGTTAACACCAACCGCTCCGGGAAGGCTGTTTTGAATGTCAGCCACGACCAGGTGCTGCCTACCGACAAGGATGGTTGCTATAATTTCGAGGTTCAGTACGCAGGAAATGCAAAGATCGGCACTGCAACCAGGACGATCCGTGTCCTGGATGCCTTCCTTGAAATGTCGTTTTCAGAAAAGGATTCCACCAAAAACATCCTCGTTAAGGTAATGGCAATCAACAATAAGGGAGAAAAAGTTGTTGTAAAGGAGGTCCCTGTTGATTTCTATATTAAAAGACTGTTTTGCCTCTATCGTTTCGGGGGTGAAAAAACAGATTCAGCCGGTGTCGCCAGTGCTGATTTTCCAAAGAACATGCCCGGCGATACCACAGGAAAGGTGGTCATCGTTGCCAAAATTCTTGAAAGCGACACCTATGGAACCGTTGAACTGGCAAGGGATTACAAAGGCGGGAGCCCGCTGGTCATTGAGCACAAAGCGAAAAGAGGTCTCGGCGATACCGACGCCCCGCTGTGGATGGTTTACACCCTGCTGGTGCTCCTTTCGGGCGTGTGGTGCCACGTGATTTATGTCATCTCGCTGGTGATACGCATCAATCTTGCCGGGAAGAGGGCCAGGCGTAACCCCGAACCTGTTCAAAACTAAGTTTCAGAAGGATTCTATCAGCCGCTGATCCTCCCCCGTGATCCGGATCCGGACCGTCTCCGCCGGAAGCAGCGTTTCTATCATTTCGGGCCATTCCATAAAGCAATAGTTGCCTGAATAGAGGTAATCTTCATAACCGATATCAAATGCCTCCTCGGTTTTCCTGATCCGGTAAAAATCAAAGTGATAAATTGAATCACCGGCAACCGTTTTGTATTCATTGACAATGGAAAAGGTAGGACTCTGTACGATGTCGGCAACACCCAGCACGGCACAGAGCGCCTTGATAAAGGTGGTCTTTCCCGCCCCCATGCTTCCGTAAAGGGCAAAGATCCTGGCGCCGGGAAATGACTCCAACAACTGCTTTGCAGCAGGGAAAAGGTCAACTTCGGTGGAACAGGTCAGTTTCATTTTACATCAAGATGAAAAGAGGCAACAGGCAACAGGCAACAGGCAACAGACAGTAGGCAACAGGCAGCAGTTTGAAAAGATCATGCCGGCTCAAGGGATTGGAGTTTTGGTTGTTTGGATCAGTGAACATAAACCGATTTTTTACCGAGGGTGTATTCAATAACTTTTACCTTCGTCAGGTCTTCCTTGCTGTTTAACGGCGAGGCGGTGACCAGTTCCATCTCCTTTCCCAACCTCACTTTTCCTTTTTCCCCCGATACGGCTGTCAAGGTCCTGGTCCGCCTGTTATAGACGATTCTGTCAACACTGTCAATGTCAACCCGGGCGTCATGAAACTTCACACGATCCAGGAAGATCACCGTGTCGCTTTTCTCTGAAAACAAGATCCTTCCAAAAAGAAACGAAGAATTCTGATCAACGGCCCATTCCGAAACCGCCTGATTTTGTGCGAATCCTGCCCCTATAAACAGGACAGAACCAAAAACGACTGTCAGAAAAATCCTTGTCTTCATATTTCCACTCTTATTGTAATAAAATCCACCCCC